>Ga0255281_1000224_pt1 | contig 7285 bp, 1 predicted proteins | sample AtltaT_13_FD_183799 | JGI IMG/M metagenome (GOLD analysis project Ga0255281, IMG submission 183799) | Metatranscriptome of freshwater microbial communities from Altamaha River, Georgia, United States - Atl_Yuk_RepC_8d (Metagenome... | ecosystem: Environmental > Aquatic > Freshwater > River... | reverse complement strand
TTGATCTGATTATTGGGTATCATTTTTATAAATTATATGGTCAAGGGTTTTATTATTGGAGATATGTAATATTGTTGTTTATGCTTTAGTGAATTAGGCGGAGGATTTTTATATAAAAGAGTATTAAAAAATAAAATTAATAATTTAATGAAAATTATGTTTAATAATAGTTTGTTAAAATTTAATTATCTATGAGATAATATTAATATTTTAAAAGTAAATTGTTACTTTATGAATGCAATGTTGTTTGTTTTTGATGATTTGGACTGAGACGACGAGATTGTGTTAAATTCTACTTCTTTGCCTTCGAGTAGCGCGTTGTCTCTTGAGATAGCTTTTTTTACCGAGTTTTATTTTTTATTAAGGGAAATGTTTTTATGAGTTGCGATAAAATTAATAATTAATGAAAATTATGTTTAATAATATTAGTCAAAAGATTTCTTATTTTTTTTTTATTATTACTAGATTGACGTGGTTAGTAACCTTTAGTTTATATTTAGTACCTAGTTGGGTTATTAGGTACTCAAACTTGCACCGCAACTCTATATGCTTCGTATTAAATCATCATACTTATGATTAATAATTTATTAGAGTTGATTAATTTGTATTATCATTATATTATTATATTTTCACCAGGTTATATTTGATTACTTTTTTTTGTGTTTTTTATTTATTCACTTGGAGTATTTACAGAAATTGGAGAACCGTGGTCTACTAATTTTAAGACGCGATATATTCATGCTTATTATGATATTGATAATGCTGCTGAAAGTGATGGATTATTCATTCGGGGTGGTCGGAATCAATATGAAGTCAGAGATTTTTTATCGCACAAGAATAGTTTAAGGGCTCCAGTCACCAGGTCAATAAAAGATTTAACACAAAATGAAATCAATCAAAAAAAGTCTTTTACTTTTGTAAAAGATCACAATATGGTAGGTTTCGAGAATTTACTTGAACATTTGCATAGTTTAAGATTTGTAACGTCACAGTATATAAACCATAAGCGAGATTTTGCGCAGTTGGGTTCTGAGACGTTTAAATCGCCACACACACGACCCGATATGACTTATGATGAAATGTTTTCAAATAAATACGATTTTGCACATCAACCGTCTATCGCGTCTGATTGATTATATTTTATTTTTCCAAAATTTTTAATTAGTTCAATAACGGATTCTTTATTTACAAATAATAAAATTTACGACTTAAGTACCAATTTAAAAAATAAGTATCCAAAATTTTTTAAAAATAGTGATTTTCGAGCAGAAATTATTACGAATAAAAAATGAGTTACGGCGTTTGTATTTTTCCCTTTAGATCAGCATAAAATTTGAGCTCCAGATTTAACGTTCAACCTGGAGCATCAAACTAAAACAACTTTATTTAGATTTCGAGATCCATCCTTGAATTATACCGATATTATTAAATCTGATTTGATTCCGTCTCCATTTAATATAGATCAAGAAAATTTTTACAATAATTTGAATATGGAGAGACAGCTAATTAATACTGTTTGAACAGACACGCGCAAAATTCCTACTGTGCGTCAAGTTAGAACTCTTTTGCCAGGTCGAGCTCGCACTACAATTGCAGATGTACGTAAGTATTATGCAGACGCATTAAATACTGACCTTCATCGATTTTTAGTTCCTACTGTGTCAACTTATTACTCGACGTATATTGTAGACATGCCCTTTGGAAGGGAAGATCCATCATCAGTTTTTATGGGTCGTGGAAATTACGGAACGTGAAGACCGGTTATTTACGCTAAAGACAATATTACAGTAGGTTTAGATAAAATTCAAGGATCGGCAAAATCCTCAAAACAGTTAGATTGATGAAATAAATATCCGTCAACTTCATGAGTAGCAAATTTTGTTCAGCAATTAAGAGAACTATATAACGATCAATATCTTTATCACGCGTTACCTGAAATTTGTTTTAAGGGTGGTAGAAGCTGGTTAGGACTTTGCCGAGACTACTTACCAGATGAGGATAGTTTTGATGAGTATCCTCCAGAAACGAGTGAATACTTGTATATGTTTGAGGACGGTGATATACCTTTACAAACAAATAATCAAGTAACTCTACCTTTTCAAAATCCTTACACTAATGAGAAATTTAGTAGTAATACGGAAACTAAAGATTTGATGCTTTACGACGGTCCTACTGATATTTATTATGAAGTTCCGTATAAATGGCATAGGTACGAAAATGATTGACCAGAATCAGTAGATCAGTGTATAGAGGGTAAACGACGATTGACCAAATCCGATGTTTTTTTTTTCCATGTATCACTAGAACACAGATTTTTTGGACCTCATCCGCGTTCTGTGACTAATATTTATTGATCTGGTAGTTCTGCTTTGCGTTCTCGTGGTTACGGACAAAAGGCAAGAACAGACAGTGATGTAAATCATCGCGATATTAGGTCTTATTATCGGACTCGTATGGCTTATAAGTTTTTTTTTAATGCATTTTTATATTACTATGATAAATCAGAAAAAGTTACAGGAACGAAGGCTCCGGAAATTGCATCTATTTTTTTTTCTAATCCTAAACTAAGTGCACCTATTATAAAATCACCAAATATACCACAAAATATTAATACGGCGGCTCCAAATTATAGCACTAATTATTTAACGTCTGGAACTAACAAATTAAATTTGTCTTTAGGACTAAGAACTCAAGGTTTAAAAACATATTTAAGACAAATATTATTTACATGACTGTGATTACAACAAATTAATTCTACAAGAACATCTAAAAAAAAAACTTATTTAGGACGGCATTATGGTTACGTTAAATCTATAGATTTAAACACATTGGTTTCAAATTCATTGCCTTTACTATTGTTGCAAGAAGACTTACCAACTAGTCCGGTTGTTTCTTTGTGAGAAACTTTGATGATCAATGAGGACTTAGTTAATAAATGAGTAGCCGATTATATCGAAAAAGAAAAAAAAGAGCTGGCTGGTACTACTGAAGAAGACTATGATAAGTTAGCTTTATTGAATGGTTTGGGTAATTTACTTTCTACGTCTTCTTTAAAAATAAACAAAGGTTTGTGACATACTTTTTCGCAGATTTATTCACAATCTGGTCGCATGACTAAAAATTTTGGACAGGTTATATTAGCAGAAGAAGAAAACTTTTTAAAGTTTTTATATTCAGCTATATCCCACCAATTTTTTTCATTTATTCCAGGATGAAAATTGCTTTCATATGATCCTGTAGATGTTATTCCTAATAATCTTGCTAGACGTGTTAACACAAGTGAGGAAATAGCACATCAAGATTTAGTATTTTTTTCGGGTATGACGTTAGACCGTGAGTTGCTTTCGACTAATGATAATACTAATACAGCGGTTCATTCTGTACGCTTTTTTGGGCCGGATACTTCAGTTCAGGACGTGTCGGCAAAATTAAGTTTATTTGTTAATAATGATTTTATTACTAATAAAACGGATGGATCATTAGATCATAAGTTAAATGCAGGTATGAAGTTAAAATCAAAATACGTTATGCCATCTTATTATCATGGTTTTGAAATTTTGGATGATTTAGATTTTGAAGTAAGTAATTTTTTAGATATGGAGTCTAGTAATTTTACTTCTATAGTGGGTAATTGGACAGACGCAGCCGCGCGTGTGTATCCTCATTATGGAGATTCATCAGTTCCTGTTACAAATTATCCGGCTTATAGAGGAAAACAAAAGTCTGTTCCATCTAGAGTATTGATAGCTAATAAAGGTAGAGAATATATTAATCCACGCTATAACTATATTAGACGTTGGTTATACCGAGATCGATTTCCTGTACGAGGATTAAATAAACAGCACCCTGCAGATAACGGTCCAAGTTATAGGGAAAATAACAAAGCACGTTTTTATCAAGATAGATTATGAAATACACCTGAGTACTATCAACATGCAGTACAGGGTAAATATAAAGAAAATTATGGTACTCATTCTTTAGATCCAACTTATACAAGAATTTTACCTTTAAAGGAAGTTCGACAGATGCTTTCTTCAGTTACACTTGAATATGATCTTATATTTTATAAATATTTTGGAGATGTGAAAGTTACTTTTGATAATTTAGAAAAATCCGAATTTGCTGATTTTGATTACCGATTAGGTGGGGTAAATTATTCAATTTTGAATCAAACTGCTCCTGATGATTATGATTCAGAGCATTATGTTTATATGCATCAAATTAATTCACAATTTAATGGGTTATTTGTCTATTTGCCTTATTACACAGGATACAGTGTTGATTATTTAGATGTGGAATACCATACAGATTCTGATGATCCTGATTATCAAATTCCAACACTTTCGGTTTCAGGACCAACCTTTATTCGTCCTATTTTAGCTTTATATTTGTTTTTTTGATGCGTACTTTTAGTTATTCTTTTAGGTTTATCTGATCCTATTTTAGAATTTGCATCTGGAGAGTTAATGGAGTTTGGTTCGTACGGATATTTGGAACATCCATTCTTTCTTTTATGGTTTGGTTTTGTTGAGATGATATATCCATACGATAAAAATAAATATGTTCAGCTGCATACGCATCGTTTGGCAAGATTTGTGGATAGCTGATCTACATATATTGAGAATACTCAAACTGATGCCGGTGCGTTGCATCAGGATGAGGGAGATTTTGGATTCGCTGAGGCGGAAGGGTTTGTTAAATTACGATGAAATCCTGCCATTATTTATAAATTAAAGTACAGGACTTGAAGTCAAAGACGTTTGACGGTTGACGAAGAAAGTCAAGATTTAGAAGGTCCTCTAAGTTCCGGTTTATTAACTGACGCAATGGAACAGTCAAATTTATTGTTATACGCTAAAGATATAGATCGTGATATTTTAACAGCCGCAGGTCATCCTGTAGCTAGAGTTTTATTTTATCCTAAACAATCAGGTTTGTATTATGATGATATGGGATTATTACAAAAACGAGCCGCAGAACGAAATCAATATTACGGGACTAATTTTAACGAATTTTCTTTTGCAATTCGTAATTTACCAAATTTTGAAGATCCTGATGAATTAGTAGAATTGCTATCATTAGAAGAACGTATAGATGGGATTCTTGAAGAGGACGATGAGGAAGACGACATTGAACTTGAGAGTGATAACGCCACCAGAGACGTTTCATATGAGCGTGTTTTTCAATTTAGAGAGGAAGTTTCTAGCAGAGCGTCTGCAGATTTTCATAACTCTATTCAGGGTGTTACACGACAAAGTCAGAACACTAGATTTATGACAGATTTAATTAAGACTGGTTTAGTTAATGATTGAGTTTCGGAAAGAAGAAGGTCAGCTTTAGCGAACCAATCCAAAAGATTGGAAGCTTTTAAAAGTTTAAAATTATGAGGACGCCAGACTGCTAAACAACATCGTTTTAATGATTATCCTATTTTTAAGGAAGCAAATAATGAATTATATTTTAATTTAGAAGGAGAAAAATTTAAGCGAAAAACTTTAGCAAGTGTTTATGGTAATCGGTTCGGTTTGGAGCCTTTAGATAAACGTTGATATAGTAGATACAGTGCTTTGTCGGATATATTAGTTACAGACCTTAAAACTGGTGTTCCAAGCATTATTGATCCTAAATTAAGAAGAAAAAGTAGACGCATTTTTAAAAAGTATGTAAAAAAAAAGAGTCGTCCAGGAATTCCGAAATGAATAAATCCTCGATTAGAAAAGAAGAAGATGTATTCCGGAGCTTTGAGGAGTAATTATTATTCATGAGTTCCGTTTTCTTCTATGCCAAATCGTGATATTAGAACCAACTCTATGACTTATGGTACTGCTAGTCCATTTGCAGGAAATATGCGTCAGCCGAGGTGGGTGAATCGATTTGGGTATCACGAACCACAGGAACATATGTATACATTTACAAAAGCTATGTATATGAGGACACCGCCTAGCTTACAATCAATTTCGTGACCGCATTCAACCGACGATGACGAAAACGGTGATGAGGAAAGTGGTGCTGATGAACACAGATTAATTTCTACAGAATTATATGGTGTTACTACACAAGATCCGATGCCTTACTATGATATTTTTCAACAGTTTTCGGCTCCTTTAGGTGAGAGCACTGAAACTGCTAATAGTGCAGAAGATCAATTTTTAGATGAATCCGATGATTATTTGTTATCTTTTATAGGAATGCGGGACGATCACGTACTTGCAGAAAATAGTGATGATTTTTATGACAGATTGTTACAACCAATGGACTCTCATATTGAAGGTGATTCTTACGGTAACAATCAAGTAGGGGGTTGATCTACAGAATCGAGTATATTCGGTTTGTCATCTGATATTGGTGAAATGGAAGATTTGGCAGTTCCGGAGTACTCTTGAAATTCGAGTCCTGAAATGGTAGATACTGACAAAACATTAGAACGATACGAAGAAGCAAGAAGTCAACAACAAGTTTCACACAGTTTAAGTTCTTTTGATAGTGTTAAAGATCCTGTAACGACTATGCAACGTATTAATAATGTAGCGCCTCTTTTTGATAGTAATACTTTTTCGGAATATTTTAGACATCATCTACTAAATTATATTTCAGCATTTTCAATGTGAACAACGCGACGTGATCGCCTTGTTTCTCATTTTCATAGTGATAAGGGTTTTTATGATTGATACAGTAAGTTTTTTAATATTACATTAGCCGATGATCAATATTCTGCTGTTTATTTACAACGTTTAATTGATTTAGCACGTCAGAGGGGTTACATTGATTTATTTAAAAAATATAATTACCCATTTCGACCGGCGCCAAACTTAGATTTGCATGAGTATGCACCTGAAAATTTGCAAAAAGAGAGGTTAGTTTACTCAAAATATAAAGATTTAAAATATTTACAATCTTTAAATTTTCAATTAATTCAGCCGTATTGGGAAACTTTGGATGCTACTATGGATTGGTTATCAAAACCAATGCGTTCTGGTTTCAGCCCTTTATTTCCTCATTTGGCTAAATTAATTGAAACAGCTTATCATACAAAATATCATAATAGGGGGCCTCAAACTAACAGGTATCGTATTTCGGGTATTTCAGACTTTGAATTAGAAAAATTTGTTAATGATATTCCGGAAATTTCTATGAATAACGATTTACCGTTAAAGCCTGCTTCTATGTTGACGGAAGAGGACATAAGACGTCTAGATGAAATAACAAAATTTACTCATTTTAATTTTAATCACAAGTATCACGTTCCTTTGTTAAATAGATTGGCTCCTAGTTCGATGAATTATCG
>Ga0255281_1000211_pt1 | contig 7421 bp, 4 predicted proteins | sample AtltaT_13_FD_183799 | JGI IMG/M metagenome (GOLD analysis project Ga0255281, IMG submission 183799) | Metatranscriptome of freshwater microbial communities from Altamaha River, Georgia, United States - Atl_Yuk_RepC_8d (Metagenome... | ecosystem: Environmental > Aquatic > Freshwater > River... | reverse complement strand
TCAAAAATAAATTTACCTCGGGCAACTTTTGGATGCACTTTGTCATCTTGTAGGAAATCTGAGTCATGAAATTATCAAATGACACCAAAGGAAACCGCAGAGGAATTGAAGTTAGTAACAGCATGCCTACAGGGCGACAAAGTTGCACAGCATCAATTTTATCTGAAATATTCCCCAATGTTATTTGCGATTTGCAAGCGATATGCAAATGACGAAGATACCGCAAAGGATATGTTTCAAGAAGCCATGATTAAAATTTTTCAAAAACTCGCCGATTTTCGTTTTGAAGGCTCTTTTGAGGGATGGATGAAGCGTGTATGCGTGAATCAGTGCTTGGATGCTTTGAAAAAAAGCAAGGCTAAATTTAACGAAAGTTTAAGTGACGACCATATTCATTTGCCAGCGGCTATCGATATTATTTCGGATATCAATGCCAAGAATTTGATGTCGCTATTAACCAAATTGCCTGTGGGCTATAGAACGGTGTTTAACTTATTTGCAATTGAGGGATATTCTCATGCCGAGATTGCTTCGATGTTGAATATCACAGAAAATACAAGTAAGTCACAAATGTTCAAGGCCAGAAAATGGCTTCAAAATCAGTTAGGGAAATAACATGGAGCAGAATTTCGATCTAGACAAACTCTTTCGTGAGACATTGGGAAATGCCACCGATGTTCCTCCGAGTTCTGCTTGGAATGATATTTCAAACCAAATTTCTCAAGCTCCGGCGCCATCTGCAGGACAATCAGGTGCCAATTGGTTTTCTAAATTGGGAGTTGTTTCCAAAGTTGCTGTTGTTGCCATAGGTTTGACATTGGTAGGAGTGGGTTCAGTAAGTTTGTTGAATCCTGGTAGTGAAAAAGTCAATGTCCCTCAAAAAAATAAAATTCAGGTTGAAAACAATCAGAGTTTATTGGACACATCAGTAGTTGAAGCAGGTAGCCTAGAAAAAATTAACCCTGGAAGCTATTTGCCTCTCAACATGACTCATGAAGAATTGGATGTATTTCCTGGCAATGAAGATTTCGTGTTGAACGATACCCATGTTGTTAAAACGAATGCTGCTGCGTTTGGTGCAAATTATGGCGTTGACAAGGGTGTTTTTTCTCCAGCTGAAAATCATTTGAATGTTTCTGAAAATGTCGTAAACCCTGAATTGAACATTGCTTGTAGGAATTCAACCAGTGTGATGCAAATGCCATCGGCAGGATTTATGGAAAAGGGTGAGAAGTTTGCAATTAAAACTGGGTCTGAGATAGAGAAAATTTTGGTAAATTATGGTGATGGACGAATTGAAAACATCCAAATTGATGGAAATGAAGCCATTGCGTCGCACATTTATAAGGTGAGAGACCGCAAAGTATTTTTGGTGAAGGTGTTAGGGGTTTATAAAGGCGGATGCAAAGACAGTTCAATGATTGAAATTGAAGCGTTGCCTACTTTGTCGAAGGAAGAAGAATTAATTCCGACGGTATTTACTCCGAATGGTGATGGGAAAAATGATGAATATTTTGTGAGTGTTGCAGATCCATTGAGTTACAGTTTACTGATTATGGATATGAAAAAGAACAAGGTATTCTACAGTGAAAATAAAAGTGAAAATTGGACAGGTAACTGTGGTGTAAATCCTTGTGAGAGTGGTTTTTACGAAGTAATATTAAAGTTGCAATACACAGGTGAAAAAGAAATGGTGATCAATAAAAGAATAAATTTAGTGAGAAAAGGAAATTAAACAATGAAAAAAATGAAACAAAATATGGAATGTCATACACCAAAAACTGGTTCAGAATTTGGCCAAGAATTTGGTAAATCGACAAAAAAAACCTATTTTTGAACTTTTACGTACGAAAAATAACATTATGAAAGGATTCTCCTTATATTTAAAGAGTTGGGCAATTGTATTTACTACATTGCTTTTTGGTGTTAATTCGCTAGAAGCTCAATGTACAATTACCTGGGATGGTTCTCCGTGTGTGGGTGCTGCAATTACCTTTACTGGTTCTGCATCTGGAACGACACATGATTGGACCTTTGAAGATGCAACTGGTGCGAAGTATACCAGTACCGGACAGAGAATTGTGAACTTTGCTTTCCAAAAAGCAGGTTCTGGTAAGGTTACTTACATCACAACTATCAATGGTACTAAATGTACGGCTACGTTGAACCTAACAATCAAGGAAAGACCAACCATTAACATTCGATTGGTGAACTTGAAAGAACAGTGTTTTGAAAAGAACTTGTTCTGTTTTGACGATAGTACAGCCAATTCAAACGGTGCCAAAATTAAAAACATCAAGTATGTAATTTCAGATGGTCAGTTGTTTGAATATACAATGCCGCCAACAACCATGCCGAACAGATTCTGTTTTTCAATCAAAGATCAACGCGGAGGTTCATTTAACCTCTTCATTGAATCTACAGATGAAAATGGCTGTCAGGACACCACATTGTTGGTTGGTGCTGTAAAAGTGCGTGAGAAAATTGGCGCTCAATTTACAAGTAACAAGCCTATTGCATGTGATTCTGTATTGGCTATAGTAAAGAATGTGAGTTCTATTTCTAAAAACTATGTAAAGAAAATTGTATGGTATTGGGGGGATGGAACAACGGATACTACATGGGGTCCAGATAAGCAACATTGGTTTAGAAAACAAGGTGTATACAACTCTAAAATGATCATCACAACCGTAGATGGTTGTACAGATTCATTCAAAATGACAGCAACTGCAACCGTGTTTAAAGCAATTGCAAGAATTATTACGGATAAAGACTCTACTTGTATTTCTTCACCAAACATCAAATTTTCTGTTGACGAAGTTCCATCGGGAGCTACTGGTTTGTTGTGGAACTTTGGTGATCCTAACTCTGGTCCTCAAAACGTAAACAACAAAACATGGTCTCCAGAACATGCGTTCACAGGTTTAGGCCCATTCCTTATTAAATTAACCTATAAGCACCCAATTTGCGGTGACAAAACAGCATTCGATACCATTATCATATTAGGTCCATCGTCTGCAATTGAGTCAGCCTTCCAAAGGGTTGCCGATTATGAAACCTTCCAATGTCCTAAGGATGTGATGGATACGGTTCATTTTAGAAAGAATCTATCGACATTCTATCACAATGATAAAAACTTTACAGATGACGATAGTACATTCTATAAAGATGGAACAAGTGCGTTGGGTCACAACTTCCAGTGGAATGATCCATTGACCAAAAAGAATCCTAAGCAAATCTGGCAAAAACCATTGCGTAACGCTTTCAATACCCATGGTATTAAAGGGAAATATGCGGGTACTGAAGCTCCAGGTGGTGGATTTGACCCATTGAAGCGTGAGCGTGTTTGTGCGACAAGATTGTGGGATTTTGGTGACAACTATGCACCAAAATGTACCACTGATACAAAAGCGAATAAAAACGTAAATGTAAACTGCGCGTTCTCTCGTGATTCAACACCTAACCATTACTACAGATCATGGGATTTGATAATGTTGTCGGATTTCAAAAACGCACCCATGGAAGATGCGATTTTTATTGATAGTAATGGATTGTGTAAGAGAACAAATGTATATCCAGATAGTATTTTCTATATTATTCAGGATTCTATTATCACTGTTCCTAATTCAATGGGTGACTTAATTACGCAACAACAAACTCAGTATGTTGGTAATAAAACAACCAACATGTTAAAAGACAAAGGTTTGAGGGGTATTGGTGAGCGTTACATTGAAGACAATGTTGATATGAAATTAAATGCTGGTGATTCAGCATACGTGGGTGGTGTTTTGAAAGTAGGTCCTCAAACCATTTCTTTGAAACCAAAAACCATCGTTAAAATCAAAAGTAAAACAGACAGTGTTACTTTCCAATTTACAGTATTCTTGAAAAAAGATACTTTGCCAATGCATTTGTTGAAAATCAGATTGGCAAAAGGGGAGAGACCAAAAATTTTGGATTCATTCAAAAGAAAGCCTTTGGCTCCATTGAAAATGGGATTCGATTATTTCATCAACTACAAACGTTTCCGTGAATTGTATTATGCTAAAATTCCACAATGTAACAATGTGAAATTGACGCATAAAGATACTTGTCATCCAATGCAATGTGAGAGTGAAGCAATCAAACAGTTGTCGATGCTCCATGCCAATGCTGGAGGTGTAGGAAGTGGAATGTTGAAAGACGCGGTAGAATGTTTGGGTTCAGACAACCCGTCATATGGTGTAACCTTTATTTTGAGTGATTTGAAACCTGGATGTACTTTCACTGAGGTAAAAATCAACTACGATACATTCTGTGGTAACGCTGCAGGAAACTGGGTAGGATTGGCTGGATTGTCACCAGGTGGTCGTCCATTGAATCCGCCATTGCCATTCTGGAACACAGGTTACCAATTGGCAGGTAATCCTCCTAACAGATTTTCACAAGTATACAATCCATCTGATGTTTGTAATGATTCAACTGGTTGTGTAACTGTAGGTATCATAGTAGGTAATGGTATTGCCCCTCCAGGTGGTAACAGTGCAAAACGCCCATTGTGTGCAGATACTCAGTATTATAGCAATTTTGCATGTTTCCCAATCATTGATACTGATTTTGAGATGCTCACTCCAACTAAAAACAAGTTGGGTGACTATAAGATTTGCCGATACAACGACGTAGTTGTTCGTCCTATCCCTAAAAATAAGACAAGAATTAAGGATTTAAAATCATTGCGTTGGAGAATTTCAACGGGTGATGCATCGCCTACATTCAGTAAATCTTGGAGCCAATACGTTCAAGAAGATTATTTCTTGAATCAAAAGAAAGTTCCAGGAAAGAATCCTAACTACTTATACAACTACATGGTACAGACTAGAGGTGAAGAAAACCCTCGTCAAGTTCCATGTTCTGAAGATTGGGCGGATGGTGTAGCAAAAGTGTACAAAGGTCCAGATACAATTTTCACCGCTGAGATCCGTAAATATACCATTGGTGCAGACGTATCTGCAGTTTGGGAAAACATCAAAACCAAATTGGAAGCTCGTGGATTTGATCCGTTTGCCTTAGCAGACACTCAAATTGCAAAAATGATTTGGAATAACAAAGGTGTAATTGGCAATCCTAAGTCTGGTGCTTACGGATGTATCGATACCACCGGATTTGGTAAATTCATCAAATTCTACTTCATTCCTGATCCAAACAATACCACCATTTTGCATTACCGTGATTCAACTATTGAGCCATTGGATTCAGTGAAATATTGGGATAAAGCAGCGAAAAAGACAAAAACGGTTAAAGGGTATAAATTCAAACCAAGATGGGCTGGATTCCATATCATGAGTTTGAGTATGACTTCTTCAAACGGTAAATGTGATAAAGTGGGTGCATATCCAATTATCGTAGGATTCGCAATGTCATTGCGTATCAATGATACTTTGGTTTGTCAAGATGCAGGTACCTCTTTGGTAGCATCTCCTGACTTTAGATATTTCTCTACTGATCCTCAGAATTTTGGTCAGTGGGATTGGAAATACCAATGGAATACAGATCCAACTCAAAATCCAACAGGTTACGACTATTGGAGAGATCCAGCACGTCAAACTCGTTTGGCTTCTGGCGATACCAACGTAGAAAGATTCACCCGTTGGGATTGGAATAAAAAGGATGATGGCGTTTCAACTCCATTTGGTGGTGCTCCTTATGGTGCGGTAGGTGCTGGTACTTATGCTAACCCTTGGAAACAATTGGGTGGTGGAGGAATCTACTACAAAAATGACTCTGGTGTTTACACTTTCCGTGTTGCAGCAGGTGACTCAACTGGTTGTATGGATACCATCACAAAACGTGTATTTATTTCTAGATTGGACGTTTCTTTCGGTTTGAAAGATTCTACTCCTGCTTGTAATACCATTATTGAATTCTTTGACAAATCTCAATTGTTTGATCCTTGTAACTGGGCTATTAAGAACTGTACAGGTCCAACTCCAATTTCATGTGACTTCGTTAAACAATGGACCATTGATTGGGGAGATGGAGTTGTCAACCAATTTAAACGTAAATTGCAAAGCGAACCAGGACTTCCGAATCGTATAGCGCATAAATACACCAGAAATGGTTGGTTCCAAATTCGATATGAATTGTTTACACAACGTGGATGTTCAGATACATTCAGCCGTTGGGTGAAAATTCCTGGTCCTCGTCCTAGATTCGAATACACCACTAAGGCTGGACATGATGTAACCATTTGTGAAGGTGATTCTATCCAATTTACCAATATGTCTGACTCTGCTTCTCGCGAATCAGTATGGACATGGTTCTATGGTGATGGTGAATTGCACAGTGGACCTGATTCTACTTGGTACTACAATGCTCCTAATGGAAAACCTTGGGCTGATGACTACTTCGTAGATACTGTTTGGCATACTTACAAAAAACCTGGTGTTTACCATGTTCGTTTGGAACAATATGACAAATTGATTATCCCGCCAAATATCAACCGTTATTGCCCAGCAGTTTACCCTGATACCCCGTCTCAACAGGCTTATATTGTAACTGTATTGCCAAGAGATTCAGTTCGTGGTAAAATATTGAAACCTAGTATCTGTCCAGGTGATAGCAATACCTTTATCGACAATTCAGATACAACGTTTGCTACCTACAAGTGGAGATTTGTTCACTACAGCCGCAAACTTGGTAAAGTAGTTGTGGATACCATTACAACTGGAAACAAAAACTACACTAGACAGTTTAATGATCCAGGTGTTTACCGTGTATCTCACTTGGTTGAATATAAATCAACCCGTCCTAGACCATATTGCCCTACTGTAATGGCCGATATGTTCTTCACAGTTGACTCGGTAATTGCTGACTTTGATATTGACTCTTCAAGCAAACCCGACTTCTTATTCACCCGTAAAGACATCAACGGTGTTGAATGGAGATGGGGCTTCGGTCACCAATATGACATCACCAAATCGTTGCCACATGATTTCATCGAGAACATGAAGTCAAGCGACAAACCGGTGAAATGGTCTTATGACAGTTCTGGAGTTTATTGGGTTTGTTTGATTGCGAAGAACTCAACAGGTTGTGAAGATACCATCTGTAAGCAAGTAAACGTGAATTTGTTCATCTACTTGGCTAACGTATTCACTCCGAATACAACTGGTACAGGTGATGGTAAAAACGACTTGTTTAGAGTTCCAATCCAAGGTCAAGATCTATTCGAAATTAGAATCTTTAACCGTTGGGGTGAACGAGTGTTCTTCTCTGAAGATGCTAAAATTCAGTGGAATGGTAAAGTCAATAACGACGGTGCCGATTGTCCTTCAGGAACCTATTTCTATCAGTTGGAATATAGATTCAAAGGAAAAGATAAAATCAATCACGTAAACGGTTCTGTGAACTTGATACGAGAAAAATAATTCTTCTAAAAAGTG
>Ga0255281_1000208_pt1 | contig 7426 bp, 6 predicted proteins | sample AtltaT_13_FD_183799 | JGI IMG/M metagenome (GOLD analysis project Ga0255281, IMG submission 183799) | Metatranscriptome of freshwater microbial communities from Altamaha River, Georgia, United States - Atl_Yuk_RepC_8d (Metagenome... | ecosystem: Environmental > Aquatic > Freshwater > River... | reverse complement strand
CGGTTCGATCCCGCTTATCTCCAGCCTGTAGCGTAATATTGATTCGATTTTATTTTTCAATAAGCGCTAGTTCGCTAGTTGTGAAGTACGAACTTTATGTTTAACGTTGATTTGTATTTGCTTCTAGTTATGAAATCGGTAGTTCATTTGTCTCCATTTTCGGTAAAACTCTTGAGTTTTGTCAGCGTTAGGTTTCGGTATTAGGTTATTTCTATGTTATGTACTTTTTAATCGAGAATATAGCTCAATTAGTGGAGCACTGGTTTTTGAGACCAGCGGTTGTGGGTGCGATTCCCGCTATTCGACTGTTTATGTTTCGCTATAGTTCATTTTCCGTTTTTACACGTAAGTACTTACGTTGTCCCTTCTCGGTTCTATCCCGCGCGATTGCGAAAAAAAATGGTAGTGCCTGCACGTATAACCGCATGCTTTTTCAACGTGTGGGCTTTGTTTCAACTGTTAGCTTGTTACCACAAAGTGGTATTAGGTTGTTTATGATTATGGTAGTAATTGGTTTTAGCGTTTTTTTTCAAGCCCCAGTGTGTGCTGATGACGGTGGCATGTATGCTGTTTCAAGCACCGCGGTGGTTTCGTTATTAAAAAAAGTTCCTGCTTTGGTGGGCCGTCTATTGGCCTATTGTCCGGTTGTATTCAATAGCCCCATTTTTTGGGGCGTTTTGATTTTTTTTTCTATTTTTAGCTTTGCGTTTTTTGTGTCTGACCCGGCCAATCTCGTTATGGTTGAAGGCTGGTTTCGGGGTTTTGTTGGTTGGGTTAAAAGCATGTTTACGACGAGTACGGTTAAAGTTTCCGAAAAGGCAGTTTCGGAAGTTAAAGTCATGGCTGGAACCGTACCTGGACCCGGACCTGATATTAAGGTTGTTACGACGCCAGCGGTTTCAAACCCAGCCCCTATTCCTGAAGGTACCCATTATGGGTGGTATGTGTTGGCTGGTGTTGTTATTATTGGTGGAGTTGCTTGGTATTATTGGCCGGAAATTCTTGGGTTATTGGTTACCGTAGCCGGCGGTGGTTTAAGTAATTCAGGGTCTGATTCGGGTTCTGATTCTGGCTCGGATACAGATTCTGATTAATTTTAAATCATGAGGTGCAGCTTAAATTTATGTCATTACATTTACGAAATGAGCCGCTAGCTTCCGTTCAACAACCCGTGTATCTTGCCGTGACGCCTGTGCAATCACAACGACATGTTTTTTCCCGTGTTCAAAGTCACAATCGTACCAATTTCTTTACGAAACTTATTACTGAGCATTTGATTGAATACCCAACGTCAATGTCTTTAAGTAATCTGTGGGGGTTGGGCTTTGCTACGGGATTAGTTTTAATTTGGCAAATTATTACTGGTATTATTTTAGTTATGCGTTATAAACCAACAGCGGACGACGCATTTAATAGTATTATTTATTTGACGTTAGAGGCGCATCGTGGATGGTTCTTTCGTATTTTTCATGCAAATGGTGCTTCGTTGTTTTTTGTGTTATTGTATGCCCATATTGGTCGTGGGCTTTATTATGGAGGTTTTCGCTTTTCGCGCGAGTTGGTGTGGATTACTGGTTTAGTCTGTTTTATTCTAGTAATGGGAACTGCGTTTATTGGATATGTGTTGCCTTGGGGACAAATGAGTTTTTGGGGTGCTACGGTTATTACCAATATGTTTTCGTCTTTACCGGTTATTGGTGCATCCTTAACTACATGGTTATGGGGCGGCTTTTCTGTTAATGAGGCGACTTTAAATCGTTTTTTTAGTTTACATTACTTTTTACCGTTTGTGGTATTAGCTGTTGCCGCTTTACATATGTATTTCTTACATAGTTTTGGTTCTTCTAAACCATTAAGTTTTGATTTATCTGTGTCGTTATCTAATGTGCCATTTTATCCTTATTTTTATACGAAAGACGTGTTATTCGGTATTGGTTGTGTGATCGGATATGTGTTTATGTGTTATTTTATGCCTAATTATTTAGGTCATCCCGATAATTTTATTAAAGCAAACCCTATGGTTACCCCTGCGCATATTGTTCCTGAGTGGTATTTCTTACCATTTTATGCGATTTTACGTTCTATTCCAAATAAACTTGGTGGGGTTGTATTAATGGCGTTTTCATTATTAATTGTTATTTGGTATCCTTTTATTTATTATATGTTTCAATATCAAACAACTTCGTACATGAGTCGATCGTTATTTTTCTTACCAGTAAGTCGTTTTTTATATTGGGCTTTTGTTTGTGATTTCTTAGTGTTAGGTTATATTGGTGGTTGCCCTGTTGCTGCACCTTATTATACTATCGGTCAAGTTGCTACGATTGGTTTCTTTTTATACTGGATTATTGCCCCTTTTGTTTATCATATTGAAGTCTATGTACAAGGTCATGATGCTGTGGAAATGTTTGTAGCAGAGGATAACTCCTTTTCGGACATTAGTGCAGGAGACGCCGTATCTTCGGAATTAGGTGGACATGAAGGTGATGTGGAATTGGAGATGTCGTGCATTTCGGAACTTGATTTAGTACCTATGGAAGAGGAGGCTGTTTTTGTTGCGGCCGTACAAGTGGATAGTGATGTCGCTGCGGATGTTGTTGTCGCTGATTCGTTTTTTGAAACTGAGTCTGAGTAAACGTTATTTTCCATATTAATTGCGTTTTGTTTAGTTTTAATGGTAGCGGTGCAAAGTAATTTAGCAGTATTGCCGGTGTTATTTTCTCCCCTGGAACAATTTGAGATGATTGCAGTTGGCAGTATCTCTAATGTGGTCTTGTTCTGGATTATTTCTGTTTTGATTTGGGCCTGGGCCGCGCCTTATCGTACTGTATCTCAGCCTATTTATTTTATTCCGAATTTGCTACTACACTTAGTGTTCGCTTTGACTGAGCAGTTGGTTATTTTAATTAAACGTAATTTAGGTGGTTTGATTGGCCAATCGTACGTAATGTGGTTGTTATTTAGTTTTTTTGTTGTGTGTGTTAATAATTTGGTTGGTATGATTCCATATTCGTTTACTACTACCAGTCATATTGTAATGACCTTTACTATTGCGTGGATTTTCTTTGCTGCAATTAATTTGCGTGCTGTTGCTACAAATCCTCGTACCTTTTTTAAACTTTTTGTGCCTGGACGAGCTCCTTTGATGATTATGCCATTTTTAGTCATTATTGAAATTGTTTCTTATTTAGCGCGTACCTTTAGTTTATCTATTCGGTTATTTGCAAACATGACTGCCGGTCATACTTTATTAAAGATTTTAATCGGGTTTGTGTTCTTATTGTTAAGTGAATCTTTTTTAACTAGTTGGGTGTTTGTTTTTACAGCGGCAGTGGCTTTTGCTTTAGTAGTATTAATTACACTTTTGGAAGTTTGTATTGCAGGTTTACAAGCATATGTGTTCATGGTTTTATCCTGCCTATACGTAAAGGATTTATATGTTGCTCATTAAGCAAGGTACTCTTTCCCCTTTAGCTTAATGTTGTGTGGGCTCTTCGACGCCTTTACTAGCTTGAGGTGGCATTGTATTTAGTGTTTTAAGTTTACCTTGCTTAGGCCGGGTTTCGCCTCGTTATAGTATTTTCTTCTATAAAGCTCATCGATACTTTGAGGGGGCAACGTAATTGCGGCGAAACCTAGCTTTGGCAAGAGGGTATCTTATTAGGAGCTTCTTTAGGTTCCGTTCTGTTTGTTTTTATGTTGGTGTTTATCATGGTCGCAAGTTCCTGTTATGATGCCGTAGCTGCCGGTTTGCAGCAACCTGCCCAGTACACACCGAAGGGTGGAGTGGGTTATGAAACTTTTGACGAGAGTATTGTTGAAGATGAAAACATTCGATATTTGGATTATGCTTTAATGGTGACTGTGTTTGTTAGTTTAATTGTTATTATGCTTGTTCAACTATTATTATTATTTTACTTGGGGCAGGCATCGCGTTATTTAGGTGCTGGCATGGTTTCTGACAGTATTACTTCGGCTGGTTCTACGGATAGTCGATTGGTTTCGTATCGTGCAATAGTTTTCCGGACGTTGGGAACCCTGCCGGCTAGTTTGGTATTTTCTTTTATTGCTGTCAGCGTTATTTTGCCAATCTTGTGTTTTATTCTGGACATTATTACGGACGATACTTGTAGCGATGATTCTGATGGTGCCGCGATAACGTATAATGTTAAGTGCACGTCAGCGTGTAGTTCTTCCACTCCTGAAATTCCGGGTGTTCCGCCTGAATCGGTGGCGGATACTTCTAATCGTTGGGTGTATTATGGTTTGTTTTTCGCTATTTCAGTTGTTGGTGTAGCGGCGGTATGGTATTATTACCCGGACTTTTTTTATCAGCTCTTTTCGAACGCGTTTGGTCTTGTGGCAAGTGCTCCCGTACAACCAATGGAGTTTTTACAGCCGGTGCCGGCTACGCCGTTTACACCAACTGCTATGCCTACACCCCCAGCACCTCCGCTATCTCCTGTTGTTGATGAACCTCCACTGCGATTTCGCTGGCCTTTTTGGTTTCGACACCTCAATCGAGTTGTGCGCCCTGATCCGTATTATCCTTTTACTGCCTCGACGTATCCTTCATCGGCGGAGGAGGAGCCTGAAGTTGTGTATTTAGTTGAAATGAATCGGGTACGTGCTCAGTTGGGGTTGCCGGCATGGAATTCTTTCTTTCGGCCATAAGCAAGCTCGTTTTTATGGTGATTGATTTGTCGATTTTATTCTATAGTTCTGAAGGCAATAAGCTGGGTTTAAATGATGAAATTCCTAATGACATTGTTTATCCGCCAACTAATGCGGATGAACGGGCAGCTCTTTTTAATTGGTATTTAGCGCAATATTCTGGTCGTATTTCGGCTTTTGTGGAGCGGTGGTTCTTTTCCTGCAACCACAAAGATATTGGGTTGTTGTATATGGTTTTAGGTTTCCTTTCCGGTATGATTGGGACGATGTTATCCGTTTTAATTCGTTTGGAGTTAGCGCAGCCTGGTGATGGTATTTTTGCTGGGTTAACCGCGGATCAATACACATCTTATGGCGTTGGTAATTACCAATTATACAATGTGGTTGTTACGGCTCACGCTTTTATTATGATTTTCTTTATGGTTATGCCTATTCTAATTGGCGGTTTTGGTAATTGGTTTGTGCCAATTCAGTTAGGTGCTCCTGATATGGCCTTTCCGCGTTTGAATAATTTAAGTTTTTGGTTAATGCCGCCTTCGTTATGTCTGTTGCTATTGTCTGCTTTGGTTGATGGTGGTGTTGGTACCGGATGGACTGTTTATCCCCCATTAAGTAGTAAATTATACCATCCTACTGCTGGTGTTGATTTAGCAATTTTTAGTTTACATATGGCTGGTATTTCGTCGTTGGTAGGTTCGATTAATTTCATTGTTACTTTTGCTAATATGCGTGCGCCAGCGTATAAAGAAATTCATAAAGCACCGTTATTCTGTTGGAGTGTATTATTAACGGCTATTTTGTTATTATTGTCTTTACCTGTTTTAGCTGCTGCATTAACGATGTTGTTGACAGATCGTAACTTGGGTACAAGTTTCTTTGACCCGGCTGGTGGAGGAGATCCTTTATTATATCAGCATTTATTTTGGTTTTTCGGGCATCCGGAAGTTTATATTTTAATTTTACCTTCATTTGGAATTATTAGTACGATTATTTCCGTCTTTGCTCAAAAACCTATTTTTGGTCGTAATGGTATGATTTTCGCTATGATGTCTATTGCAATTTTAGGCTTTATTGTTTGGGCTCATCACATGTATACTGCGGGGATTAATGTAGATTCTCGTGCTTATTTTACAGCAGCGACTATGATTATTGCCGTACCTACTGGGGTTAAAATCTTTAGTTGGTTAGCTACTTTATGGGGTGGTCGAATTGTAGTAATGACCCCAATGTTATTTGTTTATGGTTTTCTAGCGTTGTTTACGATTGGTGGGTTGACAGGGGTTGTTTTATCTAACGGTGGCTTAAATATCGCTTTTCATGATACGTATTATGTTGTGGGGCATTTCCATTATGTTTTATCCATGGGTGCAACGTTCGCTTTGTTAGCTGGGTTTTATTATTGGTTCGGTAAGATGACTGGCTTGCGCTATTTAGAAGAGCGAGGTATTTTACATTTCTTTGTGTTCTTTATTGCTGTAAACTTAACTTTTTTTCCAATGCATTTCTTAGGTATCGCCGGTATGCCTCGTCGTATCCCTGATTATCCTGACGCGTTCGGTCCTTTAAATTTACTTTGTTCAGTGGGTGCAATTTTATCGTTTTTGTCTTCTTTGTCTTTTTTAGATACCATTCGTATTGCGTTGACTGGCTCTGAAATGTCGTATTTAAATAATAACCGCGGTTTAAATTACGAAATGAGTACTTATTTAACTCAATATCATGTGTGGCCATTTTATCAAATGGTATGGTCTTCTCAAGATTTGTATGCTAACCGTCCGGGCGCCGTTGCGTACTTGAACGGTGAATTTGTAGACCCGTATTCTAATTGGTCTATTGAAAAATTTGGCTGGTTACAAACCCCCGCATCCCGTACAGCTAAAGCTTATAATTAAATCTAATACGTACGCGTGGTGTAATCGTTTTTATGGTAACGTTGGTGTCTGTTTTATTGAGTTGCATTGTGTATCTGAGTTGGCGTTATCCCCGGCGTTTCCGAGCGGTTTATTTTGGAGTCGTAGTTTGGCTTAAGTCTTCCCTTGTAATCACAATGATGCTGAGTTTAGTCCTATTAATGCAATTTCCAGAAGTGACGAAAAATGATTTTATTCTCTTTGGCGCGTTTGCCCGCTTCGTGAATACGGTTGATGCATTTTTATACCCGTCGGTGGACTTTGGTTATTGGCGTTACACTGGCATCCTGGAGTTACCACCTTCTTATCAAGTGTACGGGCATCCGTTTTTGATTACATTGGGATTAGATTTAGTATTTCCCAATACTGCAGTAAACCCTCCTATGTTGCGGGAATGGGTTTTTGCGGTTAAGCCGAGGGCAAGTTTCGAGGATGTTTGTATTGCATTCTGCGAAGTGATTGGTGTTGTTGTACTTCGTCAATGTTGTCCTTGGTTGCGGGAAGGGTTGTATCTTAACCGACTTTGTCCAACTCCTTTGTTAGTAAAAGTAGGTTATTGGTCATTTTGTTTGTTTGTGCTTGTACTTTATTTTATCATTCGATTATTGTTTTTGCTTCGTTCAGCAATTGTGTGGTTGTACAGAAGGTTTCTTGATGACCTACGTGATGAGTTTCCGTATCTTTTTCCACCATATATCCCTGATTTGCCGATGTTTCCGGTTATGAAAGAGTCATCTAGTTCTTTACGTTGGTGGATTGAGTTATCTGTGGTCATAGCATTAATTGTGCTTTTTTTCGCCTAACCTGAAAACTTAGGTATCGACGGTTGGTTTTGATGTTCG
>Ga0255281_1000197_pt1 | contig 7592 bp, 6 predicted proteins | sample AtltaT_13_FD_183799 | JGI IMG/M metagenome (GOLD analysis project Ga0255281, IMG submission 183799) | Metatranscriptome of freshwater microbial communities from Altamaha River, Georgia, United States - Atl_Yuk_RepC_8d (Metagenome... | ecosystem: Environmental > Aquatic > Freshwater > River... | reverse complement strand
CAAGCATCGGGTCGCGGGCGAGGGCGAAGAACCAGGCCTTGGCGATCAGCGGCATCACGAAGGCGGGTGCGGCGGCGATGGCGGCATCGAGCCGGCCCATCACGTCGCCGTGGGCGAGGCTGGCGGCGCGGATGGCTTCATCGAACAGTAGAATGGCATCCGGTGTGGCGCCGGATACGGCCTGGCCCTGTGCGTCCTTCAGCATCGTCAGCTCCCGGTTTTGCCCGATGATACGCGCGGCGGACGAAATGCCAACGGCTGGCGAGGCACGTTTCAGCGTATGAGCCTGGTGTCTTCGCTGTAGAGCAAGGTGCGGAAGTCGGCTGAATAGATTTCGCGGATGAGCTCGGCTTCCCGCGGTCCGAGGAATTCGGCGAGGTGGCGTGATGCTCCGGTGGCATGGTGATCGACGCGCGGCAGGGCATCTGCATCAGCGTCGGGCCCGGCCAGCCGCTTCAGCAGCAGCGGCCATTCGGTTGCGAAGGACTCGAACCGGCCAATGAAGTCATAGTCCATGTAGTCGCGGTGAATCAGGAATGTCTGCGTTGCCCAGTGGATGTCGCGCTCATAGTCGGACATGACGAGGACGCGCTCCAGGAAGGCGTCGAAGGGCAGTTCGGGCAGATCTGCCGGCAACCCCAGCATCGGCAGCAGGCGCGCGCGTTCGAAGGCGTTGTTTACAAACTTGTCCAGGTATGTAGTCAGGATTCGAGTGTATGGATTGCGGACGAACGTGAAGCGGAAGAGAGCGTCGCCACGGAATAGTTCGGGTATGTGGTCATCCGGGCCAGGTTTGGCGACAGTGTCGTCGCCGTGATTGCCGGCCGTGCCGGCATCGAGTGCCCGGAGCGTCGCCTTGATCGTTGAGGACGCAACCTTCGGTACCTCGACATAGAGTGCCCCGAACCTCCGGCACATCGTAAGTCGATAATGGTTCTGATCAGCCTTTCCCGGGAGGTAGGACCCGATCGCGGCGAAAACGCGGTCTTTTGTCATGGCCTATTACGAGACCTGTCACGCATCAGAATGAACGTGTCCTGAAACACACGCGCGCCAGGCTTTGCCGCCCAGCTACCGGTTTCAAAGGAGATGATACGCAGGCCGCATTCCCGCACCAGCCGTTGCCATGCCGACATGGCGTAGCCAACGAAAATGTCCTGCTGCGCGTAGGCCTGGTATACGCCGCTGTCGACCTCCTTGACACCCTGATGTGCGCCAGTCTGTTGCCGAAAGTTCCAGAAGAACTCGTCGATGATAAATGTTGTGACGTAGAATATGCCATCCTCGCGCAGCGTACGCGCGATCTCGAGCAGGTACTGCCTGGCATCTGCCTGTACCAGATGCGTGAACACCGATATCGAGAAGCACAGGTCGATCGATCCGTCCTCGAGGAACGGCAGAAGGAAACGATTATCTTGGAAGCTGCGCTCAGCGTTGAAATAGTAGTTGTCCGCTGCCGTCAGGCAATGAAACGATGCCCGTGCGTTGGTCGCGGCGATATTGGCATCGCACCATGCGATCCCGTCCGGCCAGACATCGATACCCCAGTAACGCCCCCTGGTCAGGAACCTGCACAGCGGCACTGCCAAGCGGCCACAGCCGCAGCCGATATCGACAACCGCTGATTCCTCCGACAGTTGCCCGCGTTTGACCAGTTCGTCGAACAGGGAAGCAGCAACGGCGACATAATGATCGCGGTTGTGGCTGCCAATCGTGTTCATAAATGCAACCGGAGGCAGCGCCTCATCCGGCAATGTCTTCAGCTCCTCCATAATGGCTTTTGCACGCACCGTGGCCGGCGGCTCCTGCAGCTGGCTCTGGCTGCTGACGTACGCGCTCATGGCGTTCTCCCGGATAATGGGCGTCACGACGTTTGCCCCGACATTCCCCAAGTGGCCCGCCGCTTGACTTCAAGATCGCCTGATTTTGCTCGCTGGGCAAGCGTTTTTCGCCCCGAGCGGTGTCTGTCGTCGCGCAAACGGCCGAAGTCGGGTGGATCAAGCCTCGAACCCGCAGCATTCTGGCCCGGCAGAGCCGCTTTTCCGCGCGGCAGACGGACCTGTCCTGCCGCTTTCGTTCAGCTTGGGCATGGATCGTGGTCATGCGCATGACGGAGGCGTTCGAAGACGGCGGATGGCGGCAAGGACGGCCCGCACCATCGGGCCGGTGACGGCGACCTCGGCCAACTGGAAGGTAATGGCGCGGGCGTGGCGGACGACGCGGGCGCCGATCTTGATCAGCTTGAGTTGCAGGCTGGTCAACGACCAGTCCGCCATGGCCTCGGGCAGTTCGATGCAGCGCAGGAAGGTTGCCAGGTTGTAGGCCAGCGCGTGCAGTTGCAGCCGCACCTCGTTGTGCCGGAACTTCCGGCATGACAGCCGCGTCCAGCGAAAGGCATATTTGCCTTCCTTGATGTGCTGCTCTGCGGTGCCGCGCTGGTTGTAGAACCTCACCACCCAGTCTGGCTCCATCGGCAGGTTGGTGACGATGAAGCCGACTTTGGGGAACAGCTCGCCCGGATGCCATTCGATCTTGGCGATGACGCGGCGCGGCTTGTCCCAGGACGCCGCCTGATACTCGAAGTCCTCGAAGAACCGTTTGACCTTGGTCAGCGAAGGCCGTCCCACGGGCCGTGTCAGCCGATGCGCGATCTTCTCGCGCAAGACGGCGTTGGCGGGCAGACGGATGGCGTAGAAGAACCTGGCTTCTTCCAGCCGCATATAGATCGCGGGGATCGCGTAGGCAGCGTCGGCCCGGAAGAAGCGTCCACCAAGGTCGCGGCCAGCATATCGGGCAATGACGGGATCAAGGACATCCCGCCAGCCATCGGCGCTGTGGACATTGCCGTTACGCAGGGCGCAGCGCTCCAGCATGCCAAACTGGTTGAACAAGAAGATGGGGTGATAGCAGGTGCAGTCGAAATGCCCGTTCCAGGCAGTACCTTCCTGATCGCCGTGGGTGGGGCTGACCGAGCTGTCCATGTCCAGCACGATGTATTTCAACCCGTTGCGGTCATGAAACCGGTCGATCCATTGGCCGTTCAGATCGGCCAGCGCCGCCCGGTTCGCGGCCAGAGCCAGCGTCTCGGTCTCGAACCGTCCCATCTGCGATGCCGAAGCAGCTTGCGCCTCGACGGCCCTGCCGCCAACGACCTGACGCATCACGGGATCGAGGGCCAAGCGGTCGGCATCGTTCACATCCTCGTATCCGGCCAGTCGTCCGAACACCGATTGCCGGAACAATCCGTCAAGCCGATGGAGCGTGTTCTTCCCGGTGCGGCTGTCTCGCAGCGCCTCCGACGCCAGATTGGACAGGCCGAGCACGTCATCAAGCTCGCGCATCACCAGCAGGCCACCGTCTGAACTGATCTGCGCACCACGGAACTCCAGACGCACACGGCGGTCGAAATCAACCCGATCTCCCCGCGCCAAGCCCGCACCCTCCAGGTGATCCATGAAACGCGCCCCTCGCAGCCGTCAACGCCATGATTTATATGCGAAATATCACGATTACGACAGCGAAATCAGCGACTTACTTGGAGAATGTGGGTTGCCTCAGCCTCGGCGTGGGCGCCGGCGACCTTCTGTCCGGCCATAGGCAAAGAAGTGGCCGAACGCGGTCAGCGGTTCGCCGCGCAGAATCGCTGCGGCAACGTCCGGATTCTCGCGAAGATAGGCATCGTCGTCGAAATCCGGGGGGGAGGGCACGATCAGGGCGCTGTCGGTCGTTCCTGCGCCGGGAACGTAGTCGCCGAACAGCCGTGTCAGCATCACCCACCTTTCGTCCGCCGAGGCTTCCAGCACGGCTGCACCGCCGGTTGCGGCGACGACCGTTCCGCCCGAACCGCGTAGCGTATCCAGTGTCAGCCGCACTGCGCTTCGGAGTTCCCCATAGATTGAAGAGGCGGCGATCAACGGCCCCGCGAGCCCGCTGAACTGCCCGGAGGTCATCCGGATATACTTGTTCCGAAGGATCGCATGATACTCGGCGTGTTTTGCCCGCTGTTCGTACAGGGAGTTGCCGAACAGACGTACCGCGCCGACATCGCGATGATGGTAGCTTGCAAGCTTGTGGCGGATGACACCGATGTCGGATGCCAGCAGGAAGCGCAGATTGAAGTCCCAGTCGCCGAGAACGGGAAATGATTCATCGTATCCACCGAGGGAGTCATAGACCGAGCGGCGGTAGGTGAAGGCGATCGGGGCGAACATGTTGTTGCAGGCCATCTCGGTGAGAGGCACCTGCTCGATCCAGTCATTGTATGGATAACGGTTGTGCACGACGATACCGCCGGGCGTAACCTCCTCCGACACGTACCAGGTTCCGGTGATCACCCCGCCGTAGCCGCGATGGCGATCCTCCCTCAGGAAGCCGACACTGGCGGACAGAAAGCCGGGCTCCCAGCTATCATCATCGTCGTGGATCACGATGAATTCAGACTGACAATGCCGGATCGCGATGTTCGATGCAGCTTCCATCCCACGGTTGCGGACGTTATCGATCAGCATGATCCGTCGCAGGTCCGCCCCCGACGTCTCGATCACCTCGCGCACCTCGGAGATGTCGCCGCCGTCGCAGACGACGACATGGAGATAGTCGTCGAAATCCTGTCTGAAAACCGACTCCAGGGCGCGGCGGAGGAACATGGGCCGATCGCGGGTGCGTGTGATGACCGCAACCGCCGCGACGTCGGCGGTGGGGCGCAGGGGCTTGACGTCGGCATACCCGATGCGATCGGGATCGGCTGGCGTATCGAATGTAAGGGCAAGCCGCTTGCGCGCGAGCTCCGGGGGATATTCAAGCGCCACCGCGCCCTGAGTCCACAAGGCATCCGCGATGCGGCTTTCGGGCGTATCGCCATCGGATCGTTCTCGTGCCTCATGCAGGATCGGCACCGAGAATGTGCGTCCCATGTCGGCCGAGCGCGGTGGAAGGGACAGCATCGCGACTTCGGGCGCGGTCGGAAAGGCCAGGACCCGCGCTAGCGTCGTCTCCGCCGGGGCGCTGGCACGCAACACCGACGACGGGCGGCGCGCGTTCGGCATATCGCGCAGCCATGTGCGCACGCCGTCAAACAACGGGGCCGTCTCGCGCGTGGGGGTGTCGGCGAGTAGCCCATCTGCACCCACCGGCACGATGCTTCCATCATCGCCTTCGACATAGCTTTCGACGCTTGGGGCGTCGGGTTCCAGCATTCCCTCGATCAGATGACGGTGCAGGGTGATTGCCGAACGTGGTCTGGATGGATCGAAACGATCATGCTCAAAGCACAGGCCGACGACGCGATCCCAATCGCGCCGGTCGCCCAGCGGTTGTCCCATGCGTCCGAAATAGAGGCCCCACCAGTCGATGTCCGGACGCCATCCGGCCAGGATGCGCTGCGAAGTGCCCTGCCATCCGGAATCGACCAACACGGCGCTGCGTGCATCGCCAATGACGGATGCAGCATATCGGGCGAAACGTCCCGACTGCTGGTCCAGATGCCACCGCAGCGCGTCAGCCGGCTCCGAAGGCCCCCAAAGGAAATCGGAAAACTGATCCACGGGCCCGTCAAGGGCGATGTGACTGAGATTGGCCGCTGCCCCATGGGCCTGGTCGCCGTACAGCGCCCTGGCGACGTCACGGATCAAGCCGCCGTTGAACTCGCGCGCAAGCAAGGTCGCGAATCCCGCCGGGTTGGTGCGCCATGTGCCCTTCAGGCACGCAATGCGGGACACGAAGAAGGTATCGCAGCCATCGGGTTCGCTCCGCTCGTTCGCTTTGAGCCAGGTCCCGTAGAGCGAACGAAGACGGATGCCGGCGCGGGAGACGAACAGGATGCGTGGATCGCCCTGGCGTCTGAAATAGGCGATATGCAGGTCGAGATTGAACAGATACTCCGCAAAGATCGGACCCAACACCCGGTATCCGAAGTCCCAGGCGCCGTCGCGGATGTTGTCCGCAACCGGCACGTCGATCATGGTCTCAGCTTGCATCGGTGGCGTCCTGGGGGCAGCTAGGCGTTCACACGTCTCCAGGCGTCCAGTTCGACGCCCTGTGTTTTCCACATCCGCAAGAATGCGGCTTCGTCCTGTTGGCGCGTCCGGTGCTCCACGTCAGAGATCGGGAAGTGAACGAAGCCCATCCCGGCGTCGCGCGCGGGGCGAATATCGCTGACCAGACTGTCGCCGATATGGACACACCGGGCTGCATCCAAACCCCGGGTAGCCAGCAGGTGCGGGAACAGCCGCCCAGACTGCTTCGAGACCACCGTGTCCGCGCTAGAGACGATGTCTGCAAACAACTCCCGGCGCCCGGTTACGTCCGAAACGAGGCCGGCGATCGCGGGGCCATCGAGATACATGTCGCTTACGAGGACAATGTCGGCACCGCTGGCGCGGATCTTTTCCGCCACCGCCAGCAACAGCCGGTTCGCGGCGAGATGCGACGTTTCAAACTGAAGCTCGATCTGCTTCATCCGCGTCGCGGTGTTCCGCCCGCCCCCGGCTATGTGGACGGTCATGGCCAGGATATCGTCGATATGTCCCTCGCGGCAGCCGTCCACGCCAGGACGTGTGCGGTAGACCGCTCGGGTCGCCGCAAGGCGGGCAAGCAGAAGGTCCAGCGGCGATACCTTCTTCAGTTCGGCGATCTCTCGTGACCAGCACTCGGCTATCATGTGGAAGCGGCGTATCTCGGATAGTTCGTCACGCAGCAAGAGCGTGTCGAAGACGTCGATGAACAGCGTCGACAATCCCGGCCTGTCGATGGCGTCGCAAAGGGCGGCAAGAAGATCAGGATCGGGTCGCTCTGCCGAACAGATCGCGCGCCGATCGTGCATAGCTGCGACTGTACGGGTCGTGGAGCCGATGACCACCGTTCTTGGCATGGCATCCGGCGAGACGAGCGGAGCCGTTGCCGCTTGCGCCAGGGTCTCCGGCCGCTTTCGGCGTCGGCGAGGCACGTGCAACGTCCCCAATTCGATTGCCGGCATCGACCGGTCAAACGTTTCTTCTGAAACGTCCATCATGAACCTCGGATCAGCAGGGTTGAGGCCAACAATCAGGCGATTGCGTCATCCGGCATGCAATTGGCGGAACGACGACTGCCGAGCGGAGGCCTTGCGGATCCGGATCCGGAACTGTCCGCGGGGCCGGAGTGGCCGCTATCGTTGCCGCAGAAACTGTCCAGGCTCGTCATCTTGCGGGCAGCCACGGCATGGCGGAGGAAAAACCGCTTGTAGGCATCAACCATCGCGCCCGACGGCACGACGAGGCTTGATCGGTTGTCCCTGGGGTTGGGCTGGATCGTCAGCCAGCCGTCGCTTTCCAGTACCCGCAGGTACCGCCGGATGTTCGATTCCGAGCAGGGCAGGGAACGGCTGACCTGCTTGATGGTCATCGCATTGCCGTCGAGTGCGTCCTTCACCAGCAATACGCCCAGATCGAAACACGACCATGATCCGTATGTCGGCAAGTCTTCACGGGCCACGCGGGACAGGTCGATAAGCGTTTCAAGATAGGTGACGTAGTCCTTCATCATCCCTCCAGCCGACGTATTGCTGAGAGCCCTTCCCGTTCCTTCATCGCTTTTGTATTTCATCTGGATATTTT
>Ga0255281_1000193_pt1 | contig 7668 bp, 4 predicted proteins | sample AtltaT_13_FD_183799 | JGI IMG/M metagenome (GOLD analysis project Ga0255281, IMG submission 183799) | Metatranscriptome of freshwater microbial communities from Altamaha River, Georgia, United States - Atl_Yuk_RepC_8d (Metagenome... | ecosystem: Environmental > Aquatic > Freshwater > River... | reverse complement strand
TGAAATCGTCCGAAATCCGTCAAAAGTTTCTTCAGTTCTTTGAGTCCAAGGGCCACACCATTGTGCCATCCTCTTCATTGGTGCCCGCCAATGATCCCACCTTGCTGTTTACCAACTCTGGCATGGTGCAGTTCAAGGATGTGTTCACCGGGAAGGAAACCCGTCCCTACCGGCGTGCCACGTCCTCTCAGCGTAGCGTTCGTGCCGGCGGAAAGCACAACGATCTGGAAAACGTCGGCTACACGGCACGCCACCACACCTTTTTTGAGATGCTGGGCAACTTCAGCTTTGGGGACTATTTCAAGCGCGATGCCATTCAGTTCGCTTGGGAGCTGCTGACCAAGGCATATCAGCTGCCAGCTGAAAAGCTCTGGGTGACGGTCTACCAGGAGGACGATGAGGCCTACAACATCTGGAGGGATGAGGTTGGGGTTCCTGAGGCCAGAATCATCCGGATTGGTGACAACAAGGGTGCACGATACGCGTCTGACAATTTCTGGCAGATGGCAGATACGGGACCTTGCGGCCCTTGCACCGAAATCTTTTATGACCATGGGCCTGAAATCTGGGGTGGGCCGCCAGGATCACCCGAAGAGGATGGTGATCGTTATATCGAAATCTGGAACCTGGTTTTCATGCAGTTTGAGCGCGATGCGGCTGGTAACCTGACGCCTTTGCCCATGCCGTGCGTGGATACGGGGATGGGACTTGAGCGCATCGCTGCCGTTTTGCAGCACGTCCACTCCAACTACGAAATTGACTTGTTTCAGGCGCTTATCAAGGCTGCGGGTCGTGAGACGCATTGCCAGGATCTTTCCAATAATTCCCTGAAAGTGATCGCGGATCATATTCGTGCTTGCAGCTTTTTGGTTGTGGATGGGGTGATCCCCAGCAACGAGGGCAGGGGCTATGTGTTGCGACGAATCATTCGCCGTGCCTTGCGCCACGGTTACAAGCTTGGCCAGACCAAGCCTTTCTTTTATCGCATGGTTCCCGATTTGGTCGCGCAGATGGGTGAGGCCTACCCTGAGCTGGCCAAGCAGGCAGCTCGTGTGGAGCAAGTGCTGCGACAGGAGGAGGAGCGCTTTGGCGAAACGCTTGAGCACGGCATGAAAATCCTTGACCAGGCCCTCGTCGGTATGGGCAAAGGTGCCACACTGGATGGGCATACCCTGTTCACGCTGTATGACACTTACGGTTTTCCCGTTGACCTGACTGCTGACATTTGCCGCGAACGAGGTGTCGAAGTCGATCAGGCCGGTTTTGATCTCGCAATGGACAGGCAGCGAGAGCAGGCTCGCGCCGCTGGCAAGTTCAAAATGGCTGAGGGACTGGAATACAGCGGTGGCCAGACTGTCTTTGAGGGATATGAGCATCTGCAGGCTGACGCCAAGGTGCTTGCCATCTATGTGGGTGGTGTGCAGGTTGAGCGGATTGCTTCGGGTCAGGATGCGATTGTGGTCCTAGACCGAACACCCTTTTACGCTGAGTCTGGTGGACAGATCGGAGATAGTGGCCTGATATCGGCGGGCGCAGCCAATTTTTCGGTTCAGGATACCCAGAAAATTCAGGCTGGTGTGTTTGGGCATCATGGGCGCCTCTTGACTGGCGAGCTGTCTGTTGGGAGTCAAGTCAAGGCAATGGTGGATGTTGAGCGTCGCGCCAAGACCGTGCGCAATCACTCCGCCACGCATCTGATGCACAAGGCATTGCGTGACGTCCTGGGCTCGCATGTTCAGCAGCGAGGCTCGCTCGTCGATGCTGACAAGACCCGGTTTGATTTTGCGCATGATGCTGCGATGACTGCTGAGCAGATTGCCAGTGTTGAGCAAATCGTCAATGCACAGATTCTTGCCAATCAGCAGACACATGCTCAAGTCATGGCATACGATGACGCCGTCAAGGGCGGGGCGATGGCCCTATTTGGTGAAAAATATGGTGACACGGTCCGCGTGCTCGACATTGGATTTTCTCGCGAGCTCTGTGGTGGAACACACGTTGGTCGCACTGGTGACATCGGACTCTTCAAAATTGTGTCAGAGGGAGGTGTGGCTGCTGGCGTTCGTCGAGTCGAGGCTGTGACCGGAGATAACGCCTTGGCTTGGGTTCAGCATCTCAATGCCACCGCGTTGCGTGCCGCCGCAGCGATGAAAACCCAGCCTGCCGAGTTGCCTGATCGAATTGCAGCGCTGCAGGATCAGCTTAAATCTTTGGAAAAAGAGCTGGATCAGGCGCGTGCCAAGTTGGCCTCGAGCGCTGGCAATGCTCTGGCTGACCAGGCCATTTCAGTCAAGGGCGCTCGACTGTTGGTGGCCCAAGTTCAGGTGGCCGATCCCAAAGACTTGCGAGCCATGGTGGATCAGCTCAAAGACAAACTCAAGTCTGCTGTCGTCCTGCTTGCTGCTGTTGGTGCAGATTCAAAAATTTCCTTGGTGGCTGGGGTGACGGCGGATTTGTCTGGCAAGGTCAAGGCGGGGGATTTGCTTGGGCATGTTGCCGGACAAGTTGGTGGCAAGGGCGGCGGTAGACCTGATATGGCGATGGGTGGTGGAACTCAGCCCGCGGCTTTGCCTGGTGCACTGTCAGGTGTCGCAGCCTGGGTGGAGTCAAGGCTTTGAACGTGGAGGGGAGCAGCATGTCCACCACACCAGAGTCTGTTGCAGACGCCCAGCCTGAGATCCCAGTGCACCATCAGTCTGTGGATGCAAGGGGCTTGGCTTGCCCCCTTCCTATCTTGCGAGCCAAAAAAAGCCTTGGCCACCATGGCCAGCGGTGAGGTGTTGCAGGTCTTGACCACAGACCGTGGGGCGCTGAGGGATTTCCAGGCTTTTTGCCGTCAGACTGGCAATGCGCTGCTTTCCCAGGTGGAGGGAGGGGAGTACGTCCAGCATTATCTGTGTCGACGTTAATGTTTTGATCTTGATCGTTTCTTTACGCAGCCCTTGATTCGTGCTAGAATCCAAGGCTTTCCTGAACATTTTCAAAGGATTACCTATGGTGGTGATTCGTATGGCCCGTGGTGGCTCCAAAAAGCGTCCGTTTTACAACCTAGTTGCAACGGATTCCCGTGACCGCCGTGATGGTCGTTTCATTGAGCGAGTGGGTTTTTACAACCCTGTCGCCAACGATAACGAAGAAAAGTTGCGCATCGCGATGGATCGCGTGAATCACTGGACTGGCGTTGGCGCTCAGCTCTCACCTTCAGTTGCTCGTCTGGTGAAAGAGTACGCTGCCAAGGTCGCTGCTGCGGCCTGATCGTCGCACTGACGTCTGTTGCTTCTGTCATGGCTGATGTGAGTGCGCCTTTAGCGCCTCCGGACGATCTGGTTGAGTTAGGTCGTATCGTTTCAGCCTATGGCATTCGTGGCTGGGTCAAGGTTCAGCCGCACTCTTCTCAAGCCGAAGTCCTGCGCTCCGCGCCCCAATGGTGGCTGACATCGCGTCAGTCCCCATCGCGGGCTGCTGCCTCCTCTCTTTCACCTCACGTCGTTTGTTACGACGTTGTGCAGGTGCGTCCGCAGGGTTCAACGATTGTTGCTGAGCTCAAAGGTCTATCTGACCGCGATGAAGCCGAGGCGATGCGCGGTCAGCTCGTGTCTGTCTCCAGGTCGGATTTTCCGGCTGCGTCTGCAGATGAGTATTACTGGGTCGATTTGGTTGGGTGTCAGGTATTTGGTGTGTCTACCGAAGACCACTTGCCTGGGCCGATATTACTTGGCGTTGTTCATGAGGTTGGGGACAACGGCGCGCATGCCATCCTGCAGGTGCATCGCCAGCGTGTGTCGACTGATGGATCGATCGAGAGCATGCTTGATTCCAAGGGCCGACCGCTGGAGCTGTTGATCCCGTTTGTTGCCGCCCATGTGTCAAACGTCGACCTGCAAGCGCGACGGATTGACACAGACTGGCCCGATGCGTTTTAACGTCTCATACCGGTCGAGGGCGGCATGCGAATCGACGTCGTGACCTTGTTTCCAGATATGTTTTCTGTGATCACCGAGTCTGGTGTGACTGGACGCGCTCACGCTCAAAAACGCTGGCAACTTTGCACCTGGAATCCTCGTGACTTCACGGATGATGTGCATCGTACGGTTGATGATCGTCCTTATGGTGGGGGTCCCGGTATGGTCATGATGGCCGGCCCTTTATCCAAGGCCGTTTCTGCAGCACAGTCACACCGTCATGCAAATGGCTTTGATCGGGCCCGTGTCGTCTTGCTTGCACCAGGGGGCAGGCGGTTTGATCAGCGTACCGCTACATCCATGGCACGCTCTGATGGCCTGTTGATGGTATGTGGTCGCTACGAGGGGGTGGATCAGCGCTGGATTGATCGTGAGGTCGATGAGCAATGGTCACTAGGTGATTTTGTTTTGTCTGGCGGGGAGCTTGCCGCCATTCCCATGATCGATGCTGCAGCCAGGCTAATCCCAGGCGTGCTCAACCACGGCGAGTCCAGCACTCTGGATTCGTTCCAGGAGTCCTTGTCAGGATTATTGGATAGCCCTCATTTCACACGACCCGAAGTGTACGAGGGCCAGAGCGTCCCAGCCGTTTTGCTCTCTGGCAATCATGCCAACATCGCACAGTGGCGACGCCAACAATCCTTGCTACTAACTGCCCACATGCGACCAGACTTGATTGTTTTGGCAAGAGAGGCAGGCTGGCTAACAAAAGCAGATGAAAGCTTTCTCATGTCGTCCTCGCCCATCAAGTCCAACTAGCCACCCGAACACGGTCTCGTTAGGAAAACGATATCCGGGTAGCGTTCCGTTTGTGTTCAGCCCAAGCGCAAGCGCTGGGATTGAACCTTGGTCAGTGTTTCACCAAACTGCTCGATGCGTTGTTTCTCTTGCTCAACGACGGCAGCAGGCGCTCTCGCCACAAAAGACTCGTTAGAAAGCTTGTTTTGTGCCTTGGTGATTTCACCCTGCAGCCTCGCGATTTCCTTGTCAAGTCGTGCACGCTCTGCCACGACATCAATCTCGACCTTTAGCATCAGCCTGGTATCACCCACAACCTGAACCGGGGCACCATCCTCAGGCAGGACATCTCGCACGTCAACCTGAGAAAGCTTGGCAAGCGCAGCTAGGTAAGGCGCATTCACAAGCAGGGCGTCACGTTGACCTTGGGCGATCAGAGGAACACGAGCAGCAGGAGAGAGATTCATTTCACCACGCAGGGCGCGGACGGCATCCACCTGAGCCTTGAGCGTGGCAAATGCTTCGCAGGCATTTGGGTCAATTGCGGCAGGGTTGGCTCGCGGAAATGGCTGGACCGAAATGCTGTCAATCTGATCGGCCGCACGCTTGCCTGCCACCACGGAAACCTTTTGCCAGAGCTCTTCGGTGATAAATGGCATGATCGGGTGCAAAAGACGCAACACCACCTCAAGCACCCGAATCAGTGTGCGCCTTGTCGCACGCTGTTGTTCGGCAGTGCCATTCTGGATCTGAACCTTGGCCAGCTCAAGATACCAGTCGCAGTACTCATCCCAGACGAAGTGGTAGAGGGCGTTGGCAACGTTGTCAAACCGGTAGTCGGCAAAACCTTTTTCGACGTCCATTTCCAGTTGTTGCAACTGACTGACGATCCAGCGGTCGGCAAAGCTCAGGTGGATGTCTTCAACTAACTGAAGATCCTGCCCTTCGGTGTTCATCAACACAAATCGGGTGGCATTCCAGAGCTTGTTGCAAAAATTGCGGTAGCCTTCACAACGCTTGAGGTCGAAGTTGATGTTCCTGCCCAGCGTGGCGTAGGCAGACATCGTAAATCTTAAGGCGTCGGTTCCGTAGGCAGGAATGCCCTCGGGAAAATGTTTGCGGGTGGTTTTCTCGATCGCTCCAGCCTGCTTGGGGTTCATCAGCCCAAAGGTACGCTTGCTGACGAGACTTTCAAGGTCAATGCCGTCGATCAAGTCGACCGGGTCCAGGGTGTTGCCCTTGGACTTGCTCATTTTCTGGCCTTCGGCATCGCGAATGAGGCCATGCACATAGACATGACGGAAGGGGACCTGGCCAGTCAGGTGCGTGGTCATCATGACCATGCGTGCCACCCAGAAAAAAATGATGTCAAAACCCGTGACCAGCACGCTGGAGGGTAGGTAACGCTTCAGGTCTGGTGTTTCGTTGGGCCAGCCCATGGTGGTGAAGGGCACGAGGGCCGAAGAGAACCAGGTGTCGAGCACGTCCGGGTCTCGTTTGAGCTCGCCGGTGACCCCAGCACGTCGTGCCTTTTCCAAGGCTTGTGTCTCGGAGTGGGCAACAAATACCTGCCCATCCTCGCTGTACCAGGCAGGAATCTGATGTCCCCACCAAAGCTGGCGCGATATACACCAGTCCTGTATGTTTTCCAGCCACTGGTTGTAGGTTGTTGTCCAGTTGGAGGGGAAAAACTGAATCTCTCCACGTGCCACAACGTCGAGCGCAACCTCCGTGATGCTTTTGCCAGGATGGAATGTACCCTCTGGGGCGGGCTTGCTCATGGCGACAAACCACTGGTCGGTCAGCATGGGTTCGAGCACTTCATTGGTGCGGTCACCGCGCGGCTGCATCATTTTGTGAGGATCGGTTTTGACGAGAAAGCCTTGATCCTCCAAGGCCTTGACAACCGCCTGACGTGACTCGAATCGATCCATGCCACGAAAAGCGGCTGGCGCATTGTCATTCACACGCGCATCCAGGGTGAAAATCACAATCAGTGGCAGCTGGTGCCGCATGGCGCAGGCATAGTCGTTGAAGTCGTGCGCGCCAGTGATCTTGACGCAACCCGTTCCGAATGCCGGATCGACAAAGTCATCCGCAATGATGGGGATCTGGCGGTCACAGAGCGGCAGGTCAACCATCTTGCCGACGAGGTGCTGGTAGCGTCGGTCATCCGGATGGACACAGACTGCCCCGTCAGCCAACATGGTTTCAGGGCGGGTGGTGGCAATCGTCAGACCCCGAAGCGTCTGTGTGGATCCGTCCTCGAGCGTGATTGTCTGGGGGCCATCCGAGAAGGGATAGCATATGTGCCACAGAAAGCCATCTGTCTCGACGGACTGCACCTCAAGGTCCGATACAGCCGTGAGCAGCTTGGGATCCCAGTTGACAAGTCGCTTGCCACGATAAATCAGGCCCTGCTCGAACAGCCGCACAAAGGTCTCCACCACCCCGGCCGACATCTGATCGTCCATGGTGAAGTATTCACGCGGCCAGTCGGCGGAGGCACCCAGGCGCCTGACTTGGCTGGTAATGGTGTTGCCAGAGAGTTCTTTCCACTCCCAGACCTTTTCAATGAACTTTTCACGTCCCAAGTCATGGCGAGACACTTTTTGGGCATCGAGCTGCCGTTCCACCACGATCTGGGTGGCAATGCCGGCGTGGTCAGTGCCAGGGACAAAAACGGTGTCATCTCCCAGCATCCGGTGATACCGGATCAGGCCATCCATGATGGTTTGGTTGAACGCATGGCCCATGTGAAGTGTGCCCGTGACGTTGGGGGGCGGAAACTGGATGACATAGGGCTTGCCGTCAGCAGCATTCCCATTGACGTGCTGCCCCGCAGCAAAATAGCCACGACGCTCCCATTCTGCATACCACCGAGCCTCGAGCTCGGCTGGTTCAAAGCTTTTGGAAAGTTCCCCGGCGGGGTTCTGATTTGGCTGAGTCATCTTTCTGGAAATCCGCG
>Ga0255281_1000192_pt1 | contig 7671 bp, 5 predicted proteins | sample AtltaT_13_FD_183799 | JGI IMG/M metagenome (GOLD analysis project Ga0255281, IMG submission 183799) | Metatranscriptome of freshwater microbial communities from Altamaha River, Georgia, United States - Atl_Yuk_RepC_8d (Metagenome... | ecosystem: Environmental > Aquatic > Freshwater > River... | reverse complement strand
TTTCCATGTTCACCAAAATCCTGATCGCCAACCGTGGCGAAATTGCCTGCCGCGTGATTGCAACGGCCAAAAAAATGGGCATCGCCACCGTGGCGGTGTACTCCGACGCCGACAAGGAAGCCCGCCACGTCAAGCTGGCCGACGAAGCCGTGCACATCGGCGCCGCGCCCAGCCGCGAGAGCTACCTGCTGGCGGACCGCATCATCGCCGCCGCCAAACAGACGGGCGCTCAAGCCATCCACCCCGGCTACGGCTTCCTCAGCGAAAACGAAGCCTTCGCCAAACGTTGCGAAGACGAAGGCATCGCCTTCGTTGGCCCGCGCGCCCACTCCATCGCCGCCATGGGCGACAAGATCGCCTCCAAGAAGCTGGCCAACGAAGCCAAGGTCAACACCATCCCCGGCTGGAACGACGCCATCGAATCGCCCGAGCGCGCGGTCGAAATCGCCCGCGACATCGGCTACCCCGTGATGATCAAGGCCTCGGCCGGCGGCGGTGGCAAAGGCCTGCGCGTGGCCTTCAACGACAAGGAAGCCTTCGAGGGTTTCAGCTCCTGCCGCAACGAAGCGCGCAACAGCTTCGGCGACGACCGCATCTTCATCGAGAAGTTCGTTGAGCAGCCGCGCCACATCGAGATCCAGGTGCTGGGCGACAGCCACGGCAACGTGATTTACCTGAACGAGCGCGAGTGCTCCATCCAGCGCCGCCACCAGAAAGTCATCGAAGAGGCACCGTCGCCCTTCATCAGCGACGACACCCGCAAGGCCATGGGCGAACAGGCAGTGCAGCTGGCCAAAGCCGTGAAGTACCAGAGCGCGGGCACGGTGGAGTTTGTGGTGGGCAAGAACCAGGACTTCTACTTCCTGGAAATGAACACCCGTTTGCAGGTGGAACACCCGGTGACCGAGTGCATCACCGGCCTGGACCTGGTGGAGCTGATGATCCGCGTGGCGGCCGGCGAAAAGCTGCCCCTCACGCAGGATCAGGTCAAGCGCGAAGGCTGGGCCATCGAGTGCCGCATCAACGCCGAAGACCCCTTCCGCAACTTCCTGCCCTCCACCGGCCGCCTGGTGCGCTTCAACCCACCACACGAGACCATGTTCCAGGCCGACACCGCCCACCGCTACGGCGTGCGGGTGGACACCGGCGTGTACGACGGCGGCGAGATCCCGATGTACTACGACTCGATGATCGCCAAGCTCATCGTGCACGGCAAGGACCGCAACGACGCGATCGCCAAGATGCGCGAGGCGCTCAACGGCTTCGTCATCCGTGGCATCAACAGCAACATCCCCTTCCAGGCAGCGCTGCTGGCCCACCCCGATTTTGTGTCGGGCAACTTCAACACCGGCTTCATCGCCCACCACTACGCCAACGGCTTCCGCGCCGAGGACGTGCCACACGACGACACCGATTTCCTGCGCGCCATTGCCGCCTTCGTGCGCCGCAAGTCGCGCGAGCGCGCCAGCGGCCTGAGCGGCCAGCTGCCGGGCTACGGCGTCAAGGTGGGCAAGGATTACGTGGTGGCGTCGCTCTCGGCCGACGGCGAACACGCCTACACGCCGGTGCACGTGGACGAGTTTGTGGGCGAGACCGGCTACGCCTCGGTTACCGTCAACGACAAGCGCTACAAGATCACCTGCAATTCGCGCCTGAACGATGTGCGCATCGAGGGCATGTGCAATGGCAACCCCTTTGTGGCGCAGATCGAGCGCGGCACCGCGCGCAACCCGCTGGCGCTGGTCATCCAGCACAACGGCACCAAGCTGGAGACCATGGTGGTGTCCAAGCGCATGGCCGAATTGCACGCCCTCATGCCCTTCAAGGCACCGCCTGACATGAGCAAGTACGTGCTCTCGCCCATGCCCGGCCTGCTGGTCGAGGTGGCGGTGTTGCCGGGCCAGAAGGTGCAGGCCGGCGAACGCGTGGCCGTGATTGAGGCCATGAAGATGGAGAACGTGTTGTTCGCCGCCGCCGTTGGTGTGGTGGGCAAGGTGCTGGCCGCCAAGGGCGATTCGCTGGTGGTGGATCAACCCATCGTGGAATTCGCATGAGCACGGCGCGTCCCTTCAAAGTGCTGGGCATCCAGCAAATCGCCATCGGCGGCCCCGACAAGACCCGCTTGCAAAAGCTGTGGGTGGACATGCTCGGCTTGGAGGTCACCGGCACCTTCAAGAGCGAACGCGAGAACGTGGACGAGGACATCTGCGCCATCGGCAGCGGCCCGTTCAAGGTCGAGGTCGACCTGATGCAGCCGCTGGACCCCGAGAAGAAGCCGGCGGTGCACACCACGCCGCTCAACCATATCGGGCTGTGGATCGACAACCTGCCCGTGGCCGTGGAATGGCTGACGGCGCAAGGCGTGCGCTTCGCGCCTGGCGGCATCCGCAAGGGTGCGGCGGGTTTTGACATCACCTTCCTGCACCCCAAGGCCAGCGACGAATTCCCCATCGCCGGCGAGGGCGTGTTGGTGGAGTTGGTGCAGGCGCCACCCGAGGTCGTCAAGGCGTTTGCGGCCCTGGGGTAAGCGGGCCGTCAGGTGGCGTAACACCTGTGTTTCCGGGCAGATCGCGGCGTTATAGTTTGTGAAATTTCACATTTTGCCGGTGGCTGTGCCGACGCAGCAGCACCGGCGTCTGGTGCTGCGCTGCACGACAACGGGGACACGATGACCACAAACCACGAAAAACTGGCCGTCTGGCGGCTGGGCATTCTGCTGGCCCGCAAGGCGCGTTTCCCGGTGAAGCTGGGCGGCATGGCCGTGGTGTTGCTGGTGCCTTTGTTGGTGGTGGCGGTGCAGCTGGTGCTGCGCGAAAACCGCGAAATCCAGACCACCCAGGCCGAGATCGAGGGGGTGCGCAATATTCGGCCGGCGATGGAGGTGCTGAGCCTGGTGCAAAAGCACCGGGGGCAGACCAATGTGATGTTGTCCGGTAACGCGGGTGTGGCGGCGGACCTGGCGCAGACCGGTGAACAACTGGCCCGCGCACGGGCCACCTTGGACCAGGTGGTGGCCAACAACCGCTCTTTTGACATGCAGGTCCCCTGGCGTGCGCTCAGCGACAGGCTCCAGCGCCTGCCCGCCGAGAGCCAGGCCGGCTCGGTGGCCGCCAGTTTTGCCCTGCACACGACGCTGGTGGCCGATCTGCGGCGTTTCATCTACAGCACGGCCGATGCGTCCCAACTGCTGTTCGATCCGGTGCCACAAACCTACCTCCTGATGGACAACGTGGTGGTGCGCGCCATCCCGCTCACAGAACTGCTGGGACAGATGCGGGGCGCTGGCGCCGGCCTGCTGGCCAAGAGCGAGCCCGACCTCGCGGGGGCGGCGGGCATGCGCCTGCGCGCCCAGCAGCTGGGCGACATGCTGCTCGATCAGCAGCATGGCTTGGCGCTGTTGACCAAGGCGGGCATGACGGGGCTGGCCATCGACGGCGCGATGGACACGGCAAAACGTTTTGGCGAACTGGCCATGGAGCGTTTTGCCCCTGGCGCGGCCGGTGGCGAATCGGCGGCGTTTTTTGCGGCGGGCACACAGGCCATTGAACAGGTGCTCAAGGTGCAGGCCACCATGATGGACAGCCTGCAGGGCCAGCTGTCGGCCCGCGAACAGGGCCTGCAGTCCGAGCGTCTGTTCCTGGTGGTGGTCATCGTGCTGGGTTTTGTGGTGCTGCTCTACACCGTCATCAGCATCTACCGCAGCTTCATGATCGACCTGGGGCGCCTGGCCTTTGCGATGAACGAGCTGGCCAGCGGCAACCTGCGGGTGGCGGCGTCGGTGCGTGCCAAGGATGAAATCGGTGATCTCGCGAAGCTCTTGCAGAAGATGATCGCCAACGTGTCGTCCATGGTGGCGGCGGTGGGCAGCGACGCCGCTTTGGTGGCCCATGCGGGCAAGCAGTTGGTGCATGGCAACCGCCAACTCTCTGAGCGCACCGAGCAGCAGGCCGCCAACCTGGAGCAGACCTCGGCCAGCGTGCAGGAGCTGGCCTCGACCGTGCAGCAGAACGCCGGCACGGCCCTGGAAGTCGACCGGCAAGCCGCCGAGGTGCGTACGGTGGCCGAATCGGGCGCGCAGACCATGACGGCGGCGGTGGATTCGGTGGAGGCCATCCAGCGCAGCGCCCACCGCATGAACGAGATCATCGGTGTCATCGATGGCCTGGCATTCCAGACCAACATCCTCGCGCTCAATGCCGCCGTGGAGGCAGCCCGCGCGGGCGAGGCCGGCCGGGGTTTTGCCGTGGTGGCCAGCGAGGTGCGTTCGCTGGCCCAGCGCTCCGGCGAAAGCGCGCGCGAAATCCGCAACCTCATCCAGACCTCGTCGTCCCAGGTGGAGACCAGCGTGGGGCAGATCCGCAAGGCGGGCGAGGGCATGGCGCAAATCCTGGGTGGCACCCGAGGCGTGTCGACCAACATCTCCGCCATCTCCACCGCCAGTTCCGAGCAGAACACCAGCGTGCAGGAAATCTCCACGGCGGTGAAACAACTCGACGACATCACCCAACGCAACGCGCAGATGGTGGAGGTGGCGGTGCGACAGTCGGAAAGCCTGGAGACACGCGCCGCCTCGCTGTCCTCGGCGATCAACAGCTTCAAGCTCCTTCAAGGCGTGGCCGAAGAGGCCATGGCGCTGGTGGAGCGGGCCTACGCACACCGGCGCGGCGCGGGTTCGCTGGACAGCTACCTGCGCAGCCTGACCGACCGCGGAGCGGCTTCTTTGACCGTGACATGTACGTGTTCGCGCTCACCGCCGACGGCACCTACGTGGCTTTCGGCGGCAACCCGGCCAAAGTGGGCACCCGCGTGCAGGACGTGCCGGGCATCGACGGCAACGCGCTGATTGCCGGCATCGTTCGCCAGGCCGAGGAAGGGCCGGGCTGGGTCGAATACGACATCGTCAACCCGGCCTCGGGCCGCGTGCAGGGCAAGATGTCTTACGTGATGAAGGTGGACGACGTCTACATCGGTTGCGGCGTCTACAAGACGCTGGCCTGAGGGCGGGTGCCTCAGCCGCGCTGGCGCGCGCGCGCTTTGGCCAGAGCGGCCTCGATGAACGCCTTCTTTTTGTCCAGCACCTCGGGGTCGTTGATCTTGGAGTGGCTGGCCAGATCGGCCAGTTTGGCTTGTGCCTCTTCGGTCTTGCGGGCCTGGTGCTCGGCCGCCTCCCGGGCCACTCGGTTCTGCCGAGCCGCGTACCGCTGGCGGCCCAGCGCGGCTTGCGCGGGCGACCATGCGGCCCAGCCGGTGGCGTGTTCGTCCACCACCCTCAGGTCAATGCAGTCCACCGGGCAGACGGGAATGCACAGCTCGCAGCCCGTGCACCAGGCTTCCACCACCGTGTGCATGCGTTTGTTGGCGCCGATGATGGCGTCGGTGGGGCAGGCCTTGATGCACAGCGTGCAGCCGATGCACCAGTCTTCGTCGATCACCGCCAGGCGCAGCGGACCTTCATTGCCGTGGGTGGGGTTCAGGGGCTTGGGCGGGCGACCGGTGAGCACGGCCAGCCTCTCAACCCCTTGGGCACCGCCTGGCGGGCATTGGTTGATGTCGGCTTCGCCGCTGGCCATGGCCAGGGCGTAGGCCGCGCAATCGGGGTAGCCACAGCGGGTGCACTGGGTCTGGGGCAGCGCGTCGTTGAGCCGCGCCGCCAGTGCCTCGGCGCTCACTTGGCCGTGGAGGGCTTTTTGCGCGCCGCGGTCGGGGCTTTGCGGGCGGGTGCCTTGGCCACCACGGCTTGTGGCACCACAGCGGGGGCGGCAGGCCGGGTGGCGGCCGCTTTGGGTTGGTGCGCCAGGATGAACGCTTTCACCACCGGGTACACCATTTCGCGCCAACGGCGGCCGCTGAAAATGCCGTAGTGGCCTGCGCCCTTGGCTTCCAGGTGCATCTGGTGCTCTTTGGTGATGCCGGTGCACAGGTCGTGGGCAGCGGCGGTCTGGCCCGAGCCCGAGATGTCGTCCAGCTCACCTTCCACCGTCAGCAGACCGGTTTGTGTGATGTCTTGCGGGCGCACGCGCTCTTGCTTGCCCTGTGGGTTCTTCACGTCCCACGTGCCGTTGACGAGCTTGAATTCCTGGAACACGGTCTGGATGGTTTCCAGGTAGTAGTCCGCGTCCATGTCGAGCACCGCGTTGTACTCGTCGTAGAACTTGCGGTGGGCCTCGGCGCTTTCGTTGTCGCCCTTGATGAGGTCCTTGAAGTAGTCGTAGTGGCTGGACGCGTGGCGGTCCGGGTTCATGGCCACGAAGCCGGTGTGTTGCAGGAAGCCGGGGTAGACGCGGCGGCCGGCGCCGGGGAAGTTGCTCGGCACACGGTAGATCACGTTGTGCTCGAACCAGGCGTGGCTGCGCTGCGTGGCCAGGTTGTTGACGGCCGTGGGCGATTTGCGCGCGTCGATGGGGCCGCCCATCATGGTCATGGACAAAGGTGTGGTCTCGCCGCGCGAGGCCATCAGCGAGACCGCGGCCAGCACCGGCACCGTCGGTTGGCAGACGCTCATCACGTGGCAATTGCCGTAGGTCTTTTGCAGGTGGCGGATGAATTCCTGCACATAGTTGACGTAGTCGTCGAGGTGGAATTCACCTTCCGACAGTGGCACCAGGCGGGCGTTTTTCCAGTCGGTGATGTAGACCTTGTGGTCCTTGAGCATGGTCTTGACCGTGTCGCGCAACAGCGTGGCGTAGTGGCCCGACAGGGGCGCGACGATCAGCACCACGGGCTGACCCTTGAGCTTGTCCAGCGTGGGCAGGTCGTCGGAGAAACGCTTGAAGCGGCGCAGCTCACAGAATGGCTTGTCGATTTCAACCCGTTCGTGGATGGCCACGTCCACACCGTCCACGTCCACCGTGCGCAGGCCAAACTCGGGCTTTTCGTAGTCTTTGCCCAGGCGGTGCATGAGGTCGAAACCCGCCGAAATGCGCTGTGCCATCGGCATTTGGCCCAGGGGCGACAGCGGGTTGCTGTAGAGCTTGGAGGCCGTTTGGGCCAGGTCCGAAAACGGCTCCATCAGGGAGCGGTGGGTTTCGTACATCTGGTAGAGCATGAAGGGTCTCCGTGTGAAATGCTGCAGCGCAACAATATAGCAGGCTCAACTGATGTCTGCTTTGCAAAAAACGACAGCGGTCAATTTTTGACATTCTGGCGCCCACCAACAACAACGCCACCCGGAGGTGGCGTTGTTGGCTGTCGCTTGGGTGACTCAGGTGCTCAAACCACCTGGGCAATCGCCTTGCAGACGTAGTCGATGTTTTTGCTGTTCAGGGCGGCCACACACATGCGGCCGGTGTCGGTGCCGTAGACGCCGAACTCGCTGCGCAGGCGCACCATCTGGTCTTTGCTGAGACCCGAGTAGCTGAACATGCCGATCTGGCTGGTGATGAAGGACATGTCCTGCTTCACGCCAGCGGCCTTCAGGCCATCCACCAGCTTTTGGCGCATGGCCTTGATGCGCACGCGCATTTCGCTCAGTTCCTGTTCCCACTGGGCGCGAAGTTCGGGGCTGTTCAGCACCGCAGCCACCACGGCGCCGCCGTGGATGGGCGGGTTGCTGTAGTTGGTGCGGATGGCGATCTTGAGTTGGCTCAGCACGCGGTCGGCCTCGGCCTTGTCGGCACACAGCACCGACAGACCACCCACACGTTCGCCGTAGAGGCTGAAGCTCTTGGAGAA
>Ga0255281_1000177_pt1 | contig 7868 bp, 6 predicted proteins | sample AtltaT_13_FD_183799 | JGI IMG/M metagenome (GOLD analysis project Ga0255281, IMG submission 183799) | Metatranscriptome of freshwater microbial communities from Altamaha River, Georgia, United States - Atl_Yuk_RepC_8d (Metagenome... | ecosystem: Environmental > Aquatic > Freshwater > River... | reverse complement strand
TGGCATTTCACTTGTGTGACAAGCCGGGGTTTCCATGAGGCCAGCAGGCCCATGCTGCGCTGCGGTAACATTTGCGGCCCTGCCACGCCGGGCGGTTGCGCCCGCCGCCCCAGCTTTTGCCCCCATGAACGCTCCCTATCTGCCCGAGGTCCTGGTCGATGTGACCACGGAAGTGCCGCGTCTGCGCGAGATTCCCTACAACTACACCTCGTTCTCCGACCGCGAGATCGTGGTCCGGTTGCTGGGCTCCCGTGCCTGGGAGGTGCTCAACCAGCTGCGCCAGGAGCGCCGCACCGGGCGCTCAGCACGCATGTTGTACGAGGTGCTGGGTGACATCTGGGTGGTGCAGCGCAACCCCTACCTTCAGGACGACCTGCTGGACAACCCCAAGCGCCGCCGCTTGCTGGTCGATGCCTTGCACCACCGCCTGGCCGAGGTGCAAAAGCGCCGCCGCCCCCAGGACGACCCCGCCCGCGACGCGCTGGTGGTGGAGCTGGCCAGCGCGGCCAGTTCCGCCATCGAAACCTTTGCCCGCCATTTCGACGAGATGGCCGCCCTGCGCCAGCGTGTGGTGCGCGACTTGCGCCGTCTCACGGCCAAGGACAACGTCAAGTTCGACGGTCTTTCGCGTGTGAGCCACGTGACCGATGCGACCGACTGGCGCGTCGAGTACCCCTTTGTGGTGCTGTGCCCCGACACGGAAGCCGAGATGGCGCGCCTGGTCCAGGGCTGCATTTCGCTGGGTCTGACCATCATCCCGCGCGGCGGTGGCACCGGCTACACCGGCGGCGCCATCCCACTGACGTGGAAAAGTGTGGTCATCAACACCGAAAAGCTGGAGGCGATGACCGAGGTGGAGCACGTGGCCATCCCGGGCCATGCCCAGCCGGTGCCCACCATCTGGACCGAAGCCGGTGTGGTCACGCAACGCGTGGCCGATGCGGCCGAGCGGGCAGGGTTTGTGTTCGCGGTCGATCCGACCTCGGCCGAAGCCTCGTGTGTGGGCGGCAACGTGGCCATGAATGCGGGCGGCAAAAAGGCCGTGCTGTGGGGCACGGCGCTGGACAACCTGGTGAGCTGGCGCATGGTCACGCCCGAGGCCCAGTGGCTGGAAGTCACGCGCCTGGACCACAACCTGGGCAAGATCCACGACGCTGAGGTGGCCTGCTTCGAGCTGAAGTACTTCGAGGCCGATGGCAAAACGCCGGTGCGCACCGAACGCCTTGACATTCCGGGCAAGACCTTCCGCAAGGAAGGTCTGGGCAAGGACGTTACCGACAAGTTCTTGAGTGGGCTGCCGGGCATCCAGAAGGAGGGCTGCGACGGCCTCATCACCAGCTGCCGCTGGGTGGTGCACCGCATGCCCGAGCACACCCGCACCGTGTGCCTGGAGTTCTTCGGCAACCCCAAGGATGGCGTGCCCTCGATCGTCGAGATCAAGGACTTCATGTTCGCCGAGCAAAAGCGCAGCGGTACCTTGCTGGCCGGCTTGGAGCACCTGGACGACCGCTACCTCAAGGCGGTGGGCTACGCCACCAAGAGCAAACGCGGCACCCTGCCCAAGATGGTGTTGATCGGCGACATCGTGGGCGACGACGCCGACGCCGTGGCACGCGCCACCAGCGAGGTGATCCGCCTGGCCAACGGCCGCAGCGGTGAAGGCTTCATCGCCATCAGCTACGAAGCGCGCAAGAAATTCTGGCTGGACCGCAAGCGCACCGCCGCCATCAGCAAGCACACCAACGCCTTCAAGATCAACGAAGACGTGGTGATTCCGCTGCCGCGCATGGGCGAGTACACCCTGGGCATCGAGCGCATCAACATCGAGCTGTCGCTGCGCAACAAACTCAAGCTGTGCGAGGCGCTGGAAAACTTCTTCGCCAAGGGCTCCCTGCCGCTGGGCAAGACCGACGATGCCAGCGAACTGCCCAACGCGGAGTTGCTGGAAGACCGCGTGCAACAGGCCCTGGCGCTGGTGCGCGAGGTGCGTGCCCTCTGGGCCGGCTGGCTGCGCGATGTGGACACCCTGTTCCCTCGGCTGCAGGACCATTCGTTGCGCGCGAGCTGGAAAGCCCAGATCCGCAGCCCGCTGCAGCAGATCTTCACCGGTGCCGCCTTTGGCCCCATCCTGGCCGAATGCCAGGCCATCCACAAGCGCGTGCTCAAGGGCCGCGTCTGGGTGGCCCTGCACATGCACGCGGGCGACGGCAACGTGCACACCAACATCCCTGTCAACAGCGACGATTACGAGATGCTGCAGACCGCCCATGAAGCGGTGGCCCGCATCATGGTGCTGGCGCGCGGCTTGGATGGGGTGATCTCGGGGGAACACGGCATTGGCATCACCAAACTCGAATTCCTGACCGAAGACGAGCTCGCGCCCTTCGCCGACTACAAAAAACGGGTTGACCCCGAAGGCCGCTTCAACAAGGGCAAGCTGCTGCGCAACGCTGAGCAAGGCGACGTGCGCATGGCCGATCTCAGCCAAGCCTACACGCCCAGCTTTGGCCTCATGGGGCACGAGTCGCTGATCATGCAGCAGAGCGACATCGGTGCCATCGCCGACAGCGTGAAAGACTGCCTGCGCTGCGGCAAGTGCAAGCCGGTGTGCGCCACCCACGTGCCACGCGCCAACCTGCTCTACAGCCCGCGCAACAAAATCCTGGCCACCTCGCTGCTGGTCGAGGCCTTTTTGTACGAGGAGCAGACCCGGCGCGGCATCAGCATCAAGCATTGGGAAGAGTTCGAGGACGTGGCCGACCACTGCACCGTCTGCCACAAGTGCCTCACGCCGTGCCCGGTCAAGATCGACTTCGGCGACGTCACCATGAACATGCGCAACCTGCTGCGCAAGATGGGCAAGAAGAGCTTCCGCCCGGGCAACGCAGCGGCCATGTTCATGCTCAATGCCACCAACCCCGAGACCATCAAGTTGGCGCGCGCCGGCATGGTGGGCCTGGGCATGAAGGCGCAGCGTGTGGCCCATGACGTGCTTAAGCTGGCGGCGCGCAAGCAGACCAGCGCACCCCCTGCCACCGTGGGGCCGGCCCCCATCAAAGAGCAGGTCATCCACTTCATCAACAAGAAGATGCCGGGCAACCTGCCCAAGAAGACCGCGCGCGCTCTGCTGGACATTGAGGACAAGGACTACGTGCCCATCATCCGCAACCCGCAGGCCACCACGGCCGAGACGGAAGCGGTGTTCTATTTCCCCGGATGTGGTTCGGAGCGTCTGTTCAGCCAGGTGGGCCTGGCCACGCAGGCCATGTTGTGGCATGCGGGTGTGCAGACGGTGTTGCCGCCCGGGTACCTCTGCTGCGGCTACCCGCAGCGTGGCAGCGGCCAGTTCGACAAGGCCGAGAAGATGATCACCGACAACCGGGTGCTCTTCCACCGTGTGGCCAACACGCTGAACTACCTGGACATCAAGACCGTGGTGGTGAGTTGTGGCACCTGCTACGACCAGCTGCAGGGCTACGAATTCGAGAAGATCTTCCCGGGTTGCCGCATCATCGACATCCACGAGTACCTGCTGGAAAAGGGCATCGTCCTCGACAACAAGGGCGCCTACCTCTACCACGATCCCTGCCACACGCCCATGAAGCTGCAGGAGCCGCTCAAAACCGTCAAGGCGCTGATCGGGCCCGACGTGATCCAGAGCGCGCGCTGCTGCGGCGAGTCGGGCACGCTGGGCGTCACGCGCCCCGACATCTCCACCCAGGTGCGTTTCCGCAAGGAAGAGGAATTGCGCAAGAACGAGACCGCGCTGCGCGAGCAGGCTGGGCTTGATGCCAAGACCGACCTCAAGATCCTGACCAGCTGCCCCAGCTGCCTGCAAGGCCTGAGCCGCTACGGCGACGACCTGCAGAACGGCTTGCTGGAGGCCGATTACATCGTGGTCGAGATGGCGCGCAAGATCCTGGGCGAGAACTGGATGCCCGAGTACGTGGCCCGCGCCAACGCCGGCGGCATCGAACGGGTGCTGGTCTGACCATGGCCGCCTGTGTGTTGTGCGACACCGATGGTGGCCTGCTGCTGCACCGGGCACCGAACTGGCGCCTGATCCGCGCCACCGACACACCGGCCTATCCCGCGTTCTACCGCGTGGTGTGGAACGCCCATGTGGTCGAGCTGTCCGACCTGAGCGACGCCGAGCGTCACGAATGCCTGGACGTGGTGACCCAGGTGGAGCGCCTGATGCGCGCCCATCTGGCACCCACCAAAATCAACCTCGCCGCTTTGGGCAACGTGGTGCCGCACCTGCACTGGCACCTGATTGCGCGTTTTGAGAACGACAGCCATTTCCCCGCGCCCATCTGGGCGGCGGCGCAGCGTGGGCCCGCGCCTGAGTGCGTGGCCACACTGAACCACAAGCTGCCGGCGCTGGACCACGCGCTGGTGGCCGCATTCCACTGAACACGAAAGACACCCCATGGCCGGCCTGACCCAAGACACCCCCAGCCCCGAATCCATCACCTTGCACAACAAATCGCGGGTGTTGGAGGTGGGTTTTTCGGACGGCAAAACTTTCCGCATTCCGTTTGAGCTGATGCGGGTGTATTCGCCTTCGGCCGAGGTGCAGGGCCACGGCCCGGGACAGGAGGTGCTGCAGACCGGCAAACGCGAGGTGGCGGTGATGGCGTTGGAGCCGGTGGGCAACTACGCCGTGCAGCCCACCTTCAGCGATGGCCACGACAGCGGTATCTTTTCCTGGGACTACCTGTACCTGTTGGGTTCCAAGGAAGCCGAGTTGTGGGCCGATTACAACGCCCGCCTCGCTGCCGCCGGGGTGGACCGCGACGCCCCCATGCCTGAAAAAGCCGGTCACGCCTGCGGTTCACACCACTGAATATGCGGGCTGTGGCCCGTTTTGGGGCGCACGGCCGCATGTTTGTTGGGCTTTTTTGGGGTCATTGCCCCGTTGCGCTACGCTGGTTTTGATGTTTGCACCGGTGTGGTGCTCTAACATCAACACCTATGTCCACCACCCATTTCGGTTTCAAGACCGTCGACGAGCGCGACAAGGCCAAGCACGTGCGCGGCGTTTTCGACGCGGTCGCGTCGCGCTACGACGTGATGAACGACCTGATGTCGGCCGGCCTGCACCGGGCCTGGAAACACTACACAGTCACCGTGGCCAACCCGCAACCGGGCGACCGTGTGCTCGACATCGCCGGCGGCACCGGTGACCTGGGCCTGGCTTTCGCGCCCAAGGTGGGGCCCACGGGCCAGGTGGTGCACACCGACATCAACGAAGCCATGCTGAGCGAGGGACGCACGCGCCTGCTCGACGCGGGCGTGATCCTGCCCACGCTGGTCTGTGACGCCGAAAAACTGCCCTTTCCCGACGGCCATTTCGACATCGTCACCGTGGCTTTCGGCCTGCGCAACATGACGCACAAAGATGCCGCCCTCAAGGAAATGCAGCGTGTGCTGCGCCCGGGTGGCAAGCTGCTGGTGCTGGAGTTTTCCAAGGTGGCCAAGCCCCTGGAAAAGGCCTACGAGTGGTACACCTTCAACGTGGTGCCCAAGATGGGGCGCCTGGTGGCGGGCGATGAGGGCAGCTACCGCTACCTCGCCGAATCCATACGCATGCACCCCGACCAGGAAACGCTCAAGCAGTTGATGCGCGAAGCGGGTTTTGGTCACGTCGATTACCACAACCTCACGGCGGGGGTGGTGGCGTTGCATGTGGGCATCAAGTGTTGAATCAGGTGTTGGGTGTGTGAAGTCTGTGAACCTTGTGGGTTGAAGGAGTGGTCATGAAGCTGTTGTCTGTCCTGTTCGTGTGTGCCATGGCGATCGCGTCGCAGGACGTGTGGGCCAAGCGCCTGGGCGGCGGTGCTTCCGTTGGCAAACAATCCACCAACGTGACCCAGCGCAACACGCCGGACGCCGCGCCCCAGCAGGCCCCCGCCCCAGGGGCCACGGCCACCAAGCCGGCGGTGGCGGCCCCGGCTGCGGCAGTGGCACCTCAACGCCCCTGGGGCGCCATGCTGGGTGGCCTGGCTGCGGGGCTGGGCCTGGCGTGGCTGGCTTCCTCCCTGGGCCTTGGCGAGGCATTTGCCCAATTTCTGCTGGTGGCCTTGCTTGGGGTGGTGGCTGTGATGGTGGTGGGTTGGGTGTTGCGTTCGCGCGCCCAGGCCCGAGCGGCCCAGGCCGGCGGCACGTCCCACCTGGCGTTTCAGGGGGCCGAGGCAGCCACACCGCGTGCCTACAGCCCACAAAACGTGGGCAACGACGCGTCCGCCCGCCCGTGGGAGCGCAGCACCATGGGTTTTGACACCGGGTCGCCCGCGCTGGCCGGTGGCCCGTTGATCGGCACCGCGCTCAACAGTGCGCAGTCGTGGCACATCCCGGCCGACTTCGACGTCGAGGGCTTCCTGCGTGCTTCTCGGACCAATTTTGTCAACCTGCAGGCCGCCTGGGACCGCTCCGACATCCCCAGCCTGCGCGCCATGATGACGGACGACATGCTGGAACAGATCAAGGCGCAGTTGGCAGAACGCGAGCAGCACAGCGGCGGTGCGCCCAACAAGACCGAGGTGGTGATGCTGGAGGCCCACCTGCTGGGCATCGAAGAGCTGGACAAGGCCTACATGGCCAGTGTCGAGTTCTCGGGCTTGATCCGCGAGGACATGTCCACCGGTCCCAACCCCTTCCGTGAGGTCTGGAACATCACCCGCCCCAAGGCCGGCCCCGGGGGCTGGCTGGTGGCCGGCGTGCAGGCCTTGCAGTGAGTTAGCCCACCCCCGCGCCGCGCCTGCGGCGCGTCACCCCCTCAAGGAGGCGGCACTGGCGGGCCGGCGGAGCCGGACCCACGGTGCCCCCAGTGGGTGCCAGGGGCTGCGACCCGGTTTTATCCGTCAGAATCGGGGACCATGAAACAGGCGTCCCCGATTTCTTTTCCCCCCTTTGATTTCCTGCAGTCGCTGGCCGCGTCGGTGCAGTTGCCCGACTGGCTGGTGGCCGAACTGCAAAACCGCGTGGTGCTGTTCGCCAACCACGTGCTGATGCAGGAACCTCAGGCGCAGGAGCGCCTCAAGCGCCAGACGGGTAAGGTGATGCTGGTGCGCTGGGGGGTGTTCGACCTGCGCCTGGCCGCCACGCCGGCCGGCCTGCTGGAGCGCACCCATGCGGCGGCCGAACCTGATCTGAGCATCACCCTGGCGCAGACCTCGCCCCTGGCCGTGGCGCAGGCGGTGATGACCGGGCAAAAGCCCGAGGTGTCCATTCAGGGTGACGTGGCGCTGGCGGCCGACGTGGCCTGGCTGGCCGACAACCTGCGCTGGGACCTGGAGGAAGACCTCTCCCGTTTCCTGGGTGACGCGGCGGCCCACACCCTGGTGAGCCAGGCCCAGGCCTTGGTGGGCGCGGTGCGCGGTTTTGTGTCGCGGGTGGTGCCTGGGGCGCCCGGTGCTGCGGCCGACGTGCCCAAGGCCCAACCATGAGGCGGTTTTTGCGCGGCGCCTTCATCGTGTGGGTGGTGCTGCGGCACGGGCTGGACGAGCTGGTCTTGTCCAGCTTCCAGCACCCGCTGCTGCGCCTGCTCACGCGCTGGGTGTCCATTGGCCGCGACTTGAGCGTGCCGCGTGGCCAGCGTTTGCGCGAGGCCCTGGAGCGACTGGGTCCCATCTTCGTCAAGTTCGGCCAGGTGCTCTCCACGCGGCGCGATCTGCTGCCGCCCGACATTGCCGACGAGCTGGCCGCTTTGCAGGACCGGGTGCCGCCCTTCCCGAGCGCCGTGGCTGTGGCCACCATCGAGCGGGCCTTCGGCCGCCAGATCGATCAGGTGTTCGCATCCTTTGAGCAGACGCCGGTGGCCAGTGCCTCCATCGCGCAGGTGCATTTCGCCACCTTGAAGGACG
>Ga0255281_1000175_pt1 | contig 7880 bp, 4 predicted proteins | sample AtltaT_13_FD_183799 | JGI IMG/M metagenome (GOLD analysis project Ga0255281, IMG submission 183799) | Metatranscriptome of freshwater microbial communities from Altamaha River, Georgia, United States - Atl_Yuk_RepC_8d (Metagenome... | ecosystem: Environmental > Aquatic > Freshwater > River... | reverse complement strand
GCTCAATTAGCAGAGCATTAGTTTGTGGCACTAAAGGTTGCGGGTGCAACTCCCGCTATTCGCCCTTTATGTTTCTTTTTGATTTCTTACAAATTTTCATGTTTATGTGTTTTAGTTTTCTTTTATCCGGGGCTTTATTGTTGATCGGTTTGAAGATTTCACCAAAAGCTATTGATTTTGAAAAGTTATCGGCATATGAGTGTGGTTTTACGCCTATTGGTGATGCACGTCAACCATTTCACGTACGCTTTTATTTAGTAGGTCTTCTTTTCTTATTGTTTGACTTGGAAGTAATCTTTTTGTTCCCTTGGGCATTAACTGTCACTCATGTTATGTTTAGTGTGTCTGCATTAGTAGGATTATGTTTTTTTTTGTTTTTATTGCTTGTTGGCTTTGTTTATGAGTGGAAAAAGGGTGCGTTGGATTGGGATTAGATTGTGCGGTTCTATTTGGTTGGTTTAATATCGCGCGTTGTTTCGGTAGCTCAATGGTCAGAGCGTATGGCTGTTAACCATAAGGTTGTTGGTTCGACCCCAACTCGAAACGGCGTCAATTTCGTTTTTAAGTTTCGTTAGCCGTTGGTGCTGACTGCTACTGACAGTTAATTATTATTAGTATTATTAGTGTAAGAGTTGCTTAAATAGCTCAATTGGCTAGAGTGAAGGTCTGAAAAACCTTAGGTTGTTGGTTCAAGTCCAACTTTAAGCATTTTAGTAGTTTACCGGAGGATAGCTTAATGGTAGAGTTTACGGTTTGGGACCGTAGTATGAGGGTTCAACTCCCTCTCTTCCGATAGATAGAAGCGCTTTTTTAATCCAGGCTTAAGTGCCGTTTTGGATTATTAGGCCGGGTTGTTGGGTTAGTAGTTTAATGGTAGAACATTTGCCTTACAAGCTAATAATAACGGTTCAAATCCGTTCTAACCCTAAGCTTTTTATTCTATTATGGATAGTACTTAAATAGTGGGCTGGTTTGGCTAATAATCTACGAATAGTGGTTTGGTTTTAATCCAGTAAACGTTGGGGATATAGCTTAATGGTAGAGCGTTAGTTTGTCGAACTAAAGGTTGCGGGTTCAACCCCCGTTATTCCCGTCGTTTTAGTTGTGTGTTATATAAAGGGAGTATGGCCGACATGGTAAGGCAGTTGACTGTAAATCAGCCGTATATGGGTTCGAATCCTATTACTCCCAAGTTATTTTATTATATTAGAATTTTGCGTTGTGTTTTGGTTAGGGGTGTAGCCAAGTGGTAAGGCGTCCGACTTTGACTCGGCTACCGGGGGTTCGAGTCCCCCCATCCCTCTGATGTTAATCATTTATGATTTTTTAAATATTAGTTTATTCTTATGTGTTTATTTCTCTTTATACGGGGTTTTACGCTGTCGGTTATTAATGGAAAAGATTTTTAATTTAATTGCGGTTTTCTTGTCAATTTCCTTTTGGTTATTGTTGTGTGGTTTTGATTTTATTGCACTAATTGTTTTATTGTTATACATTGGTGCGATTGCTGTCTTATTTTTGTTTGTCGTAATGATTACTAATACGGATAGTTTGGGGGAAGAGGCCGGTTCTAATCGTCCCGCTTTTGAAACAGTTTATAGTGCGTGGTTGAATGATGTATATCCAGTGACTTTGCTTTATGTTGTTTTATATATGGCGGATCCAAAGGAGTGGACATTACGGGTTACTAAAACGCTTGAACCGGTGGCTGAAATTCAAGCCGTTAAGATTGTGCGGTTTTGGGTTATGTTTTTATTAGGTAGTTCGTTTTTAAATAGTTGGTTGGGACAAGCGGAGTATTTAATTTCTGAGGTGTTTCGTCAATGGTTTGTTGGTGGGGCTTTAACGCGTCCTCTTGCGATTGAGTTGGCGTCTTTTCCTTTTAATTCTTATAATAGTAAGCTTGGGTCCGATATTTTGTTAATTGGTGAGCTGTTATATTCTCAATATATGACTAGTTTATTATTATTAGGTTTAATGCTGTTGGTTGCAATAATGGGCGCTATTTTATTAACGCTACGTCGGGTTATGGGTATTAAGCGACAAAACTTGAATCAACAATATTTTCGTTATCGTGACTAAAAGACCTGATTTTGTTGCGTTTTTTGCTGGACTCGTAACTCAATGGTGGAGTATCCGTATAGTAAGCGGAAGGTTGTTGGTTCAAGTCCAATCGCGTTCATGTTTCAGGAATTGGTTGTACGGACTTGTAACTCAATGGTGGAGTATCCGTCTGATAAGCGGAAGGTTGTTGGTTCAAATCCAACCGAGTTCATGGTTGCAGGTGGTGTTGTATGCTCTGTTCATCTAATGGTTAGGATATTACATTTTCACTGTAAATATGAGGGTTCAATCCCCTCACAGAGTAGTTGATTTTGTTTTGAATTTATGTCATTATCTACCTTATGGAGAAGCCTAGTTACCACCCTTTTTAATCACGCAATGGAGGTTCCGTTTAAAAATTCTTCTAGTTCTTTATCAGATGCAGTTCTTGTGGTGCATAACCGTATTATTGATCGCGCCATGAATGATTTAGCTCCAAGCGTTTCATTGGCTTTATTAACAGGTAATTCCGCATTTTGCCAAAACGCTCATGTTCCTTCGATGGAAGTTCTTTGTCCGTCCGTTGAAGAGGTTACGGAAGCTGATTCTCTTTGGGTTATTAATGAAACAGTCCAGCCGTTATTAATGCCTGAAATTTGTGGCCATAATAATGAAAATTTAGTTGATCCTGCATTAGAAGCTCCATTTCGTCACCAATTTCATATTGTAGATCCGTCACCTTGGCCGATTTTTGTTTCCATGAGCTTATGGTTGACATTATTAAGTGTTGTTGCCGTTTTTAATAAATTTTCCGGAGGCGTATTAGATTTGCTCTTTGGTGCTTCGTGTTTAATTGTAGGCGCGATTTGTTGGTGGCAAGATATTATTAGTGAATCTACTTATGAGCTGAAACATACACCAATTGTACGTCGTGGTTTATTATTGGGTATGGCCCTATTCATTGTATCGGAAGCCTTGTTATTCTTTGGGTTTTTCTGGGCATTCTTTCATTCCAGTTTAGTCCCTTCTTCTGCATTAGGTGGTGTTTGGCCTCCTGTAATGATTCAAGTTATTAGTCCATGGAAGCTCCCTTTAGTTAATACTTTAACTTTGATTATGTCTGGATTTACTGTTACGATTGCTCACCGCGCGTTGAAAAATGTACCTTATCTAGATACTGCGGTTCGTTATGTTTATTTACAAAAGATGTGTTTTTGGTTGTTAGTTACTGTTGGCTTAGCTGTGTTTTTCTTATGTTGTCAAGCCTTTGAGTATTATTTTGCTGAGTTTTGTTTAAATGATACTATTTATGGGACTACGTTTTATACTTTAACGGGTTTACATGGTGCTCACGTTATTGTCGGTACTATTTTTTTAAGTATCTGTTTACTTCGAGCTTCCTTTTTGCATTTTACTAGTTGGAAGCAAGTAGGCTTTAAATCAGCTGTTTGGTACTGGCATTTTGTTGATGTCGTTTGGATTTTATTATTCTTTACTGTTTATATTTGGGGTGGTGCTGGCGCGCTTGTGTAATTCTAGCTTTGAATCGTTTTTATGATTAACGTTGCTCGGACGAGTATTCCTACGTTGCCTGTCAAATCATTATGGTTTTCTCTGTGCGTTGTTTATGGTCTTGGGCTAACCCGCACGCACAAAATGGTTGTTAAAATAAGTGGTCGTGAAGATGTGAAAGTTAATTTGGTTCATTTAATCCATTTCTGGTGGTTAAATCACGAAGTCATTAAACAAAATTATCTTTTAAAAGATGAATTGTATGCTTTGAAATTAAATAATGTGCGTCGTTTAAAGCGCATTCAGCATTTTCACGGACAGCGTTTATTAAATTATTTACCTGCACGTGGTCAACGTACACGATCCAACGGCTTAACTGCTCGTTATTTAGGTAGTGGTACCTATTTCTTTGTTGCTAAACGACCGTCGAAGTTATTAAAAAAGATGAGTCGATATGCACGTCGTAAAAAGCCTTATGCAATGAGGTCTGAACGATTTTTTCGAAAATTAACTACGAAGCAAATGTCTATTTACGCGAAAGAGAACGCAAAAACAGTTCGTTATTTATCTAAGAAACAAGAAATGCGTAAATTGCGTCAACAAAAATTAAAACAACAAGGGAAAAAGAAATAGCTTTTATGTTTTCTATTTGTTACTTAACGTCGTGTGTAGCTAAGAAAATTAGCGGCAGTAATTTCAGTTCACATAAATTACAGAAGAATGGAATTTCGGGGTTCTCGTTATTAGGGCCTAACGTTTCTTTAAGTGGTTCTTGTGGCGTTATTAATCGGTTCTGTTTAGGTAACCCCCTTTTATTATCAATTGCAGCTATGCGCGATTTTAGTGCGTCAATGGCTAATCGCTCGTATTTAATTTCGGAGCATCTGGATTCTACGGTTTTTGTAACGGAAGCTCAATTAAAGTCTACAGTTGGTTTCAGCGGTAGCGATCTGACAACGACGTCTTTAGGTACTGAAGAACCTGAGCTACCAGTTACGTTGGGTGCTGCTAAGTTCGCTTGGTTGCGTCAATCTGTTATTTGGGTTCCTGAACCAGAACGTCGCCGACGGGTGTGGATGCGTTGGTCTTTGCGGTTGTGGGTTCGTAAAAATACCCAAACTTTATTAAAACTTAAAATGTTACGTTTACGTTCGAAGTTAGCTCGTCATTTCTTTAATATGCTGGGTGTGTTAGATCAAGAGCAGTGGGCAGCCGATGATCGTGTCGTTAGTAGTATGTGCACTAATACTGGAGAAAATTTGTTAGTTCCTCAAAAGACGCTTTCCTCTTATGTAGCGCCCGCTGTGCTTTTCAGTGAGTTCGAGCGTATTGTACCGTTTGAACCTATCGCTTCTGTCGATTCTACTGTGCAGATTTCGCCTTTTGTGACTTTTGAAGATAAAATAACTTTTTTTTAAAACTGTTGGCCGGTATCATGCAACCAAAAGTTTATTTCAATTATCTCGTTTGGGTTCGGCTCAACCATCTGTATCCGAACTCGAACAATCTGTTGTTGTGCCCGCTTTCGATAATGTTTCAAAGGTTGACGTGCAGTTAGTGCCGGTATTGTTTTCGGCTAAACAAGAGAGATTTTTATCAGTAGGTCATCTTTTAAAAACTTTTCTACGAGCTCGTTTTCTTGGAAGCTCACGTCGATTTAAACTCCTTGTAGCGCGCCCTTTTCGTTATCCTTCCGTTGCTGGTCGAGGCCCGTTGGCGCCGTATGGTTGGGATGTCCCTTGGTTGAAGCGTAAAGAGTATATTCAAAAAGTAATGCAATTTTTCTATAAAGGTTGGCGTGCAGAGTTATTGTTTAAAACTGTTAAAAACAATATGCACGTTGTGTTTCATACTGCTCGTTTTGTTAGTCCAGTGTTTCGTTTGCATGTTATGTCAGTTGTCGATTTTGTGTTGTTACAAAAATTGTATGCTTGTTATACAATTTTAGGTTTTCAAATTGGCCGGTTTGGTTTTGTTCGTAATCAAAAGAAAACTTATGTTGGTGCCGACACAACTATTAAAGTAGCTTTGGGTGTTTTGGCCCGGTTTGGTCGTGTATTTTCTCCTTATATTATTCGATATCAGAGTAGTAAATTACTTTCCCGTGTTCATCGTTTAGAGTTATTGCGTTATTTAGAGCGTCGCGGCGTTACTAAAGGGTTGTTTACTGTGGAGTCTGCGGTTAAAACTCCGATTGGTTTAGTTCGGTTTGAAAAAATGGCTCGTAAACGTTATCGTTACCATGAATCAAAATTTGTTCATTTTTTAGATAAGTTTATTGTTCAAGATTCTTCTAATCTGGGCTAGCCGTTTAACTTTATTGGAGTTTTATTTGAATTTATCTTGCTTTTGTTGGCTCAAAAAACACCCGCACCCGCTTTGTTATTACCTTATGCGGAATCTTGGGGTTCTTTGTATTATCAAGATCTCTGGGGTCTTAAAAATCAATTATTTGAAGATTATCGTTTACGCTTTTTAATTACGTGTTATTTAAATTATCGTCACTATTGGTTACATCGTTTAGCTATTAAAAAGAGCAATGGGTTGTATTTTATTGGTTTGCGTGGGTTGGCTATGAAGCGCCGTACACGAATTCGTCCAGCGATGTTGCCCGTTTCTGTACCGGCCGCAGTCCGGCCTAAATATTTGCCGCAACGTCGTCGGTTAATGCGTTATTATATGCCGCGATTTCGTTATTATGAACAAATCTTTAACCGCGTTTCGCGTTGGGCTTACGGGCGTGGGGATCGTTTGTTTAATCAAGTATGGCACACCCGTGCGTTAAATAAATATAATCGATTATTTACTTTTTCTCCTAAAACAGTAAAAACGTTTAAACGTAAGCTTGTTCGCCAGTTTCGGTTACGTTACGTGCGTGTTTTGCGAAAACGTTGTAATAAATTAAAGCACTATTTTAAAGCGCGTTTTGCTTCTTGGGATGGACGCCGACAACGTTGGCAATACCCTGCAGATGCTTTAGTTGGATTACATTCTCCTTTTTTTAAGCCTCGAAGTGCTTTTGAACGGTTATTAAGTGCGCGATTACCTGATGTAAGTGAGTTTGTAGAAAATGTTTCGACAACTCCGCGATTACCGGCTTTAGGTGATGTTAGCCAAACTCGAGATAATTTCGAGTATTGGTATTCTGCGACAGGATCTTTTGTTGCTTTACGTGTTATTGCGGGTTCGACCGAATTTGATGATGTAATTCGTACCCTTATTTGTGATCAACGCGCTGCGCTGCCTACATTATTTAATACCGCCCAAAATAGTGCCTTGGCTGGTGGAGCGCATAATTTACCTTTATATCGTAAGGTTGTTTGTGTTCAATATAAACACGAGGGTGATTATTGTGGTCCGTTGTTTGTGCTATCGGCCGGTCGGTGTAATTATTATTACGATGATCGGGGCAGTCTGTTTAAGGTTACACAAAATTATCTTGTTGATCCGACGGCCGGTTTCGAGCCACGAGGGCAGGCGTCTTGCTCTGAGGATATTAGTTATCAACATTTGGCATTTATGAAGACCGTCACTTGCTTGCGTGGTGGTGTAGCGGAGCGGTTTGATGTTGTGTCCTTGTCCGCGCCGCCATTTAATTCTTACGACCAGTATACTGATTTTGCTATTGGGTTGACGTGTGATGGCGGTTTTGGTTTGTCGGTTGTTGCGGACGATTGTTTCCCATCTCGCTATATTTGCTTAGGTAAAGGTCAGCCTTATATGCCCGATACTGCTTGTTTAGGTGATCTTGATGTTCCCGTGATTCGAGTTTTTGTAAATAATTCGTTTTATTTACTTTATTCTCTAGAAAATGTTGTGTATTTAGCGGCGGCACGTCCGTCATCTGGGTTAGATGAGTTTTGTGGGGTTGTTGATGGTATTTATTATTTCTATAACCGAACTACACGTGTTTTACGTTTACGTACGCCCATCGTAGAAGATACTAATAACAAGGCAAATGCGGTTTGTTTAGCGACTGCGGGTTCCGTTGTAACACCTAAATTTCAATATTTTATTGATCAATCTTTGTTAATGCAACAAGGTGCTGTGCATGGTTCGCGTATTTTTGATGTTGTTCAAAGTTCTCGGCATCTTCCTCAAAAGCTTTTTAGCCATGCGTATAAATATTTGCGCTTACCGTCTGTTACGAAAACTTGGTTAACACGAAGTATAATTTTTAAGCTACGGAAGTGGATGTCTTTTATGATGTATATTACACGAAAATATTTTTACCGCCGACGTCGTAAAATTATTCCTAAAATTATTCTACGGTGGATGGTCCGTTGGGGTTCAAAATTACGGTTTCGAAAGAATGTTAAGCGTCG
>Ga0255281_1000173_pt1 | contig 7908 bp, 8 predicted proteins | sample AtltaT_13_FD_183799 | JGI IMG/M metagenome (GOLD analysis project Ga0255281, IMG submission 183799) | Metatranscriptome of freshwater microbial communities from Altamaha River, Georgia, United States - Atl_Yuk_RepC_8d (Metagenome... | ecosystem: Environmental > Aquatic > Freshwater > River... | reverse complement strand
GTTAAATTGGTGACACATCCCCCACCGCCCAACAGGCCCGACCACGGTCAGGCCTTGCGGTAGCGTGCCCGGCCCTGGCACGCCCGCCTCCCCCCGCCTCTGCGCCCCGTTGAAGCCTTGGCCTGCTGCGTTTGTCAGCGGGCGCGGCTTTCATGCCTCACACACCCATGCCCAAGATCTACGTGGCCGGCCATCGTGGCATGGTCGGCTCTGCCATCGTGCGCCAGCTGCTGGCCCAGGGCCACCCGGCCGAGCGCATCGTCACCCGCACCCACGCCCAGCTGGACCTGACCGACCAGGCCGCCGTGCGCAGCTTCTTCGCCACCGAGCAGCCCGACCAGGTGTACCTGGCCGCCGCCCACGTGGGCGGCATCCACGCCAACAACACCTACCCGGCCGACTTCATCTACCGCAACCTGATGATTCAGGCCAACGTGATCGAGGCGGCCTTTCGGCACGGCGTGCCGCAACTGCTGTTTCTGGGCAGCAGCTGCATCTACCCCCGCCTGGCGCCACAGCCCATGGCCGAAGACGCCCTGCTCACCGGCCCGCTGGAGCCCACCAACGAGCCCTACGCCGTGGCCAAGATCGCCGGCATCAAGCTCTGCGAAAGCTACAACCGCCAATACGGCGCCAGCCACGGGGTGGACTACCGCAGCGTGATGCCCACCAACCTCTACGGCCCCGGCGACAACTACCACCCCGACAACAGCCACGTGGTGCCCGCGCTGATTCGCCGCTTTCATGAGGCCAAGCAGGCCAATGCCCCGGAGGTGACCATCTGGGGCACCGGCACCCCCCGGCGCGAGTTTCTGTACGTAGACGACATGGCCGCCGCCTGCCTGCACGTGATGCAACTGCCCGCCGCCGTGTACCAGCAACACACCCTGCCCCAGCAAAGCCACCTGAACGTGGGCTTTGGCAGCGACGTGAGCATTGCCGAACTGGCCCACACCGTGGCCCAGGTGGTGGGCTACGCCGGCCAAGTGCGCTGCGACCCCACCAAACCCGACGGCGCCCCCCGCAAGCTGATGAACAGCCAGCGCCTGCAATCCCTGGGCTGGCAAGCCCAGGTGCCCCTTGTTCAAGGCCTGCAACAGGCCTACCGAGACTTTCTGGAACACCACGCATGACTTCCCCCAGCAACGGCAAAGTTGCCCTCATCACCGGCATCACCGGCCAGGACGGTTCTTACCTGGCCGAATTTCTGCTGGAAAAGGGCTATACCGTGCACGGCATCAAGCGCCGCGCCAGCAGCTTCAACACCCAGCGGGTCGACCACCTGTACCAAGACCCGCACACTCCCAACAGCCGCTTCAAGCTGCACTACGGCGACCTGAGCGACACCAGCAACCTGGTGCGCATCATTCAAGAAACCCAGCCCGACGAGCTTTACAACCTGGGCGCCCAAAGCCACGTGGCCGTGAGCTTTGAAAGCCCCGAATACACGGCCGACGTCGACGCCATGGGCACCCTGCGCCTGCTGGAAGCCATCCGCATCCTCGGCCTGGAAAAGAAAACCCGCTTCTACCAGGCCAGCACCAGCGAGCTGTATGGCCTGGTGCAGGAAATTCCCCAGAAGGAAACCACGCCCTTCTACCCCCGCAGCCCCTACGCGGTGGCCAAGCTCTATGCCTACTGGATCACGGTGAACTACCGCGAGGCCTATGGCATGTACGCCTGCAACGGCATCTTGTTCAACCACGAAAGCCCGCGCCGCGGCGAGACATTTGTTACCCGCAAGATCACCCGCGGCCTGGCCCACATCGCCCTGGGCCTGGAAGACTGCCTGTACATGGGCAACCTAGACGCCCTGCGCGACTGGGGCCATGCCAAAGACTACGTGCGCATGCAGTGGCTCATGCTGCAACAAGACAAGCCAGACGACTTTGTGATTGCCACCGGCCAGCAATACAGCGTGCGGCAGTTCATCGAATGGAGCGCAGCCGAACTGGGCATCACCCTGCGGTTTGAAGGCCAGGGTGTGGACGAAGTGGCCATCGTGGACAGCATCACCGGCGACAAAGCCCCGGCACTGAAGCCCGGCCAGGTGGTGGTGCGAATTGACCCGCGCTACTTCCGCCCCACCGAGGTGGAAACCCTGTTGGGCGACCCGTCAAAAGCCAAGCAGAAACTGGGCTGGGTGCCCGAAATCACCGTGCAGCAAATGTGCGCCGAAATGGTGGCCACCGACCTGCAAGAAGCCCAGCGCCATGCGCTGCTGAAGGCCAATGGTTACAACGTGCAGGTAAGCAACGAATAATCTAACGATCTTGTCAACAGAAAAGTCCTACGCCCAAATCCTAAAAGCCTCGTCCATCATGGGCGGGTCTGCGGGCATCAACCTTCTGTTGGGCATGGTGCGTGTCAAGTTTGCGGCCGTGCTCATCGGCAGCACGGGAGTGGGTCTGATTGCCAGCTTTTCGGCGCTGCAAGGGTTTATTGGTACGTTAGCCGGCATGGGTTTGCAGTCCAGCGCCGTGCGGGAAATTGCTGCCGCCGTGGCTAAAGGTGACGACGAAGCCAGCGGCCGCGCGGTGCTTACCCTCCGTCGGCTCTGCTGGCTCACGGGCCTGCTCGGACTGGCGGCAATGATGCTATTCGCCCCACTGCTAAGCCAACTCACCTTCGGCCACCGCGATTACACGCTGGACATCGCCTCACTAGGGCTGATCATCCTGTTCGGCAACCTCTCGGGCGGCCAGATGGCGCTCATTCAAGGCATGCGGCGCATTGGCGACATGGCGCGCGCCAACATTTACGGCGCTGCCGCCGGCACCGTGGCAGCGATTGGCTTCTACGCCGCCCTGGGCATGCGCGGCATCATCCCCACCCTGGTAGCAGTCTCGGCTATTCAACTGGCACTTTCTTGGTACTTTGCTCGCCAAGTGCCTGTGCCGCTGACCACACTGACTTGGCGCCAGACCTTTACCGAGGCAAGCGGCATGGTCCGGCTGGGACTCGTAATGATGTGGAATGGCCTGCTGGGCAGCGCCGTCGCCTACCTCACCGTCACCCTAATCACCCAGCACGAAGGCACCCAGGCCGTCGGCCTCTACAGCTCCGCCTTTGCGCTGTCGGGCATGTTCGTCAACTTCGTGCTCGGTGCCATGGGTGCCGACTACTACCCGCGCCTAACAAGCATCGCGTCTGACAAACCCGCGATGGTTCGCTTGGTCAACGAGCAGACCGAAATCGGCCTTTTGCTCGCCCTCCCAGGCCTGCTGGCCACCATGGCGCTGGCGCCGTGGGTCCTGCAGATCTTTTACACGCGCGAGTTCCTCGGTGCAATCGAGCTGCTGCAATGGTTCCTCTTGGGGTGCCTAGGGCGGGTAATCTCATGGCCACTGAGCTACGTGATGCTGGCGTTGGGCCGGGGTAATTGGTACCTATTAACCGAAACCAGTACCAATATAGTGCATATCACGTTAATCGTCGCGGGACTGCACATCCTGGGTATCGAAGGTGTCGCCATTGCCTTCATGATGATTTACCTCGTCTACATAGTTGCAGTACACCTTGTGTGCCGCCACCTAATAAAATTTTCATGGACCACAGCCTGCAATCGAATTTTGCTCTTTGGGCTTCCAACAATCGGCACAGCCTTTATTGCGTTGCGTTGCTTGCCATTTTGGCCAGCGACTGCCATCGGCATATCGCTCACCTTATTGGCTAGCGGCTTTTGCCTGCGACGACTTTCCTCTCTGATCGGCCCTAACCACCCCATCATCAATCTCGCTTACAGGTTAACTGGCTTGAAATGGCTGCTATCTACCAGCCAACAGAGACTACCACCATCATGAGCAAAATACATCGTTTTTTTAATATCCATCTCGCCCACACCTAAATTGCACGCTGCCGTGTATGACGGACAGCAAGGAACTCTTGTGCCTGATCAACCTCACTCAACCGTTATTGTCTGCGCCGCCGGCAGCGGCGTGTCCTATGGCCTGATTCACCGGCTGCGAATCACTTGGGGCAGCAAAGTTCACATCGTTGCCCTAGATATCAACCCGGCCCACTTGGTTTCAGCTTCGGTTCTTGCAGACGAATTCATTCAAGTGGCGCCATCGACCGATATCCGATTCCAAAAGCAACTTAGCTCTGTTTTGTATCGACATACCAATTCCCACATCTATCCTGTAGTAAACAGCGACTTCTATGCGCTTGCCGAATTACGTCGCTCGGGTACATTTAAGGAATGTGATTTCGTATGCCCAGATGACCGCTATCTGTCATTGGCTACGGACAAGCTATTTCTCGATCGGACCATGCAATCCATTGGGATTCCAACCCCCGAGACATTCACAGCCGAAGATATAGAGAGAAAGTATGTACCGGAGTGCCTATTTATCAAGCCGCGTAACGGATTTGGCAGCCTTGGCGCAAGAGGCATCACACGTAATGCCATACTTGCAATGAGAGAAAATGAACTTCAGAACTTCATCGTGCAAGAAGTCTGCAGCGGTCCAGAGGTAACCATCGATGCTTTCGTTGATGCGAAACTTGGCCACTGTGTAGTAACTTGCAGGGAACGCATTGAGATCAAATCGGGGGTCTGTACAAAAGCTCGCTTGTTCGCAAATACAGAGCTGGAAGATCTTGCGCGGCGCATTGGCTTCGCCCTCGAGATACGCGGCAGTTTCTGCTTTCAGGTCATGCGCGCAAAAGATAAATGGGTTGTAACCGACCTGAATTTGAGGCCGGGAGCAGGAACCGCACTAAGTTGCGCGATCGGGGCTGATTTTTTTTCCGCCATGCATGCCTGTCGTTGCGGCGAACGTGGTATCGATTTAATTGATCTAAGTTTGATCGAGCATGGTGACTGTTTCGTAACCCGCCAGTACGTCGAGTACGTCACAAGCCTCCCAAGATGACAGTGATCGCACTCGATCTAGATGGAACCCTTGTGGATTGCCGGGCTCGCCAGTCTCTTCTTGCATCCTCTCTGTGCCGCGCCGCAGGCTTCGAACTGAATATTGAAATGTTTTGGAGTGCAAAACGTGCGGGTGCGACGACTGCATCAGCGATTTGCATGCAGGGAATGGATACACATTCCGCCACCAAACTGTCAAAGCTCTGGGTCGAGCAGGTTGAAAGCGACGCCTGGCTTCGACACGACCGCGTATTTCCGGGGGTGATGCATGCCTTACAGGTAGTCCATGAAATAGGATTTCACCTGCACCTAGTCACCGCTCGAGCTAACGAGCTCGCACTTACTCGTCAATTACACTGGTTATCGCTAGCAGCTTTTTTTGATCATGTAAAGGTCGTTCATCCGCAACAGGCCTCTCAAGAAAAAGCAAATTACCTTCGCAAAGTAAAACCTGATGTATTTATTGGCGACTCAGAATCCGACGCAACAGCAGCTGACCTAGCAGAACTAAGATTTCTGGCTGTAACCAGCGGACAACGATCAAAAGAATTTCTTCAAACACACACAAATCTTTGCGACCTCGACATCAAGTCCAATCTTCAAGAAGCAATACAGGAAGTTATTCATGAAAATCGATAATGAAAAAAGTCGTCTGGCAAACATTGCAGACAATAGTCTTTACGCATACGGAGTCAACCCTGCAACAATAGAGGCATCCTTCCGCATATTCAAGCGATATCTGACTGATGGACCGACATTAGAGCTTGGACCAGCCGAAGGCATAATGACTGACCTACTTGTGAGCACCTGCTCTTCATTGACCGTAGTCGACGGAGCCCAAAAGTTCCTCGATTCGATCAAGAAAAAGCACCCAAAAGTAGAAGCTGTGAACGCGCTTTTTGAAGAATTCGTACCTGTCTCCAAGTTTGATAACATCATCTTGGGACATGTGTTGGAGCATGTTGAGAATCCCGTTGAAATCCTCAGACGAGCCTCGAGTTGGTTGAATCCGGGTGGTCGCATTCTAGCGGCTGTCCCAAATAGTAGAAGTCTTCATAGACAAGCAGCAGTATTAATGGGATTGCTGCCACGCGAGGATGCACTCAACGAAGCAGATCAACATCATGGACATCGAAGGGTGTATAGCCCCGAGACCTTTCGAGCCGACTTTCTCAAGGCAGGTCTTTGGATAGAGGTTTCAGGGGGCTATTGGCTGAAGCCCCTTTCCAACGGACAAATAGAACGCGACTGGACACCAGCTATGCTAGATGCATTCATGATTCTTGGAGAGCGATATCCCGATATCGCTGGTGAAACTTACGTCGTGGCACGAAACGAACCTTCCACCCAGAGCCTTCGAAATACTTGGCAAAAGGAAGATAAGACGTGACGGACTAAATTTTGATGGAATTTGCCCGCGCACTCTTGTTCTCACTTTACTGCCGATATTTTGATTTCTGGATGAATAGAGAGCCCGCGCGGTACTTTTCGAACTTTTTTGACATGGCCATAGCCGTCAAATATAGTTCGATCTATTTCCGCTTACCACACAGCAAACAAAACAGCCACCCTGAGATGACTATTGATTATTTATTAGCAGATATTCGGGAATTTTCATCAATCAATATGGCTTTTCAGGGCGCAAAATGATAAATTCAGATATATCCAGAAAAGACTGCATCATTCCGAGCAGCGCCCGAATCGAACCCGGTGTCACGCTCGGTCAGCGAGTCATCCTCGCCGGCGATAACATCGTCGTTCGAGCAAATGCACGCCTCGACCCAGCCTGTGTTATTGGCGAGGGCGTCACTATTGGTCTAGGCGCCTGGGTACGCACAGGCGCAGTCGTCCTTTGCTCCATTCCCCCGAACGCTATCGTCGAAGGCAACCCAGCGCAAGTGGTCGGCTATGTAGATAGGACTACGCTCGAGACCCGCGCTGACCCGCGTCTGATTGACGTACAGAGTTTCAGCCATCTCGTGCGCCCTGCCCGTATTCCGCTTGACGTTGGCGGCAGCGCCATATACTTAATGCGCCGAATTACCGACGCCCGTGGGTCGCTAACTGTGGGAGAAGTGCCATCCGAAGTCCCTTTCTCTCCAGCGCGCTATTTCGCCGTCTATGGTGTTCCCTCTGTCGAACTGCGCGGTGAGCATGCGCACAAGCAGTGCCAGCAGTTCCTGATCTGCCTGCATGGCTCGTGCCGCGTGCTACTGGACGACGGTGACCGGCGCTGCGAAGTAACGCTCGACCGCCCGGATATGGGCGTGTTCATGCCCGAGATGATCTGGGGCACCCAGTACCGCTATAGCCCCGACGCCGTCTTGCTCGTCTTCGCCTCGAGGCCCTACGAAGCGGACGACTACCTGCGCACCTACGACGACTTCCTCGCAGAACGCGCACTTCGTGCCAATTGACCTGGACGCGATACCAGAATGAATATCCCCTTCCTAGACGTCGGCGCCGCCTACAAAGAGCTCAAACCCGAAATCGACGCAGCCATCACCCGCGTGCTCGACAGCGGCTGGTACATTCTCGGCCCCGAGGTCGAAGCCTTCGAAACTGAATACGCAGCCTATTGCGAAGCCAACCATGCAATTGGCGTGGCTAACGGCCTTGACGCCCTCCACCTCGCTCTGCTGGCGATGGACGTGGGCCCGGGCGACGAGGTGATCGTCCCCTCCAACACCTACATCGCAACCTGGCTCGCTGTGAGCCAGTGCGGCGCCACGCCGGTGCCGGTGGAACCGGTGGAAGCCACATACAACATCGACCCAACCCTCATCGAGGCGGCGATCACCCCCCGCACAAAGGTCATCCTGCCGGTGCACCTGTACGGCCAGCCCGCCGACCTCGACCCTATCCTAGCCATCGCCCGTAAGCACGGCCTGCGCGTGCTGGAAGACGCCGCCCAAGCGCACGGCGCGCGCTACAAGGGGCGCCGCATCGGCGCCCACGGCGACGCGGTGGCTTGGAGCTTCTACCCTGGCAAGAACCTCGGCGCGCTCGGCGACGGGGGGGCGGTGACTACC
>Ga0255281_1000172_pt1 | contig 7933 bp, 4 predicted proteins | sample AtltaT_13_FD_183799 | JGI IMG/M metagenome (GOLD analysis project Ga0255281, IMG submission 183799) | Metatranscriptome of freshwater microbial communities from Altamaha River, Georgia, United States - Atl_Yuk_RepC_8d (Metagenome... | ecosystem: Environmental > Aquatic > Freshwater > River... | reverse complement strand
GACCGCCATGTGCACATGCATGTTTGATGAATGCTAATACTTTGCTTTTATCAACATTTTTAAATACTGTGCCAAGGGTTTGGATTATTTGTTGTCCTTGATTTTTACGATCTTGTATGAAGAGGAGATTTGGAGGGGACGGTGGATTGGACTGTTGATTTAAGATTTCTTGTCTCGATTTTTCTCTACCAGAATTATTACTATTATTGGCGAATTTTGTCTTTCTAACACTAACTTTGCCTTGTATGTATTCATATGCTTTATTGTCACATAGGACTTGAAATACTGAAGAGGTAGTATCATGATAGCAAGCTAAGATTATATTTGGCGGTGTGTTTTTTAGAACTTCTAAATGTTTATTATCTGTTATATCAACAGTATGAGCAAATCTCATATTCTTTAGACTTACTGCTGTTAAAACGTCTTCTGGAAAATCTAATACAGTTTCCAGCTTACTCTGCATATTTGTCTCAAAATAGGCATTCCCAATCTCCACAGTTACTAAATTTTTAGACCACGGTATGTTGTTAATTAATGTTTGTATACCAATCTTGTCTCCATCACAAGAAAAATATTGCAAAGTTTGGCATTGTTTTAAGTTTTGCGGTAATTTTGTGCATGAATAAAGCAACTCCAACCCTATAAGGTTTGGAAATTCTTGTAAATTAACAAAACTTGCATCGTTGGCATCAATCTCTAGGTATAATATTTTTGTTTTATCTTGTATATTATTTAAGTCTGACGCATTTTTTATTGTTTTCAACTTGTTTTGATCTAGTTTCGATTTGTAATCACTAAACGTTGTACCATTCCAAATCCATTCCTCAACATCATTTGGCTTCGTGCCCCATGCTGCATTAACATTAGTCTTGATACCACTGTTCACCCTCTGCATCAATGCTTCATCATACGTTTTGCCATCGCCACATCCATCTCTATACCATGTGTTGAATTCTTGGACGTTGTTTATCTTATTACTATTATTACCATTCATGCAAATCCTTAATTAAAAACACATAGATTATATGATATTCATTGCAAATTGCAAGAAGTTTTTTAATCTTGACAAATAATTATCCTTTCTTAGCAAGATCAATCTGATATATCTATTATTTCAGATGCAAAAAAACAATAATCTTAAAGTTACAGAACAAGAGGCTCTTGATTTTCATAAAAATGGCAAACCTGGTAAGCTAGAAGTCGCAGCAATAAAGCAACTTACATCCGCTCGCGATTTAGCTCTTGCTTATTCTCCTGGAGTTGGCTTTCCTTGTCTTGAGATACAGAAAAACCCTGAATTAGCATACGATTATACATCAAAAGGCAATTTTGTTGCTGTAATATCCAATGGAACTGCGGTTCTTGGCTATGGAGATCTTGGCTATGCCGCATCAAAACCAGTAATGGAGGGAAAGAGTGTATTATTTAAAAGATTCGCTGACATAGACTCGATAGACGTTGAGCTAAATAGTAAAAATACAGAAGAAATAATAAATACAGTAAGGGTAATAGGCGATACATGGGGCGGTATTAATCTTGAGGATATAAAATCTCCTGAATGCTTTGTTATAGAAAGAAAGCTGAAGGAAATTATGGACATTCCAGTCTTCCACGATGATCAACATGGAACTGCTATCATAGCACTTGCTGGTCTTATAAATGCTCTTGAAATCGTTGGCAAGAATATCAAAGATGTAAAAATTGTTGTAAATGGCTCTGGCGCCGCTGGTCTTTCTTGCATTGACATGATAAGAAATTACGGTGCAAATCCTAATAATATTTTAGTATGCGATACCGCTGGGGTGATATACAAAGGCAGAACAGAATCAATGAATGAATGGAAAGAGCCTTATGCAGTTGAAACAAAATGCAGAACACTCATGGATGCTATGGATGGCGCTGACGTTGTTATGGGTCTTTCTGTAAAGGGGGCAATCAGCCAAGATATGATCAAGAAAATGGCGACAAATCCTATAGTGTTTGCTATGGCGAATCCGATTCCTGAAATTTTGCCTGAAGAAGTTGTTGCAGTTCGCCCAGATGCAATAGTTGCAACAGGAAGAAGTGATTACAACAATCAAATCAACAATGTTATGTGCTTCCCTTTCATGTTTAGAGGCGCTCTTGATACAAGGTCTGCAAAAATCAATGAAGAGATGAAGGTTGCTGCTTCAATGGCTATTGCTAGGCTTACGAAAATCCCAGCTCCAGATGAAGTAAGGCATGCATATCCTGGTAAAAATCTTGAATTTGGAAGAGACTATATTATTCCAACGCCTTTTGATCCAAGGCTCATAGTTGAAGTGTCATCTGCAGTGGCTCAAGCGGCGATAGATACAGGAGTTGCAAGAAAGAAAATTGAAAACATGGAAAAATATAGAAGAGAACTTGCTGCAAGGCTCGATCCTTCTGTTAATACAATAGGGCTTTTATCTCAAAATATTTCCAAATCCAAGAGAATTTGCTTTGCGGATGGAGAAACTCCTGAGGCGATTAAAGCGGCTCTTATGGTGAAGAATTCAGTTTCTGCTCAACCTATCTTGATAGGGAGGGAAGAAAGAATCACATCAGTTGCAAAAGAAAATGGAATCTCTCTTGATGGAATTGAGATCCAAAACGCTGCAAAAAAACTTGATTCACTTTCAAAATATGCAAATGCTTTGTATGAAAAAAATCAAAGAAATGGCATGATATTAAGCGACTGCCAAAGACTTGTCAAAACTGATAGAAATGCATTCGCATCTGCTATGATCCAAGCTGGAGAAGCCGACACAATGATATGTGGATTGACTAGAACATACAGCTCAAATCTTGATGCAATTACAAAATTCGTCCCTACAAAAGATGGTCATAAAATGATAGGAATTTCAATCCTTTCTAGCAAAAAGCATACAATATTTGTATCAGACACAGCAATGACAGAAATTCCAGAACCAGAAGAATTGGTACAGCATGCAATTCAAACTGCTGAATTTGTCAAAAGCCTTGGTATAACCCCAAGAGTTGCCTTTGTTTCCTACTCAACATTCGGATCTGACATAAGAGATGAATCCGCAAGAGTACAAGATGCGGTAAATATCATGGATGAAATGGGTTGTGACTTTGAATATGAAGGCGAAATGAGCCCTATGCAGGCACTTTCTTGCAATAAAGACCTATATCCTTTCAATAGACTTTCCGCTCCTGCGAATATATTGATCATGCCGGGGCTACACTCTGCAAGTATCTCGACAAATCTTCTTGAGGCAATGGGTAGCGTAACAGTCATAGGTCCTGTTATACATGGACTTGAACATCACGTGCAAATCGCTCATATGAATTCATCCGCTAAAGATATATTCAACCTTGCACTGATTGCTTGTGTGTAATCTTTGCAATATTTGACAATTAATAATAGTACAACATACATCAAAACGTGAATTTGGTGTATGTTGTTGTTTGATGTCACAGGCAAAATTTCTGATTTTATTATGAAGTTTCTTTGCTCTTTCTTGAGTTTGTTAAGAAAGTTTGTTGTTTCGTTTTTGAAAAAATTATCCGCTTTAAAGAAAAAACTCATATCATGCCTAGAGAGGAATCTTATCGCATATATCTTTTTCTCTTTAATTCTTGGAGCGATTTTCTTTTACTTCGAAAGCCCAGAGACAATTGCAACTCACATCTTCGAAATCATAGGCGTTATAGCCATTCCCTTTGCTTTAATGCATGAAAGAAATGAGATGAAGGAACAGCAAAAAGAAATGCACCAACATCAAAAAATCATGAAAGACCAACAGGATACAATGCATCAACAACTCAAAATATTAGAAAAACAGGAGATACTTAATGCATGGATGATTCTGAATACACGCACCCCAGGCAATGGTGGCAAAAGAGATGCTTTAGAGTTTTTGGCAAAAGCAGATCAAATACTTGATAGAATTGATTTATCAAGTCAAACAAATGGTGGTAATATTTATTTAGGAGAGTTATATTTGAATTCTGAGTATACTGAACGAGCCATATCTATTATGGGATCAAAATTTGATGGTACCATATAATAGAGTCATACTATCAGATGTAAAATTTATCGGTGCGAATTTAACTCTCACGACATTTAAGAATTCAGATTTATCTTATACAGAATTTGATGAAGCAGTTTTATCAAGTACAGAGTTTGATTATAACAACTTGTCAAGTACAAATTTCGCATCACATAAGAGTGCAATACATTTTTCTATGGCAAAATTTCGTAATAATTATATTACCGATCTCTACGATTGTCATCTCCCCACCGCCCCTTCACCTTATAAGTTCAGATTCGTAATGAATGACGGAACATATCAAAGAAATCCAAAAAATATTGATGATATAAAACAAGAAAAGATGAATTCTTCTCGTGATTCCCCCACAAAATACTTCATCCACCCTGTTAAGTCTGACATGCATGATCCATCACAAGAAAAGTAAATATCATAGAGTTGCCCCTTATTACATCACGGAAATAAATCTATTGCAAAAAAAAATATATGCTTAATATGGCGGTGATTTATTGAAATATTATGTCATCTGATACAGAGTTCAAGAGTATATTCCCACAGAAAGAGGCGGAGATTCAAGCAAAATGGGACGAAAATGATACATTTCGTAAGTCTGTTGAACAAAATAATGATAAAGAATACATCTTTTTTGACGGTCCCCCTTTTGCAAATGGATTACCTCATTATGGGCATCTCTTGACTGGCTTTGTTAAAGATACCTATGCTCGCTATCATACAATGTTTGGCGAGAAAGTTGAGCGTCGTTTTGGATGGGATTGTCATGGCCTTCCTGCTGAAATGGAGGTTGAGAAAGAGTTAAAGGCAAGTGGCACAAAGGTTAAAATCGATGACAAGGAGCTTGAGGTAAGCGGTCGCCTTCCTATTGAAAAATATGGAATTGACAAATTCAATGAGCAATGTCGTGAGTCTGTGATGAAGTACTCGGGGGAATGGGAGAATTATGTAAATCGTCAGGGTCGCTGGGTTGACTTCCAAGATCAATACAAAACCATGGATACATCTTACATGGAATCTGTTATGTGGGCTTTTGCTGAGCTTTATAAGAAAGGTCTTGTTTATAGCGGTCAAAGAGTCATGCCTTATTCATGGAAGTGCCAAACCCCTCTTTCTAATTTTGAAACAAGAATGGATAATTCTTATAGAGAGAAGGAAAGCAAGTCTGTTACTGTGAAGTTTGAGGTGGATATTGATGTGATGGTTGCAAGAGAGTATTATCAACTTGTATCACGTGTTAATCATGATATCGAAACATTGCTAAGATTGCAAGAACAATACAATAAAAACCCCGATCCATCAACACTTCCTAGTGGCGTTGAGGCATACATGTATTTTGCAGGTGCTGATGGTTATAATATGTTATATGATTATCAAATTGGTAGGAAAAATTTTATATCAATCACAGACAAATTATCAAAAATTGATATTAAAATAAACAATACTTATTCAATCAATTTCCTCGCATGGACAACGACTCCATGGACATTGCCATCAAATCTTGCCCTTGCCGTTGGTCGTGATATTGAATATACTGCATTTTTAAATGAAAAATCGAAAGAAATAATAATAATCGCAAGTGCTTTAACAAAAAAATATGAAAAAGAATTAAAAGAATACAAACAACTCGATGCAACATTCAAAGGTAGTGAATTTGAAGGGTTTGTATATAAGCCTTTATTTCCTTACATCGAAGCATTAAATGGTGAGTTTAGAGTTTTGATTGGAGATTTCGTTACAATAGAAGATGGTACTGGAATAGTGCATATGGCACCAGGATTTGGTGAAGATGACTATAACTTGTGTCAAGCAAGCGGAATACCTGTTTTGTGTCCAATAGATGACGGCGGTTGTTTTGATGATAGGATTTTTGACATATCATATAGCCTCAAACAACAAGATGGAACGATGAAAGATGAAATTCTTAAGTTAAGAGGTCGTTGCGTTTTGGAGGATCAAGATGGAAAGGGGAAGTACAATGATGTAAATGATGATATTATCAAGTATTTAAAGAGTTTTGGTGAAATAAAATATACAACGGTATCTTATGCAGATATAATAAAACCAAAATATATTGTATCCACTAAGTCAACTCAATGGTTTAAAACTGAGCAATATTTTCATAATTATCCACATTGCTGGAGAACTGATACACCTCTTATTTATAGAGCAATCTCAAGCTGGTATGTTGATATTACTGGCGAAAAACTTGAAATAAAATCACAAAACCGTACGACAAGCATAAGACAAAGAATGGTCGAACTAAATAAAGATATTAACTGGATTCCAAACCATATTCGTGATGGACAATTTGGCAAATGGCTTGAAGGTGCAAGAGATTGGTCAATTTCAAGAAACAGATTTTGGGGATGCCCTATTCCTGTTTGGCAATATGACAATAATGATGTAAATGTCTTCGCCTCAATTCAAGAACTTGAAGAATTCTTTGGCAAAAATTATATTAAGAATTACGAAGAATATAAAGAAGCAAAGAAAAATGGCACACTTGAGGCATGTCCATATAAAGATTTCAAATGGAAGTACATTCAAGAGGATGGATCTTTTAAAATTACAGACTTGCACAGACCTTATATAGATGAGCTCGTTCTGTCTGAGAATGGCAAAATTACTATGAGAAGAGTGACTGATGTTCTTGATTGTTGGTTTGAGAGTGGCTCAATGCCTTTTGCAAGCGTTCACTATCCATTTGATGAAAGGCGTTATAAAAGAGACGATATTGCGAAATATTATGACTTCTCTTTGATGAAACCAAATAATTCCTTCGATCCGCAACAAAATAAACCACAAAATTTTCCTGCTGACTTCATAGTTGAATATGTTGCACAAACTCGTGGATGGTTTTATACATTGATGATTCTCGGTACCGCATTATTTGACTCTGCTCCATTTAAAAATTGTATATGTCATGGTGTCATTCTAGATGAGAATGCGCAAAAATTATCAAAAAGACTTCGCAATTATCCTGATCCAAAAGAGATGTTTGATTTATATGGCAGCGATTCTATGAGATGGCTTATGATGAGATCTCAGGTCATGCGTGGTGGTGATTTTTTAATTGATAAAGATGGATCCGGAATTAGAGATATATCTAAAAATATAATAAATACAATATGGAACTCTTTTGTATTCTTCAAAACTTATGTCGAAATAGACAAGGTCAAGACTCGTGATTTATTCGATAAAGAAAATTCTCACTTGATACAAAACATTAATAATATTATGGATAGATACATTTTGTCTTTAACATCAGACGCAATATATCGTATAAAAAAAGCAGTTGATGAATATGATACTTCTGTTGCATGTAGTATCTTTGAGCAATTTATAGATAATCTCAATAATTGGTACATCAGAAGAAGTCGTGATAGATTTTGGGACTCTATCAAAATTGATGTTGCAGATGTTTCTGATATGCGATATGTTTTAAGCTATGCAATTTCAAAAGACCGAATTGATAAAGATTTAGTTATCAACGATTATTACGATATTATATTATGTAATGGATTTTACAATATAATTAATTCAGATAAAAAGTCTGCATATGACACTTTATATACTGCCATTATGAATATAGTAAAAGCAATTGCGCCACTTCTACCGTATATGAGTGATTATATTTATAGCGAAATAATCAAATTTGAAGATAATAGTAAAAAATAAATGATATTTGCAATATATTTTTATTATAGAGTCAACAATCTAAGCCTAGATAATTCGTGATATAATATATAGAATTTTATTGATTTCAACTAAATGCATTTTTAAATAAAATATATCAACACATATTGTATACAAGATCAAGAAATAAGGTAAAAATTATTTAAATACACCTCCTTGGTTTTTCTGAAACAAAATCTGTGTTCGAATTTACATATAGT
>Ga0255281_1000146_pt1 | contig 8405 bp, 8 predicted proteins | sample AtltaT_13_FD_183799 | JGI IMG/M metagenome (GOLD analysis project Ga0255281, IMG submission 183799) | Metatranscriptome of freshwater microbial communities from Altamaha River, Georgia, United States - Atl_Yuk_RepC_8d (Metagenome... | ecosystem: Environmental > Aquatic > Freshwater > River... | reverse complement strand
GGTTTCATCAAAACCGATATGACACGCTCACTCGAGGAGTCGCAGACGGCTGCGCTGTTGGGTCAAATCCCCCTTGGCAGGCTAGGTGCCGCCTCGGATATTGCCCATGCGGTCGCTTTTCTGGCGTCTCCTCACGCTGGTTACATCACAGGGACAACCCTTGATGTGAACGGTGGCATGTACATGAAATAATATTTTTCTGCCGCTTGGCTATAATTAACAAGATTTTTCCCTACTGGAGAACTGCATGGAAAGCATCGAACAGCGCGTCAAGAAGATCGTCGCTGAACAACTTGGCGTGAACGAAGCCGAGATCAAGAACGGCTCTTCTTTTCTTGACGACCTCGGTGCCGATTCGCTCGACATGGTCGAGCTGGTCATGGCTCTTGAAGACGAGTTTGAGACAGAGATTCCCGACGAAGAGGCCGAGAAAATCACGACGGTCCAGCAGGCCGTGGATTACATCTCCGCCAATTCCAAAAAGTAATCAACTCATTCGCGACTACATCCAGCCGGTTGATCCCGGTTGTGGGCGGCGGGAAGGCCAGTGTTCTTTTACCCAAGGCGGATCCTTGGGCAACGAGACCCGGTTTTCCGGCCGCCTTTTACATATCTGCACAAAAGGAGTGATCCGTGAAGCGACGTGTCGTCATAACAGGCCTGGGAATTGTCTGTCCGGTGGGCAACGATATCGCCACTGCCTGGGACAATATCGTTAACGGCCGGTCTGGCATTGGCCGGATCACGCGGTTTGATCCCGAGACCTTCAACGCGCACATTGCAGGCGAGGTCAAAGGATTTGACGTCACCCAATACATGCCTGCCAAGGAAGCCCGTCAGATGGATACCTTCATCCACTATGGCATTGCCGCTGGCATGCAGGCCTGGAAGGACGCCGGCCTCGAGGTGACCGAGCAAAACGCTGAACGTATCGGTGTGATCGTTGGCTCGGGCATTGGGGGATTGCCCCGCATCGAGGAGACTCAGGTCGAGTACCTGGAGCGAGGCCCTCGCAGGATTTCTCCGTTTTTTGTCCCTGCATCCCTGATCAACCTGATTTCCGGTCACTTATCCATCATGCTGGGCATGAAGGGACCTTCCTACGCAGTGGTGTCTGCCTGCACGACAGGTTTGCACTCCATCGGAGATGCAGCACGCCTGATCGAGTACGGTGACGCAGATGTGATGGTCGCTGGTGGCGCAGAGGCGACCGTTTCACCTCTTGGAATTGGTGGCTTTGCTGCGATGCGTGCCCTCTCGACGCGCAACGACGATCCGACAACTGCCTCCCGTCCTTGGGACAAGGACCGTGATGGTTTTGTGATGGGTGAGGGTGCTGGTGTGTTGGTGCTCGAAGAGTACGAACATGCCAAAAAGCGTGGTGCCCGCATTTACGGCGAGTTTGCGGGCTATGGCATGAGCTCCGATGCTCACCACATCACTGCGCCTGACCGCGATGGGCCGCGCCGCGGCATCCTGAATGCACTGCGCAACGGTGGCATTCGTCCGGAGGATGTTCAGTACGTCAATGCACATGGCACCTCGACGCCACTTGGCGACAAAAATGAAACCGAGGCCCTCAAGCTGGCATTCGGCGACCACGCCAAAAAGCTGGTGGTGAACTCCACCAAGTCCATGACTGGCCATTTGTTGGGTGCAGCTGGTGGCATTGAGGCTGTCTTTACGACGCTGGCTGTGCATCACCAGATTTCACCCCCCACGATCAACATCTTCAACCAGGATCCGGAGTGTGACCTGGATTATTGTGCCAACCAGGCGCGTGATCTCAAGATCGATGTTGCGCTGTCCAATTCCTTTGGCTTTGGCGGAACGAATGGCTCAATGGCCGTTCGTCGGGTCTGAGTTGAACCGTAGCCAGGCCAAATCCTGGTCCCTGTCCCTGCCTCTTGCTAGACCCTTGCGGGTGGCATTGGCAGGGTGGTTCGCGTCGCTGATCGCGGGCGCATCGCTTGGTGTGGCTGCCAGCATGCAAGGTTTGGCGTTTTGGTTGGTGGCATGGATTGCCATGATGCCCTTGATGTTCCACGGGGTGTCGGAGTGGCGCCGCCGCCACACAGGGCAGGGCCTGTCGCTGTTGGCAAATCCCAATGGCAGGTGGTGTCTCAATCGATCCGGGCAGACGTACCCGGTCAACATCCGCTGGGGCTCGCGCCATCGTTTCGGGTTGACGCTGTCTTTGAATCTTCTCCATCATCCTCATCACCTGGCTGCCAAACAGACAGTCACCGTCTGGCGGCAGTCAGTCGTCCCCCAGGACTACCGCAGACTTTGCGTCATGTACGCTTGGATGATCCGGCAGCCTCTTTTGCCCAATCCCGGGGAGACGCAGTGAGCGAAAGGGATGTAGATGCTGAACTCGTCGCCCGGGTGCAGCAGGGTGACAAAAAGGCTTTTGATCTTCTGGTGTTGAAATACCAGAGAAAGATCATGAGACTGGTATCCCGCATGGTCCGCGACCAGTCAGAGATCGAGGATGTGACTCAGGAAGCCTTTATCAAGGCATATCGTGCCTTGCCGCAGTTTCGCGGCGACAGCGCGTTTTACACCTGGCTATATCGTATCGCCATCAATACTGCCAGGAACTGGCTGGCCTCCAACCAGCGTCGGCCAAGCTCGCCTTCTGAATTTCAAAACGAAGATGGTGAAACTTTTAATGAAACCGACAACCTAACCGACTACAACAATCCGGAATCGGAGCTGGCCAGTCGCGAAATCGCCGAGACGGTCAATGCCACGATTGAGTCCTTGCCTGAGGATTTGCGCACGGCCATCGTGTTGCGTGAAATCGAGGGCATGAGCTATGAGGATATTGCACAAACCATGAACTGCCCGATTGGCACGGTCCGTTCACGAATTTTCCGGGCACGCGAGGCGATCGCCGCCAAGCTGCGCCCCATGCTGGACCAACGTGGCGATCGCCGCTGGTAAGGAGCAAAGGACATGCAGTCACCTGCAACGCAACGACCAGATGCAGAAATGGAGATGACCGATGGGTTGCTGATTTCCGCCTACATGGACGGGAATCATCCAGGTCATCCTGAGGGGCTTCTGACCCAGCAGGGTCTTCAAACCTGGGAGATGTACCACTTGATCGGCGACACGCTGCGGTCCTGCGAGCTGGGTTTTGTTGCCCAGGCAAGCTTGAGCCAAAACATTTCCCAGTTGATTGAGTCTGAGCCTGCTTTGTCTGTCCGCCCCTTGCAGGTAGAGCAATCTTCGGCTTCTTCGCCGATACCCGCAAACCTCAAGCAACCAGGCTTGTTGCGAAAAGTCGTCTGGCCATCCTTGGCAATGGCTGCTGCGGTTGCCTCCGTCGTTTGGGTGGCGAGGCCATTTTTTGTGCCGGATCAATCCATCACGCCTGTGCAGCAGGTGGCCGCCGCCGATCCAGTCCGGCCGGTCGACCCCTCAGCGGTCAACGACTATCTGCAGGCGCATCGACAATTGTCTGGGCCTGCTGCAGTGCGCCAGGTGAGCTTTACCCCTGGCAATTCCCGATGATGCTGACAAAACGTTTGCCCGACGCGCTTGGTTCGATGTTCAGCCAGCGTAGCGCTGTTCTGGCTGTTCAATCCTGTCTGCCAGTTGGTGTGTCGCGTCGCCTGGCCGCCTTGATGTGTGTGATCGGTGTGACAACTGTCGCCTTAGGCAGTCCGGCTGCATTTGCTCAATCTGTCTCGTCACAGTTGCAAACCAGCAGTGGCGCGGTGGCTTCATCCAATACACCCAATGCCTCTATCTCGTCACCCGTGCGGCTTGCCAGCATTCTTGACCAGATTCAGCAGGCTGCCAGAACGCTCAACTACAGCGGTATTTTCACGTATCAGCAAGGGCCGGTCATTGAGTCCTCGCGAATCGCGCACATGTTGCACGATGGCGTCGAGCGTGAAAAGCTTGAGGTGCTGGATGGTATGCAGCGCGAGTATCTGCGTGTCAACGATGAGGTGCAGTGCCTGATTCCTGAGCATCAAACTGTATTGCTTGAAAAGCAGAGACGGGACCGATTTCCAGGTCTGTTGTTGTCGGATGCCTCCAGTATCAGTCCGCACTACGAGGTCAGCGTTGAGCCTAAGCTCGCGCGCGTGGCGGGTCGCAGCTGCCAGATCGTGAACATCATGCCCCGTGACGAGCATCGCTATGGCTATCGATTGTGTGCGGACCACGAGAACGCGCTGTTGCTCAAGGCACAAATGCTGGATCAGCAAGGACAGGTGATCGAGCAGGTGGCTTTCACTCAGGTCAACATTGGTGAGCCCCTCACGCCGGATCGCTTTGTGCCAAGCTGGTCCACGCAAGGCTGGTCGGTGCAAAAACCCGACAAAAAACCGGTTGATCTCGCCAAGCTCGGCTGGCGCATTGATGCACCTCCTGGTTACATGACTGCCATGCAGGTTGAGCGATCTTTTGGTCGCGGCAAGCAAGCCCATCAAGTGGTGCTATCCGATGGATTGGCAACAATATCGATTTTTATTGAACCTTATTTAACTGAACGGTCTGATGCTTATCAGCCTCAGGGAGCTGCACGGCATGGTGCCGTGAATCTTCATGGGGCCAGAGTCGGAAATTTTTGGTTGACCGTGATGGGTGAAGTGCCGGCTGAGACCCTTTCACGATTGACCCAGTCAATCCAATACGTCCCGTCCCAGGGGGTTCGTTGAACTTTCTGTGTTCGGGCGTCTGATACGGAGTCCATATGAGAGTTCTGAATCCGTCTTACCTTGATACCTCTGCCAAGCGTATGCGTGCGGTCTTGATGGCCTGCGTGCTGGGGCTTGCAGCGTTGCTGACAGGTTGGCAAACTGCTGCGCAGGCTCAGGGCAGAGCGGCAGCCAGCCTGCCTGACTTTACTGAAATCGTTGAGCAGGCTGAGCATGCCGTCGTCAACATCCGCACCACCGCCAAAGTGGGTGGACGAAACGCGCCTGGTGGCGGGCAAGATCCTTATGAAATGTTTCGCTGGTTCTTTGGCCCCGACTTCCAGGGTCGGGGGGGGCCACAGCAGCCACCCCAGGGACCTCGCGGGAATCGTCGCGGTGAGTCCGAGGAGCAAACCGTGCCTCGTGGCGTGGGTTCTGGTTTCTTCATTTCCAAGGACGGATTCATCCTGACCAATCATCATGTGATTGATGGCGCCAGCGACATCATCGTCACGTTGACAGATGGAAAGGAGTTCAAGGCCAAGGTGATCGGCAGCGATGAGCGAACCGACGTCGCCCTGATCAAGATTGATGTCAAGGACATGACAGTGCTCAAGATCGGCAACCCCAAGCTCCTCAAAAAGGGCCAATGGGTGTTGGCGATCGGCTCACCGTTTGGCTTGGAGTCGACCGTGACCTCCGGCATTGTGAGCGCCATCGGCCGTGACACGGGTGATTACCTCCCGTTCATCCAGACAGATGTCGCTGTCAATCCAGGCAATTCGGGGGGGCCCTTGCTCAACATGCAAGGTGAGGTGGTGGGCATCAACGCCCAGATCGTATCTCGCAGTGGTGGCTTCATGGGTATTTCCCTAGCCATCCCAATTGATGAGGCCATGGGCGTGGTGGAACAACTGCGTGAAAACGGCAAGGTTAACCGCGGTCGCATCGGTGTGCAGATCGGTGAGGTCAGCAAGGATGTCGCTCAGGCGATCGGCTTGCCCAAGGCTGAGGGGGCACTGGTCAGTGGCGTTGAGCCAGACAGCCCCGCAGACAAGGGTGGCTTGCAACCAGGTGACGTGATCCTCAAGTTTGATGGCAAAGCGATCACCAAGTGGTCAGATCTGCCGCGCGTTGTCGGACAAACCAAGCCAGGCACCTCAGCTGCTGTGGAAGTGTGGCGCAAGGGCAAGAGCCAGTCTCTAAAAGTGACCGTGGCGGAGACCAAAGCAGACCCTAAAAAGGCTGCCGCTGCTCCAGCCAAGGAGGATGCAGGTCCGTCCACCACGGTGTTGGGCATGAGCGTGGTGGATGTGCCGGCGGATACGCAGAAAAAGCTTCGCATCAAGGGGGGCGTGCTGGTGCGTTCTGTTGAGGCACCAGCCAGCTCGGCCGGCATTGCTGAGGGCGACATCATCCTGACGGTCAACAACACTGATGTGACTGGCGTGGATCAGTTTGCCAAGCTTGTCCAGGGTTTGGATAAGACCAAGGCAGTGGGCTTGCTGGTCCGTCGCGGTGAGCAGACGCAGTGGGTGGCCGTCAAGCCAGCCAAGTGATGGACAAACGGCTAGAATAGAGGCTTGCCGTACAGGTAGGCCAGACCGGTGAGTATCACTGCAGGGGGGCGAACGTCGCCCCCCTTTGCTTGTTTCTGAGCCAAACACGTTTTTTCCGGGTCTCATGCAACGTATTCGAAACTTCTCCATCATTGCCCACATCGATCATGGCAAGTCCACGCTGGCCGATCGCCTGATCCAGCGGTGTGGCGGGCTGGCCGACCGTGAAATGTCCGCCCAGGTCCTGGATTCCATGGACATCGAGCGTGAGCGGGGAATCACGATCAAGGCTCAGACTGCTGCCCTTCACTACAAGGCAAAGGACGGCCATCTCTACAACCTGAACCTGATCGACACGCCGGGACACGTTGACTTTTCCTACGAGGTCAGCCGCTCGCTCTCTGCCTGCGAGGGGGCGCTGTTGGTGGTGGATGCCTCCCAGGGTGTGGAGGCGCAGACCGTTGCCAACTGCTATACCGCGATCGAGTTAGGGGTTGAGGTCGTCCCTGTCCTGAACAAGATGGATCTTCCCCAGGCAGACCCTGAGGGTGCCAGGCAAGAGGTGGAGGACGTGATTGGCATCGATGCCTCTGAGGCCATTCTGGCGAGCGCCAAGACCGGCATGGGCATTGATGACATTCTGGAGGCGGTGGTGGCGCGCATCCCCGCGCCAAAGGGCGATCCCGCCCAGCCTTTGCAGGCTCTGATCATTGACTCCTGGTTCGACAACTATGTCGGCGTGGTGATGTTGGTGCGCATTGTCAACGGCACCTTGAAACCCAAGGACAAAATCACGTTCATGGCCACTGGCGCCAACCACCTCTGTGAACAGATCGGCGTCTTTACGCCCAAGTCTCAGCCCCGAGAGGTATTGTCTGCCGGTGAGGTGGGATTTGTGATCGCCGGCATCAAGGAGCTCAAGGACGCCAAGGTGGGGGACACGATCACCCATGTTTCCAAGCCGGCTTCCGAGCCTTTGCCAGGGTTCAAGGAGGTCAAGCCACAGGTGTTTGCCGGGCTGTATCCAGTCGAAAGCAGTGAGTACGACCAGCTGCGTGACTCGCTCGAAAAGCTCAAGCTCAACGATGCGGCGCTCATGTTCGAGCCGGAGGTGTCACAGGCCCTTGGATTTGGTTTCCGCTGCGGATTTCTTGGGTTGCTCCACATGGAGATCGTCCAGGAGCGCCTGGAGCGTGAGTTTGACATGGACATCATCACGACGGCTCCATCCGTGGTGTACGAGGTTCTGTTGAGGGACGACTCCCTGATTCACATCGAGAGCCCCTCGCGCATGCCTGAGGTGGGCAAGGTCGCCGAGGTTCGTGAGCCGATTGTCACGGTGACACTATTCATGCCACAGGAGTACGTGGGACCTGTCATGACGCTGTGCAACCAAAAGCGTGGCGTGCAGCTTGACATGAGCTATCACGGTCGCCAGGTGCACCTGCACTACGAGATTCCGCTGGCGGAGATCGTGTTGGACTTTTTTGACAAACTCAAGTCTGTCTCGCGAGGCTACGCCTCCATGGATTACGAGTTCAAGGAGTACCGGGCATCAGATGTGGTCAAGGTGGACGTGCTGATCAACAGTGACAAGGTCGATGCCCTTTCCACCATCTGCCATCGCTCCAACGCGCGCTATCGCGCGCGCGAAGTGGTTGCCAAGATGCGCGAGCTGATTCCGCGCCAGATGTATGACGTGGCCATCCAGGCAGCGATTGGTGCGGAAATCATCGCCCGTGAAAACGTCAAGGCGCTGCGCAAAAACGTGCTGGCCAAGTGCTATGGTGGTGACATCACCCGCAAGAAGAAACTGCTGGAAAAGCAAAAGGCCGGCAAGAAGCGGATGAAGCAGGTGGGCAGTGTGGAAATTCCTCAGGAGGCCTTCCTGGCCATCTTGCAAGTCGAAGACAAATAAGACCTCTTACTGGCGGACCTCATGAGCTGGAACTTTGCCCTGATTTTGTTTGTGCTGCTCGTGGTGACGGGCATCATCTGGACAATTGACCGGTTTTCCTTGCGCGCCAAGCGTCGTGACAGGGTGGAGCAGGCTATCCAGCAAGCGCGTGCATCCTGGTCAGGCTTGCCAGCTGCCGAGGCGAATGAGCGTGAGCAGACCCTGCGACAAGAGGTCGGCAAAATGCCTTGGTGGGTGGAGTATGCCGTCAGCTTTTTCCCGGTCATCTTG
>Ga0255281_1000145_pt1 | contig 8453 bp, 2 predicted proteins | sample AtltaT_13_FD_183799 | JGI IMG/M metagenome (GOLD analysis project Ga0255281, IMG submission 183799) | Metatranscriptome of freshwater microbial communities from Altamaha River, Georgia, United States - Atl_Yuk_RepC_8d (Metagenome... | ecosystem: Environmental > Aquatic > Freshwater > River... | reverse complement strand
TTTTGTTAACGCTATACTATCTGCGTATGAAGAAAATACTTACTCTGCTGAGTTTGGTAGCTACCGCTTTCGTTGCGTATGCCCAAAACGGTGAAATTTCGGGAAAAGTAACCGATGAAAATGGTGAAGGAGTTCCTGTTGCGAGCGTTGTGCTGGTAGACAACAAAGGTGTTTCTACAGGCCGTGGAGTTTCAACCGACTTTGATGGAAACTATTCCATTAAACCACTAACCCCTGGAAAGTATAACGTTCAAATCTCTTATATAGGTTATGCTACCCGTATTGAACAGGGAGTAGTAGTAAATGCCGACAAAACAACATGGTTAAATGCGCAATTGAAACCTTCCGCAAAAGAGTTGAACGCTGTGGAAATCGTTTCTTACAAAGTTCCATTGATTGACCCTGGTAAAACATCCTCGCAAAACACGGTTACAGCTGAAGAGATTGCTAATATGCCTACCCGTAACGTAACAGATATTGCCGCAACTACTGCAGGAGCCTTTCAGGGCGACCAAGGTGGAGGTATCAACGTAAAGGGAGGTCGTGAGGAGGGAACTGAATATTACATAGATGGAGTTAAAGTTACCGGAGTTCCTACCCTTCCTGCAACTTCTATTGAACAGTTGCAGGTTATTACGGGCGGTATTCCGGCACGCTACGGTGACGTAACTGGCGGTATCGTAAATATAACTTCAAAGGGTCCTTCGGGCGAGTTTCATGGAGGGATAGAAGCTCAAACTTCTCAAGGTTTGGATGCTTATGGCTATAACCTAGTGAACGGAAATATCACAGGACCTATTATCAAGACGAAGCAGAAAAAAACCATCATGGGTTTTTTCGCTGCTTTCGAATATCTGCGCCAACAAGACCCGGATCCATCAGCAGTAGGGGTTTGGAAAGTGCGTGGTGCTGTGTTGGATTCGTTACGCCAATTCCCTTTGCTTAAGAAAGAGACCGCGAAAGGTTTCAACCTTCGCTCTGAGAATATTACTATGGCTGATATGTACAAGATAAAAGCCAAACCTAATGTGGTAGACAACAACTACCGTGGAACAGGCCGCATTGATATTCGCCCGGCAGATAACATTACTTTGGCATTTGGCGGCTCGGTAACTTACCGCCAATACCACGACTGGGTAGAAAAATACACCCTGTTTAATTTTGAAAATAACCCGCTTTACACTTCACTTAATTGGCGTGTGTTCGGTCGGTTTACCCATAATATTCAAAGCAAGCAGGACGATGAAGGAACTGACGGTAAGAAGAAAAAATCTTCTGCTTTTCAGAACGCTTTCTACTCGATACAATTCGATTATGAAAAGTATCAGATTAAGTTCGAAGATGAGTCGCATGGAACCAATCCGTTTGATTACGGTTACATTGGTAAGTTTCAAACACTAAAAGCTCCGGTATTCGGATATGATACGTTTGCAGTGGGTAACCAAATATTAACCGGCTGGAAGCAGTTGGGATTTCAGGATACTACGGTTCTTTTTACTCCGGGCAATTTAAACCCATACGGAACCAGATTTACACAACAGTATTATGAGTTGTTAGATGCTCAGGTTAATGCAGAAGGAAGTTATCAGGTAAGTGGTGATAATAATTCTGACTTCACCTCAAATCTAAATCAAATCCAATCTAATCAGGCATTGGTAAACGGACAACGTTCGAATATGATCTATAACGTTTGGTATAACACCGGCCGACAATACAATGGTTATGGATACAGCAACGACAACGACCAATTCCGTGTTCGTTTAGAGGGTGCTTTTGACATTTTGAAGCCTGGTGCCCCAAGCCGCAACAAACATTCATTTGAGTTTGGAGTTGAATTTGAGCAACGTGTTCAACGCCAATACCAGGTATCGCCACTCGGTTTATGGCAGCGTGCCAGGCTGCTGGTTAACCAACACTTAGAGGAGTTAGATAGACAAAATCCTATTCTTCGTATCAATGGTGTTGACTATACTTATAACGACCCAAATCGCCCGGCATTTTACCTGACAGACACTATTCTTTTCAACCGTTTTTACAATGGAGAAAAGCAGTCTTTCTTTGACAAGAGCCTCCGTCAGGCCTTAGGCATGGCAATGAACAATACAAACTTCATTGATTTGGATGCAATTGATCCTTCGTTCCTTAATCTAAATATGTTTTCTCCCGAAGACTTATTAGGTGATGGATCTGCTTTGGTTGTTTACCGTGGGTACGATCCGTACGGGAACCGTTTGAGTAAACAGCCTTCTTTTAATGACTTCTTTACCAAAAAACGTGCAGATGGCGAGCTGGAGAGAGGAATTCCTGCCTTCCGTCCATTGTACACGGCAGCTTACATCTCAGATCGATTCTATTTCAAAGACCTTACTTTTAACGTAGGTGTTCGTATTGACCGTTTTGATGCCAACCAGCCGGTTCTTAGAGACCAGTATTCGATTTACCCGATTAAAACAGTTTCTGAAGTTACACAGTTGGGTGGAGGCGCAGTTACCCACCCATCAAACATAGGAAGTGATTACTATGTATATGTAGACAATGTTAAAGCACCCACTGCTATAGCAGGTTACCGCAATGGGCAAACATGGTACGACCGCTACGGTAATGAATTAACCAGTGGTAAAAACGTGGCTGCGGCTTCTAGTACAGGTTCTATACAGCCTTACCTTCAAAATGCTAATGCTGAGATAAAAGACCCTGACAAGTTTGATCCGAATGGTACTTTTAAGGATTACAATCCTAAATTGATTGTAATGCCACGTCTACAATTTTCATTCAACCTTACCGATCGTGCGTTGTTTTTTGCCCATTACGATATTCTTTCGCAAAGGCCTCAATCGCGTTCTATTATGGACCCTACTGATTATCTGTACTTTGTAGATAACATAGGCACGCCTATTAACAATCCTGATTTAAAACCAGAGCGCACTATTGATTTTGAACTTGGTTTCAAGCAAAGAGTTAGCAACACTTCGGCATTTACCATTTCAGCTTTCTACCGCGAATTCCGCGACCAGATCCAGATTCGTAAAATTATCAACGCTTATCCGAAAGATTATATCACCTACGGTAACATTGACTTTGGAACTACAAAGGGTTTCACACTTGATTTTGATATGCGTAGGACAGGTAACTTTAGTATGAAAGCCAACTATACCATGCAGTTTGCTGAAGGAACCGGTTCTGACGACAATCACAGTTAAACCTGATAAATAGTAACCAACCAAACTTCCGAGCTATTAACGCGTTGAATTACGATGCCCGCCACATGATTAATGTGTCGTTGAACTATAGCTACGGTTCAGGTAAAGACTACAACGGTCCAACCATTAAGAACAAACAAATACTTGCCAATGCAGGCCTTAACGTGCAGGTATCCGCTCGTTCAGGAACACCCTACACCGAGCAGATTGCCGCCACACCGGAAGGATTAGAGGGGCAACCTGGTCGTCCTATTACTAAAGGCTCTATAAACGGGGCTCGCTTACCTTGGTACTTCCGTGTAAACATGCGTGTTTGGAAAGAGTTTACTTTTAAAGTTGGCAGTAAGAAGGACAAAGAAGACAGACGCGAACTTAGTTTCGAAATTTACCTGCAAATTCAGAACTTGTTGAATACTAAAAACCCGGTTAGTGTTTATCGTTACACCGGAACTCCAAGCGATGATGGCTATTTGACCGATCCTGCCAGTGCAGCTGCTATTCAATCAGCTCTTAATCCTCAGGCATACAGCGATCAATATGCAGCGTATATCAACCGCCCAGATAATTACAGCTTGCCAAGAAGAATTTTTTTGGGCGCCATATTTAGTTTTTAATTGAACACTATAAAGAACCGAACGAAAACATTAATCACTTAAAACTGCAACCATGAAAAAGATGGTATTGAATGCGATGCTTTTGGCGGGGCTAGGCCTCGTTAGCAACGCGACTCTTGCGAAAGAGGACGTTACAAAGCCTTCGAACAAGCAGCCGAAGGCAACTTTTAAAACTGAAGCGGGCGATTGTGTAACACCTACTGCTCAGTTTGACATGGACATTAATAACGTGCGAGCTCGCCTTTTAACGGGTGGTGATGCATGGTGGAATTTATCAGAAGCCAGATATCAAGTGCCTAAAAGCGATGGAACAGGAGCTTCTTTAAATGCTCTTTTTGCAGGGGCTATTTGGATTTCAGGTTTTGACGCAGGTGGAAATTTAAAGGTAGCTGCGCAGCGCTACCGGCAAGGTGGGGATGACTACTGGCCCGGACCCATTGTAGGAACGTTAGTAGACAAGGCTACTTGTAATAAATACGATCGTTTCTTTAACGTATACGGTGCCGACATTGAAAAAGCGCAAACTGCATTTTTACTTAAAGGCGCACAAACTACGCTGGCAGATATTCCTAAGTCCCTTTTGGCATGGCCCGGAAAAGAAAACCCATACTTAGAAACAGATCCAAGCTTAGTGGGTGAAACTTTTATCATCAATGAAAACCTAGCACCTTTTAAAGACGTTGATAATAACGGTAAGTACGACCCTGTTAAGGGCGACTATCCTTACATACCATGCCGTAATGGGGAGGCAGAAGCCTATGCCGACCAAATGGTTTTCTGGTGCTTTAACGATGTAGGTAACCTACATACAGAATCCAACGGACAAGCTATTGGAGTTCAGGTAAATGCTTTGGCATTCGCCTTCCAAACCACCGATGAGGTAAATAATATGACTTTCTACAAGTACGAAATCATCAATAAGTCATCGAATCCGCTAAAAGACACTTATATTTCTCAGTGGGCTGATCCTGACTTGGGGTGTTTTTCAAACGACCGTGTGGGTTGCGATACTACTCGTAGCTTAGGAATTGTTTATGATGGCACAACCCCGGATATTGACTGCCAGGGAGTAAGTGGCTACGGAACAGAAAATCCGTTGATTGGAATTGACTTTTTTGAAGGTCCTCTAAGCGATAGTGGCCAGCAGTTAGGAATGTCCTCGTTTGTTTACTTTACTAACGGAGCAACATTTTCTCAAACCGATCCATCCTCAGCTGCTCAATATCGCAATTATATGACCGGCTTTTGGAATGATGGAACACCATTTACACAGGGCGGTAGTGGCTACAACACAGGAGCTCCAACAAAATTCCTTTTCCCCGGTAATCCTAGCGATGGTACAGCTTGGTCAGATTACAATAGCGGACAAGCCGGTGGCGACAGACGTATGGTGCAAACCTCAGGGCCGTTCACTCTTACTCCCGGAACTCCTCAGTATGTAACCGTAGGCGTAGTATTTGTTCGCCCCGCAGGTGGCGTAGGTGTGCCTCCTAACTTTGCAACTACTATTGGCCCTGCAGATGATAAAGCACAGGCTCTTTTTAATACTTGTTTTAAACTGGTAGATGGCCCCCGTGCTCCAACACTTAATATTCGCGAGTTAAGTAACCAACTTATCATAAACTTGGTGAACGAAATAGGAACCAATAACTACGGTGAAGGTTACGACCAGGTAGATGGTGGAGTAGCACAGGCTATATACTCTTCTACAGGAACTAACGGAGACTCAACATACACTTTCGAAGGGTACAAATTGTACCAGGTTGCCAACGGAACCGTATCTGCAACAGATTTGGAAGATGCTACCAAGGCAAGGTTGATTGCTCAGGTAGATGTGAAAAATGGAGTGTCAAAGATTATCAACTTTGAAAAGGATGCTGCATTAGGATTATACATTCCTGTACTTAAAGTAGAGGGAAAGAATGATGGTATAAGCACTACTTTTAAAATAGAAAAGGATTTGTTTGCTACAGGTAGTAGTGATGGTTTAGTGAACCACAAAACTTACTACTTTACCGCAGTTGCGTATGCTTACAATAACTACAAAGCATACGATGCCAACAACCCAACCGGAGGAGGGCAGTTGAAGCCTTACCTGCAAGGTCGTTCCAACTTTAAAGTTTACACTGCTATACCGCATATTTCTGACCCACGTAACGAAGGTACAGTGTTGAATGCGGCCTGGGGCGATGGAGTAGAAGTGAAGCGTATAGAGGGAAAAGGAAATGGCGGAAACAACCTGAACCTAACTACTGAGACTATTGAGAAGATATTAGCTTCAGGCGCTTATGCTTTTTCAGATACACTTACATACCAAAAAGGTTTTGACCCGATTGGTTTTAAGGTGACTGATCCTGTAACGTTGAAAGAGGGTGACTTTGAACTACAGTTAGTGGAAGACCCTGCTGTTAAAATTGGCAGAACTACGCAATGGTTCCTTCGCGATGTGGTGAACAACGATACTATTTGGAGCGAACGTCTGTTGGATCGTCCTTACGAACAGCAAATAGCTATTGTTAAGAATGGCAATCGAAACGATTATGGATTTTCTATTAAGCTAGGCACTCCGGCTCCGGAACATGTTATTCCGGGCAACTATTTAGCTACATCGGGTTCACCTGCCCGTTATGTTTACGATGTTTCTCAATCTTCCATAACCTATCAAAACCCTACTGAACAGTGGTTAAGTTTTATACAAGACCAAGGTACATCAACCGTAACTAACTGGATACGCTCAGGTACTGTTGCTAACGACCCGGCCAGCCAAAGTAATACCGCAAAAGCTTCGGCCGAAGCTTTTGATGACAACTGGTATTACACGGTGTTAAGCCCGGCTACAACCGCTTACGAAGGGGGGGCTGATGCTAAATTTTCAGATTCTACAGAGATATTTGAGAAAATCCTTAATGGAACATGGGCTCCATACTGTTTAACTGCAAACTATGCTAAGAAGACTCTTACTTCAGACGAAGTTACTGCGGGCAAGCCACCGTTTGTGTATGGTCCGGGCTTTAAGTGGAGACAGTATTCAAAATCAACTCCTCCGCAAAATACCTTAGACCGTTTGGCAAGTGTTGATATTGTAATTACGGCCGACAGAAGCAAATGGAGCCGTTGTATAGTATTTGAAACCGGTGAGGATGAAGGTATTAACCAGGGCTCAGATTTGTCGCCTAATGCAGCAAACTCTCGCAAAGGGCAAATTCGTATGGCTCGCTCTAAAAACTGGAACGATCCAAATTCGAGAGATTACTTAGTGGATGACCCTGCTGATATTGGTCGTTCATGGTTCCCGGGTTATGCTGTTAATGTTGAAACAGGAGAAAGGTTAAACATAGCTTTTGGCGAAAGCTCTGACCAAGGCGACCAAAACGGACGTGATATGTTGTGGAACCCAACTGATAAAGTATTCGCGCCTGTTAATTTCCCCGGACAGTTGGTAAACCAGCTTCCGTACTTTGGGGGTAAGCATTTTATTTATGTATTGGAAACCAAGTACGATGAGGGAGCTGCTGCACAGCAGACATTAATGGATAATTTCGCCAATATTACCGGGGCACCTCTGTTTAATATACCCGCGGCATTATCTCCTTTTTACAGAAGTTTAATGTGGACTTCCATTCCGTATGTTACTCCCGGATACAACTTTGTTGCCGATGCGAATGGCGTAAAATATATTCCGCCTTCTGATATTACTGTTAAACTGAGAGTTGAAAAACCTTTCGACCGCATGAATACAGTGGCTTCAAATGGTATTGATTCTTTACCTCGCTACCAGTTTAGTACACGTGGAATGGGAACTACTGAGAAGAACACCGAGGTAGCCAAGAGTGCATTGGATATTATCCGTGTAGTGCCTAACCCTTACCTATCGTATTCGGCTTACGAGACAGACCAAAACAGCAACAAGGTGAAGGTTACCAATCTGCCTAATAAGTGTACGGTTACTATTTATTCTTTAGACGGTACTATTATTCGTAAGCTTTCCCGTGCTATAGATGTTGACCCGGCTACCAATAAGCGCATTGAAATAAGCGATGGAGGAACTGTTTCGGACATCAACATTGATAACTCGCTGGAATGGGATTTAAAGAACGATAAGGGAATCACTATTTCCAGTGGCACTTACTTGTTCCATATTGAGGCTCCGGGCATTGGTCAGCGCACATTAAAATGGTTTGGCGCAGTTCGTCCTGCTGATACATCTAACTTCTAATCACACATCTAAAGCAAGAGGTATGAAGAAAATTTTAGCAATACTTTCTATCACTGTTCTTACAGGACAGGTAATATATGCCGGTAACCCTGACCGTAGAGGTGAAGCGGGTGCGTATGAATTGCTGATGAACGGATGGGCTCGCTCTTCCGGTTTTTGGACAATGAATACAGCCGGTATTCGCGGGTTGGAGTCGGAGCGTTTAAACGTGGCCGGCTTAGCTACTGTAAAGAAAACAGAAGTAGTTGCCGCGTATACCCTTTGGATGCAGGGTTCGGGAGTGGGTGTAGCCCATGCCGGTATTGCGCAGGGTTTTAAGGAAACCAATACCATTGCCCTTTCGATACAAGCCTTGAATTTGGGAGCTATTGAGCGCACTACCACGCAAAGCCCCGAAGGTGGTTTGGGAACTTACCGCCCTAC
>Ga0255281_1000139_pt1 | contig 8600 bp, 5 predicted proteins | sample AtltaT_13_FD_183799 | JGI IMG/M metagenome (GOLD analysis project Ga0255281, IMG submission 183799) | Metatranscriptome of freshwater microbial communities from Altamaha River, Georgia, United States - Atl_Yuk_RepC_8d (Metagenome... | ecosystem: Environmental > Aquatic > Freshwater > River... | reverse complement strand
TACCGATCCAGATTCTTTTCACACTCCATCAGCTTGTCCTGCTGATACAGTGCTCGCGCCAGCAACAAGTGATGCTCACCCGGTCGATCCTGCTGAGTCCTGCTGAGACCTTCAAAGGCCCGAATCGCCACGGCCGTTCGACCGGCCTCCAACAACACTCGCCCCGTCAGTTCATAACCCGTCGCACGGGTCCTCAGCAGATTCGCATGATCACGCTGCGACAGCCCAAAGTCCTCCGGCTTGTCCAGAGCATTCAGGATCACTTCATAGCTGTCCGCCGCAGCACCCGTGTTCCGTAACTGCAGCTGAATCGCCGATCGCACCTGATGCACCTGAATAAAATCCAGTGATTTGCGGTTCAGCGACTTCGATGCAACCGCCTGCTCTATGAGCTCCACCGCACGCCCAGGCTGACGATTCTGAAAGAACGCCACCGCCAGCTCCAGACGTGTCTGCCAGTCATCCTGATCCATCTTCATGGCAGTTTCAGCCGTCGCCAGACCATCAGCAGCGCGGCCCAGACGAAACAGCACCATCGCTCGAGCCCGCAGGGGGATTGGTGATTCCGGAGCCGCAGCAGCCGACTTTTCAAAAGCGTCTGCAGCCTCCTTCAAATCACCCCGCTTCAATGCCTTGTGGCCGGCCATATACCACGCCAAAGCATCCTTGTTCGTGGGATCCAGAGACTCCGACTCATCCTTCAGAGTACGCGGCTCAGGAGGCTGGTTCTCGCCGGATGCAGGCGGGTCCTGACCGGCCGCCGACTCAGGCTCGTCCTGCACCGACAGGAACATCGCCGATTGGGCAGCAGGCAGACACACAAAAACCGCCACGACTACTGCTACACAGTGCACATTGTGCTTCAGCACGGCACTCAATGCCGGTAAACGACGCAGCCACTCAACGCTGATATTGAACAGTTTCATGGTACCCCACCCGCAGGACGGATAACGCAGACAGACCTCGGCATTATCAACTGCGGTGGGTGTTCTGTCGAGTTCACTTTGCGGTGAACAGACAGGCGTCCAGGATTGTCAGCGACGGTTTTTGGCCCCGGACGACTTGCCGGACGCCGACTTGCCCACTGCACCTGACCCCTTGACTGCGCCGCCACCTGACTGACCGCCAGATGGCTTTTTCCCGGAATTGGAGGGCTTTTGAGCAGCCCCACCACTCTCCCGGCCTTTTTCCCGAGACACACCAGCAGTCGGACGAGCAGCCGGTTTACCCGCAGATGCAGGCTTCCCGGAAGCAGGCTTCGCAGTCGCAGACTTCTTCCCCGCAGGCTTCTCCGACGACTTCTCGGACTTCTGGGGCTTGTCTTCCCGTGGCGGTGTCGCAGGTGGTTTCGCACGCGGTTTCCACGGCAATTGCAACTCCGCCAGACGGTCCATCACCCCCGCCATGTCGTGATCGCCAGTCAATGACTCCGACAGATGCTCAGCATAACGACTGTCAGTGGACAGACATTTCAGCAGATTGCAGAACTCAGATACCTCAGACTTCCGGACACCGGACTTCAAATACTCAGAAGCCTCCGCAATGTCAGCCGTGGCCGGAACCAGACCCAGCCAGCGAGCAGCAGTAAGCATCGACTGGTCAAGATAAACGACATGATTCCCGAGGATTTCATGGAGCACGAAATCCCGCACAAACGGACTCAACTCCTGAATCTTCTTCAAAGCCTTGATCGCCTGCTCCAGAGTCATCCGGCGGAGCTTTTCGAATTCGAAGGAATATGTCCCCTCGAAGACATGCCGCAGTACAGCCCTGATCCGCATGCCCTTCCAGTCGGCATGCGACAGACCATCAAGTGCCCGCTCAAGCTCGGTCACGGAACTGACTCTGATCTCGTTCAAATCAAAGAACGAGGCAATCAGACGCTTCAACCCGGTCTCCGCCTGTTCCCAGCGATTGTCCTCCAGACACACTGCAAACAGCATCGTTTCAAGAACCGGCAGCTGGATCTGCGGAACCGTCTTCCCGTAAAGCTTTTGCAGCGCCTGCACAAGGCGACGACAGACCGTTGACTTGTCGGCTGCCCTGGTGGCTTTTGCGGTACCCATTTCAGTTTCCTGTCGACCCGAACATACCCAAAGAACACTCCGGCACGCAGATCATCCTGTACCTGAGCTGCCGGAAAATTACTCGTCAGCCGCTTCCATCATCCGCGATTCACCATCCAATGCCCCCGCATCAAAGTCCTCGCCGGACTCCAGTCCATGACGGGCAGCATCCTGCTCCAGTGCCTCTCGTATGATCGCCGCAGCCTCAACCGACTTACGCACTCCATCGTCCAGCACAAATCTCAACTCCGGAGTATACCTGCTGCGAATGTACTCGCCCACACGCGATTGCAGATAACCCTTTGCCGAATTCAAACCATGCATCGTCAAAGCTGCGGTCTTCTCGTCTCCCATGACCGAAATCCGCACCCTCGCGAGCCGCAGATCCGGACTGACCTCAGCACCAAGAACCGTAACATTCCGAATCCGCGGGTCTCTCAGTTCAGAAAGAATGGCCGAACTGACCACCTCCCGTACCATCGAGGCCACGCGGGCTGTTCTGCGAGCAGACATTCAACGAGCCTTCCTTAAGATCCAGACGGCAACTTCAGGAATCCAGCGTCCGCTTGATTTCGTCCACACGATACGCCTCAAGCAGATCACCCTCCTTCACATCGTTGAACCCCTCCAGACGAATACCGCACTCCATCCCGTCACGGACTTCACGAGCATCGTCCTTCTCACGCTTCAGCGAACCAATCCGATAATCGTTCAGAACCTTCTGATCCCGAATCAAATGCACCCGACTGTCCCGAGAAATTGTCCCATTCAGCACTCGACAACCCGCAATCGTACCAAAACGACTGATGTTGAATGTCCTCAGCACAATCGCGCGACCCGTTGACACCTCAACCCGCTCCGGACGCAGCAGACCCTGCAACGCCAGACGAATATGGTCCGTCACCTCGTAGATAATGTTGTATCGCCGAATCTCCACTCCCTCGCGATCAGCCAGCATCTGAGCCCGGTCTTCCGCCACCACATGGAACGCAATCACAATCGCGCCCGCAGCACTGGCCAGATACACGTCACTCTCGTTGACACCGCCAATCCCGTAGTGAATCACCTGCACCCGAACCTCCGGATGCTCAAATTTCCCGATCTCACTCCGCAATGCTTCAATGGACCCCGGTGAATCCGCCTTCAGAATCAATGGCAGATCCTGCACTCCCTCGCCATCACGAGGCTGATTCAGGATGTCCTCCAGCGTGCGAGGAGTCACGCGCTGAGACAGCGATTCGCGACGACCCTCGTGCAGACGAGACTCGGCGGTTTCTCGAGCCTCCTCAATGTCCTTCATCACAAAGAAATGATCGCCGGCACCGGGCACCTCTGTCAGACCCGATACCTTCACTGGCACCGACGGACCAGCTTCCAGAATCGGCTCGTCACGGTCGTTGTACATGGCACGAATTCGACCATAGGTCGATCCGCACAGCACCACATCACCAACCTTCAAAGTCCCCTTCTGCACAATCAGCCACGCAATCGCTCCACGACCCTCATCGCGGAATGACTCCAGACATACCCCCAATGCCTCACGCTGCGGATTGGCCTTCAGCTCGTGCAGCTCAGCCGTCAGGATCAGCGTTTCCAGCAACTTGTCAATGCCGGTGCCAGTGGCTCCCGAGGTCCGCACAACTTCATACTCTCCACCCCACTCCGCTGCCAGAATCCCATGCTGCGCCAACTGAGACAGAATCTTCTGCTCGTCAACACCGGGCAGGTCAATCTTATTCAGTGCCACCACAATCGGCACACCAGCATTCTTCGCGTGACTGATGCACTCAACGGTCTGCGGCATCACACCGTCATCAGCTGCCACCACCAGCACAACGATGTCCGTCACGTTCGCGCCACGCGAACGCATCTCACCGAACGCCGCGTGACCCGGAGTGTCCACGAAGGTCAGCCAGTGACCCTCATAGCCCACCTGATATGCAGCGATGTGCTGAGTTATCCCGCCGAATTCCCCGGCCGCCACGTTGGCATTCCGGATCTTGTCCACCATTGTCGTTTTGCCATGGTCGACATGCCCGAGAATCGTGATGATCGGCGGACGCCCAAACATCAGTTCCGGTGGATCCTCATGGTCCAGTGACGCCAGCAACTCTGCCTCGATGTCCCTCGTTCGCTTGAAGGACAGATCAACGCCAAGCTCGAGAGCGACTTCCATCGCCTCCTCTTCACCCAGCGCGTCATTGATCGTGACCATTCGCCCCTGCTTAAGCAGCAGACCAAGAATCGCACGAGCCGGACGGCCAATCGCCTCAGACAACGCACGAACCGTCACCGGGAACGTCATCTGGGCTGTTGTCTTCAGCTCCGCGACGCCTGTCCGCTTCTTACGCTTCAGCTTCTTTGCCTGACGCTCAGCCTCACGAGTCTCCCGGAGCTCCTTCAACAGCGAACCCCGAGCCATTCCGGGACGAGCAGGGCGAGCCGGTGTGGCCTTCGGAGCCTCATGCTCCTCACGCGCCTCTCGCAGAGCCTTCAACTGGTCCGCCAGAGGACTACGACGGTCCACCAGATCAGACAATGCCATATCCGGCTTCTGAACCTTCTCCTCCTTCGGCTTCGGCTTCTTCACAACAGGTGCAACATAGTCCGGCGGAGCAGCAACCATTGGCCGTGCTGCCGGCTTGTCACGATTCACTTTGATCGGACCAGCCGGACGCGCGGGCTGCGGAGCCGCTGCGGCCTCACGGTCCTTCACCGACCCAATTGGTCGCATTTCACGAAGCTGCTGCATCCGCGGACGACGCGACAGATCCCCAACCTGACCCGCAGGACCATGCCGAACAGGCGCAGCGACAGCCGCCGGCGCTGCAATAACCGGTGCCGGTGCTGGTGCCGGTGCTGGTGCCGCAACAACGGGTGCCGCAACCTCAGGAATTGTCACCGGAGAAACCGGCGACTCCGGAGAAATCACTGCCGACACATCCAGTACCCCGGCAACAGCAACCTCCGGTGTCACGTCAGACTCAACAACGTCGGCCACCGTCACTGGCTCAGTTACCACAGGCTCAGATACGGGTGCTGCAACCAGCACTTCTTCAACCGGCTCTGCCACCGGCTCTGTTTCCTCGGCAGACTCTGACAACGCAATCGACTCGCTGCGATCGTCAGTTACCACCTCCACAGGAACAGCATCTTCCGGCTCGCCATCCACAGACGACCCAGACAGGTCGTACGGCTGACCGTCGGCGGAACGCATCGTCCCGCGACCAGAAGCCCCGATGACGCGAACTCGACCGATCTGACTCTGAGCCTCCCGAACCGGCGCCACTTCAGATGTCGGAATCTCCGAAGCACCAGGCGTTCCCTTACGGCGCAGGTAGGCAATGATCTGATCACGCTCCTCCTCGCTGATGGTCGCCAGAGCATTGCGTAACTTGACGCCCGCCTCTTCGGCAAGATCAATCAGGACTTTGCTATCGAGCCCCAGATCTCTGGCCAGGGCAAAAATACGAATCTTCAAAACGCAAACCCCTTAGGCCGCTACCTGCGGCCAGCTCCCATGCAAAACCGCGGCAGCACAAAAATCGGTGCAACTACAACCGATGCACCCAGACTGCTATCAGCCTCCAGCCGCCGTCAAAACATAAACACCAGTCAGACACCGTCACGGCCGGACACCCGACCCCAATCCGTCTTTAACACGATTTCCGCCAGCCCGATTTCATACGGACCAGAGCAGCAACACATGGGATGAACTGTTGAAGATTCCACTCCTGATACCAGCGATCAAAATGCCACCATCAACCCGCGTCGTTCGATTCCGCCGGAGACACGGCAGGCGCAGGTGCAGCAGGCGCCGACTCCGCCTGATTGCCCGCCAGCTTCCGCTGCTCAGCCTGAAACTTCTCCTCAGCTTCAAGTCGAGCACTCTCTTCGTCCGCATAATCCACAATACGACCGCATTCCTCCTCCGATAAACCACTGATCTCCATCAGTTGGTCCGGCTCAATCACTGACAAATCATCAAACGAAAAGAACCCCTGAGATACCAGACTTTCTGCCAACTCCGGAGTCACTGCGGGAATTACACAGAAAGCCTCAATCGACTTGTCCAGCTTCGCATCCAGTTCCACCTGAGTCATCACGTTGATGTCCCAGCCCACCAGCTTGCTTGCCAAACGCACGTTCTGCCCGAACTTCCCAATCGCCAGTGAAAGCTGGTCGTCACGCACCAGCACGATCACCTTCCCCAGCATCGGACACAGAATCACATCCTCAACCTCTGCCGGCTGCAACGCATTCGGCACCAACACTGACAATGAGTCATTCCAGCGGACAATGTCAATCCGCTCGCCCGCCAGCTCTTCAACGATGCCGCGAATTCGAGCACCCCGGACACCAACACAGGCACCCACGCAATCAATCGTGCTGTCCGAACAGGAAACCGCCACCTTCGATCGATTTCCAGCCTCTCGAGCAATCGAACGAACCTCGATCACACGATCGTTCACTTCCGGAATTTCAACCTCAAACAGCCGCCGCACAAAGTCCGGATGAGTCCTGCTGAGAATCACCCGCACTCGCGAACCTGCTTTGCGTACGTCCAGCACGATCGCCCGCAATCGGTCTCCAGTCCGAAAGTTCTCCTTCCGAATCTGCTCGCTGCGAGGCAGGATTGCTTCGATCTTGTCCAGTTTCACAATCACCGTGCCACGGTCAACACGAGTCACCTGGCCGGAAATCAACTGACTGCGCAGATCCAGATACTCGTCATACAGAGCATCCCGCTCCGCCTCACGAATCTTCTGAATCATCACCTGCTTGGCCGTCTGAGCAGAAATGCGTCCGAGCAGGTCACCCAGCAGATCTGCCTCCAGAGCACGACCGTCGCAAATCAACGACGGCTCACCCGTCTCGCGGTCAATCCGCACCTCAAGTTGCTCTTCCTCAGAAAAGTGCTTCCGAGCCGCTGAGAGAATTGCCTGCTCAATACCCTCAAAGACCACGTCCGCATCAATGGCCTTGTCGCGGTGAATCGCATCAACAATTCTGAGTATTTCGTTACCGTTCATGAGGCTGATGTTCGCTGCACTGCACATGTAAAAAAAAAGCGGGAGCAATGTCCCACTTTTCGCGCCCGACCGCCCTTGCAGACAGCCGAAAAAACCTCGTCAACCAGCCGGTAAACAACGGGACGGATCACTCCGCACCGCTCTGCCAGTTGAAGAAATGGAGGAAGATCTAGATCTTGTCCATTTCAGGTCCCTTAAGCACGATGACCAACACCCAATCGCCCACACTCAGACACCACAGTAGTGGACGCTGGGCGCAATGTCAAGCAACCCACCACTCCACTCACCTTGTCGACAGCCACACAGTCGCGGTTCCAATCAATAAATCACGTTTGCGGACACAAACGGCTCTTTCCTGACTTTTTTGCACGGACACTCGAGTCCAATGCTCAGGATTGCGAATCACCACCGCCCGCAACACACTCCCGCACCACCTGACGAGCCGCCTTCCATGCATGCCGAATAGTGAACAAACGTGATTCAATCTGCTCCGCCGTGAAATAACGACCATGATCACTGGGAGGCAAACCAGCCAATGATAGCGTCAAAGGCAGCAAATCAAGAAATTCACGATAACGGCGTTGAACGTCCGACGGATCCGCCATCTCATACCGCTCCAAATACCAGCCCTCAATCAACCACGACGACCCAGTTGCTTCTTCAGAATTGCATCCGCTGCACCCGTCGGCTTTGTTGAATCCTTCGGTGTCGCACCGGTACTGCCCTTCGATGGCTCGCCCTCACGCGCCCCCGTGGTACTCGGATCCGGCAGCAAAACCTCCAGTTTGCCCGCGTCCCCACCAGCGGCCGGCGCTGGCGCAGCCGGCGACGGAGCCTGCGGCATCATACCCGGAACCCCTGGCATCCCAGGCATCATCATCCCACCTCCCATCGGATACCCCATCTGAGGCATCATAGGAGGATACATCTGACCGTAACCCGGCATCATCTGCGGCTGGAACGGGAATCCTCCGTACATCCCACCCGGATAGCCTCCCATCTGTGGCATCATCGGCTGGTAGGGATATTGACCGGGCATCATCTGCGGCATCGACATCACAGTCGTGTCAGACGCCGCCACTGGCATCGTCACCGTCTGCTCCCCAGGCACTGCTGCTGCACCCACAACAGGTACCTCCGTGACCGTCGGAGCAGAAACCTGAGTCTCTTCGTTCGCCAGAACCGCCGTAGGCAATACCCGGCTGTCAACCTCAGGAGCCTGCACGTCGGCACGAACCACCAGTTCGAATTCCAGATTGCCTATCAGAATCCGGTCCGTATTTGTCAATACAATCTCACGCTGGATCCGCTCGCCATTCACCAGCGTACCGTTCGTACTGCCAAGGTCCCGCAAACGAACAGAAAAATCATCCAGACTGAACACGCAGTGGTGACGACTGACCATCTCGCTGTTCGGACGCAATTGGCAGTCCTGCTCGCGGCCAATCAAAAACTTCCGCCGATTCAGAGGTATCACCTGACCTGAATGCTTACCACCAAC
>Ga0255281_1000138_pt1 | contig 8604 bp, 9 predicted proteins | sample AtltaT_13_FD_183799 | JGI IMG/M metagenome (GOLD analysis project Ga0255281, IMG submission 183799) | Metatranscriptome of freshwater microbial communities from Altamaha River, Georgia, United States - Atl_Yuk_RepC_8d (Metagenome... | ecosystem: Environmental > Aquatic > Freshwater > River... | reverse complement strand
GTTTTGACGTCCATGGCTTGTCGCTTTTTAGTTTTGTAAATTCAGCCGATCAACGGTACTTGGCATCCGCTGCTTTGGAAGCCGCGATGTCTTTCTCATAACGATCGCCCACCGCCAGGAGCATCTCTTTGGTGTAGTGCAGATCGCCGCGCTTCTCGCCGTGGTATTCCAAAATGGAGGTTTCCACGATGGAATCGACGGGGCAGCTTTCTTCGCAGAAGCCGCAGAAGATGCACTTGGTCAGGTCGATGTCGTAGCGCGTGGTGCGGCGGGTGCCGTCGGCGCGCTCGGCCGCTTCGATGGTGATGGCCATAGCGGGGCACACGGCCTCGCACAGCTTGCAAGCGATGCAGCGCTCTTCGCCATTTTCATAGCGGCGCAGCGCGTGCAGTCCCCGAAAACGCGGCGACTGCGGCGTTTTTTCTTCGGGGTATTCCAGCGTGACCTTGCGGGCCAGCGCGTAGCGACCAGTCAGGGCCATGCCCTTGAACAGCTCCACGAGCATGAAGCTCTTGAAGAAGTCCTTGATCGAGAAAGTGGAGGCAGTCATGGTCGTCATGAGGATGTCCGCTTATTTCCAGATGTTCCAGGGTGAGAACAGCCAAGCGCCCACCACCAGCAGCCACACCAGCGTGACCGGAATGAAGATCTTCCAGCCCAGACGCATGATCTGGTCGTAGCGAAAGCGCGGGAACGTGGCGCGAATCCAGATGAACATGGACACCACCACAAAGGTTTTGATGCCCAGCCAGATCCAGCCCGGAATGAAGGCCAGTGCAGCGATCGGGGAATCCCAGCCGCCCAGGAACATGATCACGGCCAGGATGGACACCAGCCACATGCTGGCGTATTCGGCCAGGAAGAAGATGGCAAAGCCCATGCCCGAGTACTCGACCATGTGGCCGGCCACGATTTCGGCCTCGCCCTCGACCACGTCGAAGGGGTGGCGGTTGGTCTCGGCCACGCCGGAGATCAGGTACACCACAAAGATGGGCAGCAGGGGCAGCCAGTTCCACGACAGGAAGTTCAGGCCTTCGCTGGCGGCAATGCCTTTGTCCTGCGAGGCCACGATCTGGGCCAGGTCCAGGCTGCCGGCGGTCATCACGACCACCAGGAAACAGAAGCCGATGGCGATCTCGTAGCTCACCATCTGGGCAGAAGCGCGCAGCGCACCCAGGAAAGCGTACTTCGAGTTGGAAGCCCAGCCGGCGATGATCACGCCGTACACCTCGATCGAGGTGATGGCCAGGATCACCAGCAGGCCGGCGTTCACGTTGGCCAGCACGGTTTCAGGGCCGAAGGGAATGGCCACCCAGGCGGCCAGGGCGGGCATGATGGCCATGATCGGGCCCAGGCGGAACAGGCCATTGCTGGCGGCGCTGGGGCGGATCAGTTCCTTGGTCAGCAGCTTCAGCGCGTCAGCGATGGGCTGCAGCAAGCCGAAGGGGCCCACACGGTTGGGGCCATGGCGCACCTGCATGAAGCCCAGGAGCTTGCGCTCCCACAGGGTGAGGTAGGCCACGGCACCCATCAGGGGCGCGAGAACGGCCACAATCTTGAGCAGGTTCCAGATCACGGGCCAGGCGGCCGTGGTCCACCACGAGGCGGCGATCAGGCCGAGGCCACCGTTGTACATCGCGTCGATCATGCGGCGGCTCCTTCGGCGGCACGGGCATCGGCGGTGAGTTGCAGCGCAGGTGCGCGGCGCACCAGACCGTCGAGCTGGTAAATGGACGCCACGCAGGGGGCGGCCTGGGCAGGCGACAGATCCACCGACGCGCTGGTGCGGTTGTTCAGGCGGGCGGCATCGACCACGGCGCCTTGGGCCACGCCCGGCAGGGCCGAGGCCAACACGGCCTGCGAGGTCTCGGCGTCAAAGCCCGTGAGGCCCAGCAGGTTGCCCAGCACGCGCAACACCTTCCAGCCGGGTCGGGTGTCACCCAGCGGGCGCACCACGGCGTGGAAGCTCTGCAGGCGACCTTCGGCGTTCACGAAGGAACCCGAGGTTTCGCTGAAAGGCGCGATGGGCAGCAGCACGTCGCTGATGTCCAGGTTGGTCTTGAAGGGGCTAAGGGTGACCACCATGCCGGCGTTGCGCAGCCCAGCTTCGCCAGCGGCGCTGTCGCGCGAGGGCTCGGTGTTGAGCAGGATGGCGGCCTTCAGCGCGCCACCCAGCATCTGGGCGGCGTTCAGACCGCCCTGGCCCGGCACGGCGTTCACCAGCTGCGCGCCAACGGTGTTGGCGGCCTCGGTGAGGTAGCCGACACTGGCGCCGGTCTCCTCGCCAATGAATTGCGCAAGCGCCAGCAAGCTGGAGGCCTTCTCATGGTGCGCGGCGGCATTGCCCAGCAGCACGGCCTTGTGCTCGCCGCCCAGCAAGGAGGCAGCGATGGCACGGTGGGTGTCGTTGGCCTCGGCGGCCACGGGGGCGCTGACGCCCTTCTCGGCGGCCACCGCGGCGGCCACGCCGGCCAGGGCTTGCGCCCAGTGGCGGCTGTCGGCCACCAGCGTGTTCTTGACCGCCATGGCCCACTCGGGTGCCGTGTCAACGATGGCGTTCACCTGGGCGCCCTTGCGAGCGGCCTGTCGGATGCGCTGAGCGAACAGCGGGTGATCCTTGCGCAGGTTGGAGCCCACGACCAGCACACGCTGCAGGCCGGACAGTGCCGCGATGGGGCGGCCCAGCCAGCGGGCTTGACCAGCCGGTGCGGCGTTGCCGAAGTCGGCAGCACGCAGGCGGGTATCGATGTTTTCGCTGCCCAGGCCGCGCACCAGTGCACCGGCCAGGGCCAGCTCTTCCACGGTGCTGTGCGGGCTGGCGATCACGCCAATGGCGTTGGCGCCCTGCTCTGCCTGAATTTGCTTCAGGCCGTTGGCCACGTATTCGAGGGCCGTCTGCCAGTCCACCGACTTCCACTCGCCGCCCTGCTTGAGCATGGGCGAGGTCAGGCGGTCTTCGCCGTTGAGGGCTTCGTAGGAGAAGCGGTCACGGTCGGCGATCCAGCACTCGTTGACGGCGTCGTTCTCGTAGGGCACGACACGCATCACCTTGTGGTTCTTGACCTGAACGATCAGGTTCGCGCCGGTGCTGTCGTGCGGGCTGACGCTCTTGCGGCGCGACAGCTCCCAGGTGCGGGCGCTGTAGCGGAAGGGCTTGCTGGTGAGCGCGCCGACCGGGCAGATGTCGATCATGTTGCCCGAGAGTTCGGAGTCCACCGAGTGGCCCACGAAGGTCTCGATCTCGGAGTGCTCGCCGCGGTGCGACATGCCAAGCTCCATCACGCCGGCGATCTCCTGACCGAAGCGCACGCAGCGGGTGCAGTGGATGCAGCGGCTCATCTCCTCCATGGAGATCAGCGGGCCCACGTCCTTGTGGAACACCACGCGCTTTTCTTCGTCATAGCGAGAGGCGCCACCACCGTAACCCACGGCCAGGTCTTGCAACTGGCATTCACCGCCCTGGTCACAGATAGGGCAGTCCAGCGGGTGGTTGATCAGCAGGAACTCCATGACCGACTTCTGGGCCTTGACGGCCTTGTCGCTCTGGGTGCGCACGATCATGCCCTGTGTCACCGGCGTGGCGCAGGCCGGCATGGGCTTGGGCGCCTTCTCCACGTCCACCAGGCACATGCGGCAGTTGGCGGCGATGGAGAGCTTCTTGTGGTAGCAGAAGTGCGGGATGTAGGTGCCCGCCTTCTCGGCCGCATGCATGACCATGCTGCCTGGGGGCACTTCGACCTTCCGGCCGTCGAGTTCGATTTCGATCATGGTGATTTCCGATGTCCTGCCGGTCACGAGGCCTGGGCAGCGCTGGCGGCTGCGATCTTGGCCTCGAACTCGTGACGGAAGTGCTTGATCATGGCGCGCACCGGCATGGCCGCTGCATCGCCGAGGGCGCAGATGGTGCGGCCCATGATGTTTTCAGCCACGTTGTCGAGCAGTGCCATGTCCTCCGGACGGCCCTGCCCGCGGTCGATGCGGTCGACCATGCGCCACAACCAGCCCGTGCCTTCGCGGCAGGGGGTGCACTGTCCGCACGACTCGTGCATGTAGAAATACGACAGGCGCTTGAGCGACTCGACCATGCAGCGCGAGTCGTCCATCACGATGACGGCACCCGAGCCCAGCATGGAGCCAGCCTTGGAGATGGAGTCGTAATCCATCGTGCACTCCATCATGATGTGCGCGGGCAGCACCGGGGCGGACGAACCACCCGGGATCACCGCCTTGAGCTGACGGCCCTTGCGCACACCACCGGCGAGTTCGAGCAGCTTGCTGAACGGCGTGCCCAGCGGCACCTCGAAGTTGCCAGGCATTTCCACGTCACCGCTGACCGAGAAGATCTTGGTGCCGCCGTTGTTGGGCTTGCCGCACTCGAGGTAGGCCTGACCACCGTTGCGGATGATCCAGGGCACCGCCGCGAAGGTCTCGGTGTTGTTGATGGTGGTGGGCTTGCCATACAGGCCGAAGCTGGCCGGGAACGGCGGCTTGAAACGCGGCTGACCCTTCTTGCCTTCCAGCGACTCAAGCAGTGCGGTTTCCTCGCCGCAGATGTAGGCGCCAAAGCCATGGTGGGCGTGCAGCTGGAAGCTGAAGTCGCTGCCCATGATCTTGTCGCCCAGGTAGCCCGCGGCACGGGCCTCTTCCAGGGCGGCCTCGAAGCGCTCGTAGACCTCGAAGATTTCGCCGTGGATGTAGTTGTAGCCCACGGAAATGCCCATCGCGTACGCCGCAATCGCCATGCCCTCGATGACGATGTGCGGGTTGTGCATGAGGATGTCGCGGTCCTTGCAGGTGCCCGGCTCGCCTTCGTCGGAGTTGCACACCAGGTACTTCTGGCCAGGGAACTGACGGGGCATGAAGCTCCACTTCAGGCCGGTGGGGAAGCCGGCGCCGCCACGACCGCGCAGGGCGGACTCTTTCACCGTGGCAATCACCTGATCTTGCGTGAGGCCTTCACCTCCGTCCTTGCCCAGGATCTTGCGCAGGGCCTGATAGCCGCCGCGGGCTTCATAGTCTTTGATTGACCAGTTGCTGCCGTTCAGGTCCGCGTAGATCTGCGGGTTGATGTGGCGGCCATGGAAGCAGGTTTGCACGCCGGTGGCGGCGAACTGGCGAAGAATCTGGTCGGCGTTCATGCTTGCCCCTCAGCGGCGCGCAGGCCGTCGATCAGCTGGTCGAGCTTGTCGTTGCTCATGAAGCTGCACATGTGGCGGTCGTTCACCAGCATCACGGGCGAGTCGGCGCAGGCGCCCAGGCACTCGCTTTGCTGCAAGGTGAACATGCCGTCGGCCGTGGTCTCGCCCATGGCGATGCCCAGCTTGTGCTCCAGATGGTGCAGGGCCTTCTGGCCGTCGCGCAGCTGGCACGGCAGGTTGGTGCAGACGTTGAGCTTGAACTTTCCCACCGGCCGCTGGTTGTACATGTTGTAGAAGGTCGACACCTCATGCACCGCAATCGGCTCAATGCCGATGTAGGCGGCCAGCGCGGCCTCCGCCTCGGGGCTGACCCAGCCCTGCTCTTGCTGGATGATCGCCAGACAGGCCATCACGGCCGACTGGCGCTGCTCGGCCGGGTACTTGGCGCACTCGCGGTCGAATCGGGCAATGGTGGCGGCAGAAAACTGCACGGGGGCGTTCATCGGTCAATCTCCCCGAAAACGATGTCCATGGTGCCGATGATGGCCACGGCGTCGGCCAGCATGTGGCCGCGTGCCATCTCGTCCAGGGTGGCCAGATGGGCAAAGCCCGGGGCACGGATCTTGAGGCGGTATGGCTTGTTGGCACCGTCGCTCACGAGGTAGATGCCAAACTCGCCCTTCGGGTGCTCGACGGCGGCATAGGCCTCGCCCTCGGGCACGTGGAAACCTTCGGTGAAGAGCTTGAAGTGGTGGATCAGCTCTTCCATGTTGGACTTCATGGCCTCGCGGGCCGGCGGCGCCACCTTGTGGTTGTCGGTGATGACAGGACCCGGATTGGCCCGCAGCCAGTCCACGCACTGCTTGATGATGCGGTTGGACTGGTTCATCTCCTCCATGCGGACGAGGTAACGGTCGTAGGTGTCGCCCGTTTTGCCCACCGGGATGTCGAATTCCATCCGGTCGTACACGTCGTAGGGCTGCTTCTTGCGAAGGTCCCAGGCGATGCCAGAGCCGCGCAGCATGGGACCCGTCATGCCCAGGTTCAATGCACGCTCGGGTGGCACCACACCGATGCCCACGGTGCGCTGCTTCCAGATGCGGTTGTCGGTGAGCAGCGTGTGGTATTCCTCAAGGTACTTGGGGAAGCGCTGGGTGAAGTCATCGATGAAATCGAGCAGTGAGCCTTGGCGGTTCTTGTTGAGCTCGTCCACGCCGCGCTGGTTGCGCACCTTGCTCGCCTTGAACTGGGGCATGGTTTCCGGCAGGTCGCGGTACACGCCGCCCGGGCGGAAGTAGGCCGCGTGCATGCGAGCACCCGACACCGCCTCGTACATGTCAAACAGGTCTTCGCGCTCGCGGAAAGCGTAGATCAGGATGGTGGAGCTGCCGCAGTCGTTGCCGTGCGAGCCCAGCCACATGAGGTGATTGAGCAGGCGGGTGATCTCGCTGAACATCACGCGGATGTATTGGGCGCGGATCGGCACCTCGATGCCCAGCAGCTTCTCGATGGCCAGGCAGTAGGCGTGCTCGTTGCACATCATCGACACGTAGTCCAGTCGGTCCATGTAGGGAAGCGACTGAATGAAGGTCTTGTGCTCGGCCAGCTTTTCGGTGGCGCGGTGCAGCAGGCCGATGTGGGGGTCGGCACGCTGGACGACTTCGCCGTCGAGCTCCAGCACGAGGCGCAGCACGCCGTGCGCAGCCGGGTGCTGTGGGCCGAAGTTCAGGGTGTAGTTCTTGATCTCTGCCATGGTGGTTCACCAAGAGGGACGAGCCCTCAGTGCAGGCCCCCGTAGTTGTCTTCGCGGATGATGCGAGGCGTGATCTCGCGCGGCTCGATGGAGACCGGTTCGTAGATGACGCGCTGGCGCTCGGCGTCGTAGCGCATCTCCACATGGCCCGACAACGGGAAGTCCTTGCGGAAAGGGTGGCCGATGAAGCCGTAATCGGTGAGGATGCGACGCAGGTCGTTGTGACCTTCAAACACGATGCCGTAGAGATCGAAGGCCTCGCGCTCGTACCAGTTGGCACCGGCCCAGAGCCCCATCACGGAGGGCAGCAGCGGGAAGTCGTCTTCGGGACAGAACACGCGCACTCGCACGCGCTGATTGAGCGACACCGACAGCAGGTGCACCACGGCAGCAAAACGGGGCCCTTCCCAGCGGCCGTCACCGTAGGTGGAGTAGTCCATGCCGCAAAGGTCGATGAGCTGCTCGAATCGGGCACCTTCGGCGTCGCGCAGGGTCTGCATCACGCCAAGGTACTGCGCCGCCGCAACGGTGATCGTGACCTCGTCGCGCTCGACGTCGATGGACTGCACCTGGCCGTCCAGCAACTGGGACAAGGTGGCTTGCAGGGCCTTGGGGGCCACGGCGTAAGGGGTGGTCTGGGTGTCTGTCATGAGCAGGCTCACGGGTCTTGATCGGGCGTCGGAAAGCCGGCCGGCTTGCCGTCAGGCGCGAGCGATGGTCTGGGTGCGCCGGATCTTCTGCTGCAACTGGATGATCCCGTACAACAGTGCCTCGGCCGTGGGCGGGCAGCCCGGCACATAAACGTCCACCGGCACAATGCGGTCGCAGCCACGCACCACCGAATAGCTGTAGTGGTAATAGCCACCACCGTTGGCGCAGGAGCCCATGGAGAGCACCCACCGCGGCTCGGCCATCTGGTCGTAGACCTTGCGCAGGGCCGGCGCCATCTTGTTGCACAGCGTGCCGGCCACGATCATCAGATCGGACTGACGCGGGCTGGCGCGAAACACTTCTGAGCCGAACCGGCCAATGTCGTAGCGGGCGGCAGCAGCGTGCATCATCTCCACCGCACAGCAGGCCAGACCAAAGGTCATGGGCCACAACGAACCAGTCTTGGCCCAGTTCACCACCGCGTCATAGCTCGTGGTGACGAAGCCTTCCTTGAACACACCTTCAATCATGCTTTGCTCCGCAGCGGCCACGAACGTGGACCGGGTTTACTCCCAATCGAGAGCGCCTTTTTTCCACTCGTAGGCAAAGCCGACGGTCAGGATGGCCAGAAAGACCACGCCAGCCAGGAAGCCTGTGGCGCCAATGTCGCCAAAGGCCACGGCCCAAGGAATCAGGAAGGCGATCTCAAGATCGAAGAGGATGAAGAGGATAGCCACCAGGTAGTAGCGCACATCGAACTTCATGCGGGCGTCTTCGAAAGCCTCGAAGCCGCACTCATAGGGGGAGTTTTTTTCCGCGTCTGGCAGATTGGGGCCAAGGATGTAGCCCAGCAGCTGCGGTATGACCCCGACCGCGATGCCCACCAGAATGAACAGGAGAACGGGCAGGTATTGGTCGAGGCTCATCTCGGGTCTTTTCCGCTGACACGGCGCTTGGGCCGTGTTGTCCAAAGATTTGGTGCCGACGGCGAGACTCGAACTCGCACAGCTTTCGCCACTACCCCCTCAAGATAGCGTGTCTACCAATTTCACCACGTCGGCT
>Ga0255281_1000121_pt1 | contig 8987 bp, 8 predicted proteins | sample AtltaT_13_FD_183799 | JGI IMG/M metagenome (GOLD analysis project Ga0255281, IMG submission 183799) | Metatranscriptome of freshwater microbial communities from Altamaha River, Georgia, United States - Atl_Yuk_RepC_8d (Metagenome... | ecosystem: Environmental > Aquatic > Freshwater > River... | reverse complement strand
GCCACAGCCATTTTCCAGTTGTCACCAGTAGGCGTGATCTGAAGACGATGGTAATTACCGCCACCTCGGATTGACACACGGTTGTCAGAGTTTGCAGCAGAACTTGTGCCGAATGTCACAACCTCGTTGAGCAAACCACGGGAAGCCAAGGCAATCGAAGCAGAGCCGTTATCCACTTGTGGCTTTGCCATTGTCACCATTGACCTGCCACCAGTAGAAATGTCGCCTGTTTCAATCGTTGCTGTCTTATTCGCCCCGTTGAATGTCACAACCTTAGTCCCAGATGTGCCGCCAAGGAAATACTTTCCACCAGCGTAAATATTGGAGTCCAAAGACACAGCCAAAGCGTCTAATGAGGCGTTAATGTCATCCAGTTGTTCAACAGTCACAGATGCTGTTGTAGCGTCTGAAATGTAGTCAGAATCAGCCACAGCAGATGACCACTTCTTTGTTGAGAAGCTGTAAATCAGCAACATACGCTCGGCAAACTTGTTCTTGTAGTTCCACATCACCAATTTGCGAACTGGGTCAACAGCCGATGACATGGTTGTAAAGTCTGGGTCAGCATCGTTGAAGAAATACCGATCAACCTTCTCAGCGCCGATTGGTACTACTTGCTGACCATCGCACATATAAAAACCATCGTCAGACAATAAGAAGGTAAGACCCTGATACTGGCTTACAGAACCTGACGCAATACAGCCCTTTTCTCGGCTGATGTTGTCAAACTGGAAGATAAAAGGCGTACCAACATAAGTCATGCGGTGGATAGCCTTCTCCATCAGGATAAGACCAAACTCACCACCTCGGATGCCAGTAATGTGACCACCATCAGGAATGTCTTGGTAGTCAGCCTGAGTGATTTGGCTTGTTGTCCAAGTAGTCTCGTCATTGATTCCAGACCATTGGACTCGATAAGGATGATCTCCACCTGCGCTTGTCGTGTTGGCTGCAACAACAAAATCCCGCACTACGGTCACAAACTTAGCAATAGGCGCATCGTCTGCAAGGTTTCGGAATGATGTGCTTGTGTCAGCAACGAAAGACTGAAGGCGGTCACCAAAGTTGGCTGCGATTGTCCTGTTACCGAATCGAGTGAAGCGGAATCGCTGATTTGTAGGTGTGCTAAACCCTGTCTCAGTCGCAGAGATTCTGACATTGCCTGTGGTTGTCGCAGATGTCGTTGTTACTGTGAAACTATCAGCGTTAATCTTTGTGATTGTGAACTGACCATCAGTTGCAGTACCGCTTGTGAAGTTCAGATAAACAGAATCTCCAGTTTTCCAGCCATGAGCCGTGGCAGTCACGGTCAAAGTGGTAGTCCCAGACTGAGCATAAGTACCAGATGTGTACCAAACCTGAGTCAGAGCACCAACAGAATCAACCGAATAAATCTTGTCTGTGCCAGCCGCAAATAGCTTGATCGTTCCAGATTGGTCTTTTGAGAAAGCCAAGGAAAGAAGATTCTCGTCAGCCGCATCAGAAAAGTAAGCCTCAGACGGGAAAGGCGCATAGCCTGTTGCAGTCGGATAGCAGTTCTGAGCCTTGGTAATTCCACCGACCAAGCCTGGCTGATCTGGTAGCCACTCACCTAATGGGATTCGTTGAATTGTCATTGCATTAACCAAGTGTTTGAACTTGAGGCAGTCTGCGCCCAAGTGTTTGAATTACTCGCCACATCCGACCAGGTATTAGTGTTTTCACTTACCTCTGTCCAAGTGTTGTTATTTTGCGACACATCAGACCAAGAATCAACGCTAATCGGCACGTCAGACCAATTATCGCCCACACGCACCCCATTACAAGTAACAGAAGCGTTGCAGGAAATATTCCCAGAGAAGTCGAATATTGCATAAGCGCTTGCCTCTACGGTTGCCTCACAAGTGATGGAAGCCACAGCGTCAGCGGTAATCCCGCCAAGAGCCGTAACTGTTGCCGAGGCAGAAATCTGAGCGTCAGCAAGGCGAACTCGGATAGCTTCAGCAGTTACTGTGGCAGCGGCAGATATATCCGCAATACCATTTGCAACAATCCCACCAAGGCAGGAAACTGTTGCGTCAGAAGTTATCGAGGCATCGCCAAATTGGACACGGATACCAGCGGCAGAAACCGATGCTGAAGAATCAATAGCGGCAGCGCCAAATTGAACCCTTATTCCAGAAGCAGAAACAGAGGCTGAAGCGTCAACACTTCCAGCACCATACTGAACCCGTGTAGCATCGCAGGAAACGCTTGCAGAAGCGCTTACAGAGGCATCGGCATACTGAACCCTAGTCGCATCACAAGAAGCGCTTGCAGAGGCGCTAATTGAGGCAGAGGCTAATTGAACCCTGATTGCGTCAGCAGATACGCTGGCACTTGTGCTTACAGAGCCGTAAGCATCCCACCGAGTTACAGACGTTGTATAGAGTGAACTATCTAACGAAAGTGTGAGTGAATCTAGACTTGCCTTGAGGTTATCAAGGCTGTCTATTGTCCACGGTGGGAGTAAATCAGCCATCTCACGCCAAGGTCACGCTCAGAGAACCAGAGGCAACACGGAACACATCGCCTGTGGCAATGGTCTTAGAAGCGTCTAGTGCGGTGTGAAACAGCAAGTTACCAGCGGTTGATGCGTCACGGATACCAACGTGGGTAATCGTTCCCCATGAGCCACCAGCTTGCGGAAACTCAATAGCAGATGAGTTTGTAGTCACACCATTGGAAGGCGAGCCAAATGTGATCGCTTGACGAGCGTAAGAAGTGCCAGAGCACTCAGTACCAGAATCAGCGTCTGTCGGGTCACTTGTATAAAGAGCCAGATAGACGGTGGTTGGGCTTGTGTAGCTTGTATTGCGGAGAACTGCGTTAACTAACGCATTTTCCAAGTAATTCGACATTTCAGACATAGTTACCTCGTTGCAAGAGTCATTGAAAGTGGCACACCAGAATACTGAGATGATTCATCAGACCTGGTGAGCGTTGAAATTGCTCGGTCATACATTCCACCCCAAGTATTCACACGGGCATCGTTCATCAGATACGGCTCTGCCTCAAGCAAAGAAGCATATAAAAGCGCATCAGGAGCGTTTGCCAGAAAAGCGTTACTTGTGTTTGAGTCGCTCAAGAATGTAGGAGCAGAGTAGTAAAGCAGTTTCAGGGTGTATGCAGAATCAGGCACAGGAGCCAACTGGAACTCACTCGCCAGAATCGTATAGTCCAATGGCTTACCGCTTTCGGTTGTCCGAGTGTTTCGGCTAAAAGCTGATGGGCTTGAGTAAGTCAAAGGCTGAACAGGATTCGTCACCACGATAAAGTCACGAATCTCTAAAAAATCACTTGGCAACTCAACAGTAGAGTCACCACTTGTTGCGGTTGTTGTAACAGACTTCAACATTTGGCGAATACGCAACTCACGGCGCAAACGAAGTTCAGCAAATCGAATGAAATCCGTGATTTGGCTGGTTAAGTCAGTCCGAGCCAAGTAATTGGCTACCGCTGTCTGCAATTCTGAATAACTTGCAATGCTCATACATCATCCCAACCATATTCGTAAGTTCCAATATGCCTGATGTGCTTTGATAGATCATGGTCTACAACAGTCTTGAAACCAGCATCTACCGCTTTTGCACAAAAGTAAATATCTTCACCGATTGTCCCACCTTTGTCGGTTTGCTCAAACCAGAACCAAGGTTTCGGAGTCTTTTGGAACACTTCCTTGCGGATAAGCACCATCCCAAAACCAACCCCTAGAACTTCCTCTAAACCAGTCTTATCTTTGCTCGTTACCTTAACCAGATCGTTTTTCTCTGGGTCAATGTCCAAAGCTGTCGGCAAGACAGGAAATCTGCGAGTCGTTGCGTTCACACCAACAATGGGCAACTTACGGGAAAGCAAAATCTGAAGCGCATCCTTTGGGAAACGCATATCAGAGTCAATCCAAAGAATAGCGTCAGCGCCATCTTTAATCGCTTCCTCTGCAAGCCTTTCTCGCTGGTTAAATATCAATGTGCCAGGCACTTGATAAATCAACAACGAGCCACCTTTAGCGCATCTCGTCACACCTTCATAAGCACAGAGTTTCGCCAAGTCAAAGGCGAATCCCGTCATTACTGTGTCACGGCATGGAACGCAAATGGCAACCTTCATATCTGTCCTGGTCGAGTTCTGAAGAACCGATTATCAGGGTCATTTAAGAAGATTCGGAATCTTTTTTCATCAACAACGGCAAAACCTCGCATGATTCCCTGTTTGTTCAGGTCATCAATCACCACGTTTGGAAGGCTTGCGATCTTTGTCCACTCGCCCCACTTGGCACGTTCATCAATAGCGTTGAACTGAGCCTTGTTGTTTTCCAGAATGGCTGAAATGTCTTGCTTAGTCTCAATGAAGTGATTTCCATCTAAGTCATGGAAATTCGTAGTTTTTCCGTTTTGTGTTGCTATGTGTCGCATAGAAAAAGGGGGGTGATTAGCCCCCCGTGTGATTAAGAAGTAGACAAGTCAGCGGCGATGCCGTGTGCTGCTTCGTTACGCATTTCCAAAGTCAACTCAGCCAAAATCTGAGTCTTCTCTGCGTCACCAGCCTTAGCCAATTCGTTTGTGGCGAATGGGCGCAGGTAAGCAACTGCTGCGTACTCGGGGTCAAGCACCAAAGCGTCACGGGTACGCATGAAGCGGTTAGGCACAACAGACATAGTGCCGAAATCGCTCATGTACACATCAGCAGCACCGATGATGGTGGTAGGCATATCGCCAGGAGCCATGTAACGCTGTGCAGCGATACCAGCAAAGCCAGACACGGTTTGCTTTTGGAATGGGCCAACCATCAAAATCTTGGGGTTGCCGCCAGAAGAATAAACCTTCTGAACCACATCCTTCAAGATGGTTTCGGTGAAAGCACGTTGAGTGCCATCGGTACGGGTAGACACACCGATAGTGGTGGGGTCAGCACCAGCGGTAGTGCCAGACGACTTGCTAGTGTTGGTCTTAATCCAAGACAGCATTGCGCCCATAGTGCGAGCAGTCGATGCGTCACCAGCAGAACGGCCTTGGTTGGCAGTCAAGATGGTTTCGATGTCACGCTTCAATTCAGCAGAGGCTTTGCTCAACTGATAGGCTTTTTCGCTCTTACGGCCTGCTTTGTCAACAGACTCCAAAGTGCCAGAAATCTTGATGGTTTTCTGAACGATTTGGGTGTAGTTGCCCAAGCGGGTTGTGGGCGACATGGTAGCGTCAGAAGCGTCAGCACCTTCAACTGCGGCGTTAGCAGTAGTTGCGGCAGCCAAGCTGTCAGTTTGCCACTCGTGGTAAACAGCAGTAGCCTTTGCACGAGCCAAAGTGTTCAACAGGGGAGTGTCGGTGGGGCTGATGTTATAGATAACATCGGAGAGGTCTTCACGCTGACCAATAGCGGTGTAGGTTTGATAAGTTGCCATTTTAAAGCTCCAAAATTACAAGAATTTCTCAAAAAGTAAGGCTGCATCACGGACTTTGCCAGTTTGCTTGAGCCTTTGCGACAGTTTTTTGTTCTGTTCCATATCCGCATTACGGGGCGCTGAGTTACCAGCCTTCAACATCTTAGGAGCAGCCTCAACCTTCTTTGCGATTACTGGCTTCTTACTCTGAAGTTGTTGATACTTCATCCCATGATACAGATTCAAAACAGCCCTAGAGTCATACAAACTTGCAAGCTCTTGGTCACTCCAACCCACAGATTTGGCGTACTCACGAATATCCTTGCGGATTTGGTCGCCTTGCTTTGGGTCGCCATAACCAGGAATCAGGCTAGTCAACTTTTGACTTTCTTCAGCGAGATGTTGTTGCAAACGCTCAGATTGCTCCGCTTGTTGCTGTTGTGCAATGCGTTGCTGCTCTTGTTGCAGGATTGCTAACTGCTTCTCTCGTTGTGCCTGTTCAGCGACTTTCACGGCATAGCCGATTGGGTCGGTTTCCTTGAGAACTTCCAAATTTTCACCCTTGTTCTGTTGCTGGAGAAATTGCTCCATCATTTGCAGACGTTGGGCGTACTGATCTCTTAATTTGTTTGCTTCCTGAATCTTCGCTTTTTCTGCCTCAACAGCTTTGCGTTCTTCAGCAAGTTTCTGGGTTTTCTTGGTGTAATCTGCGCCAAGTTGGTAGCCCTCAATAAGTTCAGTCTCAGTTACTTCACGCTCCTCGCCAGCGGCTTTCACCTTAAAAGTGCGTGTAGGCTGTTCCTCAACTTCTTCAGAATCTACCAACTCAGACTCATCGACCTCAACATATTCCTCTGGCGCTTCCTCAGTTTCGGGTTGGCTCTCGGCTCCCTCTGCTGCATCCATCATCCCAAGAAAAGCTGCTGCGGCTGTGTCCACCGTCAGCGTTCCACTACCTTGCGGTGTCGTGTTCTCGCTCATTTGATTCCCAATTTTTACAGTCTAAACCGTAGACCACGGATTACAGGATTTTCCACTTCTTCTCGCTTATCTGCTTTGTTGCAGCCAACGATTCAAAGTGCCCTAGAATTGATTGTAATGCGTTTATCTTCATATACGCAACCTCTCTTTCGTCAATCTGGTGGGATTGCGAATGAATAATCTTGTTCATCTCGATGGTTTTCAGGGCTTCAATCTCGCCCTTGAAAAAGTCATCGTTCAGCAGATTTTTAGCTAGTTGTGGTTTGTCCAAGGATTGACCCCACGATTTGATTTATGTCCACAGGACTGCCCATCGGTGTCTGCTGCTGACCAGCGGCGAACATCTCGTTAAATGTCTGGCTCCGAGGCAGATTCTGCCATTGAGTTCCCTGCAAGGAAACGCCTGGGAATAAGTCCTCGAAAGTGACATTCTGGACAGGGCTGTAAGTGTAGGTAGGTGAAGTCCAATCTTCTGGAATTGGCACTTGGGCAAATCCTGGTGGCGCAGAACTTCCACCACCACCAATATCACTTAATCCAAGCGGGTCACCAGTTAGAGCGTTGACCAAAAGACCAGCCCTAGCTACATCTAAAGCATTTTTTAAAGTTGCTCCACCAGAAGCTACGCTAGAACCTGCTCCAACTCCAGCGGCTTTATCTGCGTTTCCAGCTATTGTTGAAGTTACAACATCAGCCGTAATTGGTTGCGCTAATTGATTTGTCAATAATTGCTCTGCTGCAACAGCGCTAGCAACTTCTGGAGTCATTCCAGCAGCAATATTGGCGGCAACAGGGTCGTAAGCCATAGCCAAATCGCCAAGAGTAGCTGTTCCAACATTAGCTCCAGCAGTCGCTGCGCCTGCGGTTGTTGCTTCTCCCAATGCGGGCAAACCATAAGCAGCGGCAGTAAATAATGCTGCAGCTTTTAAAGGGTCTCCGCTAATCCAGTCGTTTACAGCACCCAAAGTATTGTCAAGAAACCCAAAACCACCGCTGCTTGGAGAAGAGACAATACTTACTTGATCTTGTGTTTGTAAAGGAGAAAGAGTACCTGTAGACGGATTTAATGTTGTATTGATTGTGAAATTCTGGTTTGTACCATATTCTGCTGGTGCGGCAGTTTGAAGAATAACCTGTCCATTACCTATATCTTTAGCGCTTACATTAGGAAAAATTGTTCCGTCTTTAGACACCAATACTTGTTGCCAAGAGCCAATATCATCAGGCCCTGAACCAACAATTTGCCATTCTAATTTTGCATCACCAGAATTTACAGCTTCCAAAGCATCTTGAATAAGTTGCCTTTGTGTGTTTGTAGTGCTGTAATATTTTTTTTCAGTAGTAGCCATACTTATCCTGGTATTTCAACGTTAGAAGTGATGCCAGCGCCGACCTTCATGGCTTTCATTTGGGCTTCGGCTAAGAATTCCTCTTGTTTCAACTGGAGTTCAGCGGCTGCTTTTTCACGCTCAAACTGGAGTCGTGCGGCCTCTTTTTCACGCATCAACTGAATCTCGGCAGCGGCCTTTTGTTGGGCAAGTTGAATGTCAGCCTGCGCCTTGGCCTGCTGTGCCTGAATGTCGGCCTGAGTCTTAGCCATGTAAGCCTGCACTTCTGGCGGGACTTGTTGCTGTTGAGGTTGCGGGTTGGAAAGTTGTTGGTCAAGTTCAGGCGGGATTGCCTTGTAGAACTCGGCAGAATCCTTGAATCCTGCGGCTTCCACCATCCGACCCAAAGTGTTGCGGTACTGACCCATCGAAACCAGCGGATTGGCAGGGCCCATTGTCTGAAGAACTTGCTCTTGTTTGGCAAGAACCATGTTCAGCATTGCCATCTGTTCTTGACGGTTGCCAGCACCCAAGCCAACGTTAATGTCCACATCGTACTGATTCGACCACTCACGTGGGTCAAATTGGACATATTGACCACGCATCCGAATAATACGAGGCTTGTCTTGGTACTTGCAGAGCAGGTGCAGAATACCTTGGAACAGCGACTTAACGCCAGTTTCAGCAAAGATTCTGGCAATCATCTCAATCTTGCCAGCGGCAGACTGTTGCATAGACGCAACAGCGGCGGCAGTCACATTCTGCAAGATAGACGGGTCAAGACCTTGTGAAGCCTCTGTCACGCCTGTGCGTTTCTGTTGGACAGAATCAAGATATTGCAGGAATGGGAAGGTTTGACCAGCGATTGATTGAACATTCAACTGGCTGACAGCTCCAGCAGACTTCACACGAATCACGCCACCAGCGCTTGAGGTCAGCAGGTCATCAAGGTTTACCTGACCATCCACAGCGGTCACACGAGCGTTGTTTGTCAGATACAGGTTGTCCAGAATCTGACGGGTCAGAGTCGTTTTGATTAGCTGAATGTCCATTGTGCGATCTGCCATAGATTCGCCAAAGAACTTGTGTGGGGTAGGAATCGGGCAGAGCGAGTGGAAAGGAATGTAGTCGGTTTCCTCATCGCTCAGAATCTCGTTTGAAGCGTAGAACACTTGGCGCAGTTCAGCGATACCGTCACCATCAATGTCGGCTCTGACATAGCACTCAAAGACCTCAACAGTCTGCATTGCTTCGTCAATCGAGATTCCATCGTCAGGATTCTC
>Ga0255281_1000096_pt1 | contig 9742 bp, 17 predicted proteins | sample AtltaT_13_FD_183799 | JGI IMG/M metagenome (GOLD analysis project Ga0255281, IMG submission 183799) | Metatranscriptome of freshwater microbial communities from Altamaha River, Georgia, United States - Atl_Yuk_RepC_8d (Metagenome... | ecosystem: Environmental > Aquatic > Freshwater > River... | reverse complement strand
CGGGTGGAAGTCATGATCAGCGTTCCAGTGGTGGACATGAGCGGCAAGTCGGTCGGGACTTACGAGTTCGATCCGGCTGAGCTCGCCAAGGGAATTAACAAGCAGCTGCTGCATGATGCGTGCGTCATGTACGAGCAGAATCTGCGTCAGGGCACCGTACGTACCAAGACTCGCGGCGAAGTGGCCGGTAGCACCAAGAAGCTGTTCAAGCAGAAGGGTACCGGAAATGCACGAGCAGGCACCAAGCGTTCGCCGACTCGTCGTCACGGGGGCCATGCCTTCGCCAAGCGGCCGAAGAGCTGGAACTACCGTATGCCACGCAAGATGTTGCAGGCTGCCACGCGGATGGCTTTGCTGAGTAAGTTTCAGGACGGCGAGGCTGTCGTGCTGAGCGAACTGAGCCTTCCGCAAGAGAAAACCAAGGCTGTCGCGGGTGTTCTCAAGGCACTGGGCGTCTCCAAGCAGACGACGCTCCTGGCCATCAAGGAACATGATCCGGTGATTTGGAAGTGCTCGCGAAACATCGCGTCACTTTCGGTTTCACCGGGTTCGAATCTGAATGCCTACGATCTGTTGCACCAGAAGCGGCTCGTGATCACTCGCGATGCGATGGATGCGATCCGGAATCGGAACAAGGCGGAGGCGGGAGCTTAAGTCATGTCCAGCGGAATTGAACTCGAGCCGTATCAGGTTATTCTGCGACCGCTGGTCACCGAGAAGGGGACCCATCTGTCGGAGAAGCGTCATCAGTATCAGTTTGAAGTGGTGATGTCAGCCAACAAGGGCGACATCAAGAAGGCTGTTGAGACCCTGTGGAATGTGCGTGTGGAAGATGTCCGCACTCAGGTCTACAAGGGCAAGCCTCGCCGCTTCAAGATGCGGATGGGCCACACGGGTGAGTGGAAGAAGGCGATTGTCAAGCTGCACAAGGAAGACCACATCGCGTTCTTCTAATCAGCTGTCGCTGCATGTGAGAGTGTCAGAGTAGGGTTCACAAACCTAGGTGTCTCATGGGTATCCGAGTCTACAAGCCGACTTCCGCTGGACGACGCAACTCGTCGGTCAGTGACTTCGCGGACATTACGGATCGCAAGAAGCGCCGTGAGAAGGATCTGACCGTCCGACTGAAGAAGTCGTCCGGTCGTAACTTCCAGGGCAAAATCGTCTCGCGCCACCGGGGCGGGGGCCACAAGCGGCAGTACCGTATCATTGACTTCGCTCGCAAGAAGGATGGAGTCGTTGGGGAAGTGGCGTTCGTTGAATACGATCCCAACCGCACCTGCCGTATTGCGTTGATTCAATACGCCGATGGCGAGAAGCGCTACATCCTGGCCCCGCTGGGACTCAAGGCTGGCGACAAGATTCAAAGCGGCAGCGGGTCTGAGCCGAAGCTCGGCAACTGCATGACACTCGCTGAGATTCCTCTCGGTACACAAGTACACAACGTCGAAATGCAGCCAGGTCGTGGCGGGCAGCTGTGCCGCTCTGCCGGGGCTTATGCCACGCTGAATGCACGTGATGGCCAATGGGCCCAGATCACGCTGCCTTCAGGCGAAGTTCGCCGGGTTCCGAGTTCCTGTCGGGCCACGATCGGCCAGATCGGGAACCTGGACCACATGAACATTCGGATCGGCAAGGCAGGTCGTGCCCGCTGGATGGGGATTCGTCCCTACGTCCGCGGATCCGCGATGAACCCTGTCGACCATGCGATGGGTGGGGGTGAAGGCCGCCGTTCTGGTGGACGTCACCCTTGCAGTGCCAATGGACGTCCGTCGAAGGGTGGTAACACCCGTAAGCGTCGGAAGCCCTCAAGTCGTGCAATCGTCCGTCGTCGCTGGAGCCGTCGCAACGGCCAGAAGAAGATCTGATTTCCGGTTGGGAGTGAGACATGGGACGTTCCCTTAAGAAGGGTCCGTTTATCGATCCGAAGGTCCTCAAGAAGGTTGAGGCCCAGGATGCGGCTGGCCGTAAGGATCCGATCAAGACTTGGGCACGTCGCTCGACGATTCCCCCTGACTTTGTCGGCCACACCTTCATGGTCCACAACGGTCGGCAGCACATTCAGGTCTACGTGACCGAGGAAATGGTCGGACACAAACTCGGTGAGTTTGCTCCGTCTCGAACGTTCCGCGGCCACGGTGCCAAGGGCAAGAAGTAGTCCACCAGTTGTGGCTTCTTCGGAACCCACAGCAGTCAAGTCAGTCGCGAAAGCGAGAGGTCCCGCGATGGTTCTGGTTCGTGCACTCGTCCGGCACGCCCGCATTTCGGCTCGAAAGGTTCGGCCGTTTGCGGATCTCGTGCGCGGCAAGACCGTTCAGGAAGGGCTTGAGACTCTCAAGTACCTCCCGAATCGCGGGGCTCGCATGGTAGAGCAGGTCGTCAAGTCGGCAGCTGCGAACGCGGAGGATCGGGGTGCTCGCAATGTCGACACTCTCCTGATCGCTGAGTGTTTCGTGGATGGCGGCCCGATGTTCAAGCGGTTCCGTCCTCGTGGGCGCGGGATGGTTTACACCCTTCGGAAGCGTTTCGCACACATCACTGTGGCTGTGGATGCCCCGGAAGTCACGGAGAAGGCTCAGGACTAACCATGGGACAGAAAACACGACCAACCGGCTTCCGCGTCGGCATCACTGAAGATTGGCGCAGCAAGTGGTACGCTCCCAAGAAGGAGTTTGGAACACTGCTCGTCGAGGACTTCAAGATTCGGAAGTTCGTCGGTGAAGAATACAAGTCTGCTTCGATCGCTAAGGTGATCATTGAGCGGACACGCGATCAGGTGATCGTCAATCTGCACTCTGCTCGTCCCGGTATGATCATCGGGCGTAAGGGGGCAGAAATCGATCGAATGAAGGCTCGGCTGGAAGACCTCACGGGGCGCCGGACGGAAGTCAAGATTGTCGAAATCAACAACCCATTCCGCACTGCTTTCCTGGTGGCGGAAGATATCGCTCAGCAGCTGGCCAAACGTGGCAGCTTCCGCCGGGCGATTAAGAAGACCCTCGACCAGGTCATGGAGTCGGGTGTCCACGGGGTGAAGGTGCAGTTGTCGGGACGTCTCGGCGGTGCCGAAATGTCTCGATGTGAGAAGGCCAGTCGCGGGTCGATCCCGCTGTCAACTCTCCAGCGTCACGTCGATTATGGTTTCACCATTTCGAAGACGACGATGGGGGTGATTGGCGTCAAGGTGTGGATCGATCTCGGGGATTACAACAGCGAGGAGGCCAACGATGGCTCTAATGCCCAAGCGGGTCAAGCACCGAAAGGTCCAAAGAGGTCGCATAAAAGGTAGTGCGACCCGGGGAAACACTGTTTCCTTTGGCGAATTCGGCTTGCAAGCCATTCAAGGCGGTTACATTAACGCGACGACCATCGAAGCGTGCCGTGTAGCTGCCAATCAGTACATTCGTGGCGAAGGCCGCCTGTTTATCCGGATTTTTCCGTCGAAGCCGATGACGGCTCGTCCACTCGAGACCCGAATGGGTACCGGGAAAGGGGAACCGGATCACTGGGTGGCTGTGGTCAAGCCTGGCGCGATTCTCTTCGAGATCGCCGGGGCTTCAAAAGAGTCGGCGCGCGATTGCTTCAATCGCGTGGCTCACAAGTTGCCGTTGGCAGTGCGGCTGGTCGAGCGTCGGCCGGGTGCGTGACGGATGTTTGTGCCGCTTTCGCGGCGAGTGACCGAGGTGAGTGATGTCGAAGGCAGGCGTACTTCGCGAAATGAGCACAGAGCAGCTCGGCGCTGAAATGGCAGCAACGAAGCGAGAGCTGTTCGATCTGCGTGTGAAGGCTTCGACCGAGAAGCTGGATACTCCGAGTAACATCCGTCGTTTGCGTCGGCAGATCGCACGGATCAAGACCATCATTCATCAGCGTGAGCTGGCTGGCGCGAAGCAGGCATAAAGGCGAGGAAGACAGATGCAGCGGCACTTGACGGGTGTAGTGACTCGAGACCAGAACAAGAAGACGCGACGTGTGGAAGTCGCCCGTCTCTATCGCCATCCGAAGTACGGCAAGATCGTTCGTGCCCGGACGATTTGCTACGTACATGACGAGAATGAAGCGTCTCGCAAGGGCGATACGGTTGAGATCGTGGAATGCCGTCCGCGCTCCCGGACCAAGCGATGGGAGCTGGTGAAGGTCATTCAGACGGGGAATCGTGCTCCCGCTGTCAGTGAAACCAACGCAGCTGCTGGGGTTTAGCAGAGGGGTGCTGCTGTCGCAGCTAAGGTGTCAACATGATTCAGATGCAGACCATTCTGGATGTCGCGGACAACACGGGGGCGAAGACCGTCCGGTGTATTCGTGTCATGGGTCCGACGCACATGAGAACGGGTGGCCTGGGCGACATCGTTGTCGTCAGCATCCAGAAGTCGATTACCAGCGCACAAGATCAGTTTAAGCCCGGCAAGGTGTGCAAGGGTGTCATCGTCCGCTGCAGGAAGGCCTACCGACGCAGCGATGGCAGCTACGTGCGGTTCGACCGTAACGCTATTGTACTGATTGACGCGGACAATAATCCCCGCGGCACTCGTATCTTCGGTGCGGTTGCCCGCGAGCTGCGAGAGAAGAAGTTCACCAAGATCCTGAGCCTGGCGAGCGAGGTCGTCTGAAATGAAGATCAAGAAGGGCGACAAAGTCGTCGTAATCAGCGGTGACGAGGCAACGGATGTTCCTCGGACGGTTGCTGAGGTTGTGGACGGTGGCCAGAAGGTGGTTGTGGAAGGCGTCAACGTCGTCCAGAAGCACGTAAAGCGTGGTCATCCCAAGAGCCCGCAAGGGGGACGGTTGCGTTTCGAGAAGGCCATTCAGGCTTCAAACGTGATGTTCTACTGCGATGCGTGCAAGAAACCGGTGCGAATTGGGTTCCGCCTCACAGCGGAGGGAGCCAAGGAACGTTTCTGCAAGTCCTGCAAGGGATCTGCGGGACGAGTTAGCCCCCCTCGGAAGAAGTAGTCGCCCCACACAGAACAGCCCGGACTCCGGTTGGTCATCGGCGTCCCTCAGGGAAATGTGAGTCATGCCTCCTCGTCTACTCGAACGCTATCGCAAAGAAATTCTGCCCCGACTCGCCAAGGAGTACGGGACCGAGAATCCTCACGCTCTGCCACAGATCTCAAAGATCGTTGTCAGCATGGGCGTGGGACGGGCGATCGGCGATCAGAAGATTCTTCAAGAAGTCGCAGGGCATTTGGCCCAGATCACCGGTCAAAAGCCAGCTCTGACTGTCGCGAAGAACTCAATTTCGAACTTCAAGCTTCGCGAAGGAATGCAGGTCGGCTGCCGAGTCACCCTCCGAGGGGCTCGGATGTATGAATTTCTCGATCGACTCATTAACATTGTTCTCCCTCGAGTTCGCGACTTCCGCGGTGTGAGTTTCAAAGCCTTCGATGGCGCCGGGAACTACAGCCTTGGATTGAACGAGCAGACTGTCTTCCCGGAGATCCAGGCAGACAAAGTTCAGAACAGCCAGGGGATGAACATCGCGATTGTCACAACCGCTGGTGATGACGATCGTGCCCGGACGCTGCTTCGCGAGTTCGGTATGCCTTTCCGCAAGGAAAACAAGGCTTAACCACAGTCGCAATCGCAACCACGAGCGGAAACCTTCGAAGCGGGCGTAGTTCCGCAACGCAGCAGAAGACTCAGGACCAGACATGGCAACGAACGCGAAAATCGCCAAAGCCGCACGCAAGCCAAAGTTCAGCTGTCGCCAGGAGCGTCGCTGTCAGCTGTGCGGGCGTCCGCGGGCTGTGTACCGCAAGTTCCAGATTTGCCGTATCTGTTTCCGCAACCTGGCCCTGGACGGCCTGATCCCCGGAGTGAAGAAGGCCAGCTGGTAGTCTGTAAGACCAGTCCAGAGTGCAGGAACCGTAACCATGATGACTGACCCGATCGCTGACATGCTGGCCCGCATTCGCAATGCCGTGATGATTGAACGGCTGAGCGTGGATGTGCCCCATTCAAATCTGAAGGAATCGCTGGCAGCTTGCCTGCAGCGTGAAGGGTTTATCTGGGACTTTGAGGTGGCTGCCAATGAGGGCGGTCCGGGAAAGACCCTGAAGATCAATCTGAAGTACGGTCCCAATGGGGAACGTGTGATTCAGAAGATCAAGCGGATCAGCAAGCCTGGTCTGCGGAACTACAGTCAGGTGGCTCAGATCAAGCCGGTTCTGAACGGACTGGGTATCACGATTCTGACCACTAGCAAGGGAATTTTGAGCAGTCGCGAGGCTCAGGCTCAGAACGTCGGTGGCGAAGTTCTCTGTGAAGTGTGGTGATCCCGGAAGTTTAGGTACTCTGAGCAGTCCGGCAACAGGTGAGTCAACTCCGGGGCAGGTGGAAACATGTCACGAATTGGAAAGAAGCCCGTCGACGTTCCTGCGAATGTCAACGTGGCCGTCAACAACGGCGAACTGCAGATCAAGGGACCCAAGGGTGAGCTGACGCTTGCTTGGAATCCCGCGATGGCCGTTTCGTTTGATTCGGAGAAGCGGCAGATCAGTGTCGCGCGTCCGGACGACCAGCGTGCGAACCGGGCTCTGCACGGCTTGACCCGCGCACTTATCGCCAACATGGTTCAGGGCGTACAGCAGCCTTTCGAGAAAAAGCTCGAAATCGTGGGTGTGGGCTACCAGGCCACACTGGCCGGTAAGAACATCAGCCTGCAGGTTGGTTTCGCCAACATCATCAAGTTGCCGATTCCCGCCGGTATTACCTGCGAAGTCCCTCAGCCGACTCAGATCACGATCCGAGGCATCGACAAGGCGGTCGTTGGTCAGTTCGCAGCGAACATTCGCAAGGTTCGTCCCCCCGAGCCATACAAGGGCAAGGGGATCCGTTACTCCGGCGAACAGGTTCGTCGTAAGGCCGGTAAGGCGTTCGGCAGCTAGTGGTCAGGGATTCCAGTCCGCGTTCACGGCCTGTCTTCTGATGGGCCAGTTCAGTCAGGTGTGAGATGCGTCTCGAAAAGCGATTGGCGATTCAGCGAGAACGCCGCAAGTTCCGAGTTCGGAACAAGCTGCGTACGACCGGTCGGCCGCGTCTGTCGATTTTCGCCAGCGGCAAACACATTTACGCTCAGATCATCGACGATGCGAAGGGGTGCACGGTTGTGTCCGCTTCGACATGCGAGAAGTCTTTGGGCGGAGCTGGCACTCCTCACGCAAATTGCGAGGGAGCTGCAGCTGTGGGTAAGGCGATCGCCGAGCGGGCTGTCGCGAAGGGACTGGTGCAGGTCTGTTTCGACCGAGGTGGCAGTCGCTACCATGGTCGAGTAGCAGCTCTGGCCGATGCTGCCCGTGAAGGTGGCTTGGACTTCTAATCGAGACTCGCACGGAAAGTTCACTGGAGCGTCGCATGTCACAGGGTGAATCCCAATCCTCGAATTCTCCTGAAAAGGTCGTCCAGATCCGCCGCTGTGCGTGCGTGGTCAAGGGTGGACGTCGATTCAGCTTTACCGCTCTGGTCGTTGTCGGTGATTCGAACGGCAAGTGCGGGGTCGGCTACTCAAAGGGCAGCGAAGTCCCCGTAGCTGTCGACAAAGCCACGAAGCAGGCCCAGAAGCGTTTTGAGCGGTTCCCCATTATCGGGACAACCATTCCTCACGCCGTAGAGGCACGTTTTGGCTCTTCTCATGTCAAGCTGATGCCAGCTCCCGAGGGAACAGGAATCATCGCCAGCGCTACTGTGCGGGCTGTGATGGAGTCAGTGGGCGTGAAGGATATTCTGACCAAGAAGCGGGGTTCCAGTAACCCGGCGAACGTTGTCAAAGCCACGATGATGGCTTTGGCCAAGCTGCGGACGCGAGAAGATGTCGCTCGTCTGCGGGGAGTGGAAGTCTGATGATTCTGAGCGATGTCCATCAAGGGGTGCACACCGGCCGACAGCCCAAGCGGGTTGGGCGCGGATGTGGGTCCGGTCATGGTAAGACCAGTGGTCGCGGCCACAAGGGTCAGGGCAGCCGTCGTGGTGCATCTCGTCGTCCTGGATTCCAGGGTGGACAGAAGCAGCTGTTCCGGTTGGTCGCCAAGCGTGGATTCAACAACGCGGCGTACGCCACGAAGGTCGTCGAAGTCAACATCGACGAACTGCAGGCCAAGTACGCAGCTGGGGATACTGTCTGCCCGCAGACGCTGTCTGATAAGGGGATCGTGAAGAAGAAATTCGACGCGATCAAGATCCTGGGTGACGGCGAGCTGAGCATCAAGTTGACAGTGAAGGCTCACCGGTTCTCCCGTTCAGCAGAAGAGAAGATTCGTGCCGCAGGTGGCACGGTCGAAGTGCTCAATTGACCCGGTTGGGATCGATGGCGTAAAAAGCGAGTGGGAGGCGTGATCGTATCGCCTTTCACTCGTTTTCGTTTACCGGACACTCGGTAAGGACACAGTGGCATGCTGGCCCGAATTCTGGCAGTCTTTCGCATCCCGGAACTGCGGCAGAAGATCATCCTCACGTTGATCCTGCTGGCGGTGTACCGGATGGGATTTTACATCCCTCTGTCATTCATCGATCAGGACAAGTTCTTTGAAGGCCTGCGGAAGATGGCGGAGTCGCAAGGCGCGATGAGCCAGGTGATGCAGGCGATGTCGACCTTCTCGGCGTCGAATCTGGGGAACGGAACGATTTTCGGTCTGGGGATCATGCCTTACATCTCGGCATCGATCATTTTCCAGCTGCTCGCGACGGTATATCCCCCTCTGGAGGCACTCCAGAAGGAAGGTGAGTCTGGACGAAAGAAGATTAACGAATATACCCGTTACGCCACGGTGGTGATTGCCTTGGGGCAGAGCTTCATGTGGGTGATGTGGCTGCGTGGTCAGGGTTTTATCCTGCCGATCTACAATGGCTTCTTCGGCTGGTGTGTGGCTACACTGACGATGACGGCTGGTACGATTTTCCTGATGTGGCTGGGTGAACAGATTGATGAATTCGGGATCGGTAACGGCATCAGCCTGTTGATCATGGCGGGTATTCTGTCGCGGATTCCGGACGCCATCGGCGATTTGCTGGGGCCGGCATTCGTCAATGGAACCGTCAATATTCAATTGGGGTCCAAGGCTGGCATCGACAAGTTGCTCCTGTTGGGTGGGTTATTCATCGCTGTGATTATCGGTGTCATTGCGATGACGACAGCCACTCGGCGAATCCCCATTCAAAGTGCGAAGCATGTGCGTGGTAATCGCATCATGGGTGGGCAGAGACAGCATTTGCCGCTCCGCATCAACCAGTCGGGTGTGATGCCGATCATCTTCGCATCGAGCCTGCTGCTGATCCCGATTTCAATCATGAATTACATCGGGAACATGGCCGCACAGAGTGAAGTGGGCTGGATCCAGTTCATTGCTCCTGTGTTTCAAGTACTGCAGAACAATGATCGTGGGTTCCTGTATAATCTGCTGTTCATTCTTCTGATCTACTTCTTCTGCTACTTCTGGACGGGAATCACTTTCAATCCCAAGGACATCGCCGAAAACCTGAAGGACCACGGTAGCTTCGTCCTCGGTTATCGTCCGGGGGCGCGAACGGCGGACTATCTGGATCAGGTGATGCATCGGATTACCTACGTGGGGGCGGGATTCCTGGCCTTGATTGCGATCGTCCCGACGATCATTGCGTCTTCGCTACAGATTTCGCCTCTGGTTGCTCAGTTCTATGGCGGCACCGGAATCCTGATTTGTGTGTCTGTTGCCATGGATCTGGTGCAGAAGATTGACAGCCACCTGGTCATGATGGGCAAGGGTGG
>Ga0255281_1000085_pt1 | contig 10060 bp, 9 predicted proteins | sample AtltaT_13_FD_183799 | JGI IMG/M metagenome (GOLD analysis project Ga0255281, IMG submission 183799) | Metatranscriptome of freshwater microbial communities from Altamaha River, Georgia, United States - Atl_Yuk_RepC_8d (Metagenome... | ecosystem: Environmental > Aquatic > Freshwater > River... | reverse complement strand
TACCGCGACGGCTTGTGGGATGGTGCGCGTTTTTGTGTCGTGTCGCACCTGTTGTCCATGGAGCTGAACCAGCGCTTGCGCGTCAAGGTGTTCTGTGCCGACGATGAGTTTCCAGTGGTCGATTCCGTCAATGGATTGTGGGCGGCGGCCAACTGGTTTGAGCGTGAAGCCTTCGACCTGTATGGCATCGTCTTTGAGGGGCACAGCGACCTGCGCCGCATCCTCACCGACTACGGTTTTGTGGGGCACCCCTTCCGCAAGGATTTCCCAGTGTCGGGCCATGTGGAAATGCGTTACGACGCCGAGCGCCAGCGCGTGGTTTACGAGCCGGTGTCCATCGAGCCTCGTGACATCACGCCGCGCATCATCCGCGAAGACAAGTACGGAGCTGGGGTGTAAGCCATGGCAGAAATCAAGAACTACACCCTGAACTTCGGTCCACAGCACCCTGCGGCACACGGCGTGTTGCGTCTGGTGCTGGAGCTGGATGGCGAGGTGGTGCAACGCGCCGACCCGCACATCGGCCTGCTGCACCGCGCCACCGAGAAGCTGGCCGAGAGCAAGACCTTCATCCAGTCGCTGCCCTACATGGACCGCCTGGACTACGTCTCGATGATGTGCAATGAGCACGCCTACTGTTTGGCCATCGAAAAGCTGCTGGGCCTGCAAGTGCCCATCCGCGCGCAGTACATCCGCGTGATGTTCAGCGAGATCACCCGCCTGCTCAACCACCTGATGTGGCTGGGCTCGCACGGCAACGACTGCGGCAGCTCCACCATCCTGATCTACGCGTTCCGCGAACGTGAAGACCTGTTTGACATGTACGAGGCGGTGTCGGGTGCGCGCATGCATGCGGCCTATTTCCGTCCGGGCGGTGTCTACCGCGACCTGCCGGACACCATGCCGCAGTACAAGGTCAGCAAGATCAAGAACGCCAAGGCCTTGGCGCAAATGAACGAGAACCGCCAGGGTTCTTTGCTCGACTTCATCGATGATTTCACGAAGCGTTTCCCGACCTACCTGGCCGAGTACCACACGCTGCTGACCGACAACCGCATCTGGAAGCAGCGCACCGTCAACGTGGGCATCATGGCCCCCGAGCGCGCCATCAACCTCGGCCTGACCGGCCCCATGCTGCGCGGCTCCGGCATCGCCTGGGACTTGCGCAAGAAGCAGCCTTACGACGTCTACGACCGGATGGAATTCGACATCCCCGTCGGCAAGACCGGTGACAGCTATGACCGCTACCTCGTCCGCATGGAAGAGATGGCGCAGTCCAACCGCATCATCAAACAATGTGTGGACTGGTTGCGTGCCAACCCGGGCCCGGTCATCACCGACAACCACAAGGTGGCACCGCCTTCGCGCGAATCCATGAAGTCCAGCATGGAAGAGCTGATCCACCACTTCAAGCTCTTCACCGAAGGTTTTCACGTGCCCGAAGGCGAGGCCTACGCGGCGGTCGAACACCCGAAGGGCGAGTTCGGCATCTATCTGGCCAGTGATGGCGCCAACAAGCCCTATCGCCTGAAGATCCGTCCGCCTGGCTTTGTGCACCTGGCTGCGCTCGACGAGCTGGCCCGTGGCCACATGCTGGCCGACGCCGTCGCCATCATCGGCACGCTGGATATCGTGTTTGGAGAGATCGACCGATGATTTCCGAAGCTACCCGCGCGCGGTTTGACCGCGAAGTCGCCAAGTACCCGCCCGAGCAGGCGCAATCGGCCGTGATGGCCTGCCTGTCCATCGTGCAGCAGGAGCAGGGTTTCGTCAGCACCGATGCCGAGCGCGAGATCGCCGAGTACCTGGGCATGGCGCCCATGGCGGTGCACGAGGTCACGACTTTCTACAACATGTACAACCAGCGGCCGGTGGGCAAGTTCAAGCTCAACGTCTGCACCAACCTGCCGTGTCAGTTGCGCGATGGCCAGAAGGCCTTGCATTACCTCGAAGGCAAGCTGGGCGTGCACATGGGCGAGACCACGGCCGACGGCCTGTTCACCCTGCAGCAGAGCGAATGCCTGGGCGCTTGCGCCGATGCGCCGGTGATGCTGGTCAACGACCGCCACATGTGCAGCTTCATGAGCAACGACAAACTCGATCAACTGATCGAAGGCCTCAAAGCATCGGAGGGCAAGTGATGAACGCCAACCAGGTGCTCGACCAGTTCCTCGCCACCGGCGTGCAGACCTGTTTCCATGACCGCCACATCAGTCCGCAGATCTACGCTGGCCTGAACGGCAGCAACTGGAGCATCAAAGACTACGAAGCGCGTGGTGGCTACCAGGCGCTGCGCAAGATTTTGGGCAAGGATGGCTCTGCGCCCAACCCCGAGACCGGTGTTGCGGGCATGACCCAGGACCAGGTGATCGCCACCGTCAAGGAATCGGCCTTGCGTGGCCGCGGTGGTGCGGGTTTCCCGTCTGGCTTGAAGTGGAGCTTCATGCCGCGCCAGTTCCCGGGCCAGAAGTACTTGGTCTGCAACTCGGACGAGGGCGAGCCGGGCACCTGCAAGGACCGCGACATCCTGATGTACAACCCCCACATCGTCATCGAAGGCATGGCGATTGCTGCCTACGCGATGGGCATCAACGTGGGCTACAACTACATCCACGGCGAAATTTTCCAGGTCTACGAACGCTTTGAAGCCGCTTTGGAAGAGGCGCGCGCAGCGGGTTACCTGGGCAACAACATCATGGGCAGCGACTACAGCTTCCAGCTGCATGGTCACCATGGTTTTGGCGCCTACATCTGTGGCGAGGAAACTGCGCTGCTGGAGTCGTTGGAAGGCAAAAAAAGGCCAGCCACGTTTCAAGCCGCCGTTCCCGGCCAGCTTTGGCCTGTACGGCAAGCCCACCACCATCAACAACACCGAAACCTTCGCGGCGGTGCCCTGGATCATCCGCAATGGCGGCCAGGCTTACCTCGAATGTGGCAAGCCCAACAACGGCGGCACCAAGATTTTCTCGGTCAGTGGTGACGTGGAGCGCCCGGGCAACTACGAAATCCCGCTGGGCACGCCCTTCAGCAAGCTGCTGGAACTGGCTGGCGGCGTGCGCAAGGGGCGCACGCTCAAGGCCGTGATCCCAGGCGGTTCGTCGTCGCCGGTGCTGCCGGCGCACATCATGATGGAGTGCACGATGGACTACGACTCCATCGCCAAGGCCGGCTCCATGCTGGGTTCGGGCGCGCTCATCGTGATGGACGACACGCGCTGCATGGTCGAGTCGCTCAAGCGCCTGTCCTACTTCTACATGCACGAAAGCTGTGGCCAGTGCACACCTTGCCGCGAAGGCACAGGCTGGCTGTTCCGCCTGGTCGAACGCATTCACGGCGGCCAGGGCAAGGTGGCCGACATGGCGGTGCTGGACAACGTGGCCGAGAGCATCATGGGCCGCACCATCTGCGCCCTGGGCGATGCGGCGGCCATGCCGGTGCGCGCCATGATCAAGCACTTCCGTCCCGAGTTCGAACATTACATCGAACACAAGACGTCCCTGGTCAAGACGGCCGCCTGAGCGCGTGTCACCCGCGTGAGAAAACAACATGGTTGAAATCGAACTCGACGGCAAGAAGGTGGACATCGCCCCCGGCAGCATGATCATGCATGCGGCCGAGAAGGCGGGCACCTACATCCCCCATTTCTGCTACCACAAGAAGCTGTCCATCGCGGCCAACTGCCGCATGTGCCTGGTGGACGTGGAGAAGGCACCCAAGCCCATGCCGGCCTGCGCCACACCCGTGACGCAAGGCATGATCGTGCGCACCAAGAGCGACAAGGCCATCAAGGCCCAGCAGTCGGTCATGGAGTTCCTGCTGATCAACCACCCGCTGGACTGCCCCATCTGCGACCAGGGCGGCGAGTGCCAGCTGCAGGACTTGGCCGTGGGCTACGGCGCCGGCAAATCGCGTTACGAAGAAGAGAAGCGCGTGGTGTTCCACAAGGACGTGGGTCCGCTGATCTCCATGGAGGAGATGAGCCGATGCATCCACTGCACCCGTTGCGTGCGCTTTGGCCAGGAAGTGGCCGGCGTGATGGAGCTGGGCATGTCGCACCGGGGTGAGCACTCCGAGATCGAGACCTTTGTCGGCCAGTCGGTGGACTCCGAGCTGTCGGGCAACATGATCGACATCTGCCCCGTGGGCGCGCTCACCAGCAAGCCCTTCCGCTACAGCGCCCGCACCTGGGAACTCTCGCGCCGCAAGAGCGTGAGCCCGCACGATTCGACCGGTGCCAACCTCATCGTCCAGGTGAAGAACCACCAAGTCATGCGTGTGGTGCCGCTGGAGAACGAGGCCGTCAACGAGTGCTGGATCGCTGACCGCGACCGTTTCAGCTACGAAGCCCTCAACGGCGATCAGCGCCTGACCGCGCCCATGCTCAAGCAAGGTGGCGAATGGAAGACGGTGGATTGGCAAACCGCTTTGGAATACGTCGCCAACGGTTTGAAGCAGATCAAGAACGACTTCGGTGCGTCCAGCATTGGCCTGTTGGCCAGCCCGCACAGCACGGTGGAAGAGCTGGCGCTGGCCGGTGCACTGGTGCGCGGCCTGGGCAGTGACAACATCGACCACCGACTGCGCCACGCCGACTTTGGCAACAGCAGCGGCGTTCGCTGGCTGGGCACGTCGATCGAATCCCTGTCCACCTTGCAGCGCGTGCTGGTGGTGGGCTCTCATCTTCGCAAAGACCACCCGCTGTTCGCTCAACGCATCCGCCAGGCGGTGCGCAAGGGCGCACAGGTGAATGCGGTCAACAGCCGAGTGCACGATTGGGCATTGCCGGTGGCCAACACCTTGGTGGCCGATAGCGGCGTGTGGGTGCAGGCCCTGGCGCAGGTGGCCGCCTCTGTCGCCCGCGAAAAGGGCGTGGCATCGCCCTGGAACGTGGCCACCAGCGTCGAATCCGACGCGATCGCCCGCTCCCTGCTGGGTGGCGAACGCAAGGCCGTGTTGCTGGGCAACGCCGCCGCTCACCACGCCTTTGCGGCCAGCCTGCTGGCTGTGGCGCAGTGGATCGGTGAGCAAACCGGTGCTTCGGTGGGCTACCTCACCGAGGCCGCCAACACCGTGGGCGCCCAATGGGTGGGCGCCTTGCCCGGCGCTCAAGGCAAAAACGCAGGCCAGATGCTGGCCGGTGGCCTCAAGGCCGTGCTGCTGCTCAACAACGAGCCCGCGTTCGACAGCGCGGTCGGTGTGGCCGGCCTGCAGAACGCCGAGATGGTGGTGAGCTTCAGCCCCTTCAAGGCCAACATGGACGTGGCCGACGTGCTGCTGCCCATCGCGCCTTGGACCGAAACCCCGGGCAGCTTCGTGAACGCCGAAGGCCTGCTGCAAAGTTTCTACGCCGTGGCGCGCCCACTGGGCGACACCCGCCCGGCATGGAAGGTGTTGCGTGTTTTGGGCAACCTGCTGGCGCTGCCTGGTTTCGCCCAAGAGACCGCACAGGATGTGCTGGCCGAGGTGTTGGCGCAGCGCGGTCTGGGTGGTCAAACCGCTCCGCTGCAATTGCCGGCAAGCGCGCTCAACAACACCACCTCGGTGGCGGCCGATCTGTCGCCGGTGCAGGGCCAACCCGCCCAGGCGTCCATCTACCAGCTCGATGGTGTCGTGCGCCGCGCGCCCTCGCTGCAACTCACCGCTGACGCGCGTGCCGCGCAGGAGGCCCTGGCATGATTGACGCGATGTACAACGGCGGCCTCGGTCTGTTCGCCGCCTACTGGTGGACGGGCATCGTCTGGCCGGTGCTCTGGGCGCTGATCAAGATCGTGGCGGTGTTGGCGCCCCTGATGGGTGCGGTGGCTTACCTCACGCTGTGGGAACGCAAGCTGCTGGGCTGGATCCAGGTCCGCCACGGCCCCAACCGCGTGGGCCCCATGGGCTTGCTGCAGCCCATCGCCGACGCGCTCAAGCTGCTGACCAAGGAATTGATCCAGCCGACGGCCGCCTCCAAAGGCCTGTTCCGCTTGGGTCCCATCATGGCCATCATGCCGGCCCTGGCCGCCTGGGTCGCCATCCCGTTTGGTCCCGAAGCCATCCTGGCCAACGTCAATGCCGGCCTGCTGCTGATCATGGCCATCACCTCCATCGAGGTGTACGGTGTGATCATTGCCGGCTGGGCGTCCAACTCCAAGTACGCCTTCCTGGGCGCGCTGCGCGCCTCGGCACAGATGGTCAGCTACGAAATCGCCATGGGCTTCTGCCTGGTGGTGGTCATCATGGTGTCGGGCAGCCTGCACCTCGGTGAAATCGTGGCGGCTCAAGGTCGTGGCATGGCTGCCAGCATGGGCCTGAACTTCCTGTCGTGGAACTGGCTGCCGCTGCTGCCCATTTTCATGGTCTACCTGATCTCTGGCGTGGCCGAAACGAACCGCCACCCCTTCGACGTGGTCGAAGGCGAGGCGGAGATCGTTGCCGGTCATATGGTCGAGTACTCGGGCATGGGCTTTGCGATCTTCTTCCTGGCCGAATACGCCAGCATGTGGCTGGTCTCCATCCTGGCCGCGCTGATGTTCCTGGGTGGCTGGTTGCCCCCCATCGACAGCGCGCTGCTCAACTGGATTCCGGGCTGGATCTGGCTGGGCATCAAGACCTTCCTGGTCGTGTCCATGTTCATCTGGATCCGTGCCACCTTCCCGCGCTTCCGCTACGACCAGATCATGCGTCTGGGTTGGAAGATTTTCATCCCCGTCACCCTGGTGTGGCTGCTGTTGATCGGCGGCTGGATGGTGTCGCCGTGGAACATCTTTAAGTGAGCGAGGTAGCCAGACAATGACCGCTGCTTCCATCAAGGACTTCGTGTCCTCCTTCATGCTGGCCGAGCTCTTCAAGGGCATGGCCCTGACCGGCAAGTACATGTTCCGTCGCAAGGTGACGGTGCAATTCCCCGAAGAAAAAACGCCGCTGTCGCCGCGTTTCCGCGGCCTGCACGCCCAGCGCCGCTACGACAACGGCGAAGAGCGCTGCATCGCCTGTAAGCTGTGCGAAGCCGTGTGCCCTGCCATGGCCATCACCATCGAGGCTGCCCAGCGTGATGACGGTTCGCGCCGCACCACCCGCTACGACATCGACCTGACCAAGTGCATCTTCTGCGGCTTCTGCGAAGAGGCTTGCCCGGTGGACGCCATCGTCGAAACCCACATCTTCGAATACCACGGTGAAAAGCGGGGCGACCTCTATTTCACCAAGGACATGCTGCTGGCCGTGGGCGACCGCTACGAAAAAGAGATCGCTGCCGCCAAGGCCGCTGACGCTCCTTACCGCTGAACGCCCAACGCACAAAGCTGAACTCCCATGGACGTCACAACCGGCTTCTTCTACTTCTTCTCGGCGGCGCTGCTGTTCGCGGCCTTCCGGGTCGTCACGGCGCGCAACCCCGGGCACGCGGTGCTCTACCTCATGTTGGCCTTCTCGCAGGCGGCCGCCGTCTGGATGCTGCTCAAGGCCGAATTCCTGGCCATCACACTGGTGCTGGTCTACCTCGGCGCGGTGATGGTGCTGTTCCTCTTCGTTGTGATGATGCTGGACATCCGCATCGAAGGTGATCGTTGGAGCTTCTGGCAGCATTTCCCGCTGGCGCTGCTGGTGGGGGGCGTGATCGCCGTCGAGATGGCCGTCATCCTCAACGGTGGTTTTGGTTCGGTGACGCTGAGCGCGGCCGCCGCCGCCGGCCAGATCGAGAACACCAGGGAGTTGGGCAAGCTGCTCTACACCTCTTACCTGTACCCGCTGGAAATAGCCGCCGTGATCCTGCTGGTGGCCATCATCGCTGCCATTGCGCTCACGTTGCGTCAGCGCAAGGACAGCAAGGCTGTGGACGCTTCGGTGCAGGTGCGCGTGAAGTCCCGCGACCGCTTGGCTGTGGTCAAGGTGGCGGCCACCCGCGAGGCCCCGGCCCCTGCGCCCGCTGTTGAGGAGAAACAGGCATGACCCTGTCGCTGACCCATTTTCTGTCGCTCGGAGCGATCCTGTTCACCCTGTCGGTGATCGGCATTTTCCTGAACCGCAAGAACCTGATCGTACTGCTCATGGCCATCGAGCTGATGCTGCTGGCGGTCAACATGAACTTCGTGGCCTTCTCGCACTACCTGGGCGACATGCACGGCCAAGTGTTCGTGTTCTTCATTCTCACCGTGGCCGCTGCCGAATCGGCCATCGGCCTGGCCATCCTGGTTCTGCTGTTCCGCAACAAGTCCTCGATCCGCGTCGACGAGCTCAACGCCCTCAAGGGTTGAGCCGGGCTTAGAAAGAACGACATCCCTATGACAACAAGTCTTTCTGCAAGCACCTTGCTCGCCGTGCCGCTGGCACCGCTGGTGGGGTCGCTCGTCGCCGGTATCCTGGGCACGACCTTTGGTGGCAACGTCATCGGTCGCAAGGCGTCGCACACCGCCACCATCCTGGGCGTGTTCATTGCCATGGTCTTGTCCATGATGACGCTGTGGGACGTGGCCGTGCATGGCGCGCGTTTCAACGCGACCATCTACGAATGGATGGTGATTGGCAAGCTGAAGATGGAAATCGGCTTCCTGGTCGATGGGTTGACCGCGATGATGATGGTGGTCGTCACCTTCGTCTCGCTCATGGTGCACCTCTACACCATCGGCTACATGGAGGAAGACGAAGGCTACAACCGCTTCTTCGCCTACATTTCGTTGTTCACCTTCAGCATGTTGATGCTGGTGATGAGCAACAACCTGCTGCAGTTGTTCTTCGGCTGGGAAGCGGTGGGCCTGGTGTCCTACCTGCTGATCGGTTTCTGGTTCAACAAGCCCACGGCCATCTTCGCCAACATGAAGGCCTTCCTGGTCAACCGCGTGGGCGACTTTGGCTTCATCCTGGGCATCGGCCTGATCGTGGCCTACACCGGCACGTTGAACTACAGCGAAATTTTTGCCAAGGCACCTGAGTTGGGCACGCTGGGCTTTCCTGGCACCAACTGGCTGCTGGTCACGGTCATCTGCATCTGCCTGTTCATCGGTGCCATGGGCAAATCGGCCCAGTTCCCGCTGCACGTGTGGCTGCCCGATTCGATGGAAGGCCCCACCCCGATCTCCGCGCTGATCCACGCCGCCACCATGGTGACGGCCGGCATCTTCATGGTGTCGCGCATGTCGCCGCTGTTCGAGCTGTCGGACACCGCGCTGAACGTCATCCTCATCATCGGCGCCATCACCGCGCTGTTCATGGGTTTCCTGGGCATCATCCAGAACGACATCAAGCGTGTGGTGGCCTACTCCACCCTGTCGCAGCTGGGCTACATGACGGTCGCTCTGGGCGCCTCGGCCTACTCGGTGGCCGTGTTCCACCTGATGACCCATGCCTTCTTCAAGGCCCTACTGTTCCTCGGTGCCGGCTCGGTCATCATGGGCATGCACCACAACCAGGACATCCGCTGGATGGGCGGTGTGCGCAAGTACATGCCCATCACCTGGATCACCTCGCTGCTGGGCTCGCTGGCACTGATCGGCACGCCGCTGTTCTCGGGCTTCTACTCCAAGGACAGCATCATCGAGGCGGTGCACTTCAGCCACCTGCCGGGTGCCGGGTTTGCCTACTTCGCCGTGATGGCGGGCGTGTTCGTCACCGCCTTCTACTCCTTCCGCATGTACTTCCTGGTGTTCCATGGCGCCGAGCGTTATGACCAGAACCCGGATGCTCACCACGGTCACGATGACCACCACGACGACCATGGCCACCATGGCGATGGCAAACCGCACGAATCCCCCTGGGTCGTGACCCTGCCGCTGGTGCTGCTGGCCATCCCGTCGGTGCTGATCGGTTTCTTCACCATCGAGCCCATGGTCATTGGCAAGTTCTTTGCCGACGCCATCACGGTCAATGCCCAGGCGCACCCGGCGCTGGCCGAGTTCGCCGAAGAGTTCCACGGCCCCTTGTCCATGGCCCTGCATGCCTTCAGCACGCCGCCGCTCTACCTGGCCCTGGCCGGTGTGGCGCTGTCCTACTACATGTACATGGTCAATCCGGCGCTGCCTGCCGCCATCAAGCGCGCTTGCATGCCCATCTACACACTGCTGGAAAACAAGTACTACCTCGACTG
>Ga0255281_1000069_pt1 | contig 10588 bp, 11 predicted proteins | sample AtltaT_13_FD_183799 | JGI IMG/M metagenome (GOLD analysis project Ga0255281, IMG submission 183799) | Metatranscriptome of freshwater microbial communities from Altamaha River, Georgia, United States - Atl_Yuk_RepC_8d (Metagenome... | ecosystem: Environmental > Aquatic > Freshwater > River... | reverse complement strand
TATTCTGATGGCCTCTGTGATCGGCGCTGTGGTGGGCATTGCCATCAAGCTCAACGGCAGCTTGCGCGAGGGGGGCTATGTGCCATTCGGCCCCTTCCTGGCACTCGCGGGCCTGACAGCCATGGTGGCGGGCCCGCAGGCCATTTTGCGAACATTTGGGCTTTGAACGCCATGTGGCACATCGGAATTACAGGCGGCATTGGCAGTGGGAAAAGCACGGCGGCGGGCTTGATGCAGCAGTTGGGTGCCGATGTGATAGACGCTGATGCGCTCGCCAGGCAGTGCACTGAGGCGGGTGGTCGAGCGATTCCCGCCATCGCCGAACGGTTTGGCGCCGCGATGATCGACGCCGCCGGCGCCATGGACCGGCAACAGATGCGCGATCTCATCTTTCGCGATCCGGCGGCAAAGCTGGCGCTCGAAGCCATCGTCCACCCGTTGGTGGGTCTCGCCATTCGCGAGGCGGCGGACGCTGCCCAATCGCCCTGCGTGGTGTTTGACATTCCGCTGCTGGTCGAATCGCCTCGTTGGCGTCCTCAATTGGATCGGGTCGTGGTGGTGGACTGCAAGCCTGCCACCCAGGTGCGGCGGGTTCAGGCCCGCAACGGCCTTTCCACCGACATGATCGAGAAGATCATGGCCCAGCAAGCCAGTCGCGCGCGACGCCTTCAGGCCGCCGACATCGTTCTCTACAACGACTCCGATGATCTCGAGGCGCTGCAGGCAGATGTTGCGCAGTTGGTGCGCCGGTTCGGGCTATGATCGACTCTCCATCTGCGCGACAAGCTGTCGCCTCACCCCGGTGATCCTGTACGAGTACCCCTTCAACGAGCGTATCCGCACCTACCTGCGCCTCGAGCATTTGTTCGACCGCATGGCGGAATTGGTGCCACGAGCCCATCCGCTGGACCACCACTTCGCGATCCAGACCATCTTCGAGATCATGGACGTGGCCGCGAGGGCCGACCTGAAATCGGATGTGCTCAAGGACATCGAACGACACAAGCAGCAACTCAATGGTTACCGGGGCAATCCCGCCATTTCCGAAAAAGCACTGGACGCGGTGATTGGTCAGTTGGAAGAGTGTTTTCAGCAACTGACCCAGGCAACGGGCAAGGCAGGGCACGGGCTCACGGAAAACGACTGGCTGATGAGCATCCGCAGCCGCATCGGTATCCCCGGTGGTACGTGCGAGTTTGATCTGCCCTCTTACTACCACTGGCAGCACAGAGACCCCGTTTCCCGGCAAGCTGACCTTGAGCGCTGGTCCCAATCGCTGGCGCCCCTTGCGCACGGCGTGACCATGTTGCTGAAGCTGCTCCGCGATTCCGGTGTTCCACAGAAAGTCGTGGCGCCTGGGGGGCAGTTCCAGCAGAACCTTCCGCAAGGTCGCACCTTCCAGCTGCTGCGCTTGAAGCTGGATCCGGCATATGGCCTCATCCCCGAGATCAGCGGCAATCGCCTAATGTTCTCCGTGCGCCTGATGCGCCAAGGTGAAGACGACCGCCTTCACTCCGCGGGAGAAGATGCGGCCTTTGAACTCACCCTGTGTGCGTGATGAAGTCCGATCCACAGCCGCCCCAGCGAGTCGTGCGGTGCCCAACCTGCAACGGTGACAGCGTCTTCGCGCCCACCAATCGCTTTCGCCCGTTCTGCAGTGAGCGCTGCAAGCAGATCGACCTTGGGGCTTGGGCCAGCGAGTCCTTCACCGTGCCCGAGCAAGAGGGCCAGAGCGACCCCAACTTCGAGCAGAGCTGACACTCCGTCAGAACGGTCAGCGGGCGCTGGCGGCTTCTTCAGCCAACCACTTCAAGACCGGCACGGTTCCGGGAAGCACTGGCTCGCAACTCACTGGCAAGGACTGCCAACCATACGACTGCCCCTCGCGCATGTGGAGTTCGCCAGTCCAATCGAACACCTTGCAGAAGTTCAGGCGGACCAGGGCGTGTGGATAGTCAACCAGTTGGGTTCGCCAAAGATGGGCCTGGCCGATGGTGACGCCAATTTCTTCTTCCAGCTCCCGACGCAATGCCTGCTCGACGCTTTCATCACCTTCCAGCTTGCCGCCAGGGAATTCCCAGTAGCCCGCGTACACCTTACCCTCAGGCCGCGAGGTGAGCAGAAAGCGCCCATCAGAGGCGATCAGCAGCCCCACCGCCACCTCGACCACCGGACGGTTGGAACCGCTTCGGGCAGGGTCGGCATCGACCACCAGCACGTCGCTCATGCGGCGGTTTCGTGCGAGCCCGCGTAGTCTCGCGCGAACTGATAGGCTACCCGGCCACTGCGCGAGCCACGCTCCAGCGCCCACACCAAGGCCTTTGGACGAGCGGCTTCGATCGCGTGCGACGCCACCCCCATCGACGCAAGCCACTGGGCCACGATGGTGAGGTACTCATCCTGGCTGAAGGGGTAGAAGCTGACCCAGAGCCCGAATCGCTCGGACAGGGAGATCTTCTCCTCTACCACCTCACCCGGGTGCACCTCACCGTCCGGGGTGTGGGTGTAGGTGAGGTTTTCCTTCATGTACTCAGGCAGCAGATGCCGGCGGTTGCTCGTGGCATAGACCAGCACATTGGGGCTGGCCGCCGACACCGAACCGTCCAGAATGGACTTGAGCGCCTTGTAGCCTGGCTCGCCGTCCTCGAAGCTGAGGTCGTCGCAATACACGATGAATTTCTCGGGGCGATCAGCCACCACATCCACAATATCGGGCAGATCCACCAGGTCGGCTTTGTCCACTTCGATCAAGCGCAAGCCCTGGGGCGCATAGGCATTCAGACAGGCCTTCACCAAAGACGATTTGCCAGTGCCGCGTGCCCCCGTGAGCAGCACATTGTTGGCGGGCAATCCGTGAACGAACTGCTCGGTGTTGCGGCGGATCTTGTCCTTCTGGTCGTCGATCTCCTGAAGATCGGCCAATTGAATCGTGGCCACCTGGCGCACTGGCTCCAACGCGCCATGCCCGCTGCTGCGCTTGCGGTAACGAAAAGCCACCGAAGCCTCCCAGTCGGGTTGGCCCATGGGCTGTGGCAGGATGGATTCGATTCGGTCAACCAGCGCCTCAACCCGGTTGATGAGGCGCTCGAAGGATTCGTTCATGCTGTCTGGTTCCTGGACCGTCCTGATCAGGAGCGGTAGTCGGCGTTGATGGTGACGTAGTCGTGGCTGAAGTCGCAGGTCCACACCGTTTCAGAGGCGGTGCCGCGGCCCAGCGAGACGTGCACGAGGATCTCGGCTTCCTTCATCACGCGCGCACCGTCTTCCTCGCGATAGTCAGGGTTGCGGCCGCCTTGCTTGACAACGTGCACGTCGCCCAGGCGAAGGTCAATGCCCCGAATGTCGAGGTCAGCAATGCCGGCGTAACCCACGGCGGCCAGGATCCGGCCCAGGTTGGGGTCACTGGCGAAGAAGGCGGTCTTGACCAGTGGCGAATGGGCGATGGCGTATGCCGCCAACAGACATTCGCGGCTGTCGCGTCCGCCATCCACACGCACGGTGATGAATTTGGTGGCACCTTCGCCATCACGCACGATGGCGTGGGCCAGGCGCTGGGCCAGGGGAGTCAGAGCGGCCAACAAGGCTTGTCCGTCAGGCGAGTCCAAATCGCTCACCACAGGGTGGCCAGCGCGCCCGGTGGCAATCACCACAAACGAGTCGTTGGTGCTGGTGTCGCCATCCACGGTCACACGGTTGAATGACACATCGGCCAGGCGCCGGGCCAGGTCGCCCATCGCGGCCGGGGCCACGGCCGCATCGGTGGCCAGGAAACCCAGCATGGTGGCCATGTTGGGCCGAATCATGCCCGCGCCCTTGGCAATGCCAGTGGCCCGAACGGGAGCCCCTTGCAGTTCGAACGAGACGCTGGCGGCCTTGGGCAGGGTATCGGTGGTCATGATGCCCTGTGCAGCCGACAGCCACTGATCCCCGCTGTCGTGCTGGGCCTGAGCGGCATCGGCCAAGGCGAAGGGCAGGCCAGCCAACAGCCGGTCCATGGGCAGCGGCTCCATGATCACGCCCGTGGAAAACGGCAGCACCTGCTCATGCTGAATGTTCAGGCAGCGCGCCAGGGCCATGCAGGTCTGGCGGGCATCGGCCAGACCAGGCTCGCCGGTGCCTGCGTTCGCGTTGCCGGTGTTAATCACGAGGGCGCGAATGCCAGCACCTGAGGCCAGGTGTTCGCGACAAACCTGCACCGGTGCGGCAGCGTAACGGTTCTGTGTGAACACTGCACCCACAGCACAAGCTTCGTCCAGCAGAAGGACGGTAAGGTCTTTGCGGTTGGCCTTGCGGATGCCGGCCTGGGCCACGCCAATGCGAACGCCCTCAATGGGCAAGAGGTCATCCGCCACGGGGGCGTCAAGTTGAACAGGCATGGAAAAGCTCCGTGATCGAACCAAGTGGCTGGCGCAGGTGACGGCGAGATCAGTCCAGCTTGCCGTGGCAGTGTTTGTATTTCTTGCCGCTGCCGCAGGGGCAAAGGTCATTGCGGCCCACACGCGGCCACTGGCCTTCGGGCTGGCGGGTGGTGGCAGCATCCGTCGTGGTCTGTGCCTCGCCGGTTTCCGTCGGCGCGGTGTAGGTCACGTTGCTCAGGCTCTCAGCGCGCTCTTCCAGCGTTTCCGCAGCCTGCGAGATCTGCTCGGCCGATTGCACGCGCACGTTCATCAGGATGCGGGTGACCTCGTTCTTCACGCTGTCGAGCAGCTGAGCAAAGAGCTGGAAAGCCTCGCGCTTGTATTCCTGCTTGGGCTGCTTCTGGGCGTAGCCACGCAAGTGGATACCTTGGCGCAGGTAGTCGAGAGCGGCCAGGTGCTCACGCCACTGGCTGTCAATGGTTTGCAGCAGCACCACGCGCTCGAATGAGGTGAAATTGTCCTCTCCCACCGACTGCACCTTGGCATCGAAGGCTGCCTTGGCCGCGGCCTGCACGCGCTCGACAATCTCACTGTCGTCAATGGCCTCGGCGTCCGACACCCATGAGGTCACCGGGGCTGCCACCGCCCACTCGTCGCGCAGCACGCGCTCGAGCTCAGGCAGGTTCCATTGCTCTTCCACGCTGCCTTCGGGCACGTACTGACGCACCAGATCGGCAAAGCAGCCCTCGCGCAGTGAATCGATCTGGGCTCGCAGCGAGGAGGCGTCCAGAATGTCGTTGCGCTGTTGATAGATCACCTTGCGCTGATCGTTCGACACATCGTCGTACTCCAGCAATTGCTTGCGAATGTCGAAGTTGCGAGCCTCGACCTTGCGCTGGGCGCTCTCGATGCTGCGAGTGACAATGCTGGCCTCAATGGCCTCGCCCTCGGGCATCTTCAAGCGGTCCATGATGGCCCGCACGCGGTCACCCGCGAAGATGCGCATGAGCGAATCGTCCAGGCTCAGGTAGAAGCGAGACGAGCCAGGGTCACCCTGGCGGCCCGAGCGGCCGCGCAACTGGTTGTCGATGCGCCGCGACTCGTGGCGCTCGGTGGCGATGATGCGCAAGCCACCCAAGCCCTTCACCTTTTCATGGTCGGCCTTCCATTGGGCGCGAACGGCCTCGGCGCGCTGCGCCTTGGTGGCCTCATCCAGCGACTCATCACGCTCCAGTGCATTGAGCAGCTTCTCGAGGTTGCCCCCCAGCACAATGTCTGTGCCACGGCCCGCCATGTTGGTGGCGATGGTGATGGCGCCCGGCCGGCCGGCCTGGGCAATGATGTCGGCCTCGCGGGCGTGCTGCTTGGCGTTGAGCACTTCGTGCGGCAGCTTCGCGACCTGCAGCAGTTGGGCAATGATCTCCGAGTTTTCGATCGATGAGGTACCCACCAGCACGGGTTGACCACGCTCATGGCACTCGCGGATGTCAGCGATGGCCGCGGCGTACTTTTCCTGAGTGGTCTTGTAGACGCGATCGAGCTGGTCGTCGCGCCGACTCGGACGGTTGGGCGGAATGACCACCGTCTCCAAGCCGTAAATTTCCTGGAACTCATAGGCCTCGGTGTCGGCCGTGCCGGTCATGCCGGAGAGCTTGGTGTAAAGACGGAAGTAGTTCTGGAAGGTGATCGAGGCCAGCGTCTGGTTCTCTGGCTGGATCTCCACTCCCTCCTTGGCCTCAACGGCCTGGTGCAGACCATCGCTCCAGCGACGACCCGACATCAGGCGGCCGGTGAACTCGTCGACGATCACGATCTCGCCGTTCTGGTTCACGTAATGCTGGTCGCGGTGGTAAAGGTGATGCGCCTTCAGTGAGGTGACCAGATGGTGCAGCAGCGCAATGTTGGCGGGGTCGTACAACGACGCGCCCTCGGCCAGCAGGCCGGCTTGCGACAACAGGCGCTCGGCGTTTTCATGCCCCTGCTCGGTGAGGTGCACCTGGTGCGACTTTTCATCAACGGTGAAGTCACCGGGCTTGATCACGCCCTCGCCTGTGCGCACATCGGCTTCGCCCTCCTGGCGCGTGAGATGCGGCACCAGACGGTTAATGGCGATGTACATCGGCGTCTGGTCGTCGGCCTGGCCGCTGATGATCAGGGGCGTGCGCGCTTCGTCAATAAGGATCGAGTCCACCTCGTCCACGATGGCGAAGTTAAGGCCACGCTGGACGCGGTCAACTGCCTCGTAGACCATGTTGTCACGCAGGTAGTCGAAGCCGTATTCGTTGTTGGTGCCGTAGGTGATGTCGGCGCCATATGCCGCCTGCTTCTCCTCACGAGGCGCCTGCGGCAGGTTCACCCCCACCGAAAGACCCAGGAAGTTGTAAAGCCGCCCCATCCACTGGGCGTCGCGGCCAGCCAGGTAATCGTTCACCGTGACGACGTGCACGCCCTTGCCCGACAGGGCGTTGAGGTAGACCGGCAGTGTGGCGGTCAGCGTCTTGCCCTCGCCCGTTCGCATCTCGGCGACCTTGCCGTTGTGAAGCGCGATGCCGCCGAGCATTTGCACATCAAAGTGGCGCATCTTCATCACGCGCTTGCTGGCCTCTCGCACAACCGCAAAGGCCTCCACCAGCAAGTCATCCAGCGTCGCTCCATCGGCGATACGGCGCTTGAACTCGTCGGTCTTGGCGCGCAAGTCGGCATCGCTGAGCTTTTCCAGCGAAGGCTCCAGGGCGTTGATGCGATCCACCGTCTTGCGGTACTGCTTGAGCAGACGTTCGTTGCGGCTGCCGAAAAGCTTGGTCAGAAGTTGAATGGCCATACGGTGGAATCGGGCCGGTCACCCCGGGGGGCCGGCTTGGCGAAAGAGAGGTCAAAAAGCGCAGGGCCAAGTCCACAGGCGCACACAAGAGGTGTCGCGACGAGGGGGCGGCAAGTCCCAGGCGAAACCCGGATTCTAGCCCGCGGCCTCGCCTGCCAGAGTGGCGTCAGCCCTACCCTTCACGTACCGGGGTCATGCGGACGCTGGCGATGAGAAGCGCGCGAGTTCGCCATTCATCGACAGGCGTTGCCTCATGCCCTGGGGGTAACGGTCATGGCGCGATGGGCCACCGGCAGGCAGTCGCCGCGATAATCGGTGACTCTGCTGCCTGATGACAAGAATCCATGCCTCAAAACGTTCGAACGAACAACGTTTTCACGCTTCAAGAGGCCGCCGGGGCAGCCCCCACGCTGGCCGCTCTTCAGGCGCGCATCAGGCAATCACAAGAATGCCTGCAGCAGATTCGTCCGCTCATACCCAGCACCTTGAGGGCGCATGTGGCAGCCGGTCCGCTGGGTGACGATGAATGGTGCTTGCTGGTGAAAAGTGCCGCCGCCTCGACAAAGCTGCGGCAATTGCTGCCGTCGTTCCTGCGGCGGCTCAATGACAGCGGCGTTCCCATCGCCCACATCCGCATCAAGGTACAGACGCCCGGGCGATAAGTGGGGAGTGGGTGGGCGCCAAGGTGGCATCAAGCCATGCTGCAAGCGCTGTGATTGGTGCCGCTTGTCTGAATCGAACAGACGACCTATCGCTTACAAGGCGAGTGCTCTACCAACTGAGCTAAAGCGGCGAAACTTCAAATTCTACGGTCACTTGATCCGTTTGAGCTGCGGACGACCACCTGCACGGGGGGCTCCGGGATCAGGATCAGGGTCACCGCCGGAGCTATCGTCCACACCACGCAAGGAGGGGCCAGCAGAAGGCCCGGCAGGTGCTGCGGCCGTTGGCACCTGGGCAGAGGGAGACGGGGGCGGGAAGGCCATCCCCTGCCCGTTTTCACGGGCGTAAACAGCCACCACATGCGTCACAGGGACAAAAATTTCCCGCGCGATGCCACCGAAACGGGCCTTGAACTCGATGTAGTCGTTGCCCAGGCGCAGACCGCTGGTGGCGTCCATGCTCACGTTGAGCACGATTTCGCCGTTCTTGACGAACTCCATGGGCACCTGGACCGAGCCGTCCACCTGCACCGCGATGTACGGCGTGAAGCCGTTGTCGCTGCACCATTCGTGCAGCGCACGAATCAGGTAGGGACGGGTGGAAGGCACGACCTCGGTGACACTCATGAACGTCCTTACTTTCGCATGACCTTTTCGGACGGCGTCAGCGCCTCGATGTAGGCCGGGCGCGAGAAGATGCGCTCGGCGTACTTCAGGAGAGGCGCAGCGTTCTTGCTCAGTTCGATGCCGTAGAAATCAAGACGCCAGAGCAAGGGTGCGATGGCCACGTCAAGCATGGAGAAGTTGTCGCCCAGCATGAACTTATTCTTCAGGAACACGGGCGCAAGTTGCGTGAGACGGTCGCGGATGTGCGCGCGTGCCGTTTCCTGCGCTTTCTCGTTGCCCTTGCCACTGCGCGACTCGAGGGTCGACACGTGCGTGAACAGCTCCTTCTCGAAATTGAGCAGGAACAAGCGCACACGTGCCCTGTCGACGGGGTCGCCCGGCATCAGTTGAGGGTGGGGAAAGCGCTCATCAATGTACTCGTTGATGATGTTCGACTCGTACAGGATGAGGTCGCGCTCCACCAGGATGGGGACCTGGCCGTACGGGTTCATCACGCTGATGTCCTCCGGCTTGTTGAAGAGGTCTACATCCCTGATTTCAAAATCCATGCCCTTTTCGAACAGAACGAAGCGGCAACGGTGGGAATAGGGGCAGGTGGTGCCCGAGTACAGGACCATCATGGGAAGTCTCTCCTTAAAGCAAAAAACAGTGGATTGCGTTCAACCCGGTAGGGTCGAGCAATCCACTGCGCCTGAAACGGTGACATTCAAGCCACCGCGCCAGATGAGGTTACTTGACGTCTTTCCAATAGGCGGCGTTCAAACGCCACGCCACGACGGTGAAGGCGGCCAGGAAGATCAGCACCCAGACACCGATTCGAACGCGGCTGTTTTGAGCTGGCTCGGCCATCCACTGCAGATAGGCCACCAGGTCGCCGACGTTCTGGTCGTATTCGGACTGGCTCATCTTGCCAGGCTTGACCTGCTCCCAGCCCTTCACCACCTCAACCTCATGGCCGTGGCTCTCCACCTTCTGGTAGACAGGGCGTTGCTCACCCTGGAGTTCCCAGAGTGGGTGCGGCATGCCGATGTTCGGGAAAGTCTTGTTGTTCCAGCCGGTGGGCTTCTGCGGGTCGCGGTAGTAGGTGCGCAGCAGGGTGTAAATGTAATCGGCACCCGTGCCGGCCGAACTCGAACGCGAGCGCGCCACCAAGGTCAGGTCAGGCGGGTTGGCGCCGAACCAGGCCTTGGCCTGCTTGGGATCGATGGAGGCCTTCATGGTGTCACCGATCTTGTCGGTGGCGAAAGTCAAGTTCTCGGCGATCTGCTTGTCGGTCAGGCCGATGTCGCGCAGGCGGTTGTAGCGCATGAAGGCCGCCGAGTGGCAGCTCAGGCAGTAGTTCACGAACAGCTTGGCACCATTCTGCAGGGCCGCCATGTCGTTGGTGCGCTTGGGGGCCTTGTCCAGCGTGACGGCAGGCCCGGCTGCGGTGGCCGCGGTGATCAGACCCAGGGAAAGCGCCAGGCCCAAGAGAATTTTTTTCATGTGGGGAAGCTCCGAATGACGCTTGGGATCAGTGAGGCTGGAAGGTGACGCGGTTGGGCACCGGCTTGAACTCACCCAGGCGACTCCACCAAGGCATCAGCAGGAAGAAGCCGAAGTAGAACAGCGTGCCCACTTGCGAGACGCGCTCGCCAATCGGTGACGGGGGCAGCACACCCAGGTAGCCGAGCACCAGGAAGTTCACCACGAACACGAAGTACAGCCACTTGTTCCAGGTGGGGCGGTAACGGATCGACTTCACCGGGCTGTTGTCCAGCCAAGGCAGGAAGAACAGGATGATCACGGCGCCACCCATGGCGACCACACCCCAGAACTTGGCGTCGATGGCCAGCATCAGGGCCACCACCACCACAGCGCCGCCCAGGATCACGGCCTTCATGAAGCCGCCAACCTTGGCCTTCGCCACACCCAGCAGGGCACCCAGCAACACGCAGGCAATCAGCGCGTACATCATCTCGCTGGTGATGGCACGCAGCATCGAGTAGAAGGGCGTGAAGTACCAGACCGGTGCAATGTGCAGCGGCGTCACCAGGGGATCGGCCGGGATGAAGTTGTTGTACTCGAGGAAGTAACCGCCAAACTCGGGCGCAAAGAACACGATGGCAGAGAAGACCATC
>Ga0255281_1000061_pt1 | contig 11194 bp, 1 predicted proteins | sample AtltaT_13_FD_183799 | JGI IMG/M metagenome (GOLD analysis project Ga0255281, IMG submission 183799) | Metatranscriptome of freshwater microbial communities from Altamaha River, Georgia, United States - Atl_Yuk_RepC_8d (Metagenome... | ecosystem: Environmental > Aquatic > Freshwater > River... | reverse complement strand
TCTTTTAGAAATTTGTTATATCCTAAAATAGAGGTGCTGCCACCTAATTCTAAGGCGATTATAGGTGGAGCATATATGTTTGATGGTGAAGTTGTAAATCGTGCAAGACGTTTTATGCCAACTAAATTACAACTTCAAATATTAAGTGATCGTCAACGATTACGTGAGGCGTTTTTAACAGCCGCAGGTCATGAAATAACCTTTTGGTCAACAGGTTTGTCAGATAATCATTTAAATTCTGATTTATCTTTTGCGACATTGCTAAAGACCGACCCGACTACTGATATTATTGATACTACTACGTCTTTGGATAAACTTTTATCTCCAGATCAGGAGATGGTTGACTTTGTTATGCGTAATCCAGCAAATTATAAGGATGTTGTTTACGATGATTTTTGAAGCTCTAAATATGTAACTTATTCGCGATATCCGCGTAGACATTTGCGCCGGTTCTATTATAATTTAGGGGATGCTAATACTGTATTACGTTATAAAACTTTGCATCCTGATCGTTTTGTAGTTTTTAAACAGATTGAGCGAGGTCCTTCTGTGCCGTCGTCGACGGTATATGAGCCAGTATTAGAGGCAGAGCCTAGTGTGCATACTTTATCATCTGATGCTTTACCGTATTCTACTGATTTTTTGAATACTAAATATGTATTAAGACGTTATCACAATATGAAGAAAACTAAGCACGAAGATAGATATAATGGAGAGCGTGCTGATTTTTTACTTTCTAGTAAATATTTAAGTAATCAGTGGAGAAGTGCGTATCCTAATTCTATGACTGACGAAACTATAAAAGAGTTTGTTCGTGCTTTAAATGGTCTCGATGATAAATGAGAACGTCTTTTAGACGAACGTCGGCCACGTTTTATAGAAAAATCGAAGAAAGTTGTTGTACGGCAACCACAGGATAGTTTAGACGGATCTTTACCAATCTGATCAATTTACCAATATGCTTTTCCACGATCAAGATGGTATTTAACACAAGGGGTTCGTCACGCTTTTATAAGAGATTACTCAGTACATAAGAATAGGGTAGCGGAGTTTAGCCCAAAAACTTATTTACGAGAGGAGGATTTTAGATCGAATTTTAACTCAATTTTGGTTGATGACGAGAAAGGTAGAAAAAAATTTATAAAAATTCATTATGGATCCGTAAGTCCTCCTAGAGGTTATTATACATATGCTTTTCCTGCTGATATAGGTTCGGTGGGGTATAATAATAATGAAAAACTTAAAATATTTAAAGATGCTTCGAAATTGTATGAGACAGCGCAGCTGACTGGTAGATTGTTTGAGACAGAATTTAGTCGTAAACATATTTGAAATGATTTAATTCGAGAAGAAGAGGCTGAACGGGTTACATATGTTAATAGTACAAACTATGAGACAGAGAGTGAATTTAGGAAATCCGAAAAACGCAGAGAAATGGACATGAGAACATATTCTGCATTTATTAATGAACGTCAAAGGTTTAATAAGCACGCACCTCATTTCGATCGAAATTTAAATAAGGTTTTTAAGAAAAAAAATAAATCGACATATATATTAAATCAAAAGAATTTGCATCCTATTTGAAGTTCCGCGGGGGAGTATATACATGACGTACGATCCATTTATCATACACCAGAATTTTGAGAATCGCACCCGAGAACGCAGTATCCCTGATTTACCAGTGATTTGTCAGGTGCGAGTGATTACACAAAATGATTTTTGTACAATTTTAAAGATGATAATTACTACGATGTAAACGCTTTAAGATTGGTTCCTACTAAAGAGACTAACAACTATGGTTATAGTTTACCATTACATTTAAAATTTTCTAATTTGTTAGAAAACAAGTTGAATCCGTATTATAGACAGAAACTTCCTCCGGCACAACAAAATTTTATGCAAAGACAATACGGTAACAGTTTTAATACATATAAACGTTCACCTATTAATTACATTGATTCCGAAATAGATCCTTATTTAGAAGATTACGCTGTTGGTAAGAACTCAGATATTTTCGAGGATGCTGATATGCGGGAAGATGAAGAATGAGAGCTTGAAGCTAATTTGGATGTACAAAAAAATATGACAACTAATTATAAGTCATATAATAAAAAAAAATTTAGACATCCTGTGACACGGAATGAGTATGAACCTGTGAGTTCCAAAGATTTTTCTTCAATTTTTATTAGAAATCCGGCCGAAAACTGATTGTTAACTACTAATTCTGATAAAATATTGAGGAAAGCAGCTGTACAGACACCGGAAACAGGAAAAAAATCAGGTAAGACGCATTTTTATTATTCGTCGATTGATCGGCCTCGCGACAGTGCGGATTTACTTTATTCACCAAATCAAATGTTAGATGTAGGATTTTTATACCGTCAACACTCTAATTATAGATCTCACTTACGAGCTAGAATGGGGTTAGATAAAGACTTTTATAATGGTAGAGATGAGTTTTTTATGGATCATACAGGACCTTACGGTCGCAAAGTTATTCCTCGCTTACATCCTAATTCTGGTCTTTCTTCAGCTTTTATTGATAGGTGGCGCAAATCTCAACATGATTTTCCTGCTAGTATTTTTTATAAAAATAATGATTTAGTTACAGCTGAAAATCAGTATATTCGGAATACTGCCTACTTTGAGCAACCTAATTTAAGAGAAATGACTGTTGCTATTTTATATAATAAGCTAAAATATATTCCTGGTGTTTCGTCGATTTGAAAACATGATGGTATCAAAAATGAATACAATGTTAAAGAGTTTTTCCCAAGTTGACATCATTTTGATCATGGTGCTTTATTTTATAATCGTTATTTTATGAAAGAAATATTTACAAAAAAATATGATTACAAGAAACGGTCAATCTTCCAATGACCATTGTACAACCACGGTACATTTTATACAAGACGTTCTGTAGATGATATAGTTGAAAGGGACGGTCCAGGGCATCCTCTAAGTGCACTTTATCGCGAATATTCATTTTTTGATGTGGATACACCAAAAAGAAGGTATTTTATGGGAGTTGAAAATGATGGACGTACGCGTCGTAATGATACTCATTTTGGTAATCAAGAATTGGGGGCTCCATTATACGGGCCACGTCATTTACGGTTACCATGATTTGAACCCAGTCCTCTTCCTTCTATTCTTTTACATCAACCTGAGAGGCTTATTCATTATTTAGGTCAGATAACAGGAATAGATACAGGTAAATGAATATGACAGTACGATGTTAAACCACATATTCCTCCTATGTATAGAATGCAAGAGCAAGATGAAATTATTGAGCATAATCATCAGCGTCGTCTTCGAGCTATGGGTTTATATATGCCGAAAATGACGACATTAATAGCGGACAGTGCGAAATTGAACAGTTTTATAGCTGTACATAAACTCGAGGACGTAGCAAAATGAGATTTTTTAAGTACGATACCAAAACAGCTGAGTCGAACAGAGCGATTAGCTATTTCTCCGCCTTTACGTTATGATCCCGGGGTATTTGATGAGCAAAATTTTAAAAATTCATGAGTACCCTCACTTAGAGCGGCTCAATTTTTAGACATATTTAATAAATTTTATGGTTATTATGATGTTCACAATTTTTGACGTCAATTGCACAGACTTAATAAATTACCACCAAAATATCATAAGCGACGTGTTAAATTTGGTTTAAAGTATCGTCAACAGTTTAAAAAACGTAAGTTAGCAGAACATATTAAAATGATAAATAACGCTCGTTTTGAACTTATTAAAAATTTGATGTATTTTGAGGGTTTTTCTTATGATAGTGCGTTTGACGAGGCAGTTAAGTTAACGTCAAGATTGCGCAAGAAAATTAAATATATCACATCTAATGCTAGGTCGACTGAGAAAGATATTTTAGACGCGATATTTTATTCTGAAAAAATGTCGACGTGGAGCAATTTTTTATTTGGTACTTCAAGCGAAGCACAGTGAGGAATAAGTCGAAATGCTTTGCATGATTTGATTGATTATAGAATGTCTAAAATTAATTATAAGGGAAGTATTTACGATAAATTTGTAGAATCTGGGTTTAGTAGAATGACTCGTGATTTTTATAAAACTCAATTTTTACGACCTGTTATACAACAAGCACAATACGGTAAGTTCTTATGACAAAAGGAACTTGGAGCGGTACGACATATGAGGTGAATGGTTAATGGTCCAGAAGATCATTACTATCATACTAAACTTGTTCGTAAGGGTACATATTTACCTGAGTATGTTAGAAATCAATTGATGCAGTTGGAACATCAAAGATATAATAATGACGACCGCTTTAGACATTATTACAAATATTATAGAACCGGTAACGGCGCGTTACAAACCGGTACTCCAATTGTTCCATATTTAATTAGAGGGGGTCCCGGTTCTAAGGTAACAGGTTATTTGCATACTCCATTATTGCATTCTAATCGGGTTATATTTGATTTTGTTAATAACAAAAATCGTAACGAGTACTACGAAAATTTAAATACTAATAAATCGGTTTTATTGCGTCGTGGGTTATATCAAATAATTTCAGATTATACTGCATTTTTGGGTACTAGTCGTCGAGACTATTTTGATTTATCAGATTTTATGTTATCAAAAGAAGATCGTGATCGTCTTTATTTTGGTTCAATTGGAGATAAACCACGTGAGGCAAATTTAATTGATCAAGAATTGCACAGAAGATATGTATCAAAGGAGTATTTAAATGCGTCTGATTCTTTTATATTTGAAAAAGCACTACGAGATAAAGTAATGAATGGCTGGAGCAATTATCCTGATTATTCTTTATTTAAGTCCAATGCTAATATAGGTAGATTTTTTGAGTTTATGATTAATAGTAAGAAGCTAGAGCTTGCAATCTTAAATAATCCAATTATACAGTTTAGTAGACTATTCGAAAATTTAGCGAAGAGAGATCATTCTGTTAATTTTGTAAGTTATAATGAAATATTAAATTCTCCTATATTTTTAAAAACTGATGATGATGAGATTTCTAATAGATTACTAACTTGTTATAAAATTCAACTAAAAACTGTACCTTTCAAAAATCGGTTTGTAACGGATTTAGGCGATAGTAAAGAAATAGGTCAAGTGCCATTGTTAACAATTTCACATCGTTTAGATTACACAAAACCTGCTAGTATGAAAGATATTCATCAAACAGTTTTGCAAGAAACTGATAAACTGTATATCAGTACAGTTAATGCTATGGGCCCACTGGTGGCTCCTTATAATCCTGTTACACAAAGTTCTCATTTATCTCCATTTGTAAAAACTCCGCGTTATGATCAATTAACTGACAGAGTTTTAACAGTTAGTCCTAATGCTCTGTATAATTTGGATTTACAAAATAATAGTATATGAAATAAAATAAAATTAGGAAAAGAATATTTACGAGAACAATTAGATACAGATTTTTCTGAGTATCCTTCCTTGTATCGTGTCAGTGTTGCTATGAAGCCCGTATTTGATGAGGATCATGAAGCAGAGTATGACAATGATGAATATTACGGGCCCGATAGTAATAAAGTATCACCTAGAAGACGCCGAAGTCGATATTTTTGAATGGCGGGTGATCTGCGTAAATCAAAAGAGGTGAAGTGACGCACAAGAAAACGATTAGGTCACTACAGTCCTTTTATTACAAATCGTAGAAAATTGCAGTTGTTTAACGGTAAAAATGTTTCATTTTATACCAATCCTGGTATGGATGAGGTGAAAAATGAAGTTGCTAGTACTACTACAAATTCAAATTTTGTTATGCAAAATTTTATAGACAAGATGAAGCGTAGTTTTATAAGGAAATGATTGAATAGACAATCATGGTTACCGAATTCTGTTTACCAAGAACTGTGGAATGAATTATCTAAATCAGATGTAACGGATGGTTATGTTCCTGTAACCGGTGGTAATCTTGGTTCTTATTATCAACCACCTGAAAAGGTTCATTACAGGTTATTTGGTGCAATGGGTCGTCAGAGGGAGCACGAAGGTGTGCTTCGTTTTACACGTAGGGGGCGCCCTTATAGAAGAGCATTTCGCAAATTTAAGTTTAAATCGTCTGTTTCAGTGCCTAGTAAGTTTTTATACCATTCTATATTTTATCCGCAAAAGGATCTTATTTCGAATCAGCCTTTAATTTTAGATCCTCGTGCTTTACACATGTTGCCGCATTTACATTATGGCGAGCTAGCCGACAGTATAGATTGAAATTTTTGAGAAAATAATGACAACGGTTCGTATGCTTTTAACAAATGAAAGGTTTCGAATAGACTTCATGATTTTTCTGATATCCCTAATTTGGATCAAATTTTGGATTTTATTGATGGGCTTAAGTTAAGTCCTAAGGGGCGTGTTACTAATGATTATAGTTTTAATAAAGATATTTTACATAAACTGTTAAGTATTCCGAGTACAAAACGTAGTAATATTGAAAAACAAACAATCGAATATTTATTAAAACAACAGACTAATGATATGTATTCTCTTTATTTGCTTGGACACATTAATAAAAAAGATTTTAAACAATGAGACGTGTTTATTGATGATGATTTTTATTTTAATAATTTTGAAAATTCAATTGATGACTGAACCAAAAATTTGACTCGAGTTGTTGCATCAGATGAAAATGATTTAGTAGATTTAAATGATTTAGTAGATTTAGTTAATTTTTCAGATGATTGACGTTATCGAGATATTCGTTCGTTAAATCCCAAGTTGGTTGCAGAGAAGTTAATAAATTTGTTATATTATAAACTTTTGTATTTTTGAGATAATGCCGTTGATTTCATTCAATTTAAATTATTATCTCTAGGGGTTGTTCCATTAAAAAAATTAGCTAATTTGACGAAAAAAGATAATGAGGCATTGATTTATGACAGCTATTTTGTTAGGACTACCCCCCCGTCTATGAAATTAGTCGATAAAGCTAGATCTTTCTTTTTAAATGGTACTTCGTATAATAAAGATGGGTATACTTCTTTAGGATTTGATTATAATCTTTTTGTATTCGCTAATTCGAAGGATAAAAAACTAGCGTCAGTAGTTAGAAAACTCTATGATTTATCGACATACTACTCTTTCGTAACAGATTCTATGTCACCATCAGGTATAGATATAGGTAATTTTTATCGTGTAATGAACAGAATTGGAGAGGTACTAGATCAGGAAGAGTATCAATATCTTATTGAAAATTATAAAAAAGTTTTTCCGTTAGTACGAGCATTGCGTAGAGAAAATGCTTTAAGAGGGCATTCTCCATATTTTAATATTTTTGTTCAGTCTAGAAGAAGTATGCGAAAATGAGTTCAAGAATCTTTTTCTAGTAGAGCACGTTATTATTATAAAAAAAATTGAAAATTTGTTAAATCTAATCTAGGCAGACAATTGGATTATCGTAAACTTAGTTCTGCACAAAAAGTAAAGCTGTTAAATATTTTCAGTCATCAAGTAAATCCGAATCAGGAGTATGCTCTTATTTTAAAGCATCCAGATGATTCCGTAACACTAAATCGAAATTTTTTAGGAAGACTCAAGAAGAAAAAAAAGTCGCAAGTCGAATTGACAGAAAGTAAATCATTAGTTAGAACGATAAGTAAAGCACCTTTTGTGCTTCCTTTTACAAAGCAAACTAAGAAATATGCACATAGTTATACACGGAGTGCACATCAGCCTCATTCAGATCTCGGTGATTATAGTGTAGATAATCGTTTGTTTACTTACGGTAAATTTATGTCATCAGCCCGTCAAGCGGTGTATGGTGACTTTTATAAAACAACGGTTAAACGACCGGTTCAAACAAAAAATAAATCTGGCATTATTAGTCGCGCTTGATCTAAGTTCAACGGGTCTTTTGGGCGTATTTCTAGGCATTCAAATGATAATATGTTTAACTTTTCTGTTACTCCTAATTATGATTATAGTGCGGGTAAAAATGGTTCTGTTCAGTTGTCTACACGTCCTAAAAGTTACCTTAAAGATCTGAGATGACGACACTATAAAAGAACTGGTGGACTGTATCATCCCAAAATTTTTCAATATTATTATGGACGTAGATATCTACCGGCATGAAGCTATACTAATCCGGGTAGGGGTAATATCTATGATAGAAAAACGATTAATTGGTTGAAGCTAAGCGAAGTGTTTACTCGAGGTTTGGGTCAGTATATACGTAGAGCACCTGCAGAAATATTACACAATCAATTTACAGGTAATCCAGATGGAAAGATTGCTGGTAATAATAGATTACATGGTACCGCTTTTCTTTTTGGCCGGCACTCACTTAAAATATCAATGCAAGAAGGAGCAGAAGAGCATACTAGGAATAATTTATTAATAGATCATTACGACGATGAGATGTTTACTCTTGGTGCAGAATTTGATGACAATTCATTAACTGCATTCCATCAACAATTAGTTAATGATTCATTACTTCGCCGGTCTAATTATAAAAAAATTTATAAATGGTATTATTTGTATAATGAAACTTATAACAAATCTAATTGATCGAAAGTACAAAAAGATGTGTTTAATTTACCATTAACTAAAAGAGAGACTAGGCGTTTGGATGTTCTTGAAAAAAAAAATAAACGAACTTCTATTTTATCAGAAGACACGAAAAGTAATTCGAATTACGATTCGGAGTTTGTTGTATTAGATGCTGAGTGTGAAAAACAACAGCAGGTTCAGGAGTCTGAGCACGATTGAATTATAGATGAAGAAGAGGATAGTAGGTTTGTGGAAGATGATGACGTTTTCGAAGATTTCGTTGTAGAGGGAGATGAGACAGAAATGCCTGTTGAAGATTTTTTAGGCGATATTAGAGATATTTTTAAGTAAAAAGTGATTCAAAATTTAGCACCATTTTTTTTGTTAATTGTAGGTTTTTATGGTTTAGCATCCGAACATGTTTCATTAATACGTAATGTGTATTCCGTTGAAATTTTAGTCTTAGGTTGTAGTTATATTACAGTTTTAGCATCAATTTTAGACGGAGATGCTTATGGTTTAATCATGGTTTTAGGGTTGCTATCTTTAGTCGCGGTGGAGTCCGCAGTTGGTTTGGCTTTAGTTATTACTGTATTCCGGGTTAGTACTACACCTAGTTTTTCTGATTTAACGGAGCTACATGGTTAATATATTAAATACTTGGACAGTAATTTTAGCTTTTTTGTCTATAATTGCTTTATCTAGTGTAAATGCGTTATTTTGGATGATTTTGACATTTTTGAGTTATAGTTTGGTGTTAATTTTAATAGGGTATGAATTTGTTGGTTTAATGATGATTATTATTTATATTGGAGCTATATGTGTTTTATTATTGTTTGTAGCTATGATTTTTCCTGAAATTTATTTATCTCCGGTTAGTCGTAGATGTACTTATTTTGATAATACGCAAAATTCTAAGATAGCGAAAGAATTTAAATTAGTAACTAGTGGTGTATTTATTAGATTTATTTACTATTCTTTAATTTTTAAAAAAAAAATAGGTCGCGAATTTGTTTTTTATGGTTGACTATTTTTTATTACTTTTTCGATTTTATTTTGTTCGCCTGTTGTTGTATTACATTTTTTAAGAGTAGTAGACTTAAGTCACCAAAAAAATTATAGAGACTTTGAAAATTTTTGACCGCTTATCGACATGTTGAATATAAATAGTTCCGGTTTAGACAGTTTGGTATCATCGTTTTCCGGAGATTTGTCGAGTATCTCTTCACTATTATACAGTGAGTGTAACATTATTCTAATTGCTATAGGTGTTATATTGACGATTGGGATGATCGCCGCTATTGCAATTTTAGGGGTAGAGGACATTTATTCATCAGAGTCAAATCGTTTTAATACTGGGTACTTTGCTAGTGAATTTCGTAGTATGCATAAATTAGAAACTTATAGTTATACTACAAGTTTGTATAATTTTTTAAAATAAAAAGTTAAAATGATAAATTTATTTTCTTATGTATGCATCTTGTTAATTAGTTCTTTATTATCAATGGTTTTAATTATGGTTCCAGTTTTGACAACTGCAGTTAATATGCGGGAAAATGGTATGCTTTCTGGTACAGAGTATGAGTGTGGTTTTAGTAGTCCTAGTACAACGAAATCAGGTCATTCAATACATTATTATCGATTAATGTTACTATTTTTAATGTTTGATTTAGAATTATTGTTTTTATTTCCTTGACCTGCTTCATCGGGTTTAGACGACATTACAGGAATTTTAATGTTTTTTGTTATTATTACATTCGGTTTTGTTTACGAGTGACGAGGGGGACTAATTGACTGGAATCCAAGTTCAGTGGCCGGTACCGGCGTTCTAAACTTGGTTTCTGGTTCAAATACATTGGAAAAAGTTCAAGGACAAAATAAAATAAACTTGCAAGGCGTTCTATTTTCCAATGTTAGTAGTTCCATTTTTAATAACATAGTTTCTTGTTTCCTATTATTAATATTGTCAGCTATTGTTTGGGTTAAATTTATAGTATTCTTGGTAAACGATAACGTATCGCCCGTTATTATTGTTTTACCTATCATTGTTCAAATCTCGTTACTTATAATGTTTGTATTTTTCTGATATATTAAAGTCCATAATTTGTCATTACATAAATTGAGTATTTCTAAATTAACACGTTATGTAATTAGTCTTCCATATTACTTTAATGATAAAATGCATCCAGATTTAGTTCTTTTTGCAGAAGAAGATCACGGTAATCCAACATTATTTGATCCAAGTACACGAATCCCTGATGGTTGAGAAATATATGGAGATGCGCCAGAAGATGACGATATAGTGGCAATTTGAAATTTGTATGTATGGCGAGGTGTCATGCGTATATTGTATCAAGAATTGAGTCCTTATATTCCTATTGAATGATTTGCTCGTTCACCGTTATCAAATTCTGAATTTTTGTACAGATTATATTATCTTAATGATAACTCATTTTATTATTTTACTCACGATCCGTTTATTTATTTTTTAAAATGTTATATTTTTCCTTTATTGCTTTTGAATACCGTTGTTTTTATTTTTGTTGTATTTGTTGTATTTTTAAGAGAAAAATGACTACCAAGGGCAATGGCTGACCGCGGTTATGATTTTGTATACTCAGATGATTATTTTTATCTAGATAAAGAGCATAACAAAAAAAAGCCTTACTTACGGGATAGCGATGAG
>Ga0255281_1000033_pt1 | contig 13107 bp, 15 predicted proteins | sample AtltaT_13_FD_183799 | JGI IMG/M metagenome (GOLD analysis project Ga0255281, IMG submission 183799) | Metatranscriptome of freshwater microbial communities from Altamaha River, Georgia, United States - Atl_Yuk_RepC_8d (Metagenome... | ecosystem: Environmental > Aquatic > Freshwater > River... | reverse complement strand
CTCAATCAGAGTGGAGTAACTTTCCGTTACCAATATGACATAATATTATCACGTTAGATTTTCTAATTCTTCTACTACACAATTACAGTTATAAAGGCTGTTACTGATAAATTTCACAATAAATAACAACCATAAATAAACGATGGCACGATACCTAGACTTTAGCCTAGACCAAGGCAGCACTTGAAATAAAGTGTTAAATTACACAGATACCAACAAGGCTAATATTAGTCTGGCTGGTTATTCGGTCCGAGCTCAGATGCGCAGAAGCTATTATAGCAGCAATTCTGTGGCCATGATTGCTACGGTCAGTAACGCTGCCCAGGGAGAAGTTACCCTAGAGCTGGCTGCTAACACTACAGCCAATCTTAAATCTGGTCGCTGGGTCTATGATCTAGAAGCCAATACAGCCAATGATGCTACGGTCATAAGAATTGTCGAAGGCATCATAACTATCATGCCCGGAGTAACCAGATGATCGTAACCAACAGAGAACAATTATCTGATTATTGCCTAAGACGCCTGGGCCATCCGGTCATAGAAATCAATGTCGACGATGATCAGCTAGAGGATCGTATAGACGATGCCTTTCAGTTCTATCGTGAATATCATTACGATGCCATAGAAAAAGTCTATCTAAAGCATGAAATGACAGCCAACAACATAGCCGATGGTTATGTCACTTTAAGCGATGCAGTAGTTGGTGTTGAAAGAATTTTGCCTTTCAGTAGCAAGACCACCAGTGGCATGAACATCTTTGACATTCGCTATCAGATACTAATCAACGATCTGTACAGCATCATGAGTACAGACCTAATCTATTATCAGCAAGTCAAAGGTCAGCTCGAGCTAATTCAGCAGGTACTGGTAGGCACTAAGCCCGTAAGATTCAATCGTCACATGAATCGTTGCTACATAGATCTAAGCTGGAGTTCTGATGTTAAGGCCGGTGAGTTTTTGGTCTTTGAATGCTGGCGCATACTAGATCCCAACACCTATACCGATGTTTATAATGACATGTGGTTGAAAAGATACGCTACTGCGCTGATTAAGCGACAATGGGGCGATAATCTTAAAAAGTTCGCTGGCATGCAACTTCCCGGTGGAGTCATGCTCAATGGACAAACCATTTACGACGAAGCTGTTCAGGAAATACAGAACATAGAACAAGAAATACGAAATACCTTTGAATTACCAGTGGATTTCTTTACGGGTTAATATCCTTCATTCCAACAGTATCATTGTAGGCAAGAACTAGACCAGTGTCGATAACTTAATATGCCAACGAATCATTATTTTCAAAGCGGCGTTCCCATGGGGCGTCGTAGCGAACAAAACCTCTATGAAGATTTAATCATAGAGTGTTTGCGCATCTATGGACACGATGTCTATTATGTACCTCGAAAGAAATTCAACCAGGACCTAATACTGAACGAAGATGTGCTGAATAGTTATGAACATGCCTATCCCATAGAAATGTATCTGGAAAATGTACAGGGATTTGAGGGCGAAGGTGAACTGCTAAGTAAATTTGGTGTTGAGTTACGAGATACTGCTACCTTTGTAGTAAGTCGCAGACGCTGGCGCCAGCTAGTAAATCACTATGGCCAGACCATACTGGACAGGCCGGCCGAAGGTGATGTAGTGTATTTCCCTCAGACCAAAAGCATATTTGAAATACGAAAGGTCATAGGCAATCAGCACTTTTACCAGGCCGGTGCTCTGTATGTCTATAAACTAAGCTGTGAGCTCATGCAATACAGTCTAGAGAATTTCGATACAGGGGTTACCGAAATAGATGGACTTCCTGATGCAGTGCAGGATCAGTTGCTGACTTCGAACTATGAACTCACTCTAGAGAATGCTGGTGCCTTATTGACCGAATTCGATGAACCCATAATGCTGGAAAATTACAATACCGATAGCTTTACGCTTCAGGGCGAAACCATTACAGATGCTCAGAATCTAAAATTTGATACCGATATTGACGACATACTAGACTTTACTGAGCGAAATCCCTTTGGCGAGGTGGCCCGTGCTTGATAAAACCTTTTATTGGGGAACCACTCGAAAGGCCATTATAGCTTTTGGTAACCTGTTCAATGACATCTTCATAGAACGTAGAAACAGCTCGGGACAGGTGCAGCAAAGGTTCAAGGTACCTTTGGCCTATGCACCTCGCCAAAAAATGCTGGCCCGAATCGAACAACAGCCTAATATTGATGATCAGCGAGTGCAGGTTACTTTGCCTCGCATGAGTTTTGAAATACTAAGTCTGGGCTATGATCCTCGCAGAAAAATTAGTCCCATACAGACCAACAGAGCTATTAATACAGCTGACAGTGATTTAATCAAAGCTCAGTATGCTCCAACACCCTATGATCTAAATATTAATTTATATGTCTATGTAAAAAATCAGGACGATGGTCTGCAGATAATCGAACAAATATTGCCATACTTTAATCCAGATTTCAACCTAAGCCTTAAAGCCATACCCGAACTAAACATCTTAAACGATTTGCCCGTAATACTAAACTCAGTAGATTATCAGGACGAATACGAAGGCGATTTTGCTGTACGCAGAGCCATTATCTGGACTTTGTCCTATACCCTGAAAATTAACTATTATGGTCCTGTGAACAGGACTGGAATTATTCGCAGAGTCAATGCTAATCTGTTTAATGATGCTGCTCTGACCCAGCAGTTACATGAATATACTGCTACGGTCTCACCTGAAAACGCTCAACCCAACAGTGACTTTGACTTCTCGGAAACCTTTACGGATTTCGAATGAAGAACATTAAAGAATTGGATGTGCTGTTCAACACAGCGCCCATGAACGAACCCTTGCCCGAACATTTACCAGCTCTAAAGCCTGGTCTAGATAACGACCAGCAGGACGACTATGATCTGGCCCGAGCCACTCTTAGAAGTGTTATCAACAAGGGACAGAATACTCTGGACGACATCATAGATCTGGCTCGCAATGGTGAGCACCCCAGAAGCTATGAAGTAGCTGGCCAGCTCATGAAAACCCTAAGCGACACTGCCAAGGATTTACTGGAGCTGCAGAAACGAGCCAAGGATCTAAAAACATCGGATACTAAAAATAATAGTATCAATACTCAGAATAATCTGGTGTTTGCTGGCAATACCGCTGAGCTCTTGCGAATGCTAAAAAACGAGCGAGATGTCAATGGCTGAAGTCAGCTACATGGGCAATACTAACCTAAAGCCCATAGGTTATGTCATAGATTATACGCAGGAAATGGTTCGAGAGCTCATAAAATGCAGCTCTGACCCCATATACTTTATTGAAAACTATTGTCATATCATAAGCCTGGACCAGGGTCTGGTACTGTTCAAACTGTATGCCTGCCAGAAACGAAAGGTTGATACCATAATCAACAATCGCAGAGTCATACTCATGGAGGGTCGACAGCAGGGCAAAAGCATAACTGCTGCAGCCTGCATACTTTGGTATACCCTATTTCAGGAAAGCAAGACCGTAGCCATATTGGCCAATAAGAAAGATGCTGCTCGTGAAGTGCTGTATCGTTATCAGATCATGTATGAGCACCTGCCGGTTTGGATGCAGCAGGGCGTCAAGACCTGGAACAAGGGCGACATAGAACTAGAAAATGGATCTCGAGTATTTACGGCTGCTACGGTAGCCAGCGGTATTCGAGGCAAGTCTGTTAACTGGTTATACATAGACGAAGCTGCTATTATTCCTAATACTGTAGCCGATGAATTTTTTACCTCAGTCTATCCAACCATTAGTGCTGGTGAAACCACTAAAATTCTGCTGACCAGTACTCCCCTGGGCTACAATCATTTCTGGAAATTCTGGAACGAAGCCGAACAGGGACTGAATGGTTTCATACCCTTGTTTATACCCTATACCGAAATCCCCGGTCGGGATGCAGCCTGGGCCGAGCAGCAACGAGCTTTGCTGGGCGAACTCAAGTTTAACCAAGAAGTATTATGCAAATTCCTGGGCTCTAGTTCTACACTCATAGCCCCTGATGTCATAGGTCGCATGAGCGCCAAGCGACCCGTATACAGTAAAGATGGTCTGGACATATACAATGATCCCGACAAGGACAGATACTATGCTCTAGTAGCTGATACTAGTCGAGGTGTTGGCGGGGACTATAGTGCTTTTGTCATCATAGACATAACAGAATTTCCCTATACTTTGGCCGGTAAGTTCAGGCACAACAAGATGCATCCTTTGCTGTATACAGATGTCATACATAAAGTAGCCAGAGACTTTAATAAAGCACATGTATTGGTCGAACTCAATGACAATGGACAGCAAGTCGCCGAAACTCTTTGGCGAGATCTAGAATACGAAAATATTTTCTTTGTTGGATCTGGTAAGTCAGGCCAGTACCTGAGTTCGGTTGGGACTGGTGCTTTACCTGGTGTAAAGACCAGTAAACAGGTCAAGCGCCTGGGCTGTAGTTTAATCAAGGGGCTGATTGAGCAGAATAAATTATTATTGCATGATGCTGACATCATTAGTGAATTCAGTACATTCATAGAAAAGAAGCAAAGTTACGAGGCCGATGAAGGTTACCATGACGATCTAGTCATGTGTTTGGTGCTATTCGGTTGGCTTAGCAATGACATGTATTTCAAGGAACTGACCAACAGCAACCTCAGAAAAGCGCTGTTTAATAATCAGATAGAACAAATCGAAGCCGAACTTACACCCTTTGGATTCTTCGAGGATCATACCGAGAGCCTCAAGGATCAGCCCGAAGTCATAGCCGGCGATCTATGGTTTAACGATGATCCATTTACCGAAATTGGGAAAATGCGAAACAAATGGTTGTCTAGTGTCTAAATACTGGTTTTTATAAATAATCGGTATTAAGAATTCGCTATGTCAACTTTAAGGAGAATAAGATGGCATTTCAGCTTTCACCAGGCGTACTGGTTACTGAAAGGGACCTAACCGATGTAGTCCCAGCAGTTTCCACAACTGCTGGTGGGTATGCCGGTCATTTTAACTGGGGACCAGTTAATGTAGTTGTTAGTGTTGATTCTGAAAAGACACTGGCAAAACAATACGGCACACCCGACGATAATACCCATGGCTCATTTTTTACAGCAGCTAATTTTTTAGGTTATGGAAATAATCTGCAGGTTGTCAGAGCCGAAGCTTCTGGCCATCTAAATGCTGTAGCTGCTAGAAATGCTCTGGATGTTTCCGGAACAGCAACATTAATTAACAATGTAGACGATTACGAAGCTAATACAGCGTTTCTGGCTGGTAGTCTGGCCAGTTCAGTTGGATTGTTTGCTGCCAAGTATCCAGGTACCTGGGGCAACAGTCTAAAAATTAGCATGTGCGATGGCAATACCTGGGGCTCATGGGCCTACAAGACAGAATTTTCAACTGCACCTGGAACTAGTACCTATGCATCGGGTCGCAGTGGTTCCTATGATGAAATGCATATCATAGTAATCGATGAAGATGGGCTGTTTTCTGGCGTAGCCGGCAGTGTACTAGAAAAATTTGATTATGTTAGCAAGGGACGAGATACCAAGAAATCCGATGGCAGTACAGCCTACTACAAAGATGTACTAAGAGACCAAAGCGGTTATGTGTATGTCATAGATCATCCAGCAACTGCTAACCTCAGTGCCAGTGCAAACTGGGGCAATGCTGTGACTGGTGTAACCTTTGCCAATCTAAATGCAGCTGTTACCAGTAGTTTTAGGAATGGCGCTCTGGGCACACCCAGCGATGCCAATGTTATCAGTGCCTATAATCAGTTCCTCCAAGATGGACTGTACGATGTAAGCCTGATCCCAGTTGGCCCCTATGGTCAGAACGTCATTGAGCACGTGGTTGAAAATATTTGCGAAGTACGCAAAGACTGTATTGGATTCTTTAGTCCAGAACTATCCGATGTTAAAAATCGAGCAACCACTAGTGCAGCAACAACAGACGTTGTATCATTCAGAGAAGCAGTTAATCTTAACAGCAGCTATGGTGTCATGGACAGCGGTTGGAAATACCAGTATGATCGTTACAATGATACCTATAGATGGGTACCATTAAATGGTGACGTTGCTGGTCTTTGTGCTCGAACAGACTTTACCAACGATCCTTGGTTTAGCCCAGCTGGCTATACCCGAGGTGTCATTAAGAATGTAGTCAAGCTGGCTTTTAGCCCAACACAAAGTAATAGAGATACACTGTACAAGGCCGGAGTAAATCCTGTGGTCAGTTTCCCTGGACAGGGTACTGTATTGTTTGGTGACAAGACACAGCTAAGCAAACCCAGTGCATTTGATAGAATCAATGTTCGCAGATTGTTCATAGTTCTTGAAAAGGCCATAGCCACAGCAGCCAAGTATCAGCTGTTTGAATTCAATGATGCCTTTACCAGAGCGCAGTTTAGAAATCTGGTCGAACCATTTTTGCGAGATGTACAGGGTCGCCGAGGTATTACAGACTTTAAAGTGGTCTGCGATGAAACCAATAACACCGGTGAAGTCATAGATCGTAATGAGTTTGTGGCTGACATCTTCATAAAGCCAGCTCGCTCAATCAACTATATTACACTAAATTTCGTGGCTACCAGAACTGGTATTAGCTTCGAAGAAGTTGGAGCCTAAGGAGAACTAGATGTCAACCGTATTCAACGTAGATAGATTTAAGGCTGCGTTAACCAATGGTGGGGTTCGTCCCAACCAATTCGCAGTATTACTTAGCTTCCCTACCTATGTTGCTGGTCAGGCTCTGGCAGTAGCCAGAGCACCATTCCTGGTTACAGCAGCCGAACTGCCTGGCCAGGACATTGGACCAGCCACAGTGTTTTATAGAGGTCGAGAAGTTAAGTTTGTTGGCGACCGAGTCTATGCCCCCTGGACCATTACAGTACTGAATGATGCAGACATGAGCATCAGAACAGCCCTGGAACAATGGATGAATGGCATGGAAGATCTAGCCAACAAGACTGGCAGAATGAATCCAGCAGACTATCAGAGAAACATTGATGTCTATCAGCTAGACAGAAATGGCAATGTACTCAAGGGTTATAAATTAGTTAGCGCTTTCCCGACTAATCTAGCACCCATACCTCTGGATTTCGGAGCCAATGATCAGATCAGCAATTTCACAGTTACCTGGCAATATCAGCACTTTACAGTGACCAATAGTGCTAGCCAGCAGGCTGTTGATATCGCCCGAACCTTTATTGGTGCTTTAGGTTAATTAACAGGCTAAATTATGGCTATATCATTATTTGGGTTCACTATTAGCCGAGATCAGAACGAAGATCCGGCTAATAGAACACAGAGTTTTGTAACACCCACGCCTGATGACGGTGCCAGCACTGTCCAGGCCGGTGGGTATTTTGGCACCTATGTTGACCTGGACGCTACGGCTAAATCCGAATCTGAGCTCATAACCAAGTATCGAGAAGCCAGCCAGTATCCAGATTGCTCAACAGCCATAGATGAAATCGTTAGCGAAGCCATAGCTGCTGTAGACGATGAAAATCCTGTGGACATTAATCTTGACGAAGTAGAGCTAGACGACAAAATCAAGAAAACCATAAGTATCGAATTCAAACAGATTCTAAAACTGTTGGAGTTTAATAACAAAGGTTTCGACATATTCAGACGCTGGTATGTAGATGGTAGAATCTATTACCAAAAGGTCATAGACATCAAGGCTCCCAAACGAGGCATACTAGAACTCAGACAAATCGATCCTCGTAAGATCAGAAAAGTTCGTAACATACAGAAAGAAAAACTTCAGAACGGTGTCGAAGTAATTAAAAACATCGAAGAATTTTTTATCTACAATGAAAAAGGTCTGCAGGTAAATGCTAACTTTGGAGCCAACCCCAGTAATCCAAATCAGGGCATAAAAATTGCTCCGGATTCCATTAGCTATACACCCAGCGGACTTCTAGATCTAGAAAAGAATGTAGTACTTAGTTATCTGCACAAGGCCATTAAGCCTGTTAATCAGCTTAAGATGATGGAAGATGCATTGGTTATCTATCGTCTAAGTCGTGCACCTGAACGCAGAATTTTTTATATTGATGTTGGTAACCTACCAAAAATCAAGGCCGAGCAATACATGAAAGACATCATGGCTCGGTATAGAAATAAAATCATCTATGATTCTAGTACGGGCGAAATTCGTGACGACAGAAAGGTCATGAGCATGCTCGAGGATTTTTGGTTGCCTCGCAGAGAAGGTGGCAAGGGCACAGAAATTACTACCCTACCTGGCGGAGAAAATCTTGGCCAGATCGAAGATATAAATTATTTCCAGAACAAACTATACCAGAGTCTTAATGTACCAACCAGTCGCATGCAGGCCCAGACTGGATTAAATTTTGGTCGAGTAGCTGAAATTACCCGAGATGAATTAAAGTTTGCTAAGTTTGTAGCCAGACTCAGAAAAAAGTTCAATGATCTATTCAATGATCTGCTAAGAACTCAGCTCATACTCAAGGGCATAATTACTCAGGCTGATTGGGACACACTACAGGAAAAACTACAGTACCAGTATGCCCAGGATCAGTATTTTCAGGAATTAAAAGAAGCCGAGACCATGCGTAATCGCATAGACTTGCTAAATCAGGTTCAGCCCTATGTAGGTTTTTATTTTAGTAAACAATATGTCCAGAGAAAGATTCTTCGCATGAGTGACGAAGATATAGAGGACATGAATGAAGAAATAAGCGTAGAGCCTACCATGCCTAACCAGGAAGATGCTGTTCCAGTACCAACTGCTGGAGCTACTCAGGCTGCTAGCCAAGAAAACCGTCCTAATGCGCCAATAAATAATTGAGGAATTAAACATGGATACAAATCAAGTTATTAATCAGATGGTTCAGGATATTGTTGCCGGTAGCGCTGCTGATGCGCAGGACAGATTTGCTCAGGTAATGTCAGCAAAGATTACCGATGCTCTGGAACAGCGCAAAACCAACATAGCTCAGAATCTATACAAGACCGAACCCGAGGCCACAGATGCTTAAATTTTCCGATCTAAGACTGCTGCAGATACTAGAATCCATTCAGGGAACAGATCTCCTAGAGAAGCTAAAGCCTTCGGATCCTACAGGTAAGTATATTCACGATTTCGTTCATAGCGATAATCCTAAGTTTGCTGGCAAAAGCAAAAAGGAACGTATTCGCATGGCGCTTGGTGCTAAATATGGTGCCATGCGTAAGATGAAAGAAGAAACTGAGCAAATTGATGAAGCCGGAAAAACTAATACCAAGTATTCGGTCGATAAAATTCACAAGCATCCTGACGGTGCACATACAGTAAAGATCAAATATACGCATCCCAATGGGGAAACAGGGCACCATATTCATTCCGGTAAACCAGCCTATGTTGCCAAACTAGTAAAAAATAGATATAACTTATCTGTCTAACAGGGATAGAAAATGCCTACGCACATACTTAAAAAGGTCAGACAGCAGGCAGTAGTACAATATGTTGGTTCGGGCAGTACTACCATAGACCTGGCTAGCCTGGCTCTGGCTGACGAAACCTTTGACAGAGCCAATTCCAAGGTTACCCTGGCACATGTATATTTTCATTTTGCTACAGCCGGAACCATTGCCAGAGCCAGCGGAAATACCATACTAGAATTTGCTGCAGGTGCCATGGACAATTGGGATTTTGCCGGTCAGGGTGGGTTCGTTCTTAATCAGGATGCCAACGCCAATGTGGTTATAAACATGGGAGCCAGTTCTGGTACAGTTATAATGACACTGCATAAATCAGCTGGTTTTACCGCGCCCAATAATCAAACCCTGCCAGATTACCTAAAGATCTAATATGAAACTCATCAGAGAAAGCACTCAGGAGCTACAATACCTGACCGAAGATGCCAATGGCAAGAAAAGCTATTTCATAGAAGGCATCTTCATGCAGAGCGACAAAGGCAATCGCAATGGTAGAATCTATCCATATGCGGTCATGGAAAAAGAACTGGATAGATACCAGACCATGATAGCCGAAAAACGAAGTCTAGGAGAATTAGGACACCCTGATAACCCTAGTATTAATTTGAATCAGGTAAGCCACCTGATTACAAGTCTAAGATTCGAAGGCAAGGATGTAATAGGCCGAGCCAAGATCTTAGAAACACCCATGGGCAAGATCGCTCGAAACTTTATAGATGAGGGAGTTCGCCTGGGTGTCAGCAGCCGAGGGCTGGGTAGTCTCAAAGAGACCAAAGATGGTGTCATGGAAGTGCAGGATGATTTTCATCTGGCCACTGTAGACATTGTTGCTGATCCCAGTGCTCCAGATGCATTCGTGGCTGGCATCATGGAAGGTCGAGAATGGATACTAGAAAATGGTATCTGGACCAGTATACAGATAGAGAATGCTCAGAAGGTCATGAAGCAAACTACAGCTAAAAACCTCGACGAAGCCAAACTTAAGATCTGGGAACAGTTCATGTCCGGTCTTTCAAGGTAAGAATTCTTATAAATAATCAATAGAAAAAATCATTTAGGAGACTCTAAATGTCGGTAGATAGTAAAATTAAACAGCTGCTAGAGCGTCTGGAGGCTCGTAAACTTGACGAAGCCGAAGAAATGGGTGCGGCATCTGTTAAAAAGGATAGCACTCTTAGTGCCAAACTGCCCGGTGATGCATCTAGCCCCAAGCAAGGTTCCAGCGAGGACGCCAGCTTCGAAAGCCGAGATGAAAAAGAACCAAACCAGGGCGCCAAGGCTGCAGCTCCAGTCAGCAAATCACCAGTCCCTCAGCACAGTGGCGCTGGTGCAGCTCCAAACTTTACAACTGTTGCTGACCCAAGATCAGTTGTTAACCAGTCCAGCAGCAAGGGCAATGTTCACCAGGAAGAAGTAGACGCTTCTGCTGAAGAAACAGTTGTCCAGGAAACTGTTGAAGAAGAATCCATCGAAGAAGAAACAACCGAAGTAGCTAAGATCGATCTTAGCCCAATCTTTGGTGCTGATCTTAGCGAAGATTTCAAAGAAAAAGCAACCAGCATTTTTGAAGCTGCTGTTGTTGCCAGAGTTAACCATGAAATGGAAAAAATTAATGCAGCCCTGGACGAAAAATTCGCCGAGGATGTTGCAGAATTCCAGCAAGCCATGGTTGAAAAAATTGATAGCTACCTAAATTATGTGGTAGAAAATTGGATGAAGGAAAACGAGATTGCAATCGAGTCTGGTCTCCGTACCGAGATTGCCGAGGACTTTATCCATGGTCTCCAGGGACTATTCAAAGAACACTTCATTGAAGTTCCTGAAGAAAAATATGATGTACTAGGTGAATTGCAGGAAACTACCGAAGCTTTACAGGCCAAACTAGACGAAGCCATTGAAGCCAACGTAGCCTTAAACAATCAGGTAAATGATATGCGTCGCCTGGCTGTTATCGAAGAAATGAGCAAAGATCTTGCCGATACCGAAGCCGCCAAGCTGAATAAGCTTCTGGAAGGTGTAGAATTCGAAGATGAAGACCTGTACAAGGAAAAAGTTTCTGTAATCAAAGAAAACTATTTCCCCAAGGCACCAGCTGCTACTACTGTAGTTGCTGACCAGGCTGCTCCACTGCTTGAAGATGCTGAACAAGCTCCAAGCATGATTACTGAGAATAGCTTGGTTAGCCAGTATGCCAGGGCTTTATCTCGTGGCATCAAGAAGCAATAATTCATAAATAATAAAAAGATTTAGGAGACCCTAATGTTCTTATCCGAACAATTGCAACAAAAATGGGCCGCTATTCTGGATCATCCAGATCTGCCCAAAATTGAAGATAGCTATAAGCGTCAGGTTACTAGCGTTTTGCTAGAAAACCAAGAGAAATCACTTCGTGAAGAGCGTTCATCGCTGTTGACAGAAACACATGCTAACAACATCCAGGCAACTTCTGGTATCAGCACCTATGACCCAATCCTTATTGGTCTGGTTCGTAGAAGCATGCCTAACCTCATGGCCTATGACATCTGCGGCGTTCAGCCCATGACCGGCCCAACCGGCCTGATCTTCGCAATGCGCAGCATGTATGGTTCAGAGCGTGCCAACACTGAAACACGTGTTGAAGCTCTTTACAACGAAGCCGATACCGACTTTAGCGGTGTTGGTACTCACAGTGGTTCAATCAGCAACATCCTGGCAACCAGCAGCTATACCACAGGTACAGCCAACAGTACAGCCAACATGGAAGCTGCTAATGACTACAATGAAATGTCTTTCAGTATCGACAAGACAACTGTTACTGCCAAGAGCCGTGCGCTTAAAGCAGAATACACAGTTGAACTTGCTCAGGACCTGAAAGCTATTCACGGTCTTGATGCCGAAGCTGAGCTTAGCAACATCCTCAGCCAGGAATTCATGTTCGAGATCAACCGTGAAATCGTTCGCTTGATCTATAAAGTTTCTAAGCCCGGTAGCCTGGCTACTGCTGCTCCTGGTACTTTTGACCTTGACGTCGATTCAAATGGTCGTTGGTCAGTTGAGCGTTTCAAAGGTCTGTTGTTCAACATCGAACGTGATGCCAACCATATTGCCCAAGACACACGTCGTGGCAAAGGTAACATCATTGTCTGTTCAGCCGACGTTGCCAGTGCATTGGCCATGTCAGGTGTTCTAGACTATACACCTGCTCTTAGCACCAACCTGAACGTTGATGATACTGGCAACACATTTGCTGGTGTTTTGAACGGTCGTTATCGTGTTTACATAGACCCGTATACCGGCAACCTGGGTGCTAGCCAGCAATTCTACATGGTAGGTTATAAGGGTTCAAGCCCCTATGACGCTGGTATCTTCTATTGCCCATATGTTCCTCTGCAAATGGTTCGTGCTATCGATCCTAACAGCTTCCAGCCAAAGATTGGCTTCAAGACTCGTTACGGTCTGATTGCTAACCCCTATGTAACCAATGCAGCCGGTGCTAACGATGCTGATAGCTTCACAGCTAACCGTAATCAGTACTATCGTAAGAGCCGTGTTATCAACCTAATGTAATTAGGTTTAGATTTAAGCCGACACTAAGATCGGTCAGGGGCGCTTAGGCGCCCCTTTTTTTTCTTTATAAATATTGATATGTACACAAGCAACCTAAAT
>Ga0255281_1000024_pt1 | contig 13894 bp, 23 predicted proteins | sample AtltaT_13_FD_183799 | JGI IMG/M metagenome (GOLD analysis project Ga0255281, IMG submission 183799) | Metatranscriptome of freshwater microbial communities from Altamaha River, Georgia, United States - Atl_Yuk_RepC_8d (Metagenome... | ecosystem: Environmental > Aquatic > Freshwater > River... | reverse complement strand
CTGAAAGTCATAATGGGGCGCCGGTTTCGTTGGCCGGCGATACTCTTGCTGAAGTTGCAGATCGAGACTTCAAGCAGCTCCTGCTGCTACGGCTTCGACAGATCGTCTCGGAAAAAGACTTTACAATCTACCATCTCATCTCTTTTGACGGGTGGACTCCGGTTCAGGTTGCCGAGCATTTCGGCATGCGGCGTGGGACTGTAGACACCATCATCTGCCGCACCCGACAGGCAGCCCGCCGTGAATTGGCTCGGATCGGGGAGGGGCTCGGTTGAGGGTTTCCTGCCTTATTTTTCCGGAATCCAACTCGTCCCGAGAACAGCGCTGAAAATTTTTCAAAAAGGTATTGCACCGAGTCGGTCAACGGATAATCTCGTCGCTCCGTTTCTCTTCTTTATGAAGCGAATGCGGATCGTGTCCAACCGATAACCGCGAGCCCCAAGCTGGCGGGAGTGATGGCTGGATCCGCGAGGACAGACGTCCCGCGTTAACGCTGACCAATTCGTGAAAACATTTAGGCCGCTCACGCCGTCGACCCGGTATGTCACGGTGGAAGATTTTTCGGACGTAACGAAAACTCGTCCCGAGAAGTCCCTCGTCTTTACGAAGAAGGGGACTGGCGGGCGAAACAGTCATGGTCGAGTTACCGTTCGTGCCCGGGGTGGCGGTCACAAGCGGAAGATTCGTAACGTAGACTTCCGTCGGGGTAAGGTTGGGGTCGTGGCTAAGGTGATTGCTGTTGAGTACGATCCGAACCGGACTGCGCGTTTGGCTTTGATCGAGTATCCTGATTCGGAGCGGGCCTACATTTTGTGCCCTGATGGTCTCAAAGTGGGGGACTCGGTCATGAGTGGTCCTGCTGCCGCTCCGACGACCGGCAATGCTCTGCCTCTGGCGAACATTCCTGTTGGTCTCGCGATTCATAACATTGAGCTGCTTCCGGGTCGCGGGGCTCAGATGGTTCGTTCTGCTGGTTCTCATGCAACGCTCATGTCCCGTGATGGGGGTTATGCTCAGGTCAGGCTCCCCTCGGGGGAGATTCGCAAGGTTCATGAGCAGTGCTTTGCGACAATTGGTCAGGTCGGGAACGCTCAGTGGGAGAATGTTGTTCTTGGAAAAGCTGGTCGTGCCCGTCATTTGGGTATTCGTCCGATGTCTCGCGGCATGGTCCGCAACCCTGTCGATCACCCGAACGGTGGTGGTCAGGGCAAATCCAAGGGCGGTGGCGGCCGCCAGCATCTGACGTCTCCTTGGGGTCTGCTCGCCAAGGGGTATCGCACTCGTAACCGAAGGAAGCTCTCGAACCGATTCATTATGGTCAGGCGTGATGGCCGGCCGATGAAACTCAAGTAATAAGACAATGGGTCGCTCACTAAAGAAGGGTCCGTACGTTGATCCAAGCCTCCAGCGCCGGGTCGATAAGTCGAAGGAGTCCAAGGCTCGGTCTCCGATCAAGACTTGGTCACGTCGCACGACGATTACTCCGGAGTTCGTTGGCATGACGTTTAACGTACACAATGGAAAGGTCTTCAATGCGGTCTTCGTGACCGAAAACATGGTTGGCCACAAGTTGGGTGAATTCAGCTTCACCCGCACCTTTAAGAAACACGGCGCCCACACCGCCAAGGCGGAAGCTAAATAGCGAGACACCATGCAAGTTCAGGCTGTCACAAAAAATTTCCGCATGTCCGCGCAGAAAATGCGCGAGGTCGTGCGTCAGGTGCAAGGGTTGCCCGCAGAGGAGGCTTTGGCTGTTCTCCAGCATGTCCCTCGCAAATCGGCTCGCGTGGTTGCGAAGACTCTTCGCTCTGCTATTGCCAACGCCGAGAACAATCATGGCCTGAGAGCGTCCAACTTGGTGGTTATCCGGGCCGCTGCCGAAACCGCGGGTGGTCTACGTCGGTTCACACCTAAGGCTCGCGGGTCTGCGGGTCCTATCATCAAGCGCTCCTGCCACGTCCGGATCATCCTGTCCGAAAGAATCTAAACATGGGCCAGAAAACCAATCCAATCGGCCTCCGGATCCCGCTCAACCGCGAGTGGCGCTCCAAGTGGTACGCCAGCAAGCGCGACTTCGGTGGGCTGCTCACCGAGGACCGGATCATACGCGATACCCTTAAGAAGAAGCTCGATGCGGCCGCCGTGCCGAAGATCCAGATCGAGCGGGCAGCTAGCCGGTGCCGTGTAACGATTTTCACCGCCCGTCCTGGTGTTGTTATCGGGCGAAAAGGATCCGAAATCGACAAGCTCAAGGAAGAGCTTTCCAAGCTTACTGGAAAAGAAGTCTACGTTGACATCCAAGAGGTCAAGCAGGCTGAAACCGATGCTCAATTGGTCGCCGAGAGCGTTGCGATGCAGCTCGAACGTCGGATTTCTTTCCGGCGCGCGATGAAGAAGTCAATTCAGGTCGCCATGGAGTTTGGCGTTGAGGGCATCAAAATCCGTTGCTCAGGCCGTCTTGGCGGTGCGGAATTGTCACGTGTCGAGACTTACCATCAGGGACGCGTTCCGCTGCACACTCTTCGTGCGAATATCGACTTTGGATTCGCGGAGGCTCACACTGTCTATGGGAAGCTGGGCGTGAAGTGCTGGATATGCAAAGGTGAGGTCAAACGTTCCGATCTCAAGTCTGTCTCCGCTGCCCCGATTGTACCGGGTTCCCGTCCCGAGCCCGCTGCACCGGCCAAACCTTAAGTTTTAGGAGATTCTTGTATGGCAATGATGCCCGCCAGGGTTAAGTACCGTAAGATGCACCGTGGGAGCCGTCGGGGCTTAGCCTCGAGGGGGAACAGCGTTGCCTTCGGTGAATACGGTCTACAAGCGCTTGAGCGCTGCTGGATGGATACCAAGCAAATCGAGGCTGCTCGTGTGGCCATCACCCGCTACATGAAGCGTAGGGGAAAGGTTTGGATCCGCATCTTTCCGGATAAGAGTTTCACGAAGAAACCCTTGGAAGTTCGAATGGGTACCGGAAAGGGCGGTGTTGAGTCCTGGGTGGCTGTAATCCGTCCGGCGAATATACTTTTTGAGGTGGACGGTGTACCTGAGGCGGTGGCCCGCGAGGCAATGCGCTTGGCGGCGAACAAGCTTCCCATTTCGACCAAGTTTATCGTGCGTCACAAGCTGGCGTAAACCTGCTGCAATATGGCCAAGGCAAAGTTTCAGAATTTAAAAGAATTGACCTCGCAGGAACTCGGGGCCCGTGCGCGAGACCTCCGTCAGGAGCTCTTCAACCTCAGGGTCCAGAAGGCAACAGCACGTTTGGAGAAGACCCATCGAATTCGGGCCATCCGTCGAGAGATTGCCCAGTGCGAGACGAGGATCACCCAGCTCCGGCATCGCGCCTAAGCCCTACCTATCACCACCATGGCAGAACAAACCCAAGTCCGAGGGCATCGCAAAGAGCGCGTCGGGGAAGTCGTTTCCGACAAGATGTCCAAAACGATCGTCGTCCGTGTGGAACGTCGCTTCCGTCATCCCGGAGTAGGTAAGGTAGTGACCTCGTACGGGAAATTTTACGCCCATGATGAGGGTGAGATCGCCGGTGTCGGAGATCTAGTCCGCATCGAGGAAACTCGCCCGCTTTCGCGGACGAAAAGATGGCGTCTGGTCCAAGTTCTAAACCGGGACGGCTCTGTTAAGGCAGAGTCCAAATAGGAGAAAGTAGGGATTTATGCTTCAGGTTCGATCCAGTCTCGACGTGGCGGACAACACCGGCGCCAAGGTTGCGTGGGCGATCGGGGTGATCGGTCGAAATCAGGCCTACGCCCGGGTGGGTGATGTCATTAAGGTTCACATTAAGGAGGCCGCTCCGGATGGAACAGTGAAGAAGGGTGAGGTGCAAAACGCTGTTATAGTCAGGACCCGTCAGCCGATACGAAGGGCCGACGGATCCTACCTTCGGTTCGATCGCAACGCAGTTGTGATAATCGACAAGGAGAATAATCCCCGTGGAACACGTATTTTTGGTCCTGTTGCCCGCGAACTCCGAGAGAAGAAGTTCATGAAGATTATCTCGCTGGCGCCGGAGGTCATCTGAGGAATGCGTATGAGCGATCAAAAAAAACAGCGTTTCCACGTTCGCCGCGGCGATGACGTCGTGGTGATCTCGGGTTCGGCTAAGGGACGTCGCGGTAAGATTCGCGAAGTTCTCACCGGGAGTCTTTCTGTGGTATTAGAAGCTTCTGACGAACGGTCTAAGGAGGGTGAGGAGAAGCGTCGCTTGGTGAAGCCTGTGTTACACTACACGAGGAAGAGCCAGCAAAATCCCGAAGGAGGACTGTTGTGGCTCGAGGGTCCTGTCCACGTATCGAATGTCATGAAAGCTGACGAGTTTGAACGTCGTCAGGCGCGTCGTACGAAGAAGAGCTGACCCACTGACAAAAACAGTATTTCGGAACCATGATTCCACGTCTCCAGACCAAGTATTCCGCAGAGGTCGCGCCTGCGCTCAAAGCCAAACGGGGTTACGCGAATCCCCATCAAGTTCCCCGGATCGAGAAAATCGTCATCAACATGGGTGTCCGATCTGATTCCGAAAAGGGATCCATTGAAGAGGCGGTAAAGGAACTTGGCATGATTACGGGCCGCAAGCCCGTAGTGACAAAAGCGAAAAAGAGCATCGCGAATTTCAAGCTTCGTCAGGGGCAGAATGTCGGCTGCAAAGTTACCCTTCGACGTGGTGTGATGTACGAGTTCCTGGACAGGCTAATCACGGCGGCTTTGCCGAGGATTCGTGACTTCCGAGGTATTTCCTCGAGGAAGTTCGATGGGCGTGGCACGTATTCCTTGGGGCTCCCTGACCAGACCATATTTCCTGAGATTGAGCTCGACAAGATCAAGAGGCAACAAGGTATGGATATCACGATCGTGACGAGCGCCCCGACCGATGAGGAAGCCTACGATCTCCTCAAAATGATGGGGATGCCTTTCTCGAAGTAAACGGATCAATTTTCGACCTATGGCTAAGAAAAGTTGGCTAGAGCGCAACAAACGCAAGGCGGCGACTGTCAAGAAGTACGCCGCTCTGCGTGCTGAACTGAAGGCCAAGGGTGACTACAAGGCCCTCGCCAGTCTCCCACGGGACGCCAGTCCTGTGCGTCTCGTAAATCGTTGTGAATTCAGCGGTCGACGACACGCCTTTATTCGAAAGTACGGTATTTCGCGACTCACTTTTCGGGAAGCCGCACTCAATGGGCTGATCCCTGGTGTCACTAAGGCCAGCTGGTAATCCGAAACTCTCATGCACGACCCCATCTCCGATCTCCTCACCCGTATCCGGAACGCGGGCACCGCGGGCCATCCTGAGGTTTCCGTTCCTCACTCTGCATTTAAGGAGTCGATTGCCAGAGTACTGAATCAGGAAGGTTACCTCGGCTCAGTTGACGTTGAGGGCAAGGAAAAAAAATCCCTGAAGATCGCTCTTCGTTATCAGGGGCGCAAAAATGTTATCACTGGTCTTAGGCAAGTAAGTTCTCCGGGGCTCCGCCGGTATGTTAATGCTCGTGAGGTTCCTCGTGTTCTTGGTGGGATGGGAGTAGCCGTTCTCTCAACCCCTAAGGGGGTCATGACCGATGTGCAAGCCCGGAAGAACAACTTGGGCGGAGAGGTTGTCTGCTTTGTCTGGTAGTTCGAAGACTCAAACGCTTATGTCCCGTATTGGAAAGACACCTGTCGCCCTTCCGCCGAAGGTCAAAGTTTCGGTAAATGATGGTCGTGTTTCGGTCGAGGGCCCCAAGGGTAAGCTTGATTTAGCTCTCCCTAAGCTCACCGAGGCCAAAGTAGAGTCAGGATCCGTCATCGTCCTCCGTGCTGGGGATACCTCAGAGGCTCGGGCAAATCACGGTTTGGCCCGTGCCTTGATCAATAACCTTGTGAAGGGTGTTACGGATGGGTTCTCCAAGAAACTCGAAATTCAAGGCGTCGGTTTCAAGGCAGCTGTTCAAGGCAAGATTGTCAATATGGCCCTCGGCTACAGCCATCCGATTCTGTATCCCATACCGGATGGAATCAAAGTGACTGTCGAGGAGAACACAAAGCTGTCAGTGGAAGGTATCGACAAGGAGCTTGTAGGTCGTGTTGCGTCCGAGCTTCGGAGCTTCTATCCGCCTGAGCCTTACAAGGGTAAAGGAGTCCGCTACGTTGGCGAGAAGGTCATCCGCAAGGAAGGCAAGACCGTCCAGTAATTTAAGCACCTGTCTTTTTGATGAAACCTCAAGAGAAAGCTCGTCGCCTCCAACTGCGCCAGTGGCGTTTGCGGAAAAAGGTGGTTGGCACCACCGACCGACCTCGGATGAGTGTCAAGTTTACCGGGGCGCACATTTATGTGCAGTTCGTCGACGATTCAAGTGGCCGGACCATAGCTTCGGCCGGTACCCGTGATAAATCTGCAGCAACGGAGCAGAAGGGTGCCAACACAAAGGCTGCGTTGGTCCTCGGCAAACGTGCCGCCCAGGCTGCTTTAGCAGTAGGCATATCTCAGGTCGTTTTCGATCGGAGTGGTGCCAGATATCATGGCAAGGTTAAGGCCTTGGCCGACGCAGCCCGCGAAGGCGGTCTGAAATTCTAAACCCATCGGAGGAACGCTTGTGTCTGAAGAAAACAAGGTAGAATCAACGCCGCCGCAGCTGGTGGCCCCTCGGGGCGATCGGCCTGAGAGAGGTAGAGATCATCGCGGTGAGCGTGGCAATAGGCCCCGTCGCCGTTCCCAAGAGCCTGAAGGTGACCGCGATAACGGCTTTGTGGAGAAGACTATTTTCGTCAATCGGTCTGCCAAGGTTGTAAAAGGTGGTCGCCGGTTTAGTTTCAGTGCACTCGTAGTCGTCGGCGACAAGCAGGGCCGCGTTGGCTTAGGTCTCGGGAAAGGAAATGAAGTCGCTGATGCAATTCGCAAAGCTGGAGAGGGTGCCAAAGCTCAATTGACTTCGGTGGCTTTGAAGGATAAGACCATCCCTCATGAGGTGCTTGCAGAGTACGACGGCGCAAGGGTTCTTCTGAAGCCCGCTAGTCCTGGAACAGGCTTGATATGCGGCAAAACCGTACGTGCTGTCGTTGAATCTGTCGGCGTACGTGATGTGCTCTCTAAGTCCTTGGGCTCTAAAAATCCGGCAAACGTAGCCAAGGCTACTCTCGATGCTCTAATGCAGCTCCGGAAACGTGAGGACATCCTTCAAGCTCGTGGCTTGGGGCACTAAATTAATTACCTTTTATGAGACTTCACTCCATCAAGCCTCGTCCGGGTTCAAAGCATCGAAGGAAGAGACTCGGCGCTGGTGAATCCAGCGGCCACGGTAAGACTTCGGGACGTGGCGGTAAGGGACAGTCCGCGCGATCGGGAAGCTCCATTCGAATCGGTTTCGAGGGCGGGCAGATGCCTTTAATCCGTAGGCTTCCGAAGCGAGGGTTCAATAATTCACGGTTCGGGACCGAGTATGCTCCAGTGAACTTAGATTCGTTAAACCAATTCGAAGACGGATCTACGATCGACGAATCAATTCTTCGCAAGGCTGGGTTGGCGAATGGTCAGGTTCTCCCAATAAAGATTCTCGCGAGAGGAATCCTCAGCAAGAAGTTGATCGTCAAGGCCGCCGCATTCAGCAGCGCCGCCAAGGAGGCTATCGAGCGCCTTGGCGGGCGTGTGGAGGCTAATCGTTAACAGAGCGTGCGTCATTATTCCTAAAGATGCTTGGCCAACTCCTCAAGACTTTCTCGAATTGCCTAAAGATTCCGGAACTTAGGTCCCGGATTCTATTCACGGGTTTGGTCTTGATTGTTGCTCGCTTGGTATCGATGACCCCTGTGCCGGGGCTAAATGGTGCGGAGCTTTCTCGCTATTTCCAAAAGCTGGCTGAACAAAGCGGTGGTGGAAATTCGGTTGTAGCTCTTTATAGCCTTTTTACGGGAGGTGCAATAGAGCGCTGTGCTGTTGGTGCATTGGGCATCATGCCCTACATCAGTGCGACAATCATAATCCAACTCTTGTCTGCTGTAGTTCCGGGATTGAACAAGTTGGTTCGTGAGGAAGGCGGGCGGGCAAAGATCGTAGCCTACGGTCGATATCTAACAGTCCTCTTGTGTCTCGGGCAGGGTCTCGTAATGGCACTTGGTTGGCAGAATCCGGAGGCAACATTCCCCGGGTTCACTGGTCAATTGGTGTTGATCGACAATCCTTGGGTCTACCGTATCCAAACAACGGTCATTTTAACGACAGGGACGCTGTTGCTCATGTGGCTTGGAGAGCAGATTACCGAGCGGGGAATCGGTAACGGGGTGTCCCTAGTAATTACCATCGGCATATTAGCCCGATTGCCGATCGCCATTAAGGATCTTTGGTTCAAATTCTTTCCTCCCGCTGACATGCCTAGGACAACGAACTGGATGTATGGGGTTTTCCTTTTGATCCTGTTGGTCGTTGTTGTTGCTGGCGTGATTATGATCAGTCAAGGCCAGCGGAAATTGCCTGTCCAATACGCCCAGCGTGCTGTTGGCAGGAAAGTGTATTCGGGAGGGACTTCGTATATTCCCCTGAAGGTTAATTACACTGGAGTGATGCCTGTGATCTTCGCCCAAGCCATCCTCATGATCCCTGGCATGCTCTTCCAGAAGTTAGGTCAAGTTTATAACCTCGAAATTTTGATAAAGGTAGGTACATTATTCAGCTACTCGAGCTGGTTCTACTTCGTTGCCGAGGCTCTGATGATTTTGTTCTTCTCCTATTTCTGGGTCGCCACCCAGTTTAACGAATTACAAGTCGCGGATGACTTGAAGAAGTATGGTGGATATATTCCGGGAATACGTCCTGGACAGGCGACAGCAGATGCTCTGCATAGGATCATGAATCGTATTACGTTCGCTGGTGGTGTATTCTTGGTCATTATCGCTTTGATTCCCACGCTGATGACCCGCTTTCTAAATCTCGACTACTCCATTACACAGTTTTTTGGAGGTACATCGATGTTGATCACGGTCGGTGTTCTACTCGACACGATGCGTCAAATGGAGTCATTTTTGCTGATGCGTCATTACGACGGCTTCCTTAAGAAGGGGCGGGTCAAGGGACGCGGCTAATCTTTCGTTTCTGTTCTTTGCTAACTTGGTCGATCTTAAGCTGATCCGTCTCCGGTGCCAACGCCACAACCAAAGACACTGTCCGAGGTTGAGCTTGTACGTCGAGCAGGTTCGATCGCAGCTTCAGTGTTGCGTGAAGCATCCGCTACGATTCGCCCTGGCATAACAACTTTGGAGTTGGACAAAACTGTCGGTTCTTTTATCGAACGGATGGGTGCGACGAGCGCCTTCCTTGGATATAAAAACTTCCCGTGTAATTGCTGCATTTCAGTTAATGAAGGGGTAGTTCATGGGATCGCAACTGGCAGGCGTCTCCAGTACGGGGATTTGGTAAAGTTGGATGTTGGTGTCCGTTACCGTGGGTTTGTCGGTGATGTCGCTATGACCGTGGCTGTAGGCGGATGCTCCCCATTGGCTCAAAAGCTGATGGATGTTACCGTCGGTGCCCTCTACTTGGGTATTAGCAAAGCCAAGGCTGGAAACAAGGTTTCCGACATTTCCGGAGCCATCCAAGGACATGTCGAGACTAGCGGATTCAGCGTTGTTCGGGATTTTGTTGGACATGGTGTAGGTCGCTCCGTTCACGAGGAGCCTCAAATTCCCAACTATGTCGACGATAGGTATAATTGTCGTTTAATATCAGGGCTAACAATAGCGATCGAACCAATGGTAAATGTTGGGTCGCCCAGAGTAGAGATCTTAAAAGATCGTTGGACGGTGGTCACCCAAGATCGCCAGCTATCCGCGCACTATGAACATACGGTTCTCGTGACGGACGGAGATCCTGAAATTTTGACACGTGATGAAGGGAAGCCGCTTTATTGAGGCTGTCGTGAATATATTGATTTTAAAATGAAAGTTCGTGCGTCAGTAAAAAAGCTTTGCGAGAACTGCAAGATGGTTCGTCGGAAGGGCGTGATCCGTGTGATCTGCTCGAATCCGCGTCACAAGCAGCGGCAAGGCTAGCATCTCACATTTATGCCACGTATTCTTGGTGTTGACATACCCAGCGAGAAGCGAATCGACATAGCTCTCCGCTACATCTATGGCCTCGGCCCTGTAAATTCGGTCGAGGTGCTTGAGCGGGCAAAGGTTGACCGTTCGGTCCGTGCCCGGGACCTCACAGAGCAGCAGCTGTCTCAGATCGTAAAGGCCATTCAGGATGGCAAGTATGTCATTGAGGGCGATCTTAGACGTGAACTCGGTATGAACTTGAAGCGCCTTCAGGCGATCAAGTCGTACCGGGGGCAACGACACCTTCGTAGCCTACCGGTCCGGGGACAACGTACCCAGACCAACGCACGAACTAGAAAGGGGCCGAGGAAGACCGTCGGCGTCCAGCGCAACCCGAACGCCAAGACCGGCGTACACTGATTTTGTCACAAGTTCGATATCCGATTCCATATGGCTGAAGAAACCAAATCCAAGGGTCCTACCCCACAGGATACACCCGCCACGGCCGCTGCCGCAGGGGTTACGCCAACGCCAGCGGCTGCGCCTACCGCTGCTGAGCTGCTGGGTGATGAGCTCAAGCCGGCAAAGATTATTCGCGCCAAGGGTGCCAAGAATATCCCTGTTGGCATCGCCAATATCGTTGCCACTTTCAATAACACCGTGGTCACTATCACGGATGTTCAAGGTAACACGATCGGGTGGAGCACCGCTGGGCGAGTTGGGTTCAAGGGCTCTCGGAAGAGTACAGCTTTCGCCGCGCAACAAGCTGCGCAGGACGCTGCGCGTCAGGCCATGTCCCACGGTCTTCGCGAGGTCGAAGTTCGTGTCAATGGTCCTGGTTCTGGCCGCGAATCTGCCATTCGAGCCCTGCAGGCAGTTGGCCTTGAAATTTCGATGATCCGGGACATTACCCCAATTCCGCACAACGGCTGCCGCCCCCGCAAGAAGCGGCGTGTCTAACCAACAAACACTTTCAAAGTCATGGCTCGTTACACAGGTCCTCGCACCCGCGTTAGTCGCCGGTTCGGAATCCCCATCTTTGGGGCGTCAAAATATCTTGAGCGTCGCAACTATCCCCCGGGCGTGCATGGCCCGAAGTCGCGCCGCAAGTTCAGCGACTACGCGATCGGATTGATGGAGAAGCAGAAGCTGCGGTACTTTTATGGACTGCAGGAGCGCCAGTTCCGCCGGGTTTATGAAAAGGCCCTCCGGATGCGCGGGGTTACTGGCGAGAAGATGCTACAGCTCCTGGAAACCCGACTCGACAGCGTCGTTTACCACGGCGGATTTGGAATTACTCGTCCCCAGGCTCGCCAATTGGTTAGCCATGGGCATGTCAAGGTCAACGGCCGCAAGGTCAGTGTGGCGAGCTTCTCGGTCAAAGTGAACGATGTGGTTGAGGTGAAGGATCACGCTGTCAGCAAGCAACTTGCAGGAAAGTGCCTTGAAGGTTCGACCGCTCGCGTCGTTCCCGACTGGGTCGCTCTCGATAGGGATCACCTTAAGATCAAGCTCCTCCGCGTTCCTTCACGAGATGAGATCAATCCGGTCGCCAATGAACAGGCGGTTGTTGAGTTTTACTCCCGGTAAGTCCTCGGAGGATTGAGAAGTTATAATAGCAATTATATGGGACTGCGCTCCTCCGGGAGAAGGCGGCGGGGTCCAGATTGAAATTGCAACACCCAATACTATGCCAGTTAGACTCGGTCGGTTTGAACTACCCAAACGCCTCGCCAAGGATGAGTCCACGGCTACGGAGACTTACGCCCGCTTCATCGCGGAGCCGTTTGAGACTGGCTATGGCCATACCATCGGCAATTCGTTGAGACGCGTCCTCTTGAGCTCCCTCGAGGGAGCTGCGATTACATCCATTAAGATTGATGGGGCTATGCATGAGTTCACCACGGTCGATGGAATCGTGGAGGATGTCACAGATATCGTGCTCAATCTGAAGAAGGTTCGGTTTAAGTCCCAGAGCCGTGAGACTCAAACCTTGCTTCTCTCTGTCAACAAGGAGGGTGAGGTCACCGCGGGCGACATCCAACTGAACCAAGGAGTGGAGGTCGTAAATCCCGATCAGCACATCTGCACTATCGACAAGAAGAAAAAATTTGAAATGGAGCTCGAGGTAAGGGTCGGCCGTGGGTTCTGTCCTGGCGATGAGAACAAGAAGCTTGATCAGCCGATTGGCGTTATTGCAATAGACTCCCTATTCTCACCGGTTTCCCGCGTCCGATACAATGTTGAGCAGGCGCGAGTCGGACAGAAGACTGACTACGATAAGTTGGTTCTCGAGATTTGGACTGATGGTCGCATTTCCCCTGATGACGCACTGACCCAGGCGTCGGCAATCCTGCAGCACCATTTGGACGTCTTTGTCGGCTACGATAAGAACGCGGTGGAGTTTGAGGAGGAGCAGAAGCCTGTCGACGACGAGAAGTCTAAGCTCCGGAAGTTGCTCAATATGTCAGTCAACGAGATTGAGTTGAGTGTGCGAGCCGCGAATTGCCTCAATAATGCCAACATCACCACGGTTGGCCAATTGGCGATGAAAACCGAGCAAGAGATGCTGAAATATAGGAATTTCGGCAAGAAGTCGCTCAATGAGATCAAGGAGAAGCTCTCTGCTTTGGGTCTCGCCCTCGGTATGAACATCGACCCTGCACTCCTCGGTGAGGCTGTAGGTGCTGATTCACGTACTCTTTAAGAAATTTCCACCCCATGCGCCATCTCAAGAGGACGAATAAACTAGGACGCAAGAGCGACCATCGGAATGCGATGCTCGCTAACTTGGTGTGCAGCCTGATCCAGCACAACCGCGTCGTCACCACCGTTCCTAAGGCCAAGGCGGCCCGCTCGGTTGCCGAAAAGATTATTACCCTTGGCAAGCAGGGGCAGCAGGCCCTCGCCGAAGCGACGGCGGCTTCTGACGAGAAAGCCAAGGCAAAAGCTATCGCCAAGAACGTACATTGTCGGCGATTGGTTGCGGCAAAGCTGCGCCAACAACCCCGCAGCCACTTTGTTGGAACACCGACCGTCAAGGGAAAGGTGCTCCGTGAAAAGTGGCGTAGCGAGAACGACGTGGTTCATATCGTTTTCGAACGAATTGCCCCAGTCTTCAAGACTCGTCCTGGTGGTTACACCCGGATCGTAAAACTCGGCCAACGTCCTGGTGATTCCGCTCAGGAGGCCGTTCTTGAGTGGGTGGACTCGATAAACCAGACTGCGGGGGATGTATCACCCGCTGCTCCGGCAAAGTAGTCGCTATCACCGTAAAAGCGCGGGATTCGGACCGGGGTTTGATTCGCCGGTGACCGACTCCCGCGTTTTTTATTTTTGTGGGACCATTTCGAGCATCCAGCTTGGCTCTGGTTTGCTGTGTATTTTCGTATTAGTGGCTCTCTCAGGGTGCGATCGGAGGGAACCCATAGCTCAGTCCCCGCAGACTATATCGCAAATCGGGTTGGCCTCGTCGAACACCCCTACCCATACCGCAGAGGCCACCGGGTTGAGTCCGCTACCTGAAGTAGGCGATGCAGCCGATCCACGGATGGCCGAGTTGATCGCAGCCGATGAACTCGCTAACCAAGGCCAGGTTTCCGGTGCTGAAATGGCCTATCTGGCACTGATTCAGAAGGCCCCAGACTATGAGGAGGCCCACTTTAATCTCGGTTTCCTATATGCCCGGCAGGGACGGACGAATGACGCAATTGACCACTACGAGGCGGCCATCAGGCTTGTGCCTACCTATGCCGAGGCTCATAGCAACCCTGGTAACCTCCTCGTCCGCGCAAAGCGTTTCGATGAGGCCATCCAGCACCTCAAAACTGCACTTGCCGCCGATCCAAAAAACAGTCGGACTCATAACAACCTG
>Ga0255281_1000017_pt1 | contig 14695 bp, 1 predicted proteins | sample AtltaT_13_FD_183799 | JGI IMG/M metagenome (GOLD analysis project Ga0255281, IMG submission 183799) | Metatranscriptome of freshwater microbial communities from Altamaha River, Georgia, United States - Atl_Yuk_RepC_8d (Metagenome... | ecosystem: Environmental > Aquatic > Freshwater > River... | reverse complement strand
TCTGGGTCCGATACACCAGTCAAGAAGACACACAACTGCACCACAGCCCTTCTGACCTCCGCCACTCCATCCTATGCAAGACAATGGCAGCGAGCCAACCTACCAAAACGCCGATCTCACCACCCCAGCCTCCGAGGGGACGCGCCGGCCAGCCAAAGGAGCATCCCATTACGTTGACATGTCGTCGTCCTTGGGAAGACGATGTGGATGCTTTCTATACAAACGACTTGGAGCCCGACTCTGTCTCGCTCACCATGAGCGGGTGGCGGACGACTTCCGTCAGGCTTTTTACAGCCAAGATTCAGGCACCCTTGGGTACTCACAGTGCATTCTGCAGGAGGTCGTTGCAACCGGATTTCCCGCCGACTGCCTGTTTGACACTCAGGGTCAGCCGTACTTTCCCCGTCGAGAGGACTTTGCACAGTGGTATTTCGACTCCCTGTGTGCCGCCTCAGAAGGAAGGACAGGTCCAACACTCATACGAAGTGCTGAGGATGTCAGCGTGCGATGCCGAGATGGACAGCTTCTGGGATTTCCAAGAGTCACCGCAACTGTCGTGGCACAGTCCATCGATCGAGCTGGTCCAACGTATACCATTAGAGTTCACTCGAAGTGCGGTTGTCATCACTCCCAATGGCAGTTTTCCCTTATCGGATGAGCGAGCCCGACAGGTGCTCATTCAGAGGCTGGCCAGTGATGTCAACACCTACGTGAAGCTCACCCAGATGGCTTCAGAGATACTTGATGAGACAACAGGCAAGTTCCGCTGGAACATTCGTCAGTCACTTGACATGGACGAGGTTGATACGCCAGTCAAGCTTCTCAACATCATCTACGCCAATGAGCGTGCAATCATGATTGGCCTCTGCCGCCTCCTCATGATCCAGATTGAGAATGCATACTACCGAGATTATCCATTCGAGGAGCATAAGATCAGCTCATTCAGCACATGGATAATCGACGATGAGATTCCTGCGGCATTGCCAATCGATTGGGATGATCAGCTTCATGGATTCCAGTCATACCAGCCTGGACGTGGATACGGCTACCGTTCATTCAGCTGGCATTTCCTTGAGCGTGGATCAGTCCTCCGCGAAATCTGCCGCGCCAAAGCCAGCAAGAAGGTTGTGCATGAGATGACTGAAGTCATGCATGAGCGCCTCCATGAGGACTTTGGAATGGATTTCAGCTTCATCTGAAAATGCATTGCATTCAGTCAGCCTTGAACCAGGCACCCCTCTCCTGGTGGATGGATCATTCCACTCTTCTTTCTTTCCAAGATATCCTGGCATTTATTCCTTTCTGTTCATCTTCTTCCTCTTTTTCATTCTTTGTTCCCTGCTCTGTCTTGCGTGCATCTGAGGTACTTATGTCACCATTTGTGAAGCCCCATGTACCAGGTGCACTTGGCTTCAGACCCGTATCCAGTCGCACCTCTTTCTCCTAACCATCCTGATCTTGGCAAATTGTCCAAAATGCTCTTTTCTTGCTTCTAATATCACCTTCCCATTATTCCAAGTTGTTTCGTGTTGTCAATTATTCCTTATGTGGCCAAATATGTAAAAATTGGCCTATTACAGGTGAAGAATCCGCGTCAAACTCGTAGAGGCAATTTTTAACAATTCGCCATCTTGCCCTTTTGGCTCATCCAAGCTGGACCTTTGCTAGATTAGTATTGGGGGGGATGAAGATTGTACATGATAATAGTCGTTTTTGTTAATCTATGATTGGTTGGTGTTTGACAGTAAGAGGACATATAAGAAGATGAAATTTTGCAACAACCGCACTGACTTTCATGCATCAATGCACAAGTCTAATTTTCTCGGACACACTCTTTCCCAGGAAAACCTATATGTTGCCGGTTCGAACTCTTGCCTCATGCTGGAGTCCCATCCTTGCAAGCTGGTCGGGGAGGTTGCGATTGCCGGAACCATCGGATCCGTTCATGAGTTCTTTCCGGATTCTTGTCTGGTCATCTGCAAGGGTGAGCATTTGTCCCAGGAGCATTGCACCCTCATCCCTGTCCAAGGCTGTTGTCCGGATAAAATCCAGGCTGGCATAATAGCCCGTCGTTCTGCATTTGGTTGTTCGCCAGGACTGTCGAGTCTCTGAGTCAGGAATCGGACGCGTGCCCATCCTTGACATGTTCTGCAAGGTCTCAAGAGCGTCCTTCCAGTCCCTTCCTTGGCTGCCTCGCTGGAACTGGCCCCATTCATTAATGCCCACAGCTATTCTGCTAGTATCAGGGACAACATATTCCTCTCCTGCCAGGACCTGGGACCACCAAGTTGTCAGACTCTCACGTCTCCGGGAATTGTAATTTGACATGCTTTGCCTTTCGATGCTTGGCTGGACGTGCGCATCATGCCAATAATCCCTGGCCACAGGTTTCTCGAGCCCTAGGTGCTGTGTGCCTTCAGTTCCTTGACTCTTCTTGAACAGGTAGTTCTCCTGGGACTTGCGTGAGAACACCCTCTTATCCTCGAAGAATAAATCTCTTGAAAACCCGTATGACATTGGGGTACCAGCAAGAGCGCCGTCACTGTTCAGTGATCGCAGGCGAAAATTCACTGCATAATGGAACTTGCCGATATCAATCCCCTGTGACCACAGGCTATCAACGGTGGACCAATTGCAGGTGATGCGGAAGATGGTTGGCCAATTTTGAGGCATGGACTCTGAGACCCCTCTGAAAGCTTTCACGTATGGCCGTGTTGGTTGCACGAACCTCGGAGATCCATAGTATTTGCTGACGGACTCTCCACGAGGTGCAAGAACGACGCTGTAGCCTCGGATTGGGTGTTGGCACAGAACGGCATTGACGGAAAGTGGGAATAAGTTGGCAGGAATCTTCACTGGCGTTGACATTCCCAGCAATTCCAGGGATGTTAGGAATGTTCGCGGGGACTTCAGAGAAAATGAAACGTGGGCACTCCCTTCCTTTGGCTTTTTGTAATGTCCAGGCAGCCCTAGCATGGAAATTGACCAATTCTTGGTTGAAACACCTCTGAGTCCGGTCAGGAGACTCTCAAACCTGAGCTTGCTGTGCTCTCTGCCATGCGCACGTCCTGGATGCTGGGAAACATTGAGGTCACGGACTATGGGCACTTGGACGAAGTAACTTGATGAATAGGGAACCATCATATTGTAGGCATCATCACCAGCCACACTCATCAGGCTGAGACTTCCATTTGCCAGAGCATTGAGCTGGCATGCTGCCTCGTTGAGCGCCATTCCAAGGGCTGAGAAGGTCTCAAAGTCACATATTTTGACATTGCCTGGTGACATGGCAGAATCGAATGTTTTGATGAAGGCGCCACCGATACCATGCAGAAGCTGGAGCCATCGCTCTTCAGTGTTGACTCCCTGTCTGAGTCTGTAAGTGTGGATGGTGCAGGCCGACTCACCCATGCTATAGAACATGAATCCGGTGTGGTGCATCATGTCTCCATGGTAAATGTGGCATTTGAGTGGGGAGGATGTTGGCACGATCGATCCATTTTGGGTGCAGGCAAGAGTCACCACAAGTTGCTCTGTCATATTGATCCTAAGGTCCTCTGGAGTTGCAAGCATTGCGTGCATGTTCATGTCAAACAGGAAGCAGAGATCTTGGAAATCCTTTCTCTCCTGTACACGTCTCTTATGCGCTTCATCCTTCTGTCTTTGCTTCTCTTCCTGGCCCTCTCCCCGTGCTCTAGCCTCTCGGAGCATTGCATCATTTTCCTCTTCCTGCTCCCTTCTTCGCTCTTGCTCTTCTCGGTCAAAGTACTCCGGGAACTCCTCAAAGTCTCCAGCTGGGCCTGTCCCCTCTTCATCTGGCTCATTCTCGGAGGCTTCCTCCTGTGCGGCTCTTGCTTCCTCTGCCTGCTCGAAGTTCTGGTCCTCTTCACCGGGTTCATCGCCCTCTTCTGACTCTTCCTTGTCCTCAACATCCAAGCCTTCTCCATTTTCTGAGCCACTGCTTCCTCTCTCTGATTCTTCATCCTCAGTCACTGAGGCGAAAGGAAAGACAGCCGGTTCTTGCAATGCGGCCATTAGTCTCTGGTGATCCATGATTTCTGTGGTGATGTCGAATTCCTCTAGGAGTTCGGTGTACCACCAGAATGGCGACTGCTCCAGATAGTCCTCACGCTCTTCACCATGCATCCTTGGAACAGGTGACTCAATGCTTCTGTGGTAATCGGCATTCGTTCTCTTGAACATCTGATGTCCAAGGCTGACTGTTGCCGCCACACTCTCTTCCAGCACGCCGTCATGGGCATTCAAGAGGCATGAGTACACCTCCTTGTATTCCCCATGGGAATGCGGGAAAACCGGGGCATACCGAAGCATCCAGTGGATTGCATGCATCCATCTACAATTCGCAATGGATGATCTTGACTTGAGTTCCTTTCCTTGATCAGTCCTCAGCAATGCACCCACGCAGAGGTACATCGCGAGTTTCTGCCTTGACAGCCCAAGGAAATCTTTTGCCATCCTTCTGCTTCCACGGTAGTTGATTACAGCGTAGAGTCCAAGACGATAACATGCACCAATCACGCGCTTCGAAATGTTCTCACGGACGCCAGGAATAGTTATGAGCTGCTTCTTCAGCTGCCTGTGCCAGACCATGCCTGAAGGTGCGTGACAGTAATGCAGTGCCTGATTGTATACTTCCATTGCAAAGATTCTTATTGACCTGGATGCATGGATAGATTTGGCCGAGAAGAATCGGAAAGTTCTCCCTCCTCTTCCATCATCAGGCCGCGATGCAGTGTCCATGTCAAGGTACTTAACCTTAGATGTCTGATTCAGCTTGGCTGTGAGCTTCCTCATGTTTTCTCTGCTGATACCACGCGACATCTTGTCTATCGCAAGTTGCAGTTCTCCAATGTATCCACCACAACTGTCAGTGCCAGGCAAGCCGCTGGGGCCAAGGCGAATCGACTCCCTCACACTGGACTGGTGTCGCAGCCGTTGGGCTCGAGTCTGTATGGCCCGTGCAAATGGTGTATTGGACACAGCATCGCCTATGCTCCTTGAAACGTTCATAGGAGTATTCAAGGGCAAGACAGGGATGTAGCATCCATAGGCCTCATCATCGGCAAGTGTAGGAAGGAAGAACTGAACGCCTATGTCACTCTGGTCGAAAAGAGCGAGCTGACCCCTTGTCGCCACCTGGGAGATGCCTGTGCCCTTCCCATCATTCATTCCGCCTGCAGCAATGCTGATTGCTTCTTGTTCTGATATTCCACCACGTGTCACGTGCATGATCTTGTTTGTGGCATCTGCAAAGATGGTTTCAAAGTCCTTTCTCTGGAAAGGCTTCGTAGTGTGAACCCTCTGCATGTTCCGGAGGATCTGGGCGAGGCAAGTCAGCATGTACTGTAGCTCCTGCAGTTTTGTCTTTGGAATGGTTGTGCGGGAATTCAGCTGGATTGCGATGTTGGGCATGGCAATGAAGTTTGTCTGATTGACAACTCCCAGCATGTGTCCGATCTTCTGGACGCCTGTTGTGGGATGCCCAGGTGTAATGTGTGGGAAGGACTTCTCAGGAGTTGGTGCCGGTGGTGCTCCAACGATTGCTCCTCCTGTGTTCATTGACTTCTTGTTAGGGAGTGCCTGTCCCACCCCTGCCAATGTCATCAGAAGCCTCTCTCGCGCAGATGGGGCTGGCTTTCCACTTGCCCATTTCTCGGTGTTTGTCGACATGTTGCTAATGTCAACTGCTCTGATTCCGAGCTGCACCCTTGGTGCGGCCACCGGAGTTCCTCTTCCTATGAGGTACACGCATAGCCTGCGATCGCCAAGGATAGGATACCAGGCTCCAAAACATGCCTCAACCATTGCCCAGTTGTCTTCTGCTCCAAAGGAGTTCTTAACGTCAGCATTTTCTCTCAGCGTTGAGCGAAGGTGCCTGTCAATTGCAAGACGTGCTCGATATGGGCTGTTATCATTGATGTAAAATTCCAGAGCTTCAAATCCTGCACAAATTGGTGCACCTTGAATGAATGTTTTGCTTCCATTGATCTTCCCGCCAAGGCCAAGCTCAACAACACTCCTTGTGAAGTTCAATCCATTGTGGTCGTATAGTGAGCAGACTGAAGATGCAACGGTCCCTCCCATCAGGGCAACGAGCTCCCTTGGCCCTGTGAGTTCAAGTGTCTCCCTCACTTGTGGGTTGAGCATGTCAGATGGAGGCAAGGTTTCGCTGATGGGCCGGAAGTTAGCAGTCACCATGACAAGCTGCTCACGCTCACCAGGGACATCAGTGCCTATGAACCTGGCTTCCATTCCAATGAACTTGGCAGCTGTGGTAATGGCCGCTTCAACTGTTGCAACTCCTGCAATGGTTGTGAGCATGTTGGAGACCTCAGGCTTCAAGAAGCAGGAAGTTTCGAATGACTGCTTGACTCTTAGGACACCAAGCCTCATCTCTCTGGTCTGGGAAGTTGAAAGAGCATCCCTCATCGCATCCATGGCATCCTCAATGGCCTTTGGCCTAGTAGTCATTGGTGTCTTGATGTTGAGCCTTTTTGCAACGGCATTGGCTCCCTTGTATTCTCGGGAAGAAACCTGGCTCGACTTGATCCCTTCCACCTTGAGTGCTGTCATTGCTGCAGCAAGGTGTCGCAATGCATCGACCTTTCTCATGAGCATTGAGTGTGACTGAGCAGGTGGCCCCCTCCTTGTGACGACGCTGGCCTGCGGATTGGAAACGTGATAGCCAACTGAGTTGTATCTGTGTGTCATCGCTAGAGTCATTGCAATGGACGTGAGCTCCCACTGAGCAAAGCGGCGTGTCTGAGCAAAAGGCGATTTGCGGTATGCAATAGCTAGTGTCCTGAGAATCTCCTGTGTTGAATTGCCTCCAACGACTGAGTCCCGGGTCATGACTCCATGTGAGAAGGGAATGCTCCTTCGGGTATCTATTACTCCCCAGAGCCCTGCGGCAAACGGCTGGCTTGGTTGTGAAAGGTTGGTGAGGGCAGTTTTTGCATAGATTCCAGAAACTGTCCTCTGGACATCTACAGCAACAACATCAGGGGCAGTGCAGGAGGAAGTTGAACATATCACGCGCATGTGATTTATGTCTGTCTCCTGCTGGAGTACCAGAGTCTTCTCATTTGATGCTTCCTGGAGCTTTGCCTCAATCCCGTCTGTCTCATCCATCCAACCAGGACCATGCTCCTTCAGCTCATTCATGATCATCCTAACCAGACGCTTGCCCATGTCCAGCTTGGCTTCGACATTCTTGCACGTGGCCACAGCACACTTCCCGGCAACCGATGCCGATCCCACCAAACTTCCTGTGGTAGTAACCACAAATTTCTCTGGACCAAGTTCAAATCCACTGAGGCCGCCAACCAGAGTTTTTGCCATTCCAAGGAATCCTGTAAGGATGCGGGTGGTTATAATGTTGACGTCGTCAGCGAAAGACTTGGTTGTTGACTTTGCAAATTTAGCCAGATTGAAGTCCTTCGTTGTCATTCCTACAAACTCCTCCCATGTCTCATCATTTGGGACGACAGGCAGACTTTCACAGAGAAGGTTGAATGCAATGGTTGCAACAATAAGACTCCAGGCTGAGTATGCTGCATTTGATGGATTTTCCAATCCTTCATCTGTGTCCGGCTTCTCATGCATCTGTATCTTGTCAATGAATGGCATGATCAGGCTCAGCGGCTTGCCGATTTCCTTGGTTCGGAACTTGGCAAATCTGATGGCCTGTGCTGTCTTCCCAAGTCGCTCGCCCACAGCCTTTGAGGCACCCATGCCATAACCCTCAGGCAGATACTGGAGATATGGGTGCTTGAGCATTTCTGCAAGCGATTCCTCTGGGTCTGTTCCATTCTCCACCAACATGTTCACTTTTGCAAATAGCTCCTCAATTTGAGCCGTGCACACGTGGTCCAAGATCTTTGCATCTGCTGTGTTGTTGACAACATATCTTGTGGCCGATTGACTTATCAGTGTGTGAATGCCACACGCATCTATGGGTGTAATCTTGTCACCCACATTTCCCATTCGGTCGAGCAGTCCCATCGTCAGCTTGGGTGCCGTGCCATGCGCAGGTTGATATGATGCGAAATCAAGCTCAGCATTGACTGTCCTCGTCTTGTAGCATGGCCTTACTCGGCTATGCACTGTAAGGATGCGGAAGATTGATCCTTCGGCTGCCGAGGTTGAACTGCCTACCACCCCATTGTCCATTGAAGCCTCAGCCTTTTTGTAAGGGACACCTCCGTTCCTGATGCGGTGGTTGTGTGCTGTGATGATGACTCGGTTCAGGATGGCACTACCATGGTCCTGCTTCGCAAAGCTGAGAGCGCAGAAATCTGTTGTGTTTCCAGTGTCAATCACGAGACGCGACTGACATTTCCGACAGCAAATGTCCCTCTCTTGAACCACTTCAGTGAGCATCTCGCCTGCGGCAGCAAGAAGATCCTCCATCGACATCTCTGCTGCTGCTGGATTGCATCTGAGACATATGGCGGCACCATAACGGATCAGCTTTTCATGGCCCACAGACCGTGCTCCAACCACCTGCGCTGGAGAGAACTGATTGAAACCATCTGTGAAAACCTCACCCTCCCAAGCCGCATGCTCTGGCAAGTCTCTCTTAAGATTTGGACGGACTGCATGGTCAACGAGCCTGCGGCTTATGCCTGTTTTCCGAGCCTGTTCCTGCGCCCGAACCTTGGCGGCATTCACATCTGCTCCCTTTGCCTCAATTCCGAGGATCTGGCACGTCATTCTGGAAGTCTGACTCTTCACAGGGCAATTGTGCCGGAAATGAATCGATGGCAAGATCTCGTTCTCTGCTACTGCGGAATCAGACCGGTAACTCCCAAATTCTGGGCAAGCAAGGAGGTGAGAGTAAGCAACGCAACCTTTCCTCTTTGCACACACAGCGGGCAGCAATGTATTGAATGGAGCCAAAGGATCAGGCCCATCCTTTTGCACTTGCCACAGGTGTATGTATAGCTTCATTGGCTTGAGCGTCCATACGGTGTCAAAAATGTTGCCAATCACTGACTGGCTGTTCATGTTCTCAAGATTTGCCAAGTGCCTAGCCTGTGCAAGGACACTCTTTATCATTGTGGCACCTTCTGTAACAAGGCTTGCCAGATCAGGGACCAATCCATTCTGGGCAAGGTACCCAACCAGTGCCTGCAGGAATGCGGTGATACCAATGATCCTGGCCTTTGGCTCTCCAACCTTCCTTGCGTTTTCAGATGCCATTGCTAGCAATGCAAAGAAAAGGATTTCCTGGGACATCTTCGTGTCGTCTCTGTGGATTGCATCAACCGCCCGGCATAGCATATATACCATGAACAGCATGTCAGTGATTTCCACCTCTCCTTGGATGCCTATTTGCTTCATCATGGACTCAAGCACTTCTGGCAGCTCAAACCTTTTCCGGGCATCAGCAGACGCAATGGAAGAGGTTTGCGGCCCAACAATGAACTTCTTGCCACCAAAGACTTCAGGAATCCTCTTCGTGCCAGGAACCATGTTCATTGCCAACAATGCAGGCCCTGCGGGCATTGTTGCCATCTTCCCTTTCGCAAACCATTTTGCATTCTTCTCCCAGTTCATGACAGGTACCTTCCCTGGTTGGCCTGCCAAGTGCGTGTACTGCTTGACCTTAGATTCTGGCATCCCAGGAATGATCACCAAGGGGGCAAGTGTCATGTACGCATGGTTGACCAACAGTCCGGCACCGCTTGTGCCTTCAACAGGCCTTGCTAAGGCCTCGCACGCCTGCATGAAATTCATGGGTGAGACGCCCAGGCCATGGGCTTTTGCGAATTTGGTGGACATCGATCTTTGGACTGGCAGGGGTCGATTGTGGTTGATGTCCATGAGCAGTCCAGGGGTCATCTTGTTCACCATCGAAGGGTCACAGTATGGAGTGCCCATGTTGCTCAGATCTTTTTCAGATCTTGCATAATCCATTGTCACATGTGCACGTTTTTGATTTCGTTTCGTAATGTCCTTGGCAAACGCAACCGCTTGATGCCTCGTTGTCACTGCCTGGCCAGCCGAAGGCAAGTCTCCTGGGTTCTTGATGGCAGGCATTTCAAAGTTGGTTCTTCCATTGTTCGATGTGATAGGAACAGTCTTAGTGTCCGAGGCTGATGTCGGTATCGGTAGACGCGGTAAGATACCAGAAGTAGCAAGAAAGCCATTCCGCTCAATTCGGGCTTTCATAGGATCATCAATGATACTGCAATTGTCACATGAAGGACCACCACGCAATGCCAGGTGTGCTCGGCTTCCACAGCCTGGAAGGCCGAACCATGGATCTTGGATCTCCACGGGACCCTGCAAGTTTATTATGGACCAAGGCAATTCGCACATTGCACGTCCGAAACTGTCCTGGTCGCCATATTTGCGATTAGCCTCAAAGAAAGTCGACCCGAACACCATTGTCTTGTTACTGAGCCCTGTGTCGCACATTGAGATGATGTTTGTGAAGTTGATGAAACTGTCGCGTGTGGTGCCATACTTCAGCATGCCCACTTCTCCAAGGATGAGTTCATCTGATGTACATTTGTTGCTGAGGCATCCGTGTGCCTTCACTGCCTGCTCAAGTAGGTCAAGCAACTGGAAAATGCTCTTCTGCTGCGCATTGCCCATTACAAGCAGGTTGAACTCATCGACTTGTGGTGATGGCACCTTAATTCCTTGGAACCAGCAATGTGCCTGCAGGTCGTCAGCATTCTGGAAGAAGGTCACCGTATTGTATCGTACAGGATTGCCGGACTGTATGAATATCAGGGTTGAGCTCTCCCTGTCATACCTGAGCGCTCCAGTGTTCTTGCGATTCATCCTTCCAACACTGATGACAGTGCACAATATGCGAATTGCAGTTTTGACTGCCTGCAATGCACCACCTGACAATATGAAATCCTCCAGTGTGCGGAGAGCCTCTGTTGTCTCATCATCGAATGCAGCATCAAGCACAGCACGTTTTGCTTGAACAGGACGGTGCTTGAGATAGTGTTGTGAGAATCGTGATATGAGTCGCAAGGCCCCATCCATGCCTGCCGAAAATTCTTGGCGATGCGTAATGCGTATTCCATTCTGCCAAGCCCAACAAGTGTCCTCTGCAAGCCCATGCAGTTCAGATTGTCCAAGCAGGCCATCTGCCATCATGCCATGCAGAGGCCCTGCGCCCTTGGGCCCCTTGTTTCCAGTCCGGAATTTCAGGAACGTCTCGAGCATTTCTGTTACAGCATTTGTGTTAAAGAGCGCACCTGACACAGAGAACAGTGCAACTGATTGGTTGCGACCCGGGAAATAGACAGGTGAGGGCTTTCCAGGTCCCGGCTTTCCATTCAGCTCATGCAATGCTGCCACGTCGAGGGCGAGTTTTGCTGTGCTCGGGGCCGACTTCTTGTTCTTCCTTGGTCCTGCAAGCTTGGCTTCATGGTGCATCGGTGTGAATCCAAGCACAACTTCCGCTAAAGCGATCTGGCCATCCTTGCTCATCATTTCGCTGCGTATCGTCTCGTCACACATGATCTCATGAAGGAATTTCTGCACTGAGACTTCGACGTAGTCGGTGCCTTCTTTCCCATGAAGGAGGTTTATGCCTGAAACCTTTCCTGCCTCTCGGAGCAGCTCCATGACTTTTTCACTGTCAGTTTGAAGCGTTCCCACGCCGATGCTCTCGGCAAAGTTGTGGTTCCATCCTGTGAGTAGGAAGGTGCAGCCAGAGTCTGTTGAATCATCATGGCGCATAAGCAATCCCAACACCCTTGACATTTCTGAGAGCGAGCATGTGCCAAAGCATGCTGTGCTGGTTGCGCAGAGGCTGAGGAACTCCTGTCTGGAGGTTCCATTCCGCCCTAGATTGATGTTCAGTGCCTGTCGTCCTTTGCTTCCAATCGCTCTGCCTGGGTCGGTGCCCATGTATGTCCCAACATCAAGCTCAACTGTCTGTGCACTGTAGCCCTGGCACGTGTATGCTGCCGACATACGTGCAAAGCATTCTTTCTCTGTCCCTGGGATTATTCCGAAAGGAGCATTGTAGGCAGGTTCTGTGTGCTTCCCAAGCCAGTCCTTCATTCCATCATCATCTTCCTTTGTCTCTTCATCGACGGCTTCTTCAGTGACTTCCTCGCCGGCATTTGTCTCTTCTTCATCTGGCACTTCAACAGCTGTTTCTCTCACAGCTTCGGCATAATTGCTCCGTGACTGGTCTGCGTTCGCCTTCATTGTGGCGCCAAGGCCCTTGTGCATCCAGGCATTCATTCCTGCCAGAATGCCTGTGGGCAATTCATCCGCCATTTTGCCTGCCACTTGGTCCAGATCGCCAGAGATGCCTTGGCACAGCTTTGTCAGCCCTGCTTTGATGGAGGGGTTTGTGCTGTTGCGTGTTATGTCATCGATTGTCTGTCGATGGTGAGTTCCCCGGTATTCAGCAGATATTGTGAGGTTTGTCCAGGTGAAGAAGCGGGAAGTGAAGTTTGTGCCATCGTAATAGCAGGATCCATCAACAGAATTCACGACTGAGAGATCATACACATTGGTTCCTGACGGTCGAGAAGCAATACCCCAGGATTGAACTTCAACACGTTGCACGTTCAGAGGTCCAAATGGCAAATAGGTCCGCCTGTTCTTGCACTCTGATGTTATGAGCAGCTGTCCTGGCGAGCCGTCCGGCTTAGTGACGAGTGAGCGGTCTCGCCATGCCCCATCCATCACCATTGTGAGATCATTCTTCAAATTGGGTCTGCCCTTCGGAACGATGTTGCCCAAGTCAGATTCAATGCGTCCTGAATCGTACAGGCCTGTCTCCACTTCCCACCGTATGCCCAGGCTGTCAAAGCCTTGGGTGATTTCTGGCCTGAATCGTCCTGGTTCTGAAGTGTCCACATTTCCAATGTTCTCGCTGGTCAGAACACCAACAGATGCTGGGTTCTTTCTCTGTTCTGCGTTCATTGCCCTCATTCTTTCCTTCATCTCTGGCGTCTTTTCAGCCCTGTGGACTACCTGTTCCTCATTGCAAACATGCAGCATGCTCAGGATGGAATAGCCGATCCAGCCAAGAATGTATCTCGAAGTCCTTCTCGAGTCCACCTCAAGGTACTTCTCAGGGTTCTTTGCTGCCATCGTGAGTGCTGAAGGTGCTGTCACAACAAGGTAGGGCTGGGGCAAGATCGAAGTGCCAGCTTTACCGGCAATGCGATAGTTCTGATTGTCCAGAGTGCGATTCACCTCTGCTGAGTAATATGCCCCAAGCAATGTCTGATATCCAGTGATCAGTGCGTTTGTCTTGGCATTTGAGGCCGGTGCAAACCCAACAATAAGAGTGGACGACACGAAGACCATGCATGGAACATCTCCCGCACTTGTTGCAATCATGTGCTCATTGCATTTGAATGTGAAGCAAGGATAAGTTGCCTGGATGTAAGAGGTGACAAGTGCCTTGATTTCTGCATCGTAGAAATGGCTCATGACATATGACTTGATGTGCTCAAAGGTGCCAAGAGCCTGGGAAGCTGCCACATGTGTTTGACCATGCTGGAATGCCGTCTGAAGCGCCTGTCTTGCATCTGGCACTTTCGTGCAACCGTTGGTGGCATCCAGCAAGAAACATGGAAACAGGGTTGGGGATTCCTCGCACAGGGCATCGAGGAAATGGCCACCCCCGAAGCCTGACCGTATCAAATCGATGCAGGAATGTGACGTAGAAGAATAACTGATAGGAATCTCCATGTTCAAGGGCCCAAGAATGAGTTTCCTGTTGATCTCCGGATGGACATGCCGTTTCGAGTCCTCACCCATAGGTGCATTCAGGCACTGTGAAACAACTTTCTTGTAGTTCTGGGTTGTCAGGACACATGTCATTCCATCTGCCGCTGTTTGGCACATGTCCCGGTCCGACCTCAGCACATCCTCTGGCTTATAGCTCACTGTGCCAAGGTTTCGGAATGCCGCAGCTGTAGCAAGGCTGTTGAACATCCGATTGACAGCGTCATCATTGTGCACCACTTCCTGTGGCAATCCTGGGACCGCTGCATAGAAATGTACGAGAACCTGGGAACAGTACCTGCTGACAACAGGCCAGACATCAGGTGCCTCGAGCAAGGCTGTCTCGTGCTTCTGGAACAGAGCCTTGATGATTGTTGAAGGCCCATATGCAAAGAAGCGGCGGCGTGGATCACGCTTGTCATCTGTGCGCCCACCCTGCAGCATTTCAAAGTATGAGATGCCATTGGCCATGCGTCCAGGTGCATTCCGGTGTGGGTCGACACGGAATGGAGCGGCGGGGTTCGCTGCATTTCTGGCATTTGTGACTACCGCATGTGCCTGTGCCGCACACGATAATCCAAGAACCACCATGCGGCGCAGCATCATCTGCTGCGGTGTTGCAGCATTTGCCATTGCTCGCGTCATGGCGGGATTTGCGCTTACGAACTGTGCATCGAGTGCACTCGTAAAGGAATAAAGCTCCTGGAGATCCTTGAAGCCAAAATCAGAACTCTTAGACCACCCTGGCAGGAATGACTCATGCAAGGTTATCTTTTGTTCAAGGCCCAGGTCGCCAAGCTGTGGTACGACGGGAGCCCCGTCAGGCATGTCTGCTGCCATGTCTGGTGGGTACTGCCGCCTGGTGTGCTTGGTGTCTTTGGTTCTTGCTGTCTGGAAATCGGCTGTTGTGCTGGGTGATGTCTTCTTCACTGGTGCAAAGGACCGC
>Ga0255281_1000015_pt1 | contig 14978 bp, 27 predicted proteins | sample AtltaT_13_FD_183799 | JGI IMG/M metagenome (GOLD analysis project Ga0255281, IMG submission 183799) | Metatranscriptome of freshwater microbial communities from Altamaha River, Georgia, United States - Atl_Yuk_RepC_8d (Metagenome... | ecosystem: Environmental > Aquatic > Freshwater > River... | reverse complement strand
CGAGAACCCAACGGCCTGCAACGCCCGCAGCGCGCTCTCGCGCCCCGAGCCCGGACCACTGACTTCGATCTCCAGCGTTTCCATCCCGTGTTCGCGCGCCTTGCGGCCAGCGTCCTCGGCGGCAACCTGCGCGGCATAGGGAGTCGACTTGCGGCTGCCCTTGAAGCCCTGGCTACCGGACGACGACCAGGCGATGGCGTTGCCCTGCGCGTCGGTGATCGTCACGATCGTGTTGTTGAACGTCGCGGCAACATGCGCGACGCCGGACGTAATGTTCTTCCGCTCCTTACGGCGCGGGCGGGCGGCGGGTTTCGCCATGTCTTCCGATCCTGCTCCAAACACGGCGCCCGGCCGTCACCGGCGGGCCGCCTTCTTTCATCGGCAACGAACGCGGGTGCGTCCGTTACTTCGTCACCTTCTTCTTGCCGGCGATCGCCACCGCCTTGCCCTTGCGGGTGCGGGCGTTGGTGTGGGTGCGCTGCCCGCGCACCGGCAGGCCACGCCGATGACGCAAGCCGCGGTAGCAGCCCAGGTCCATCAGGCGCTTGATGTTCATCGCCACTTCGCGGCGAAGGTCACCCTCCACCCGGTAGTCGCGGTCGATCAGCTCACGGATCTTCAGCACTTCCTCATCGGAAAGCTGGTTGACCCGACGCTCATCGGGGATGCCGAGCTTGGTGCAGATCTCGGCGGCCTTCGACGGACCGATGCCATAGATATAGCGAAGCCCGATCGTCACACGCTTGTTCGTCGGGATGTTCACGCCGGCAATACGCGCCACGCTCAACTCTCCTGTCGCCCGATCACGATGACCGAGCCGCTGATCTGCCCCAAAGGGCCGGAATACACGCAAGCGGCGCCAACCCTAGTCGGGTGCACCGGAGCGCGGGACTATAGTTACCGCTGCGCCAGAGTCAACGAGACTTTCATCGACTCGAACGCAGAATTGACACTCATGCCCCCACGAGGGGCGCGAGCACCGCATCGATCTGACGTGACACCTCATCGATTGGCGCCATGCCATCCACCGCCTTCAGCATCCCCTTCGCCTGGTAGTGCGGCAGGATCGGGGCTGTCTGGCGGTGGTATTCATCCAGCCGCTTGGCCACCGTCTCCCGGTTGTCATCCGGGCGACGCTTGAACTCCGTGCCGCCGCAGACATCACATACGCCAGCCTTGGCGGTGGGCTTGAACGTGTCGTGGTAGCCGGTGTTGCACTTGGCGCACGTGAAGCGACCGGCAATGCGATCGGTCAACGCGGCATCGTCCACCATCAGCTCTATCACTGCGTCCAGCTTCAGGCCCTTGCTGTCCAGCATCGTGTCCAGCGCCTGCGCCTGCGGCACCGTGCGCGGGAAACCATCCAGGATGAAGCCCTTGGCACAATCGGGCCGCGAGATCCGATCGGCGAGCATGCGAACGATAATATCGTCGGACACCAGCTTGCCCGCCGCCATCACCGCCTTGGCTTCATTGCCAACGGCGGAGCCGGCCGCGACCTCGGCACGCAGCATATCGCCCGTGGAGATCTGGGCAATCCCATACATCGACTGCAGCCGCTGCGCCTGGGTGCCCTTGCCCGCACCTGGCGGGCCCAGAAGGATCAGTTTCACCGACGTCCCTTTACCCGAGCCTTTTTGATGAGGCCCTCATATTGGTGAGCCAGAAGGTGCGACTGCACCTGATTGACGGTATCCATCGTGACTGACACGACGATCAGAATCGAGGTGCCGCCAAAATAGAAGGGGACACCGTACTCGCTGATCAGGATTTCCGGCAACAAGCAGATGGCCACCAGATACAGGCCGCCGACGGTCGTCAACCGCGTGAGGATACGATCGAAGTACTCCGCGGTTGCCGCACCCGGCCGGATGCCGGGGACATACCCGCCATACTTCCGCAGGTTCTCGGCCGTCTCCTCCGGGTTGAAGACAACCGCGGTATAGAAATAGGCGAAGAAGATGATCATGAACGCATACAGCGCCATGTAGAGCGGCTGGCCGTGCGCCATCTGCGACGCGATCGCCTGCAGCCACGCAGGCCCATCGGTCGCGAACCCCGAGATCGTGGCAGGGATCAGAAGTATCGAACTGGCGAAAATCGGCGGAATCACGCCGGACGTATTGATCTTCAGCGGCATGTGGCTGGAATCGCCACCCGTCATCCGATTGCCGATTTGTCGCCGCGGATACTGGATCGGGATGCGACGCTGCGCCCGCTCTACGAATACGATCACCCCGACCGTCGCAATCGCAATTGCGATGAACATCAGAATGAAGAATACCGAGAGCGCCCCGGTCCGTCCCAGCTCCAGCAGATTGGCAAGCGCCGACGGAAGATTGGCAACAATCCCAGCCATGATGATCAGACTGGTGCCGTTCCCGATCCCGCGCGCGGTGATCTGCTCGCCAAGCCACATCAGGAACATCGTTCCGCCGACAAGCGTGATCACACAAGAGATCTGGAAGAACAGGCCAGGATTGATCACCGCCGCACCGAACGTGCCGCGCATGCTCTCCAGGCCGACAGCAATGCCATACGACTGGAATATGGCGATAAACACCGTGAGGTAGCGGGTATACTGATTCAGCCGCCGCCGCCCGGCCTCGCCCTCCTTCTTCAAGGTCTCCAGCGAAGGCACCGCAGCCGTCATCAACTGGATGATGATGCTGGCACTGATGTACGGCATGATGTTCAGCGCGAAGACGGTCATCCGCCCCAGCGCGCCGCCCGAAAACATGTCGAACATGCCCAGGATGCCCCCGCCGTGGGAGCGCAGCATCTCCGCCATCACGGCGGCATCTACACCAGGCACCGGGATATAGGTCCCGATCCGGTACACGATCAACGCACCCAGCGTGAACCAGATGCGCTTCTTCAGTTCGGTCGCCTTCGAAAAGACGCCCAGATTCAGATTTGCCGCAAGCTGCTCGGCAGCGGAAGCCATTCGCTGATCCTCGTTGAGGTGCGCCTTAACCTTGGCCCGCCGACGGCGAGGTGCAAGGCGCCGAGGGACTCAGCGCATACACCTCCCGCCGTCAAGCCCAGCTGCCGACGCGAGGCAGACTCAGGCCGCAGCCTCGGCCGCCGCACGCGGCGCAACCGTCGTCGTTACCGTGCCACCGGCCTTCTCAACCGCAGCCTTCGCCGTCGCCGACGCGCCGGATACAGTGATGTTCACAGCTCGGGTGATCTCGCCATTCGCCAGCAGGCGAACCCCGTCGAGGCCACCATGAGCCAGACCAGCAGCGATCAACGTCGCCTCGGTAATCGGCTGCGCACCATCGATCTTGCCCGACTCGATGGCCTTGTTCAGCGAGCCCAGGTTCACAGGCGCATATTCCTTACGGAAATGGTTGTGGAACCCACGCTTCGGCAGCCGGCGATAGATCGGCAGCTGGCCACCCTCGAAGCCGTTCAGAGCCACGCCCTCGCGGGCCTTCTGGCCCTTCACGCCCTTGCCCGAGGTCTTGCCCTTGCCCGACCCGATGCCACGGCCAAGCCGCTTGGACTTCAGCCGCGCGCCCGCATTGTCGCGCAGTTCATTGAGTTTCATATCAGGAAAGCTCCTCCACCTTGATCAGGTGGGCAACCTTGCGAATCATGCCGCGCACGGCCGGAGTGTCCTCCAGCTCCCGCACGCGACGGATCTTGTTCAGCCCCAGACCCACCAGGGTCTCCTTCTGGCCAGGCTTCCGCCCGGCAACCGAGGCAACCTGCGTGACGCGAACCTTAGGCATTGGCCTGAGCCTCCGGAGCGGCGGTCTGCGCGGCGTCACGACGGCCGAACAGCTCCGACACCTTCTTGCCACGGCGCGTGGCCACCGAACGCGGAGACGCGCACTTCTGCAACGCCGCGAAAGTCGCCTTCACCATGTTGTGCGGGTTGCGGCTGCCCAGGCTCTTGGCCACGACGTCGCCGATCCCCAGCGTTTCGAATACCGCGCGCATCGGACCACCGGCGATGATCCCGGTGCCCGCCGTCGCCGACCGCAGCACCACATTGCCGGCGCCGAAGCGGCCTTCGACATCGTGGTGCAGCGTGCGGCCTTCCTTCATCGGAACCCGGATCATGCCGCGCTTCGCCCGCTCGGTCGCCTTGCGGATCGCCTCCGGCACCTCGCGCGCCTTGCCGGCGCCATACCCAACCCGTCCCTTCTGGTCGCCCACAACCACCAGTGCGGCAAAGGCGAAGCGACGTCCGCCCTTCACCACCTTCGCCACGCGGTTGATGGTCACCAGCTTGTCGATGATGCCGTCATCGGCCTCGCGCTCACGGTTGTCCCGATCACGCCCGCGGCCGCCGCCTTCCCTCGGTTCACGTGCCATTGCTTCGTTCCCTTTAGAAGGCCAGCCCGCCTTCGCGGGCCGCGTCAGCCAGGGCCTTGACCCGGCCATGATACATGTAGGCGCCACGGTCGAAGACCACCTCGGTGACCCCGGCCGCCAGCGCACGCTCGGCCACCAGCTTGCCGACGGCCGCCGCGGCGTCCTTGTCGGCCCCGGTCTTCAACGCCTCGCGCAGCGACTTGTCCAGCGACGAAGCCGCGGCAAGCGTCTTGCCCGCCGCATCGTCGATGATCTGCGCATAGATGTTCTTGCTCGAACGGAACACCGACAGGCGCGGCCGCCCATGCGACTTCTGCCGAAGCTGGAAGCGAAGACGCTCCTGCCGGCGATTGCGAAGATGCTGTTTGCCGCTCACTTCTTCTTACCTTCCTTGCGCCGGATGGTCTCATCCACATAGCGCGCACCCTTGCCCTTGTAGGGCTCGGGCGGACGGAACGCGCGGATCTCGGAGGCCACCTGACCCACCAGCCGCTTGTCGATCCCCTCGACCTTGATCGAGGTCGGACGCTCACAGGTGATCTTGATGCCCTCCGGCACCGGATAGACCACCGGATGCGAGAACCCGAGGTTCATCTCCAGGTTCTTGCCGGCGACCGCCGCACGATATCCCGTGCCGGTGATCTCCAGCGTCTTGGAGTAACCCGTCGACACGCCCTGCACCATGCAGGCGATCAACGCCCGCGTCGTGCCCCACATCATGCGAGCCTGGCGCTGGTTGCCACGCGGCGCGACCGACACCTTGTTGCCGTCCACCACCGCATCGACCTGGTCGGTCAGATTCAGCTTCAATTCGCCGAGCTTTCCCTTGGCCGTGACGACGCCATTGGCGATCGCCACCTGAACGCCGGCGGGAACCTCGACCGGATATTTTCCGACGCGAGACATAGGTCCTCCTCCGTCAGAACACGCGGCAGAGGACTTCGCCGCCAACATTGGCAGCGCGCGCCTCGGCATCGCTCATGACGCCACGCGGCGTCGACAGAATGGACACGCCCAGGCCGGCATACACCCGCGGCAGCTCCTTGATCTTCGAGTAGACCCGGCGGCCCGGCTTGGACACGCGCTGGATCTCCTTGATGACCGGCTCGCCATCGTTGTACTTCAGCTCGATGCGCAGCTGGTTCACGCCAGGACGCAGCGTCTCCGCGGCATAGCCACGGATGAAGCCCTCGCGCTTCAGCACGCCCAGCACATTCTCACGCAGCTTCGACGCCGGCGCGACACACACCGAATGGCGGGCACGCTGCGCGTTGCGGATGCGGGTGAGCATATCCCCCAGGGGATCGGACATTGACATCGCGGTACCCTTACCAGCTCGCCTTGACCATGCCCGGAATCTGGCCATTCGAGGCCAGATCGCGCAAAGCCACACGGCAGAGCTTGAACTTGCGGTAGTTGCCGCGCGACCGGCCGGTCAGCTCGCAGCGCAGACGCACCCGAACCTCCGCCCCGTTGCGCGGAAGCTGCGCCAGCTTCAGCGACGCGTTGAAGCGGTCCTCGACCGGAAGGGTGCGGTCCATCACCACATCCTTCAGCGCCTGGCGCTTCGACTTGTCGCGCTTCGCCATGCGCTCACGCATCTTGTTGCGGTTGACCTGGGAGAGTTTGGCCATCCTGTCTACATCCTCCGGAACCTGCCGGGCGTCACCCGGCGGTTTTCCCAAAAAAACTCAGTTGGCGAACGGCAGGTTGAAAGCCTTCAGCAGGGCCTTCGCCTCGGCGTCCGTCTTCGCGGTGGTGACGAACTGGATGTCCATCCCGCGAATCTCGTCGATCCGGTCATAGTTGATTTCCGGAAAGACGATCTGCTCCTTCAGGCCCATGGCGAAGTTGCCACGCCCGTCGAAGCCCTTGCCCTGGATGCCACGGAAGTCACGCACGCGCGGCAGGGCGATGGTGATGAGCCGATCCATGAACTCATACATCCGCGCCTTGCGCAGCGTGACCTTGCAGCCGATCGGCAGACCCTTGCGGATCTTGAAGCCGGCGATCGCCTTCTTGGCCACCGTCTTCACCGGCCGCTGGCCGCTGATCGCCGTCAGCTCCGCCACCGCAGCGTCCAGCTTCTTCTGGTCGCCCGTGGCCTCGCCAACACCCATGTTGATGACGATCTTGTCCAGCTTCGGCACCTGCATCTCGTTGCCGTAGCCAAACTCCGCACGCAGCTTCGCGCGGATCTCGTCACGATACATCTTCGCCAGCCGCGGCGCTTCCTCAGGAGAGGCAGCCGGGTTGTCGACACCGACGACCTCGATCCGGCGGGCGGCGCGCTGCGCCTCCTTGCCCTGCGGAGGGGCGCCGCCGCCACCGCGATTGGCCGCGCCGGTCTTGCCGCCCTTCGGGGAATTCTTGCTTCCGCTCATGGCTCTCTCAGTTCCCGATCACCTGGCCGGTCGCCTTCGCGACGCGGACCTTGCGACCATCATCCAGCACCCGGAAAGCCACCTTGGTCGGCTTCTCGGACACCGGATCGATCAGCTTCAGGTTCGACAGATGGATCGAGGCTTCCTTCTCGATAATCCCACCCGGCTCCCCCATTCCAGTCGGCTTGGTGTGGCGGCGGACGATCTTCACGCCCCGCACCACAGCCCGGTTGGCCGCCGGCAGAACCGACAGAACCTCACCCCGACGGCCCTTGTCGGACCCGGTGATCACCATCACGGTGTCACCCTTGCGAATGCGCGCGGCCATTACAGCACCTCCGGCGCCAGGCTGATGATCTTCATGAACTTGCGCCCGCGCAGTTCACGCACCACCGGCCCGAAGATGCGGGTGCCGATCGGCTCCTGCTGCTTGTTGATCAGCACGGCCGCGTTGCGGTCGAAGCGGATCGCCGAGCCATCGGGACGGCGGACGGGGAAGCTGGTGCGCACGATCACCGCCTGGTGCACGTCGCCCTTCTTCACCTTGCCGCGGGGGATCGCCTCCTTCACGGAGACGACGATCACGTCGCCCACCGAGGCGGTCTTCCGCTTCGAGCCGCCCAGCACCTTGATGCACTGCACCCGGCGCGCGCCCGAATTGTCGGCCACCTCGAGATTGGTTTCCGGATGAATCATGCCAACGCTCCTTCAGGCACGGCGAGCGTCGCGCCATTGCGCTCCACCACCAGCCAGGTCTTGCGCTTGCTGAACGGGCGGCATTCTTCAATGCGCACCATATCGCCCACCTTGCACTGATTCGCCTCGTCATGCGCCGCGTACTTCTTCGAGCGGCGGATGAACTTCTTGTACAGCGGGTGCATGACGCGACGCTCGACAAGAACCGTGATGGTCTTGTCCATCTTGTCGCTGGTCACCCGCCCGGTCAGGACGCGCCTCGGCATCGCCCCTTCTCCTTACGACTTGGTGGCGGAGGACTTCTTCTCCGCCAGGATTGTTTTCACCCGCGCGATCTCGCGCCGCACCTGCCGGACCCGGCCGGTGCCCTCCAACTGCCCGGTCGCCCGCTGGAAGCGCAGGTTGAACTGCTCCTTCCGAAGGTCCAGCAGCGACGCCGACAGCTCATCGGCAGACTTGCCGCGGACGTCGGAGGCCTTGCTCAAAGCGGTCTTGGCCATCACGCGTCTCCGATTCGGGCGATGAACTTGGTCTTGATCGGCAGCTTCGCCGCACCGAGCGTCAGCGCCTCACGCGCCAGCTCCGGCGTGACGCCGTCGATCTCGAACATGATGCGGCCCGGGGCGACACGCGCCACCCAGTATTCCGGCGACCCCTTGCCGGAGCCCATGCGGACTTCGGCAGGCTTGGTCGAAACCGGCACGTCCGGGAAGATGCGGATCCACACGCGACCGGCACGGCGCATCGCACGGGTGATCGCCCGACGAGCCGACTCGATCTGCCGTGCAGTAATGCGCTCCGGCTCCAGGGCCTTCAGGCCGTAGGTGCCGAAGTTCAGCGAGGTGCCGCCCTTCGACAGGCCGTGGATGCGGCCCTTGTGCTGCTTGCGGTATTTGGTGCGCTTCGGAGAAAGCATCTTCGTTTACCTCTGCGGCGCCTGTTCGGCGGCCCGACGATCCTGCGCCATCGGGTCATGCGCCAGAATCTCACCCTTGAAGACCCAGACCTTCACACCGCAGGTGCCGTAGGTCGTCTTCGCCGTCGCCACGCCATAGTCAATGTCGGCACGCAGCGTGTGCAGCGGCACGCGGCCTTCGCGATACCACTCCACCCGCGCGATCTCGGCGCCGCCGAGACGGCCGCCGCAGTTGATCCGGATGCCCTGGGCGCCCAGGCGCATCGCCGACTGCACCGCACGCTTCATCGCACGGCGGAAGGCCACGCGACGCTCGAGCTGCTGGGCGATGTTCTCGGCCACCAGGGTGGCGTCGATCTCAGGCTTGCGGATCTCGACGATGTTCAGCGCCACCTCGGCGTTGGCCATCTTCGTCAGGTCCTTCTTCAGAACCTCGATGTCCTGGCCCTTCTTGCCGATGACAACGCCAGGCCGCGCAGCATAGATCGTCACGCGCGGCTTCTTCGCCGGACGCTCGATCACCACGCGGGACACGCCGGCGCCACGCAGCTTCGCGCGCAGGTGGTCACGCAGCTTCAGGTCATCGTGCAGCAGACGGGAATAGTCGTTGCCGGCGAACCAGCGGCTGTCCCAGGTGCGATTGATGCCAAGCCGCAGCCCGACAGGATTGACTTTGTGACCCATCTTACGCGGCCTCCTCGACCTGTTCCCGCTCGGACACCACGATCTTCAGGTGGCTGAACCACTTCTCCACCCGCGCCGCGCGCCCGCGGCCACGCGCATGGAAGCGGCGCATCACGATCGAGCGGCCAACCTCGGCCCGGGTCACCACCAGACGATCGACGTCGAGCTGATGGTTGTTTTCGGCATTGGCGATCGCGCTCTCGAGCGCCTTCTTCACCTGATGCGCAATGCGGCGCTTACTGAAGGTCAGCGTCGCGACGGCATGCTGCGCCGGCAGGTTGCGGATCGACTGCGCCACCAGATTGAGCTTCCGCGGGCTGACCCGCAGGTTGCTCACGATGGCCTGCGCCTCGTTGTCGGCCAGGCCGCGCGGATGGTTCGGCTTGCTCATATCAGCCTCGCTTCGCCTTCTTGTCCGCGGCATGGCCCGTGAACGTGCGGGTCGGCGAGAACTCACCGAACTTGTGACCCACCATGTTCTCGGTCACCTGCACCGGCAGGAACTTGTGGCCGTTGTAGACACCGAAGGTCAGACCCACGAACTGCGGCAGGATTGTCGAACGACGCGACCAGATCCGAATGATCTCGTTGCGCCCAGACGCCCGCGAGGCATCGGCCTTGTTCAGGAGGTATCCGTCGACGAACGGACCTTTCCAGACGGAACGCGCCATCTCTTACTTGCCCTTGTTCCGGCGGCGGATGATCAACCCGTCCGTCCGCTTGTTGCTGCGCGTCTTGTAGCCCTTGGTCGGCTTGCCCCACGGCGTGACCGGATGACGGCCACCAGAGCTGCGACCCTCGCCACCGCCCAGCGGATGGTCGACCGGGTTCATCACGACACCGCGGTTGTGCGGGCGGAAGCCCAGCCACCGCATACGACCGGCCTTGCCAACCTTGGCGTTCATGTTGTCGGGGTTCGACACCGCGCCGATGCTGGCCATGCACTCGGCCCGCACGACGCGAAGCTCACCCGACATCAGCTTCACCTGCGCATAGCCGGAGTCCTTGCCGACCAGCTGCGCATAGGTGCCGGCCGAACGCGCGATCTTGCCACCCGCACCGATCTTCATCTCGATGTTGTGGATGATCGTGCCGACCGGAATGGCGGCCAGCGGCATCGCATTGCCCGGCTTGATGTCGGCACGCGCCGAAGCCACCACCTGGTCGCCAACCTTCAGCCGCTGCGGCGCCAGAATATAGGCCAGCTCGCCATCGGCATACTTCACCAGCGCGATGAACGCGGTGCGGTTCGGGTCGTATTCCAGACGCTCCACGGTGCCGACCACGTCGAACTTGCGACGCTTGAAGTCGATGACACGATAGCTCTGCTTGTGCCCGCCGCCACGGAAACGGCTGGTGATGCGGCCGTGGTTGTTGCGCCCGCCCGTGCTGCTCTGCCCACGGGTCAGACCCTTGACGGGCTTGCCCTTGAACAGCTCGCTGCGGTCGATCATGACGGTGCCGCGAAGGCTCGGCGTCACCGGGTTGAATTGCTTCAGTGCCATCTCGCGAGTCCTATGCGAGGCCGGTCGTGAAATCGATCGACTGACCTTCGGCCAAGCGCACAAACGCCTTCTTCACGTCGGACCGCTGGCCCGGACGTCCCCTGAAGCGCTTGGTCTTGCCCTTCTGCACCAGCGTGTTCACCGCCAGCACCTTCACGCCGAACAGACCTTCGACCGCAGCCTTGATCTGCGGCTTGGTCGCATCGACCGAAACCTTGAACGCGACCTGGTTCAGCTCCGACAGCGTTGTCGCCTTCTCGGTGATCAGCGGCGCGCGGATCACCTGGTACATCGCCTCCCGCGAAAGCACGGGCTTGCGCTTTGCCGTCTCGCTCATGCTGCCGCTCCTTCGCCATTGAGGCGCTGCTTCAGCCCCTCGATCCCGGCCGTGGTGATCGCCAGCACGTCATGGCGGAGAATGTCGTAGACATTCGCACCGACGGTCGGCAGCACATCCAGGCCGATGATGTTGCGGCTGGCACGGAGGAAGCCCTCGTCCACCGACCCATCCACGATCAGCGCCGACGACCAACCCAGCGCCTTGACCTTCTTGGCCAGGTCCGCGGTCTTGGTCACGCCACCGGCGGCGTCCAGCACCACCAGCTTGCCCTCGGCAGCCTTCTGCGACAGCGCCGAGATCAGGCCCAGACGACGCACCTTCTTGTTCAGACGGTACTCGTGGGAACGGACCACCGGGCCATGCACCACGCCGCCCGTGCGGAACTGCGGTGCACGCAGGCTGCCCTGACGGGCGTTGCCGGTGCCCTTCTGGCGATAGGGCTTCTTCGTCGTGCCCGATACCTCGGCCATGCCCTTCACCTTGTGGGTGCCGGCACGGCGCTTCGACAACTGCCAGTGCACCACGCGCGCCATGATGTCGGCACGCGGAGTCGTGGCGAAGATGTCGTCCGGCAGTTCAGCGCTGCCGGCGCTCCCCTTATCGAGGGTTGTGATCTCGACCTGCATCGTCCCTGTCCTCAGCCCGCCGTCGCGGGCGCTTCAACCAGCGCGGCCGGATACGGCGCATCCGCGTGGCGCGCACGCTTCACCGCGTCGCGCACCAGCACATAGCCGCCCTTGGCGCCCGGCACCGCGCCCTTGATCATCAGCAGCCCGCGAGCCGCGTCGACGGCCGCCACTTCCAGGTTCAGCGTGGTGATCCGCTCGACACCCAGATGGCCAGCCATCTTCTTGTTCTTGAAGGTCTTGCCAGGATCCTGGCGGTTACCCGTCGAACCCAGACTGCGATGGCTGATCGAAACGCCGTGCGACGCCTCCAACCCGGCGAAGTTCCAGCGCTTCATGCCACCGGCAAAGCCCTTGCCCTTCGACGTGCCGCAGACATCGACCTTCTGGCCCGGCACGAAGTGCTCGGCCGACAGGGTCGCGCCCGGCTCCAGCAGCGCGTCCGCCGCGACCCGGAATTCCACCAGCTTCATCTTCGGCTCGACCTTGGCCTTGGCATAGTGGCCACGGTTCGGCTGAGAGACATTCTTGACCTTGGCCTTGCCCCAGCCAAGCTGGACCGCGGTGTAGCCGTCCTTCTCCTCGGTCCGGGCGGCGACAACCTGCACCTGGTCCAGGTGCAGAACCGTCACGGGAACATGGGAGCCGTCATCCTTGAAGATGCGGGTCATTCCCAGCTTCTTGGCGAGCAATCCGGTGCGCATCGGTTCTGTCCCGGCCTCAGATCTTGATCTCGACATCCACGCCCGCGGCGAGGTCGAGCTTCATCAGCGCGTCCACCGTCTGCGGTGTGGGCTCGACAATGTCGAGCAACCGGCGATGCGTCCGAATCTCGAACTGCTCGCGGCTTTTCTTGTCGACGTGGGGCGAGCGGTTCACGGTGAACCGCTCAATGTGGGTCGGCAGCGGGATCGGTCCGCGAACCCGCGCACCCGTGCGCTTGGCCGTGTTCACGATCTCCTTCGTGCTGTTGTCCAGCACACGGTGATCGTAGGCCTTCAAACGGATGCGGATATTCTGGTTGTCCATCGTTCGCTCTTAAACTTTCCCGCCGAAACGACAGCCGGCGCCCCGCCTCGCAGGGCGCCGGCCCTCGCCGTGTGCTTCAGGCCGTGATCGAGGCGACGACGCCGGCGCCAACCGTGCGTCCACCCTCGCGGATCGCGAAGCGCAGGCCGTCGTCCATGGCGATCGGAGCGATCAGCTCCACGTCCATCGACACGTTGTCGCCCGGCATCACCATCTCAACGCCTTCCGGCAGGTTCACCACGCCCGTCACGTCAGTCGTGCGGAAGTAGAACTGCGGACGGTAGTTGGTGAAGAACGGCGTGTGACGGCCGCCCTCTTCCTTCGTCAGGATGTACGCCTCGGCCTTGAACTTGGTGTGCGGCGTGATCGAGCCGGGCTTGGCCAGAACCTGGCCACGCTCCACATCCTCACGCTTCGTGCCACGCAGCAGCGCGCCGATGTTGTCGCCCGCCTGGCCCTGGTCGAGCAGCTTGCGGAACATCTCCACGCCGGTCACGACAGTCTTGGTCGTCGGATTGATGCCCACGATCTCGACTTCCTCGCCAACCTTGATGATGCCGCGCTCGACACGGCCGGTCACCACCGTGCCGCGACCCGAGATCGAGAACACGTCTTCGATCGGCATCAGGAACGGACGGTCAGTGGCACGCTCCGGCTGCGGAATGTAATCGTCGACCGCGGCCATCAGCTGCAGAATCGCGTCATGCCCGATTTCCGGCTGCTTGCTTTCCAGCGCGCACAGGGCCGAGCCCTTGATGATCGGAATGTCGTCGCCCGGGAAGTTGTAGGACGAAAGGAGCTCGCGCACCTCCATCTCCACCAGCTCCAGCAGCTCCGGATCGTCGACCATGTCGACCTTGTTCAGGAACACCACCAGCGCGGGCACACCGACCTGACGGGCGAGCAGGATATGCTCACGAGTCTGAGGCATCGGGCCGTCAGCGGCAGACACGACCAGGATCGCACCGTCCATCTGGGCGGCGCCGGTGATCATGTTCTTCACATAGTCGGCGTGGCCGGGGCAGTCGACGTGCGCATAGTGGCGGTTGCCCGTCTCATACTCGACGTGGGCGGTCGAGATCGTGATGCCACGCGCCTTCTCTTCCGGCGCCTTGTCGATCTGGTCATACGCCGTGAAGGTGGCGCCGCCGGTCTCGGCCAGCACCTTGGTGATCGCAGCGGTCAGCGACGTCTTGCCATGGTCGACGTGGCCGATCGTGCCGATGTTGCAGTGCGGCTTGTTCCGCTCGAATTTAGCCTTGCCCATAGTCGTATTCTCCGCGAATCCGTGAGGGTTCGTTTGAGGTCGTTACCAGCGGTAGTGGCTGAAGGCCTTGTTCGCCTCCGCCATCCGGTGGGTATCTTCACGCTTCTTGACGGCCGAACCACGGTTGTTCACCGCGTCCAGCAATTCGTTCGACAGGCGATCCTGCATCGTCTGCTCCCCGCGCTTGCGGGCGGCATCGATGATCCAGCGGATCGCCAGCGCCTGCCGACGCTCCGCACGGACTTCCACCGGAACCTGGTAGGTCGCACCGCCCACGCGGCGGGACCGAACCTCGACGGCCGGCTTCACGTTGTCCAGCGCCTCATGGAACATCCGCACCGGATCGGCCTGCGGGCCACCACGACGCTTCAGCACATCGAGCGCATCATAAACGATGCTCTCGGCGGCGGACTTCTTACCGTCGTACATCAACGCGTTCATGAAACGGTTGAGGACGACATCACCGAACTTGGCGTCCGGCAGGATCTCACGCTTTACGGCGCGACGGCGACGGGACATCTCGCTCTCTCCGCCTTACTTCGGCCGCTTCGCGCCATACAGCGACCGGCGCTGACGACGCTTGGCAATGCCCTGGGTATCCAGCACACCGCGCAGGATGTGATAGCGCACGCCGGGAAGGTCCTTCACACGGCCGCCGCGGATCAGCACCACCGAGTGTTCCTGAAGGTTGTGACCTTCACCCGGGATGTAGCTGACAACCTCGTAGCCGTTGGTCAGGCGCACCTTGGCGACCTTACGAAGCGCCGAGTTCGGCTTCTTCGGCGTGGTCGTGTAGACGCGCGTGCAGACGCCGCGCTTCTGCGGGCAGCCCTGCAGAGCGGGAACCTTGTTCCGGGTCTTCTGCGGCTCCCGCCCCTTGGCGATGAGCTGGTTGATGGTCGGCATGGACCTCATTCTCTTCCGTGTTCGAGCCGTTAGCCGGACAGCATGGGCGAGCGCCGTTAACAGGCTTTGCCCGCCTGCATGGGAATGATCCCATCCGGGCGGGGTGCGTGAAGCAGGTGGCCTAAGCCCTGTTAAAGAGCGGCGCCAACTGCGTCCTTGGCCTGCAACAACGACCGCCCGCGGATGACCGGGGGAGGGCCGAGGGGGCGGAACCTAGTTGGCGCGGTTGGGGGAGTCAAGCATGTTGCGCCATGTTCGGCACGCAACCCTCAACCCCGTCTCCGCGCCAGCCAAAT
>Ga0255281_1000013_pt1 | contig 15661 bp, 11 predicted proteins | sample AtltaT_13_FD_183799 | JGI IMG/M metagenome (GOLD analysis project Ga0255281, IMG submission 183799) | Metatranscriptome of freshwater microbial communities from Altamaha River, Georgia, United States - Atl_Yuk_RepC_8d (Metagenome... | ecosystem: Environmental > Aquatic > Freshwater > River... | reverse complement strand
TTAACTTGTTATTTTACAAAAATATCTATAATAAAAAATTTATACTTTTTCGTACGGGACTAATTAAAAATGGTTGCGCTGGGGTAGTGAGAATCGAACTCACGATCTCGGAACCAAAGTCCGATGCCTTACCACTTGGCCATACCCCAGAACACTAAGCTAAAAAACTAAACTAATAGATTACCACAAATAAAACAAACACATTTTTATTATATTTTTACTACTTTAACCAAAATTTTACGCTCCTCAAATATATAAAACTGAAATAATTGCAATTCAAACAATATCTACAAAATGTCAGTACCATAAAGCAGTTTCCGCTAAAATATGATCTAGAGCCGTTGTCGTGACAATAGTACCATTAATTTGTGGATTTACAACCAAGTTTCGGCTCAGTCTAAACTGTAAAACTGCGATCATAGCTCCGTTTAAATTAACATGAAATCCATGAAAATTAACAATAAAATATAATGCAGAACTAAAAGCACCGCCTAGAGTTAGAGATAAAGGTGAAGAATAAATTTCAATAATCTGACCAAAACTAAAAGGTAAACCAGCTAAAATTCCAAAATTTAAAGCCTCATAAATATAATTTTGTCGTAAAGCTGTTATAACAACTGTTGATGCATCTACAACTTCAATAGTAAACCGTCTGTCTAAAACAGAATCTGCTGGGGCAAAAATATGAACTAATGAAGCTCTGATTGGTAAAATAATTTCAATAAATTGTGATCCTAAATTTAAATCACCCTCACTTTGTAACGCCCGAAAATGCAAACGTCTTGTCGTCTCCGTCGCCCAAGATCCAGAGTATAATAAGGAAAAAGTGTTAGCCAACGGAAAACCCAAAAGAGTTCATGTTGGAATACTAGAATGAGGTCAAACAGCACCTAATTCCGGAGATGGATTTAATGATAAATGGAAATAAGCTCAAAATAATCCAAAAAAGAAAACAATTTCTGTTACTAAAAATACAAAAAAACCTTGACGCAAACTTAAATTTTCAGTATTAGTATACCGCATCAAATCCGCCTCTATAAAAATTTGCGTGCTTCATCCAGATAAACCGACAATAATAAATGCTAGGGGTAGCACAAAATCTGCATCCAGAGTTGTTAAGGATCCAAAAATTTGATAATTATTAAATAAAAACGCAAATGGTGGAACTAAACTAATTTTTTCATTATAAAACACCGAAATCAATGTTTGCAAAAACATTGTTATACCAACAACAAGAATAAATGGAAAAAAAGAAGCGTGGCGACTAGCTCGATATCAGAAACCTCTTGTAGCTTGTGTAAATTCAACATTAGACAAAACAGTAGCACGATTGACAAATTTTTCTTTTTTAATTAATAAGTTATATAATAACATCTAAATAATTTAAATAAATTATTTTTTATTAAACAGTCGTAGTAACAATTGAAATAGGCATTGAAGCATGACCAACACCGCACAATTCTGAACATTGACCAAAATAATGACCATGTTCTGCAATTGTAAAAAAAATTGTGTTATATCGACCAGGGCAAGCATCAATCTTAATCCCTAAAGATGGAATAGCTCAACTATGAATCACGTCAGAAGCTGTTACCACCGCTCTTAATTGAGCATGAATTGGAAGAATTAGATGCTCAGTAGTATCTAGGGCATTAAAAGTTGCTAATTTAGTTGTATCATCAAAACCGTGAGTGTACTCTGGCGCCGGTGTCATATAAGAATCAAAATCAATAAAAGTGTTATCAAGTTGATACTCGTAACTTCAATATCATTGACGACCAATAATTCTAATAGTCATTAAAGGCTCGCTAACTGCAGTATCTTCGGCATACAACAAAGCTGTAGATGGTACGTTCATACCTGCTAAAATAGCGGTAGGAATCAAAGTTCAAATTCATTCTGCTTTCGTATTATGCGTAAATTTTCGGCGTTCTACAGCAACGAAGGATCAGTCACGAATAGTAAAAGAATGAATTAATACCATGAGTGCGTAAGAAACAAAAATAAAAATAAAAATTAAAACAACGTGGATATCATGATGTAAATCAATAATACCGGCAGCAATATCAGATGCTGGATACAAAAATAACTGACCGAATTCAATAATTAAAAATTCACTATAATTAAAAGAACCTGAAACTGTATTAAACATAAACATAACCCCTAGTATGACGTTTCCTAAAACTACTAATGATAAACCAACCACCATTTCTTGTTGCTTAGAACTTAATTTATTAAATTTATTAAAACTACTATTAAAATCTAAATTAAAATTTTTAAACATAATTTTTAATTATTATTTTATTAATTAAAAAGTAATACTAAGTTATCAGGATTGTATCGAGATTGACTAACAGTTTTTAATACGGATCTAAAATTAATAACCTCAGAAAAACTGACAATCATATTTAATAAAAATATAATCATAGCAATCAAACTTAATAAGGAACCTACAGAAGCAAGTTGATTAAATGATTCAAACATTCAAGGATATTCCGGAATTCTTCGAGGCATTCCTTGTAACCCTAAAAAATGCATTGGGAAAAAAGTTAAATTAACACCAAGAGTCATTAATCAAAAATGAGCTTTTGCTAAACTAATACTGTAGCTAACTCCAAATGTTTTGTCAAGTCACATGTAAAAACCACAAAATATTGCAAAAACCGCACCCATTGACAAAACATAGTGAAAATGCGCGACGACATAATATGTATCATGCAAAACAACATCTAAACTAGCATTCGACAATATAATACCTGTTAATCCACCTACAGTAAATAACAAAATAAAAGCTAAAATAAAATAAGTAGCAACTGCTGACGTATTCAACCTTCCAGCAAATAACGAAGCAATTCAGTTAAAAACTTTAATTCCGGTTGGTACGGCAATAACCATAGTAGCCGCACTAAAATAAGCACGAGTATCAATATCCATTCCGACTGTGTACATATGATGAGCCCAGACAATAAAACCCAAGATACCAATGGAAATGATAGCAATAATCATTGAAGTTCGACCAAAAATAGGACGGTTAGTAACTGCTTGAATTGCATGAGAAATAACTCCGAAAGCCGGAAGAATTAGAATATAAACTTCCGGATGACCAAAAAACCAGAACAGATGTTGGTATAAAACTGGATCACCACCCGCAGTAGCATCAAAAAAAGCTGTATTTAAAATACGATCTGTCAATAACATAGTAATAGCTGCAGCAAATACAGGTAACGATAATACTAATAAATAAGAAGTTACATACAACGTTCAAGGAAATAACGGCAACCGTTTCATAGTAACATTATCACTTCTCATGTTATTAACGGTTACAATAAAATTTATAGAACCAGCCAATGATCCAGCACCGGCTAAGTGCATTCCAAAAATACCGTATTCTACTCCAGCATGAGGATGACCTAATGAACTAGACAATGGTGGGTACAATGTTCAACCCGTACCAACACCTGTTTCAATAGCCGCACTAGTCAACAACATGACAAAAGCAGCAGCTGTTAATCATAATGAAATATTATTTAAACGTGGAAAAGCCATATCAGAAGCACCGATCAAACTCGGCAAAAAAAAATTTCCAAAACCACCAAATAAAATTGGCATAACCATAAAAAAAATCATGATTAAACCATGTGCCGTAATAGCAGTATAATACGCTGCGTTGTTGCCTAAGAACGTATCAGTTGAAGCATGCATTAGTTGTAAACGAATTAAAATAGATAAAGCTGTACCGACTACACCGGCAAGACCACCCAAAATAATATACATAACACCAATACGTTTATGATTAGTACTAAACAATCAGTTAGCTAAATCTGTAAACATACTACTTAAACATGTATTGTTGTTACCTGACACGCTGTGGCCAACCGTTACTTTAGTATTTTCAGTTTGCATTAGATTTATTATATATATATATATATCTATTTATAATATTATATAGTATTGTCACACAAGAAACAGTTTTTTTATAAGAGTTATTAACTAGCAGGCGCTCAGTATTAAAAGTGCGTAGAAAGTAAGTACCCGTGCTGCTGGTACGTACCGCTATCCGCACCCCATTTTTTAAACGGCTCTTTAATAAAAACTATACGAAAAAAATATTAATTAAAATTTTATGAACAATAATTTTTCACTAAAAAATCAAATTTATAAATTCAATAGTTTTAATTTACTTACGATAAATATTACGAAAACGTGTTAGCGGCCGCTTTAATTAAACAATCACATACAACTAATTTTAAAATTTTAAGCTCATGACTTAAAAAACTATTTTAAAATAATTAAATGTGAGTAGAAAAACTAATTTTAGCAGTCGCCCCGTACAAGAATAAAAATTTTGTTAGTATTTGTTTTCATTTGAATTTAAACATAATAAGTTGAAAAATCCCTATTATTTTATAATACCCGAATACCCAAATTTCCTTGGCGAACAAAAAATTGAGCAAAACAACTTTATAAAATCTTCTATAAAGCAACATCATATTTTATACTTGTACTTTTTATAAACCTCTCACCAATTACTGGGGAGGGCCGGATTTGCACCGACATCCGTGGGTCATGAGCCCCCCGAGTTTCTATTACTCTACCTCCCACGAATAAATATAAATAGAAACCCAACTACAAATATATTAAGTGGTGTGTCCCTTCGGATGAGAGTTGAACTCATGACCTTTCGGTTAACAGCCGAACGCTCTACCGACTGAGCTACCGAATTATACTAGCCTCAACAACAAAAGGAAATATTCTAACACACCAAACTCACAGACTGTTTTTAAAATTATCGATTAGAAACAAATGAATATTTAATTAAATTAATATTAGTAAAAATTCGATATGTTGGATGACAAAATGAACTTAAATAAAATAATTTTGAAGAAAAATATTTCGACATTGCTTTAAAAATTTTAAATTTCTGATGTGGCAAAACAGTATTATATGATAAAAAATGATCGCTCAAAATATCTCGACGAACTGCATGTTCCAACATTACTTCTGTATATAGCTCTGAATTTATAACAAAGCGCGCTGATCCTGGAACTTTATACTTTAATAAACCAAAACTATTTTTTATTGAGTTATAAACTGGTGCTCAAATAGCCGAACTATTTATGAAATAAGAATTGTAAGAATGTCACAAACGACCTTCATTAATAATACGGTTAGATGGAACTACCGAAGTTCAATATTTTACCTCACCTTTACCTTTACCCATTCGCATGTTGTCGGGCTTTCTGGTAATAGGAAGATCCGCTCAAATTCGAATTTTTAATTTCGAGTATCTAGGATCCATCCTTGTTGTAAAAGATTGACGTATAGCTTCCATAGCAAACGGCGTTATCAAAGCCGGTCGTTTCGTACGTAGTCCAATGAAACTATACAACGGAAGCACACGACTAGAATCAAGAGCTTTGTACGTGGATCGCAAAACACGTTGAAATAATCTTTTAAATTTGGTAGCTTTAACAACAGGATTCCGTTTTACGGAGGAACCATCGTCATCGGGATTTGATACAACCAACCCACGTTTAATTGCGCGCTCCCGTTTAGCAGCTTCAATCCTAGCTTTTAATTCTGCCAACGCGTGAGCACGAACCTCTCGTTTATCCATCTTCTCTCCACGCTGCATACCATATTCAAACCTTTTTAGAAAAAATTCGCGGCTAGCAGGATTACGGCGTTGAACAAATGCAGTACGCCAAATTACTTTTAATTTTTGATTAGGTCGTATCAATGTAAGCTTATATTCAGGCATATAAATTTTAAATTTATTTAAGACGCCATAGAAATTTTACAACGCAGTTTAGTAACTAACAATACACTGTTAGAAACTTGCATAGAAACAAAATAAAATCCAATTATAGCAGCAGTCAATAAAAAAAATACAAAATAAAAAGTTTCTGGACTAATATTAGGCATAAAATATTTACTTAAATTAATTAATTTACAACAAAAAAACAAATTATATAACAAGTTCTTTTTTAAAAATACAGAGCAGCTAACACTAAATAATATATAAAAAGCCCCAAACTGGTTGGTAACATAACTTTCCAACCAATACCCATTAACTGATCAAATCTGTAACGCGGTAAAGCACCACGAACAACAATAAAAAATAAAGCAACAGTTAAAATTTTAACTACAAAAATAAAAAAACCAGCTGATCATCCTCCTAAAAATAAAATAGAAAGCAAAGAAGCCATTAACAACATATTAGAATACTCACCTAGAAAAAATAATGCAAAAGTTAATGAGGAATATTCAACATTGTAACCCGCGACGAGTTCTGCTTCCGCTTCAGGTAAATCAAACGGAGTACGATTAGTTTCCGCTAAAGCTAACACCAAAAACATAACAAAATTAGGAAAAAATGGAACGGCAAATCATCATCCAGACATTTCTTGTATATGCACAATTTCAACTAAATTAAACGATTTAGAAAAAATCGCCACCGGTAAAATTAACAAACCGAAAACAACTTCGTAAGAAACCATTTGAGACGTCGAACGCATGGCTCCAATAAAGGCGTATCTAGAATTACTAGACCACCCAGCAAGTAAAATACCATACACGGCAATGGATGATATTGCAAGCAAATACAGCAAAGAATTAGGAGAATAAACTAAAACCGAATTATACCCCATAGGTATAAACGCCCAGCTAAATAAAGATAAAGTAAAAACTAAAAATGGAGCAAATGTAAACAAAAATTTTTCTGCACGATTTGGAATAATTTCATTTTTAATTGCTAGTTTTAAACCGTCAGCTAACCCTTGTAATAAACCCCAAAATCCGACTATATTGGGCCCTTTTCGTCTTTGAATAGACCCGAGGACTTTTCTCTCCAAAACCACGTAAAACGCGACATTTACCAGTACCCCTACTACCGTAACAACAAACCCAATTAATGTAAACACTAACGTATTTAAAACTGACCCGGACGTAATAATAGTCGCCATATATCCCTTAATAAATCTCTACAACCTAAATTTGTTTTTAAACATTTTTTAATTATTATCTAATTTTTTTTAAAAAAAATTATTTACTTTTTTATTAAAATAAATAATAAATTTACAACTTATTTAACCCACCGGTTTCTAATAAATACATATCAGCCAAAATACAGTAAATTGCAGCCTGTAAAATATTAATTCCAATTTCTAAACCAAGCAACATAAAACCAAGCAAAGTACACAATAAAACAATAGTAATCGACATAACATTCAATGACAAAACGAATAAAACATAAAAAATAATACCAAACACCATCTTTAATAATAAATGCCCGCTAGCTAAGTTTGCGACCAATCGCAAAGTTAAAGAAACTACTCTGAGAGCATACGTAAATGATTCAATAAAAATTAGCAAACTTTGGATAGACTCGGGACAGCCTGATGGAACAAAAAAAGAACCAAAACGCGCTTTATAAATTGATAAACCAGTTCCGATAGATAATAGTAATAATGATAAACTAAAAATTAAAACAACAGATGGCATCAAAGTTGGAATTACAATAACATTAGGAATTAAACCTGTCAAATTAACAGTAACTAACATTAAAAAAATTGAAACCAATCAATTTTTATAATAAACTGCCTTGTACCCAAAAATAGAAACAATGATTTTCGAAAAAGCTATCTCAAGAGACAACGCGCTACTCGAAGGCAAAGAAGTAGAATTTAACACAATCTCGTCGTCCCCGTCCAAATCATCAAAAACAAACAACATTGCGGCCAATAATAAATAAAAATCTAGTTCCAAAATAATAGCTTCTAACGGATGATTTAAATTTAATAAACTATTAATAAACATTGATTAATGTTATTTTTCTAAAAATTTATTTTGCCGACTTTTTTCATCACTCTTCTTTCCTGTAACATATGCGTACGTACTTCTTAAATTGAAATCAACCACAATTTTGTAGTACGTACGAACAATTTTCACGTGTTCAGGAGAGGAATTGAACCTCCGACCTCAGGATTTTCAGTCCTGCGCTCTACCGACTGAGCTACCTGAAACTGAATTATTAAATAAATATATTTATGTACACAATTTTAAACAATTAAAAAAAAATTGAATATGAAGATAATTGTAAATGCCGTCGTTTTAAATATGAAAAACGCTTTCTCATCAAAATGAGTCGTTCAAATTTAAAACTAGAACCAAGGCCTAACTGACGTGCCTTTGTATAGTAAGTTCGGCCCATATGAAAAATTGATCAATTGGGAACTCGATGTAAACTTCTTGAGTAAATATCACGCAAAGAACAGTAATAACGATATTTCATAAATTTTCTAAATCTTTGCAAATTGGAAAATTGTGATAAAATTTTTTTTTTCAATTTACCAAGTTCGATACTTCGTTTAATAAAACTAACCCCCGTACCATTGTTATTACGTAATAGCAATTTTTTAAACAAAAGCGTATTAAATATGCCACCGCGTATCTTTCTGTAATAAGAACCCATTTTAAAAAACTTAGTCAATAAAAAACTTGATTTATTTTTTTGTATTTTTGCATGCCGGCGAATAAAAATATGTGCAAACTTGGCCACTCTGTATCGTTTGAGACGCTTATTTGCATTAAACAACTTGCGATGACCACGAACTGCTCTTTTTTTTAACACAGAAGCTGAAGGCCGTCTTATGGAAGAAAATGGCACCGGTTTCGCATACGTAGAATTCGCAAAATTCGCTAAGTAATTTAAAAAAACACCATATGATAAAAAAAACGTCGACAAACCTGCAAACACTGCAGCCCTGTTATTAAACGTTTTTGTATCTAAAAAATTCATGAATTTTTTAGATTTCAAAAAAAGTTGATTATTAAAAAACAAAGATGTACCATAAAACGTTGAGTACCGTCATCGCCTTCAGTAACTATTAAAATAACGAGGCTGAAAATGTAAACCCCCTTTTTTAAAAAATTTATTATTAGTATTATATAACCGAAATTTAGAATAATCACGTTTAATAAAACGTCGACTAACGCCATGCTTTCTCCTAGTTTTAAAATAATAACGTGTGTACACTTTTACAAAACGATGTATTGTTCTTTTTTTACTTCTAAATTGCAACCCGATATTTAATAAATAATTTAAATAAAAAAGTCTCATCCAAAAATTTTCAGAAATTCCATTTAAATCGTATTGAAACATATTTTTTCGAACTTTTTTAGTATATAATTCCCGTTTTATAACATTAAACCACTTCATTGATAAATGTAAAGATCTCATATATTTATAGTTATTATTAATAAGTAACCGGTGTTTACTAATTAATTTTTTTCTAGAAAATCTTAAAAAATAAGTACAGTACTGCCTTGGATACAAACCAGAATTATTTAGTAACCTTGACCAATAAAAATTAAATCGAATATTTTTTTTCTTTCTGCTAACTAACTTTAAACGATTTAATCCCGCGCGATTCTGCCTCATAGTAATTTTCAACACAGAACGCTGAATTTTTATTTTTCGAAAGCGGCGTGGAAGTAATCTCAATAAATTTCGGTGCTTTAAAACTCTTTTAGCTCTCATCACACGAGTATTCTTTTTTAAACGTAAAGTGTTACCATATTTTAATAAAATAAAATTTGCTAAAAAAAGTTTAGATGTTTTAGACGAAAAAAAATATTTTAATTTTCTAGTTAATATTATTGAACCAGCACCTAAAATAGAAAAGTTACTTTCTTTTTTTTTAAAAAGTTTTTTCAATACAGAACGATGCATCCTATCCCGTCGCAAATTTATTCAACCCCTATACCAATAGCGAGGAAACGAAAAAAGGGGTTGACGAATCCACCTTTTTCGTAAATTACTACCCTTATTATGTTTCAAAAAATAATTTGGTAAAAAAATAACATTTTTTAAAAAAATATTTTTTTTCAATCCATAGTTTAAATCACAGTTTAAATTTAAAAAATCACTCACTTTGTACCCTTCAGCAGTTCTGACCAAAACATGTTCATTTATATCAAATAAATCAAAATTCTTCCAACTATCGCTATTACCACTTAACATAGAAAACGGTCTAATACTGCTACTGGCGGTAAATGAAGCTGAAGTTGGTTTTTTAATCCTAAGAAATCGCTGGCGCAACAACGTTGCAGTAGACATCAAAGCGTCAGAAAACTTTGAAGACCCCCGCCGTTTTTTAAACGACATATGAATAACTTTTCAAACTCGTAAAAATCGATAAAATAACCGCAATCTATACCTGTAACGTAATAATTTGTCCAATTTTGTCACAAACATATAATACTTCGAAGTTAGTCGCTTAGTCGATAAAATCAAAGATCGGTAGCGATTAAAATATACCATTAAAACTTTATTATTAAACAAATGACAATGCTGCCCCCTACTATTTTCAGTAGAATTGATGATCCTAACCAACAAATTCGCCGAAAAAAAACGACTGACTTTAATTTGACGAAAATTGTTATGAGTTATCACCTTATTTTTAAAATTTAACATCAAGCGAGACTTCGACAAAATAAAATTATAATCTGAAAATACGCGATTTCTTAAAAGATTTAATATATAATAACGTCGAAAAATATTTGGACTAACATATGTTTTTTTCCTTAAAACATCAAAAACATGATGTAGTTTTCGACGTAACTTAGAAAAATAAGACGTTAAATCATATTTTAGTAAAGGAAAAACGCTTTCCGTTAAATTATGCTTTTTAGGCAACGCACCTAAAATTTTGTTTTTACTAAATGCAGTAAGTTCATTCTCACTAAAATCCTCCATTGAAAATTTAATTTTTGGCGTACCTGAACGTGTTTTAAATACAGTTGAAAATTGCTTTTTTCGATAAAAACGGTTTCTTAAAAATCAAAAACGATTTGATCTTAACAAACTAATTTGATACTGAATCTCAATATTCTTTTTAACTTTTGATCGAAATAAAACCTCTCGGGAAATTAAACGTTTTTTTTGTTTTAAAAATAATTTTTTTTTTACTTTATTATTATAATTTACCTTAATCAAACTATGCGAAGTAGGTCGAAAAAAACCTGAAGAAAATATGTTAAAAAGAGAAACTGAAGTAACCCCTTTTAACGCCGTTTTTTTTTGACATCTACTCTTACTATAGTCAAAAAACTGATCATGACGCATCATTTTTGAACTTGTTAATAAAATATTTGACCAATCGCGCGAAAAAGAATCGCTAACAAATTGATCATAGGGTCATGAAAATGATTGATTAGTTGTATAAAATTGAAAATTTGGTCGAATCTTTCCACGCCGTATGACATCGGTCATTGGACGTATAGAACTTAAGTACGTTAATTTTGTCGTAGGTCAATAGGGTATCGCATTTTTCTCAAAACCGTTCGGTCTTAATCGTACTCGGCGAAAATTATTTACTACCATATTTCGTTTTTTTCTAATAATTAAATTTCGTTTTCTATTAAAAATAATATATGTCATAAATTGTTTGCGGTAACGACGAATTTTAGAAAAATTTACTACAATTGACAAGTTATGCAATGCAGTAGGTAATAAGCGCTCAGTTGAATTTATAGAATAAACAAGATTTGAAAAGTACGAGCACTCCCTCGATGATAAGAAATCGTAACCGTTACTATTGTTATTTACAAACGCACCAGCGTTAATATTTTGTTTTTTTAATAAATGGATTTTTTTAAGATCAGCGGCACCCGACGCCGAAGCTGAAAAACTACCATTGAAAGGAACAAAAGATTTTTGTTCGTGCTTTAATAAAACTAAATTCTCTTTACTAGTAGTATCGTTATTAAACAAATTTAAAATATTCGTTTCCATTTTTTATACTTAAAATTTAAATTGAAAAAATTTTCACGATAACTCGAGTAACCCACGCTCGTAACTAAAAAACACGACATCAGATATAAAAAACAAATAAAAAGATGCTAACGCATAGGCGGAATCAAAGAATCAGCGCAATTTAAAATAAATATAACCCGAATAAAAAATAGATATTGAATATCTTAATGAAACCCGTCTAGTACAAGCAACAAGGGCAGACATTGCTCCTCAAATAACCATCAAAAGAACTAAATTATGAACACTGTAGTGCACTGTAAAACTGTAGCCCAAAAATAACGAACCAATCATATTAGAATTATAAATATACGCAGCTAAAAAACTTAAAACAACTAATGGTGTCATGCTTCAAATTTCAGAAGCAAAATCGTACAAAACAATTTGAGAAGTTTTAGATTTACCAAAAAAAACAAAATAGCTTAGTTTTGTACTGTAATACGTAGTACAAAATATAGCACACAAAACTAAATACCAAGAAAATTGTGATATCCCATCAGAAAATAGAGACAAATTCAAAACAATGTTTTCTTTTGAAAAAAAACCTGCAAATAATGGAAACCCGACTAAACTCAATGAAGCAATGGTAGAAAAAACAAATAAAATTGGTTTAAATTCTATTAACCCCCCCATTTGACGTAAATCTTGTTCCCCGCGCAATGAATGAATAACGTAACCGGCCGTTATAAATAACAAAGCTTTAAAAAATGCATGCGTATATAAATGAAAAAATGCATTATTAAAAGATGTACTGCCACAAGCAACAAACATAAGCCCAAGCTGACTACACGTAGAATAAGCAATAATTTTTTTTAAATCAACCTGGACAGAAGCAATAGTTCCGGCTAAAAAGGCTGTCAAAGATCCGATAAATTGTAAAGAAAGTAAAGCTGTTGACGATTCTAATAAAACATACCGAAATTGAATAATTAAGTAAACACCTGCGGTAACCATGGTAGCCGCATGCAGTAAAGCTGACACGGGTGTAGGGCCTTCCATAGCATCAGGAAGTCAAGTATGCAACCCGAATTGTGCTGATTTCGCGAATGCCGCAGTGAGCAATGAGCAATATAATAAAACTGATGAATAAATAAATTGCGGGTCTAAAAAAAAGACGTCAGTTACAGAAAAATTTTTCAAACAAAGTACAAATAATAAAAAAATGAACACGTCACCAATTCGATTAATAAAAACAGCCTTTAATGCTGATTTTACCGCCTGCACCCTAGTATTTCAAAAAGAAATTAATAAATAAGACGTAATACCCACGCCCTCCCAGCCTAAAATTAACACTAACAAATTCGATGCCAATACTAATATTAACATACTCAGTGTAAAGATTGACAAAATAGTACTAAAATAGCGCAAACGAGAATCGGTAGCCAAATAGCTGGATGCAAAAAAATGAACACACCCAGAAACTATATACACTAACGAAGTCATAATTCAACTAGTTTCATTAAAAAATAAATTAAAACTTTCTGAATAATTAACAAATGAAATTCAATTAAATAATGATACAAAACCAACAGTATCCGAAGATAAATAAGCATTTATACCTAACCCCAAATACATCGAACCTAAAAATATTGTACTAACACGAGCAGGAAATTTTCTGCTAAAAAAATGAACTGTTAACATCATAATCGGAAGGATTAAATTACTAATCATTTTTTAAAAAAAATTTATAAATAACTAAAAATCGAAAATAAAAAAGGTAAACAACCTAAAAAAATCAGCACTCCAAATATAGTTGGACTTATATCAATACCTTTTAGTAAACTTATCGTATTATTAAATCCAAATAGTAGTCTAGAAATCATTCAAAAAGGTGCGACAACTGTAAATAACATAGTAAAAATTGTTAAAATTAAAACTGTATCGGATGGTAAATAAACTAAACTATTTAAAATTGCCAATTCTCCAAAAAAATTTAATGAACCCGGAAACGCACAGTTTGCCAAATGTAATATAAATAAAACCAATGACAAATACGGCATATTAGAATTCAAACCAGTTAAATAAAAAATAGATCGAGTCCGATATCGGTCATATAAAATACCAATAACTATGAATAATCCGGCTGAAACAAAACCATGAGCAAAAAATATTGTAACCGCACCTTCATACCCTAAACTTGATAATGTAATAAGACCTAACAAAGTAAAACTCATATGAGAAATTGAACTATAAGCAACGATTCGCTTTAAATCCGTTTGGCGAAGTGCAGTCAATGCCGGTAATAGAACACCAAGCAACGACAATGTTACTAATATCGGTTGATAGTAAACAACGGCCGTCTCAAATGGTAAAAAACAATGATAAAGCAAACCAATACCACCTAATTTTAATAAAATTGCCGCCAATATTACAGAACCAACAGTCGGCGCCTCTACATGGGCTTCAATTAACCAGGTATGAAAAGGCCATAATGGTAACTTCACAGCAAATGCTAAAAAAATAAAGAAAAAAAAAGCTATCTGATGCTCGTCGGATAACATTATATTTAAAGAATTAAGTGTAAATAACGAATCCAAATCGTTTGCAAATTTATTAAAATTACTCATAAAAATCAAACCTACAAGAAGTGGAATAGAAGATAAAAGTGTGTAATAAAGCATCATAGCCGCCGCACGAATTCTTGACAAACCATGCCCTCATTTATAAATAAAGAAAGCCATCGGAAATAAAACAAATTCATATGAAATAAAAAAATCCAGTAATAAATTGCTTGAAAATGCAATGTACAAAGTTATATTTAAGCAATGTAATATCAATGTATAGGATCGTAAATCGTGATTAAATCTACCAATCAAATTACTAAAAATCAGTAAAAGAGTCGTTAAAACTACAAAGAGTCATCCAACATAAGGCTGCCCCATCTGTTCCGGTTTATCAAAAATTAACAAATTTAATAACTGTAAAACAAAAATAAAAATAGAACTAGGAACAACAAAAGTTAAAGGTACGTAAGATAAAAACATTAGTATAAAACTTTCTATAATAAACATTTACTAATTTTTTTTTAAAATATAAATAAAACAAATTGTGAAGGGCGGGATTTGAACCCGCGAAGCTAAATAGCAGTAGATTTACAGTCTACCTCCTTTGGCCGCTCGGACACCTTCACACATATAAATTTTTCATAATAAATTAAGAGTTGTTTTGGCACAATATTTTGTTACTATTTTTATAAAATTAAGTAGTTCCCGTCGTTTCGACTAGTATATACTTTCTCTGGTCTACAACATATTGACCAATTTTTTTTTATAAAATAACATATAATTAGATACGAAAAATTTATAAAATAATAAAAAATGTTGTTAATATAATAATAAACAACGAAGAGGAAATAGAAAGTCTAAAATAATGTTTTAAATTGCCTTGTCCACGAAAAATTTCGTATAAATACCACGAAAACAAACCTGTAGCTTCAAATAATCGATGCACATGAACAGAGTATTTAAAATTAGTCATTAATTATTAGGACCGATCAGGTTCGTTATTTAATAATAAATTGGTACGTAAACAAAATATAACTCAATTTTTTATATTTATACACCGAATAAAATCAAAAAAGCCATCATTAAACCAAATAGACCGATAGCTTCAACTAGTGCAAATCCTAAAATTGCGTAAGTCATATAAGTTTTTAATTGACCAGGATTACGAGAAATTGCAATTAACAAAGAACCAAATACAACACCAATACCAACACCCGCACCAGCTAATGAAATAGTAGCTAAACCTGCACCAATTACTTTACCAACTTGAATCATATTTTTATTTTTATTTAAATATTTTTTTTATAAAATTTTAGAATCAAGTAACTTTTTTACCACAAAC
>Ga0255281_1000010_pt1 | contig 16510 bp, 17 predicted proteins | sample AtltaT_13_FD_183799 | JGI IMG/M metagenome (GOLD analysis project Ga0255281, IMG submission 183799) | Metatranscriptome of freshwater microbial communities from Altamaha River, Georgia, United States - Atl_Yuk_RepC_8d (Metagenome... | ecosystem: Environmental > Aquatic > Freshwater > River... | reverse complement strand
GTGAACCCGGCGCAAGACAGTTCGTTGCCCGAGGTGGAGACAGAAGAAAAGCCACACCCATTTGCCGCCTTGGCTGCCTTGAAGAAGACCCCATAACGGCCTGTCTTCGCACACGGCGAAGGTCGGGCTATAATGCTTGGCTTTGCGCTGGCATCTGTTTGCATTCAACCATGCACAGGTGAGGCGCCTACCGGTCGAGCGGTGTGGTTGCACGCCGTTTCTGCCACCCAACCGTTTGACCTCACCGATTTCAGGAGCCCACCATGGCTGTCCAGCAAAACAAAAAGTCCCCCTCCAAGCGCGGCATGCACCGTTCGCACAACGCCCTGACCGTGCCCGGCATCGCCGTTGAGCCGACCACCGGCGAAACCCATCTGCGCCACCACATCAGCCCCAACGGCTTCTACCGTGGCCGTCAGGTGCTGAAGAACAAGTCCGAAGCCTGATCGCACGGGCAGCCATGCTGAGTGGCGCTTGGGCGCGACTTGGCGTTGCACACAGTGCCGGCCCGCATGCTGCATGCGGGCTTTTTTCTTTGTACGGGCGCGGTAAGCGTCCACTTGGGATGCTGAGATGATCACCGTCGCTGTGGATTGCATGGGGGGAGACCACGGTCTTCCCACCACCTTGCCGGCTTGCCAGGCTTTCCTGGCCGCCTATCCCGATGTCCATCTGCTCCTGGTGGGGCAGCCCGAACAGATCGGCGCCCACGCGGCGCTGGCATCCCATCCGCGATGCCGCATCGTGCCCGCCAGCGAGGTGGTGGCGATGGACGATCCCGTGGAGGTTGCCCTGCGGCGCAAAAAAGACTCGTCGATGCGGGTCGCCATCCAGCAGGTGAAAGACGGCGCTGCGCAGGCCGCGGTGTCGGCGGGCAACACGGGGGCCTTGATGGCCATTGCGCGTTACGTGCTCAAGACGCTGGACGGCATTGACCGACCAGCCATTGCCACGCAGATGCCCAATGCGCGCGGTGGTGCCACCACCGTGCTTGACCTGGGGGCCAATGTCGACTGCACCGCCGAGCACCTCTTTCAGTTTGCCATCATGGGTTCGGCCCTCGTGGCGGCCATCACGGGGCGCCCGTCGCCCAGCGTGGGCTTGCTCAACGTGGGAGAAGAAGTCATCAAGGGCAGCGAGGTGATCAAAAAGGCTGGGGCGCTCCTGCGTGGCGCGGGCGATCAGGGAAGCCTGAACTTCATCGGCAACGTGGAAGGCGACGACATCTTCAAGGGAACGGCCGATATTGTGGTGTGCGACGGCTTCGTTGGCAATGTTGCGCTGAAGGCCAGCGAAGGCCTGGCCTCGATGATTGGCGGGTTCATCAAGGATGAGTTTTCCCGCAGCTTCTGGCGAAAAATGGCTGCCATCGTCGCCTATCCAGTTCTAAGTTCGTTCAAGCGACGGGTGGATCATCGCCGGTACAACGGCGCGGCCCTGCTGGGTCTGCAGGGGCTGGTTTTCAAGAGCCACGGCTCTGCTGACGCCTTCGCGTTCGAGCACGCACTGGCCCGCGCTTATGATGCGGCCCACCGCGGCATGCTGCAGAACGTGAAAGACCGCATTGCACACGCCCAACCGCACCTGATTGACGGCAGTCCGGCCCTCGGTGCGGCACCCGCTTCCAACGCCTGATCACCGACACTCCCCACACTGCGCATGAACCGCTTTGCCCGAATCTCTGGCACCGGCAGCTGCCTGCCTCCTTTGCGCCTGACCAACGCCGACATGGCCGCTCGCCTGGCAGAGCGAGGCATCGAAACCAGCGACGAGTGGATCGTGGAGCGCACCGGCATTCACGCCCGCCACTTCGTGGCCGATGGCGTCTTCGCCAGTGACCTCGGCGCTGAAGCGGCCCGGCAGGCCATGCAGGCTGCTGGCGTGCTGCCCGCCGACATTGACCTGATCATCGTGGCCACCTCGACGCCCGACATGGTCTTTCCGTCCACCGCCGCCATCGTCCAGCACAAGCTTGGCATCGCGGGTTGCCCCGTGTTCGACGTGCAGGCCGTGTGCAGCGGTTTCGTCTACGCGCTGACCGTGGCCGACGCCATGATCCGCACAGGCAGCGCCAACAAGGCGTTGGTGATCGGCGCTGAGGTTTTCTCGCGCTTGCTCGACTTCAACGACCGCACCACCTGTGTGCTGTTCGGTGACGGCGCCGGCGCGGTGGTGCTGGAGGCGTCCGACAAGCCGGGGATACTTGCCACCGATCTTCACGCGGATGGCAAGCACGTGGGCATCCTTTGCGTGCCGGGTCACGTGTCCGGTGGCGCCGTGCTGGGCGATCCCTTGCTCAAGATGGATGGCCAGGCGGTGTTCAAGCTCGCGGTTGGCGTGCTTGAAGACGCCGCCCGTGCCGTGCTCGCCAAGGCGGGGCGACAGGAAAGCGACGTGGATTGGCTCATACCGCACCAGGCCAACATCCGCATCATGCAAAGCACGGCACGCAAGCTCAAGCTGCCCATGGAGAAGGTGGTGGTCACCGTGCACGAGCACGGCAATACCTCAGCCGCTTCGATTCCCTTGGCCTTGGACCACGGCGTTCGCGCGGGTCAGGTGAAGAAGGGCGACACACTGCTCCTTGAGGGCGTGGGAGGCGGTTTCACCTGGGGCGCAGTGCTGCTCGATTTCTGATGGCGTTTGACTCACCCCATTTGCTGCATCTCCACTCATGAAACCATTTGCTTTCGTTTTTCCCGGTCAGGGCTCGCAGTCGGTTGGCATGCTTGACGCCTGGGGCGACCACCCGGTGGTGGCCCAGACCCTGGTCGAGGCATCGGACGCCCTCGGCGAAGATGTCGGTCGTCTGATTCATGAAGGCCCCAAAGAGGCCCTGGCCCTGACCACCAACACCCAGCCCGTCATTCTGGTGGCCGCTGTGGCCGCCTGGCGGGCGTGGTGTGCCGAAGGCGGCGCACAACCTCTTGCGGTGGCTGGTCATTCGCTGGGCGAGTACAGCGCGCTGGTGGCTTCTGGCGTTCTCACGCTGGCTCAGGCTGCGCCGCTGGTGCGCTTTCGCGCAGCGGCCATGCAAGAAGCGGTGCCTGTGGGCGTTGGCGCCATGGCCGCCATCCTCGGCATGGACGCTGAGAAGGTCAAGGCTGGTTGCGTTGAGGCGCAGGCCACGTTTGGGGCGGGCACCGCCGAGGTGGTCGAGGCCGTCAACTTCAACGACCCCGCCCAGACGGTCATCGCTGGCAGCAAGGCCGCTGTCGAGAAGGCCTGTGAAGTGCTCAAGGCCAATGGCGCCAAGCGGGCGCTGCCCTTGCCGGTGTCGGCGCCCTTCCATTCCAGCCTGATGAAACCGGCCGCCGAAAAGCTGCGCGAGAAGCTGGCCGGCTTGGTGTTTGCGCCGCCTCAGATTCCGTTGGTGAACAACATCGACGTGGCCGTCGAAACCGATGCCGATCGCATTCGCGACGCCCTCTACCGGCAGGCCTTTGGCCCGGTTCGATGGGTGGAGTGCGTGCAGGCCATTCGTGCGCGTGGTGTGAGCACCATCATTGAGTGCGGTCCGGGCAAGGTGCTGGCTGGCATGACCAAGCGCATCGATGGTGAACTGGCGGGATCTGCCCTGTACGACCCAGCCTCGCTGGCCGAGGTCAAGGCGCTGCTGACCTGATTGACGGAGGAATTGATGTCTGAAGTTGCATTTGCAGGCCAAGTGGCCTTGGTCACCGGCGCCTCTCGCGGCATTGGCGCAGCCATTGCGCAAGAATTGGCCGCCCGAGGCCTGATCGTGATCGGCACCGCCACCTCCGAGGAGGGGGCCGCCAAGATTTCTGCCACCCTTGGCTCGCTTGCTGGCGCCGCTTCGGGTAGTCGTGGTGCGGTCCTCAACGTGAACGACGGTGCTGCCCTGGACGCTCTCGTCGACGAGATCGTCAAGACCCACGGTGGCTTGCACGTTCTGGTGAACAACGCTGGCATCACCCGCGACATGCTGGCCATGCGCCTGAAAGACGAAGACTGGGATGCTGTGCTGGACACCAACCTCAAGGCCGTGTTTCGCGCCAGCCGTGCCGTGATGCGGCCGATGATGAAGCAGCGCTACGGCCGCATCATCAGCATCACCAGCGTCGTGGGGGCTTCCGGTAACCCCGGCCAAGCGAATTACGCTGCCGCGAAGGCCGGCGTGGCGGGCATGACCCGCGCCCTGGCGCGAGAATTGGGCAGCCGCAACATCACGGTCAACTGTGTGGCCCCAGGCTTCATTGAAACCGACATGACCGCTTCGCTGTCCGACGACCAGCAGAAGGCACTGCTCGGCCAGATTCCGGTCGGGCACCTGGGCAAGCCGTCTGATATTGCACACGCCGTGGCCTATCTCGCCAGCCCGCAGGCTGCCTATGTGACGGGGCAGGAATTGCACGTCAACGGCGGCATGTTCATGGCCTGATTCCGGTCACGCAATTTTCTCCATCCGCCCGCTTGGCGGTTCGCGTTCGGGAGTCCATCCCGTGCCGGGCTAAAATGGCGGGCTGTATTTCAACCAATCCCCAGAGGGACACATGAGCGATATCGAAGCACGCGTCAAGAAAATCATTGCCGAGCAACTCGGCGTGGCCGAAGCGGAGGTCACCAATGAGAAGGCTTTCGTGGCCGACCTCGGTGCTGACTCGCTGGACACGGTGGAACTCGTGATGGCGCTGGAAGACGAGTTCGGTATCGAGATCCCCGACGAGGACGCCGAAAAGATCACCACGGTGCAAAACGCCATCGACTACGCAGTCGCCAACCAAAAGGGCTGATGCGCAAATGAGCCGCCGTCGCGTCGTCGTGACCGGTCTTGGCTGCATCAGTCCCGTTGGAAACACGGTGTCTGAGGCCTGGGCCAATCTCCTCGCTGGCCGTTCGGGCATCGGACTTGTCACCAAGTTCGATGCCTCCAACATGGCCTGCAAGATTGCAGGAGAGGTCAAGAATTTCGATCTGGAGTCCTACATCGGCGCCAAAGAGGCGCGGACCATGGACACCTTCATCCACTACGGCATTGCCGCAGCCCATCAGGCGGTGGTCGATTCCGGCCTGCCCACGGGTGAGCAGTTGGATGAAGAAACGGCCACGCGGATCGGCTGCATCATCGGTTCGGGGATCGGCGGTCTGCCGATGATCGAGGAGACTCATTCCGAGTACCTCAACCGCGGGCCCCGCCGCATTTCCCCATTTTTCGTGCCGGCTTCGATCATCAACATGATCTCCGGGCACGTGTCCATGCGCTTCGGCTTCAAAGGTCCCAACCTGGCCGTGGTGACCGCTTGCACCACCGGCTTGCATTGCATTGGCGAAGCGGCCCGCAAGATCGAGTACGGCGACGCCGACGTGATCGTGGCGGGTGGTGCTGAGTCCACCGTTTCGCCGCTGGGCATCGGTGGATTTGCCGCGATGCGCGCACTGTCCACCCGCAACGACGATCCGGCCACCGCGTCCCGCCCTTGGGACAAGGATCGCGATGGCTTCGTGCTGGGCGAGGGCGCGGGCGTGATGGTTCTCGAAGAGTACGAGCACGCCAAGGCGCGCGGCGCCAAGATTTATGGTGAAGTTGCAGGCTACGGCATGAGTGCTGATGCCGGCCACATGACAGCGCCCAACATGGACGGTCCCCGTCGGGCCATGGTCAACGCCATGCGCAACGCGGGCGTGAATGCCGAGCAGGTGGGCTATCTGAATGCCCATGGCACCTCTACCCCGTTGGGCGACGTGAACGAAACCAACGCCATCAAGGCGGCGTTGGGCGATCACGCCAAGTCGATGGTGGTGAGCTCGACCAAATCCATGACCGGACACTTGCTCGGTGGTGCCGGGGGCATTGAGAGCGTGTTCACTGTGCTGGCGCTTCACCACCAGCAGGTGCCGCCCACCATCAACATTTTTGAGCAAGACCCCGAGTGCGATCTTGATTACTGCGCCAACACAGCGCGTGATGTGAAGATGGACGTGGCCATGAAGAACAACTTTGGCTTCGGCGGCACCAACGGAACGCTCGTTTTCCGCCGCGTCTGATTCCCCTCCAAGGTCATGCAAAGCGCCCCGTCCGTGGCTTACCCGGTGGGGCGTTTTTCATGGCAAGCACGTTCGTGTCTTCTGGGTTTGTGTGGGCTCGGCCTTGCCGGCGCGATAGGCATGGCCATCCTTTGGCCGGCCGAGCGGGGAGTTGGGCTTGCACTGCTCCTGGGCACGGCGTGGGCGGTCTGGCTGGTTCTGAGCTGGCGACTTTGCCGTTTCATGCCATCTGGCACCCTTCGGTGGGACGCCAGTGCCCCGGCGGGAGATCGACACGACGAGGCAGGGAGCTGGTGGTGGGAAGAGGAGGGGCGCTCGCCGTCCGCCTTGTCGGCGGCGATTGACCGGCGTCTGGATTGGGGCACCGGCATGTTGCTTCAGGGGCGCGTGGGTGGGCGCACTCGCTGGTTTTGGCTGGATTGCAAGTCGGCGGCAGGCCGCTGGGGTGAGCTTCGGCGGGCCGTAGAGGCGCAGGCCAATAAGGCCTGACCGCTGGCGGCGACAAGCCTTGGGGTATATTCCCGCGCGCATGATCCCCCAAGACCACAACGCACCACCAGCGCCCGACAGCGATGCCATGTTGGTGCAGCGCACCTTGGCGGGTGAGCAGCGCGCCTACGAGCTGCTCGTGATCAAGTACCAGAGAAGGGTCGAGCGTCTGATCGGTCGAATGGTCCGCGACGTGGATCTGGTGCAGGACATCGCCCAGGAAACCTTTATTCGCGCCTACCGGGCCCTGGCCCAGTTCCGGGGCGATGCCCAGTTCTATACCTGGCTGTACCGAATCGCGGTGAACACCGCCAAGAAACAGCTCATGGAGCTCAAGCGCGATCCGCTGGTGTTCCAGTCGCAACTCAAGTCGGGCGATGACGATGAAACTTCCGCACCGGAACGCGAACTAAACGCGGGAGTGGCCGATGCCGAAACGCCCGACGCGGTTTTGGCCAGCAAAGAAATCGCCCAGGCGGTGAACGCCGCCATGGATGCTCTGCCTGAAGAGTTGCGCATGGCGATCACTTTGCGAGAGATCGAGGGCATGAGCTACGAGGAAATCGCTCAGGCACTGGAGTGTCCGATTGGAACGGTTAGATCCCGTATTTTCCGGGCCCGCGAGGCCATCTCCCAGCGCATCAAACCCCTGCTGGAGCGACAAGGCGGAAAACGTTGGTGATGTCCGATGCCTATGCCTATTCGATTGCCGAACCCGAGATTTGCACCATGAAACACGAGCCACAACCCAGTTCTGATCGCGAAGAGTTCTCGCTCGAGGCGGTGTCGGCCTTGTTTGATGGTGAGGGGGATCTTGCCGCACTCGATCAGTTGTTGGCTGCCGAGGCCAACTCCGCCGCCCACGCCCATTGGCACAGCTGCGCTCTGATTGGTGATGCACTGCGAGCCACGGGTAAGGGGCGCTGGCAATCGTCCACGGCTTTCCTTGCTGGCGTCCGCTCTCAGCTCGATGCCATCACGCCCGCCAATGTGCAGCCAATAGCAGAGGTGGTGCATGCCGCTGCTTCGCAAGCGGCGGCCAACGATTCCGTCTTCCGCTGGAAGATGGTCGCTGGGTTGGCCTCGCTGGCGGCGGTGGCCGTCGTGGGCTGGGCCACTCTGTTGGGAAGCGGCGCCAGTGGCCCTTCGGCAGCCTCTCAACTGGCGCAGGCGCCTGGTGCGCCGACGGCGGCGGCGCAAGCAGTGCTGGTGGCCACGCCGCAAGGCCCTGTGGTGCGCGATCCCAGGTTGGAGCAATTGCTGGCCGAACACCGTCAGCATGGCGGCATGACGGCGCTGCAGGCATCAACCGGCTTTTTGCGCAACGCCACCTTTGATGCGGGGGACAACCGTTGATGGCCTTGAAGCCCCTCAACTCCTGGCGGCATGGCTCTTTGCGCGTGGGGCTTCGCCCTCTGGGGGCGCCCACACGTGCCTGGCGAGTGGCCATGGTGGCGGCTCTCACCGCCGGTGCTTGCCTGACGGCGGTGGCCCAGCCAGCAGCCGCCCAGGCGGCCTCGCGTAGCGTGAGCGAATGGCTCACCCGAATGCACGAGGCTTCGCGCCAACGGGCCTACACGGGGACCTTGGTGGTGTCTGCAGGCGCTTCGATGTCGGCGTCCAAGATCTGGCATGTCTGTGACGGCCAGCAGCAGGTGGAGCGGGTGGATTCGCTCACGGGTGCACCGCGAACCACCATTCGGCGCAACAACGAGGTCATCACCTTCGCGCCCGAAAACAAGACGGCCGTGGTGGAAAAGCGCGAGTCGCTCGGGCTGTTTCCGGACATGGGGCGAACACCCAACAACCAGATTCCGCAGTTCTACACGGCGCGCGAGGTCGGTTCGCAGCGGGTGGCCGGCCATTTGGCCGACACGGTGGAAATCATGCCGCGCGATGAGTGGCGATTTGGTTACCGCATCTGGTCTGAACATCAGACGGGGCTCGTGGTCAAGATTCAGACCCTGGGCGAGCAGGGTGTCGTGCTGGAGCAAGTGGCCTTCACCGAATTGCAACTGGATGCGCCAGTAAGCATGGACAAGCTCAAGCAGGCCATGAAGGACACTCGCGGGTATGAGGTCCTCAAACCTGCGCTCAGGAAGACCACGCCCGAGGCTCAAGGCTGGCGACTGAAAGAGGCCATTCCTGGGTTCCAGTCCATGAGTTGCCACACCCGCGAAACGGGTGCCGCGCTCGCACCCGGCCAGGCCCCCATGCAATGGGTTTTCTCAGACGGTCTGGCGTCGGTGTCCTTGTTTGTGGAGCCGTTCGATGAACAGCGCCACCGGCAGGAAAGACCGGCGGCGGTCGGTGCCACGCACTCCCTGGGCCGCCGGGTGGGCGACCATTGGGTCACGGCCATGGGCGAGGTGCCGGTGGCGACGCTAAAACGCTTTATTCAAGCCATCGAACGCACCCAACCGTGAAGGCTGGCGGACGCCGATGGCGATATCCCGCAAGGAGTCACATGAGTCCCCGCATTTTTTTGCACAAGTCCAGGTTTGTTGCGTTCTCCACGGTGATCGCTGCCGCGGTGGGTGTATCTTTTTTCGTGGCGCAAGCGCCCTCTCATGCTCAAGCCACGGCAGGCGCCACAGTGGTCAGGGGCTTGCCCGACTTCACCGAGTTGGTGGATCTCGTCGGACCGTCGGTGGTGAACATCCGCACCCTGGAGCGTGCTGCAGCGTCGGGGGCAAGTGCCGCCGATGAACAGATGCTGGAGTTCTTTCGCCGATTCGGCATCCCGGTGCCTCCTGGAGTGGGGCCCCGCGGGCCACGCCAGGACCGCGGTTCTGGAGAGGAGCGGCCGCGTGGTGTGGGATCGGGCTTCATTCTCAGTGCCGACGGGCTGATCATGACCAACGCGCACGTGGTGGATGGTGCCGACGAGTTGATCGTGACCTTGCCCGACAAACGCGAGTTCAAGGGCAAGATAGTGGGTGCCGATCAGCGCACCGATGTGGCCCTGGTGAAGATCGATGCCGCCGGGCTGGTGCCGGTCAAGGTGGGCGACGTCGGTCGCCTGCGCGTGGGCGAATGGGTCATGGCCATCGGCTCTCCTTTTGGTCTGGAGAACACCGTGACCGCGGGCATCGTCAGCGCCAAGCAGCGCGACACGGGCGACTTCCTTCCCTTCATCCAGACCGATGTGGCCATCAACCCTGGGAACTCGGGAGGGCCTCTCATCAACATGCGCGGTGAGGTCGTGGGCATCAACAGCCAGATCTACTCGCGATCTGGTGGTTTCCAGGGAATCTCATTCGCCATCCCGATTGACGAAGCCGTGCGCGTGGCCGATCAACTCAAGGCCAACGGTCGGGTGACACGGGGCCGTATCGGTGTGCAGATCGATCAGGTGAGCAAAGACGTGGCCGAGTCGCTGGGTCTGGGGCAGCCGCGTGGGGCCTTGGTGCGGGGTGTCGAGGCCAACTCGCCGGCGGCCCGCGCAGGTGTGGAGCCGGGTGACATCATCCTCAAGTTCGATGGCAAGGCCATCGACAAATCGCTCGACCTTCCCCGTCTGGTCGGCAACACGAAGCCAGGCACGCGAAGCAGCTTGCAGGTTTGGCGGCGTGGTGCGGCGAAAGACTTGAGCATCACCGTCGCCGAGCTGGAGCCTGACAAGTCCGAACAGCGGGCCAGCGCCAATGAAGGCAGTAAGCCGCAGGCTGGTGCAGCGGCACAGACCCTGGGCCTGACGGTCGCCGAGCTTACGGCCGCCGAGCGGGAAAACCTGCAAATCAAAGGTGGCGTTCGCGTGGCTGCGGTTGAGGGGGCTGCCGCTCGCGCGGGCCTTCGAGAGGTCGACGTCATCGTTGGCGTGTCCAACACCGAGGTGGCCAATGTTCGCCAGTTCGAGGCCGTGGTGGCCCGACAGGACAAAAACAAGCCCATCAGCGTGCTGATCCGCCGTGGCGAATGGGCCCAGTACGCCGTGATCCGGCCGGCTCGTTGACGGTCCAGCCATGGCCGCTGGTGTGTTCAAGCCCCGGCAATCTGCGGGGGTATTGAGCAGGGTGGTGGATTCACCACATGCCGGCGGTCGCCTGGTTGGCAAGGGGTTTTCCGTCGGATGTGAGCGTGCACTCGCCTAAGTCTCAGGCTTAATGACTGGATTCGATAAAATCCAGGGTGTTCGCGCCTGATTGTGCGGTTTTTCCAAGGGGTCGACCCCATGATGCGGAAAGCCGGCAAGACCGGTTGAAACCGTCCACAGCCGATTCACAGGAGATGTGAATATTTTGTGGATTTCTTGTGAGTATCTTGCCTGTTGCAGCCCTGCGACAAGGCGACGCGGCCAGCTTGGCGGTTTGTATTCCGGGCTTTTTGCCTACAATGAAACCCCAACTATCGCAGTTGCCATTGATTGTTGGTTCCGGGCGCGTCAGCAGTTGACGCGCCCTTTTTTATGGCTCGTTGTGCCCCCGAGAAAGGGGTCGAGCCTGGTGTCCTAGCCCTTCCCGATGAAGCACATTCGCAACTTTTCCATCATCGCGCACATCGACCACGGCAAGTCCACCCTGGCCGATCGCATCATCTCCCGCTGTGGCGGGCTCTCCGACCGAGAGATGAGCGAACAGGTGCTCGACTCCATGGATATCGAGAAGGAGCGTGGCATCACCATCAAGGCCCAGACGGCGGCTCTGCAGTACAAGGCCCGGGATGGGCAGGTCTACAACCTGAATCTCATCGACACCCCCGGCCACGTCGACTTTTCATACGAAGTGAGCCGCTCACTTTCGGCGTGTGAAGGCGCGCTGCTGGTGGTGGATGCCAGTCAGGGCGTCGAGGCGCAGACGGTGGCCAACTGCTACACCGCGCTCGACCTGGGCGTGGAGGTGTTGCCTGTCTTGAACAAGATGGACCTGCCCAACGCCGACCCCGACAACGCCAAGCGAGAGATCGAGGACGTGATCGGCATTGATGCCTCGCAAGCCATCCCGTGCTCTGCCAAGACGGGCATGGGCGTGGAAGACATTCTGGAGTTGGTGGTGGCCAAGGTGCCCCATCCCAAGGGCAATGCAGACGCACCCTTGCGCGCCATGATCATCGACAGTTGGTTCGACAGCTACGTGGGCGTGGTGATGCTGGTGCGCGTGGTGGACGGCCGCCTGCTCAAGGGTGAGCGCATCAAACTGATGGCCGCCAATGCGGTCTACGAGGCAGGCAACCTGGGTGTGTTCACCCCGGCCAACGAGGCGCGCGAATCGCTGGAGGCTGGCGAGGTGGGCTACATCATCGCGGGCATCAAGGAACTCACGGCCGCCAAGGTGGGTGACACGATCACGCTGGAGAAGAAGCTCCCCAACAACCTCGGTCCGGCCGCCGAGCCCCTGCCCGGTTTCAAGGAAGTGCAGCCCCAGGTGTTCGCGGGCCTTTACCCCACCGAGGCCAACCAGTACGACGCCCTGCGCGACGCCCTGGAAAAGCTCAAGCTCAACGATGCCTCGCTTCATTTCGAGCCAGAGGTTTCACAAGCCCTGGGTTTCGGTTTCCGTTGCGGCTTCCTGGGCCTGCTGCACATGGAGATCGTGCAGGAGCGCCTGGAGCGTGAGTTTGACCAAGACCTGATCACCACCGCGCCGAGCGTGGTGTACGAGGTGGTCAAGGGCAATGGTGAGGTCATCATGGTGGAGAACCCCTCCAAGATGCCCGAGGCCGGCCAGATCGAAGAGATCCGCGAGCCCATCGTCACGGTGCACCTCTACATGCCGCAGGAGTACGTGGGCCCCGTGATGACCCTGGCCAACCAGAAGCGCGGGGTGCAGGCCAACATGGCCTATCACGGCAAGCAGGTGATGCTCACCTATGAACTGCCGCTGGGCGAGATCGTGCTGGACTTCTTTGACAAGCTCAAGAGCGTGAGCCGGGGCTATGCGTCGATGGACTACGAGTTCAAGGAGTACCGCAAGTCCGACGTGGTGAAGGTCGACATCCTGCTGAACGGCGACAAGGTGGACGCGCTGTCGATCATCGTGCACCGTTCGCAAGCCCAGTACCGCGGTCGTGCGGTGGCCGCCAAGATGCGCGAGATCATCAGCCGCCAGCAGTTCGATGTGGCCATTCAGGCAGCCATCGGGGGCAACATCATTGCGCGCGAGACGATCAAGGCATTGCGCAAAAACGTGCTGGCAAAATGCTACGGGGGTGACATCACCCGCAAACGCAAGCTCCTAGAGAAACAGAAAGCAGGCAAGAAGCGCATGAAACAGATCGGTTCGGTGGAAGTCCCGCAGGAAGCATTCCTGGCCATTCTCCAGGTGCAAGACTGATGCAAGCGCTCATGGCGTCGATCACAGGCGTGGTGCTGGCAGCCTTCGGGGCTTATGGCGCCGCGTGGTATGCCGGCTGGGTGGAAGGCAATTTCGCCTTGTTGCTGTTTCTGGCCACGGTGGTCACCGGCGTGTACTGGGTGGCGGATCGGCTGGTCTTCTTGCCTCAGCGCCGCGCGGCCGCCGACCAACTGCTGCAGGAGCACAGCCGCCGCCGCAAGGCACTGGAAGCCCAGGGCTTCACCCAGGTGGAAGGCGACATTGAGCCCGCCCGCCAGAAGCTGCTGGCGCAGCCCTGGTGGCTGGATTGGACCGCCGGCCTCTTTCCGGTGATCCTGGCGGTGTTTGTGTTGCGCTCGTTCCTGTTCGAGCCCTTCAAGATCCCGTCTGGCTCCATGATCCCCACCCTGCGGGTGGGCGACCTTATCTTGGTGAACAAGTTTCACTATGGTGTTCGCCTGCCGGTGCTCAACACCAAGGTCATCGACAACCACAGCCCGCAACGCGGTGATGTGCTGGTCTTTCGCTACCCGCCCCAGCCCAGCCTTGACTACATCAAGCGCGTGGTTGGTTTGCCCGGTGACGAAGTGTCTTATTTGAACAAGCAGCTGGCCATCAATGGTCAGCCTGTGCCGCGTGCCGCACAGCCCGACTTCTTCGACCGCGACAGCATGTCGTACAGCAAGCAGTTCCGTGAAACGCTGGGCAGCAAGTCGTACAACACGCTCAACGACGCCGCGCGCCCCGCCTTCGTTCCTGGTGCAGCCGCCTTTGCGTTCCATGACAACTGCCGTTATAGCGTTGAGGGCGTCACCTGCAAGGTGCCGCCCGGCCATTACTTCATGTTGGGCGACAATCGCGACAACTCCCTCGACTCGCGGTTCTGGGGGTTCGTGCCCGAAGAGAACATCGTCGGCAAGGCGTTTTTCGTCTGGATGAATTTCGGCGATCTGGGGCGCATCGGCTCATTCGAATGACAGCACTTCAAGCGGGAGAAACTCGATCATGGCACCCAAGCAGCAACAACGTGGCCTGACCTTTATCGGTTTGCTGGTGGTTGGCGGCCTTTTGGCGATTGCTGGCCTGATCGCCGCCCAGGTTTTTCCCACCTACCTTGAGTACATGGCTGTTCAGAAGGCGGTCAAAAAGGCTTCCGTCGGTGCCACGGTGGCCGAGGTCCGCAGCATTTTTGACAAGGCTGCGCAAGTCGACGATATCCGTTCCATCTCGGGCAAAGACCTGGAGGTGGGCAAGCAAGGCAATGCCGTTGTCGTGTCGTTTTCCTATCAGCGCGAGATTCATCTCGCCGGGCCTGCCTATCTCGTCATGAGGTACGCGGGCAGTTCCCAGTGATGCTTTGAACCCTGAACTGATGGCGCTGCAAAAGCGCCTGCAATACCAATTCACCAGCCCACGGTTGCTTGAGCGGGCCCTGACCCATCGCAGCTTCAGCGCCGATCACAACGAGCGACTGGAGTTTCTGGGCGACTCTGTATTGAACCTGGCGGTCTCTGGGCTGCTGTTCGAGAAACTTAACCAGCTTCCCGAGGGCGATCTCTCTCGCGTCAGGGCCAACCTGGTCAAGCAGGACACGCTCGCCGCGCTCGCCAATCGGCTTGGGCTGTCCGGCGGTCTTCGCCTGGGCGACGGCGAGAAGAGGTCTGGCGGCAGCAAGCGGCCGTCCATTCTGGCCGATGCCTTGGAAGCCGTGATCGGTGCCGTGTACCTGGACGCCGGTTTTGACGTGGCCGCCGATTTGGTCCGCCGCTTGTTTGCCGATGTCGACCTCAGCGTGGGCATGAGCGCCCTGAGCAAGGACGCCAAGACCGAGTTGCAGGAATGGCTGCAAGCGCGCAAGATGAAACTGCCCGCGTACAGGGTGGTGGCCACCACCGGCGAAGCCCACAAGCAGACCTTCGATGTCGAGTGCGCTGTGGTGGAGACCGGTCATGCCGAGCGCGGCATCGGTGCCTCCCGTCGAGCAGCCGAGCAAGCTGCCGCTGCGGCCATGCTGCAGCACCTTGCGGCCCGTACCCCACCGAAGGTCTCCTGATCCATGTCCAAACCCACCGAACAGCCGAACGTCTCCCCCGAACTCGAGGCCATGCTGGCGCGCGCTCTGCGCAAGGCGCCCACCGAGACGCCGCCCACACAGGAAGCGCAGGAAGCACCCGAGCCAGTCGATCCAGCGGAACAGCGCTGCGGTTACGTGGCCATCGTGGGCAAGCCCAACGTGGGCAAGTCCACACTGCTCAATGCTCTGGTGGGGCAGAAGATCAGCATCACCTCGCGCAAGGCGCAGACCACGCGCCACCGCATCACCGGCATGCGCACCGTGGGTCCTACCCAATTTGTCTTTGTGGACACGCCGGGTTTCCAGACCCGCCACGGCAACGCGCTGAACCGCTCCTTGAACAAGACGGTGCTGGGCGCCGTGGCCGACGTGGACCTGATCTTGTTCGTGGTGGAGGCCGGTCACTTCAATCTGGCGGATGCCAAGGTGTTGTCGCTGCTGCCGTCCAGCGTGCCCGTCATCTTGCTGGCCAACAAGTTTGACCTGGTGCACCGCCGTGGCGATCTGGCGCCCTGGCTGCGCTCCATGCAGGAGCGCCATCCGTTTGCCGAGTTCGTGCCGATGTCGGCCAAGACGCCGCGCGATATCCAGCGTCTGTTCGCCATCTGCGAGAAGTACCTGCCGCAGCAGCCATGGATGTACGACCCTGAGGAACTGACCGACCGCAGCGAGCGTTTCATGGCCAGCGAGATGGTGCGCGAGAAGCTGTTCCGCCTCACGGGCGATGAACTGCCCTACACCTCCACCGTGGTCATCGACAAGTTCGAGGAAGAGGGCAGTCTCAAGCGCATTGCGGCCACCATCGTGGTGGAACGCGAGGGGCACAAGGGCATGGTGATCGGCGAGAAGGGTGAGAAGCTCAAGCGCATCGGCACCGAGGCTCGCGTGGAGCTGGAGAAGCTCTGGGGCTGCAAGGTGTTCCTGGAGTTGTGGGTCAAGGTGCGCTCGGGCTGGGCCGATGACGATGCCCGTGTCCGCTCTTTCGGTTACGAGTGAGGGCATCGCCCGGTTGGGCTGACCGGGTAGCGGCTTGCGCTTCATCCAATACGATTGTCCCGGGCAGCCCATGGCCTTGAAACGCACGAGCGACGAGCCAGCCTTTGTGCTCCACCGCTACGACTGGAGTGAGGCCAGTCTGGTACTGGAGGTCTTCACGCGCCACCACGGTCGCATTGCGTTGGTGGCCAAGGGCGTCAAGCGGCCGACTTCGCAGTTCCGTCCGGTGTTGCTGCCTTTGCAGCCGCTGGCCCTGTCCTGGACGGGGGATGCCGAGGTGCGAACCCTGAAGGCCGCTCAATGGCAAGGTGGGCACGTGATGCCCACTGGTGACGCGCTGTTGGCGGGCAGCTACCTCAACGAATTGCTGCTGCGCTTCCTGGCGCGCGACGATGCCCACCCCCAGCTGTTCGATCACTACGCCACCGCTGTGCAGTTGCTGGCCGAGCGTGGCGGCGAGACACAGTCCCTGGTGGTGCGCGTGTTCGAATCGCTGCTTTTGCGCGATGCGGGCTTGCTGCCCGACTTGGCCCACGACAGCGCATCCCTTGCCCCGCTCGATTTGGCCCGGCCTTACGTGCTCGTGCCCGAGAGTGGACTGCGCCCTGCGCACGAAGACGATGCCCATGCCTTGAGCGGGGCGCAGTGGGTCGAGATTCAGACGGCGCTTGAC
>Ga0255281_1000003_pt1 | contig 19204 bp, 6 predicted proteins | sample AtltaT_13_FD_183799 | JGI IMG/M metagenome (GOLD analysis project Ga0255281, IMG submission 183799) | Metatranscriptome of freshwater microbial communities from Altamaha River, Georgia, United States - Atl_Yuk_RepC_8d (Metagenome... | ecosystem: Environmental > Aquatic > Freshwater > River... | reverse complement strand
GGCGGTTCTATGGGGTGCATGGAAAATTGGAGCTCAAACAATAGTCACTCCAGAATTAGATTTTAGTTGGGGTACATCAAGTCTAGCAGACTATGATCGTTGTAAAATAATGCACAATGCTGGAGTAACCGATTCTAGGAGCAAGGAACTATTCTATAAAGCGAACTATCGTGAGACCAGTCCATTTGACGCAGACCTTTCATTTGTTGATCCGAATACAGCTTCCGGTAAATACGTCGATGCAATTTTATATGCGAAACAGAAACGGGGCTAATTAATTTTTCTAGTTAGGGTTGATAAATAACTCTAGTAGAAAAATGCAAGCCTTGTCGAATGTCTCATAAACTTAAAATAAAACAGGTTGACCTTAGCGGGGTCACCCAGGACAACAGTAAGACCCGATTTTTAGTGATAGATTCCTCAGGTAATCTATCGTGGAATAACTCTCCAGGTGGAGGGGGTGGCGGCTCACTGGATATTCTTGAACAGGGCGTACTTATAGTCGCCGCCGCTACATCTCTAAACTTTAGAAGCGATGATTTCACAATAACTTCACCCAACTCCGGTGAAGCCTATGTTGAAGCTTACCGATTTTCATCAGACTTAACTGTTTCACTAAGTGCAGGCAAGACTTTCGGCAGATATGCGGACGGCGATACTATTCCAGCGAATGGATTAACTCCAGCTGAGGTAATCGAGCTTGCGATTGCTGAGCCAATTGCCCCAACTGTGAGTCTGACATCTTCCACATCAATCAACTTCAATCAAACAGCTATTTCTAATGTCTTAAATTTCAGTCATGTAATCAATTCAATTGGCGCGACAGTTACTAGTGCAGTTCTTGAATGGAGAAGAGGTAATACTGGTTCGTGGACAACTTTAAGCACATCACTTTCCGCGAGTGGAACATACACTCACTCAATGACAGACACTAATTTTAATCCGGCTGTTTTTAATTACAGATACACGGTTACCGATAACCAATCTGCAACAAACACTGCGATTTTAGACATAACTCCAATTTCATACGTTGCTCCATCGATTTCTCTATCAATTGTAGCAACTTCTACAACCTCACCTGAGACTAATTTATCTCGTGAAGTTGGAAACATTAGTACTGTGTTAAGCGGAACGATTACAAGAAACAGTCCATTGGTTAATTTAGTTGACTATACTCTACAGTACTCTGCAAATGGAGGTCCATGGACGGACATCGGCTCAGCTGTATCAATTGGACCAGGAACAAGTTCAATCACGTCAATCACTCATAATAACGTTGCTCTAAATACATCAACCACAATCGCTTATCGAGTTAAGGTGGTCGACACGTATCAAACAACTAACGGCGGAAATGGAACTGTCAATTTTTATTATTTGCAGTTTTATGGACCTTCATCAAGCGCGCCTATCACTTCAGCCGATGTAAGAAACTTGCCTAGTCGATCATTCTCATTCATTAACCCGGTTACTCTGTACACAGGTAACGTAGAAAGGATATTCACGATTGCTATTCCAGCAAGTCAAAGCGTTTCCCAAGTTCTAGATTTAGATGCACTAAACGCTAACATTACCGCGAACTACATACTATCGACATTCAATGTGAATGACGCTGGTGGAACCGCGACTTCTTACAAAGTTTACACAATGACAAACGCGGTACCATATTCAGCTGGAGGAACTCCTGCTGGAAACCACAGACATCAAATAACTAAATAATAAATGGCAGGAACATCAGGCTTAACACCAGGATTACAATTACCTTTTGGAGTACAACCGGTTAACCCAGTACCAGTAGATACATGGTCTGGTCCGTATTACGGAGGAACCGCCCAAGAGGCAATAGATATTGCGAATGCGACTATATCATCAGCGATCAGATTCCAATCAATGGAAGTTCGCTTAATAATTAATGGTGTATCTACTAAATATTGGTATCGTGACGGGATTGCCGACGCAGACTTAGTTGAATTTTCTTCAGGCGCAGGTAGCGCCGGCACATCTGGAACTTCAGGAACTAGCGGTTCTTCAGGAACTAGTGGTTCTTCAGGAATCTCAGGTTCGAACGGATCAAGCGGAACTAGTGGTTCTTCAGGAACCTCAGGTTCAAACGGATCAAGCGGAACCTCAGGTTCAAACGGATCAAGCGGAACAAGCGGAACTTCAGGAACTAGTGGTTCTTCAGGAACCTCAGGTTCAGATGGAAGCTCAGGAACGTCCGGTTCAGACGGTTCTTCCGGTACTAGTGGATCAGACGGTTCTTCAGGAACTTCTGGTTCAGACGGTTCTTCAGGTACTAGTGGATCAGATGGAAGCTCAGGAACCTCAGGTTCAGATGGATCTTCTGGAACAAGCGGAACCTCAGGTTCAGACGGTTCTTCCGGTACTAGTGGATCAGACGGTTCTTCAGGAACTTCTGGTTCAGACGGTTCTTCGGGAACATCGGGAACAAGCGGATCAGATGGATCTTCAGGAACATCAGGTTCAGACGGTTCTTCCGGAACTAGTGGAACAGATGGAAGCTCTGGTACATCAGGTTCAGATGGATCTTCGGGAACTTCCGGTTCAGATGGTTCTTCCGGAACTTCAGGTTCAGATGGATCTTCAGGAACTAGTGGAACAGACGGAAGCTCTGGAACTTCAGGATCAGACGGCTCAAGCGGAACTTCGGGCTCAGATGGCTCAAGCGGAACTTCAGGTTCAGACGGTTCATCTGGAACAAGCGGATCAGACGGTTCATCCGGTACTTCAGGTATAAACGGAGTCTCTGGAACTTCAGGTTCTTCTGGAACAAGTGGATCAGATGGCTCTTCGGGAACTTCAGGATCAGACGGCTCAAGTGGCACTTCTGGCTCAGATGGTAGCTCTGGAACTTCTGGCTCAGATGGTAGCTCTGGAACTTCTGGCTCAGATGGTAGCTCTGGAACAAGCGGAACCTCAGGTTCAGACGGCTCAAGTGGTACTTCAGGATCAGATGGTTCTTCTGGAACAAGTGGAACCTCCGGCTCAGACGGTTCTTCGGGAACATCGGGAACAAGCGGTTCAGACGGTTCTTCGGGAACATCGGGAACAAGCGGATCAGATGGATCTTCGGGAACCTCAGGTATAAACGGAGTCTCTGGAACTTCAGGTTCTTCAGGAACAAGTGGATCAGATGGATCTTCAGGAACCTCAGGTTCAGACGGTTCTTCAGGAACTTCAGGTTCAGATGGTTCTTCCGGAACCTCAGGCTCAGACGGTTCTTCAGGAACAAGCGGTTCAGACGGCTCAAGTGGAACTTCTGGAACTTCTGGTTCAGATGGATCTTCAGGAACAAGCGGAACTTCAGGGACCAGCGGTAGCTCAGGTACAGCAGGAACATCAGGTTCGTCAGGAACCTCAGGTACTTCTGGTACTTCTGGGTCAAACGGTTCAAGCGGAACTTCAGGTACTTCAGGATCAAGTGGAGTAAGTGGAATAAATGGATCAGATGGAAGCTCTGGAACATCAGGTTCAAGTGGTACAGCCGGTACATCCGGAACGTCTGGCACATCTGGAACTTCAGGAACTAGCGGTACTACTGGTACGTCAGGTACGTCAGGTACTTCAGGTTCAGACGGTTCATCCGGTACTTCAGGTATAAACGGAGTCTCTGGAACTTCAGGTTCTTCTGGAACTTCTGGCTCAAGCGGAACTTCAGGTTCAGACGGCTCAAGTGGAACTTCAGGTTCAGACGGATCTTCTGGAACTTCTGGTTCAGATGGATCTTCAGGAACTAGTGGAACAGACGGAAGCTCTGGTACTTCAGGATCAGACGGTAGTTCTGGTACTTCAGGATCAGATGGTTCTTCAGGAACTTCAGGATCAGACGGATCAAGCGGAACAAGTGGATCAGACGGAAGCTCTGGAACTTCGGGTTCAGATGGATCTTCGGGAACTTCAGGTACTTCAGGTTCAGACGGTTCTTCAGGAACTTCAGGAATAGATGGAGTGTCTGGAACATCAGGTTCTTCTGGAACTTCGGGAACATCAGGTTCAGACGGCTCAAGCGGTACTTCAGGATCAGATGGATCTTCTGGAACTAGCGGAACGGATGGAAGCTCTGGAACTAGCGGAACGGATGGAAGCTCTGGAACTTCAGGAACAGACGGTTCTTCAGGATCAGATGGATCTTCTGGAACTAGCGGAACGGATGGAAGCTCTGGAACTTCAGGATCAGACGGCTCAAGCGGAACTTCGGGCTCAGATGGCTCAAGCGGAACTTCAGGTTCAGACGGTAGTTCCGGAACAAGCGGAACCTCAGGTTCAGACGGTTCTTCTGGTACGTCAGGAATAAATGGAGTCTCTGGAACTTCAGGTTCTTCTGGAACAAGTGGATCAGATGGCTCAAGCGGAACCTCAGGTTCAGACGGTTCTTCAGGAACTTCAGGTTCAGATGGTTCTTCCGGAACCTCAGGCTCAGACGGTTCTTCTGGAACTTCCGGTTCAGACGGCTCAAGCGGTACTTCAGGTTCAGACGGCTCAAGCGGTACTTCTGGAACTTCAGGTTCAGACGGTTCTTCAGGAACTTCTGGTTCAGATGGTTCTTCAGGAACTAGTGGATCAGACGGCTCTTCTGGAACAAGCGGCTCAGACGGCTCTTCTGGAACAAGCGGCTCAGATGGCTCAAGTGGTACTTCAGGCATAGACGGAGTCTCTGGAACTTCAGGTTCTTCAGGAACTAGTGGCTCAGACGGCTCAAGCGGAACTTCTGGTTCTTCTGGAACAAGCGGCTCAGCCGGTTCCTCTGGAACTAGTGGAACTTCAGGATCAGATGGAAGCTCGGGAACTTCAGGTTCAGACGGTTCTTCGGGAACAAGCGGATCAGATGGAAGCTCTGGTACATCAGGTTCAGACGGATCTTCTGGAACTTCTGGTTCAGATGGATCTTCTGGAACTTCTGGTTCAGATGGATCTTCTGGAACTTCTGGTTCAGATGGCTCAAGCGGAACTTCTGGTTCAGATGGCTCAAGCGGCACATCTGGAATAGATGGAGTATCTGGAACATCAGGTTCTTCTGGAACAAGCGGCTCAGCCGGTTCATCCGGCACCTCAGGCTCAGACGGTTCTTCAGGAACTAGCGGTACCTCAGGGTCAGACGGTTCTTCTGGAACTTCCGGTTCAGACGGCTCAAGCGGAACCTCAGGTTCAGACGGTTCTTCTGGAACTAGTGGCTCAGACGGAAGCTCTGGTACTTCTGGTTCAGATGGTTCTTCAGGAACTTCAGGATCAGACGGAAGCTCTGGTACTTCAGGTTCAGATGGTTCTTCAGGTACTAGCGGTACCTCAGGGTCAGACGGTTCTTCTGGAACTTCCGGTTCAGACGGCTCAAGCGGAACTTCTGGAATAGACGGCGTATCCGGTACATCTGGTTCTTCAGGAACTTCAGGATCTTCTGGATCAAATGGTTCGAGTGGAACTTCAGGATCTAGTGGATCAAATGGTTCTTCTGGTACTAGCGGATCAAATGGTTCTTCTGGTACTAGCGGATCAAATGGCTCTTCAGGTACTAGCGGAACCGCCGGTTCTTCAGGTACTTCAGGATCAGCTGGTTCTTCTGGAACAAGCGGAACTTCAGGTTCTTCTGGAACAAGCGGAACTTCAGGTTCTTCTGGAACATCCGGTGCTGGCGTATTAAATTACTATGCATCATATAGCGATTCAACAACACAGGTCGTAACTGGAGCAAACACTCCAACTGTGATAACATATAACACAACAGAAATACAGAACGGATTCTCAATAGTTTCAAACTCTAGAATTACCGCTCAATACAATGGAATTTACGAATTCGGATATTCACTTCAAATTGAGAAAACTCAAGGAGGCTCCGCTTCCGATGTAGACATATTCGTTAGAAAGAACGGAACTGATATTGTTAGAACTGACTCAATCTTAGGTTTTGCAAATAACGGAATCAAACAGTTACCTTACGTTTCAATAATCGTTGAGATGAATCAAAATGATTACTTGGAGCTAGTATTTGCCTCAAGTTCATCTCATGTTCAAATAACTGCGATTCCTGCAAACACATCACCGTACACTCACCCAGCTGCACCGTCAGTTATCGTAAACATAAAAAATATTGGAGTTGCGGCAGTTGCATACACATCAACTTCAGGTTCTTCGGGCACTTCTGGATCAACTGGTACTTCAGGTAGTTCAGGAACAAGCGGAACTTCAGGTATAAATGGATCTTCTGGTACTTCAGGAACATCAGGTTCAGACGGCTCAAGTGGTACTTCTGGAATAGACGGCGTATCAGGTACGTCCGGTTCTTCAGGAACTTCAGGATCGAATGGATCTTCTGGAACTTCCGGAACATCAGGATCAAACGGTTCTTCTGGAACTAGCGGAACTTCTGGCTCAGATGGTAGTTCTGGTACTTCTGGCTCAGATGGTAGTTCTGGTACATCAGGAACTAGCGGAACTGATGGAAGCTCTGGAACAAGCGGTTCAGACGGTTCTTCTGGAACTAGCGGTACCTCAGGCTCAGACGGTTCTTCAGGAACTTCTGGCTCAGACGGCTCAAGTGGTACTTCAGGTTCAGACGGTTCCTCTGGAACTTCTGGTTCAGACGGAAGCTCAGGAACTTCAGGATCAGACGGTTCTTCAGGAACAAGTGGATCAGATGGTAGCTCAGGAACTTCAGGATCAGACGGAAGCTCGGGAACTTCAGGTTCAGACGGAACAAGCGGTACTTCAGGATCAGATGGATCTTCAGGAACTAGTGGATCAGATGGATCTTCAGGAACTAGTGGTTCAGATGGATCTTCTGGAACTAGTGGTTCAGACGGCTCAAGCGGCACTTCTGGAATAGACGGCGTATCAGGTACGTCCGGTTCTTCAGGAACTTCAGGATCAAACGGCTCAAGCGGTACATCCGGTTCAACTGGAACTTCCGGAACGTCCGGTTCTTCAGGAACTTCTGGAAGTTCAGGTTCAAATGGAAGCTCTGGAACTTCTGGTTCAGATGGAAGCTCAGGAACTTCTGGTACATCTGGTTCAAGTGGAACTGCTGGAACTTCAGGATCTTCGGGAACAAGCGGTTCAGACGGTTCTTCTGGAACTAGCGGAACATCAGGTTCAGATGGAAGTTCAGGAACTTCAGGATCAAATGGATCTTCTGGAACTTCAGGCACGGCTGGAACAAGCGGTACGTCAGGTACAGCTGGCACAAGCGGTACTTCAGGCACCAGCGGAACTTCGGGTTCTTCTGGAACTTCAGGTACTCGAGGAACTTCCGGTACCAGCGGAACTTCAGGTTCTTCTGGAACAAGCGGAACCTCAGGTTCAAGCGGAGTAAGCGGAATAAATGGTTCAGACGGTTCTTCAGGAACAAGCGGTTCTTCCGGTTCAACTGGTTCTTCTGGAACAAGTGGAACATCGGGTACCTCAGGTTCAAACGGATCGTCTGGAACTTCAGGCACGGCTGGAACAAGCGGTACTTCCGGTACATCGGGAACTTCTGGAACAAGCGGTAGTTCAGGAACCTCTGGAACATCAGGGTCAGACGGCTCAAGTGGTACTTCAGGAACAAGTGGAACTTCAGGTTCTAATGGTTCTTCTGGCACTTCAGGAACATCAGGTTCTTCTGGAACAGCTGGTACATCAGGTACTTCCGGTTCAAACGGCTCAAGCGGCACTTCAGGTATAAATGGAGTTTCGGGAACTTCAGGTTCATCCGGTACTTCAGGCTCAAACGGTTCTTCTGGTACAAGTGGAACCTCGGGATCAAACGGTTCTTCCGGTACTTCAGGATCAAATGGATCTTCTGGTACAAGTGGAACTTCTGGAACTTCAGGTTCTAATGGATCAAGCGGTACTTCAGGAACAAGTGGAACTTCAGGTTCTAATGGTTCTTCCGGTGCGTCAGGTACTTCAGGTTCTTCTGGCACTTCAGGAACATCCGGCACATCCGGTACATCTGGATCAAGTGGATCGAACGGCTCAAGCGGCACTTCAGGAACATCCGGCTCAAATGGTAGCTCTGGAACCTCAGGTACTTCAGGTTCAAGTGGATCAAACGGTTCTTCTGGTACAAGTGGATCTTCCGGTTCAAACGGCTCAAGCGGCACATCAGGTTCAAACGGTTCTTCGGGAACATCAGGAACAAGTGGAACAGCAGGTACGTCTGGTACTTCTGGTACATCAGGTTCAAACGGTTCTTCGGGAACATCAGGTATAAATGGAGTATCTGGAACTTCAGGTTCTTCAGGTACATCCGGTTCAAACGGTTCAAGTGGAACTTCAGGTTCTAATGGTTCTTCCGGAACTTCAGGTTCTTCAGGCTCTAATGGCTCAAGCGGAACCTCTGGAACTTCTGGTACTTCTGGTTCAAACGGTTCTTCAGGAACCTCAGGTTCTTCCGGAACTTCAGGTTCTTCAGGCTCAAATGGAAGCTCTGGAACAAGCGGAACTTCAGGAACTTCTGGTTCAAACGGTTCAAGTGGAACTTCCGGAACAAGTGGAACCTCCGGTACATCTGGGTCTAATGGTTCTTCTGGAACGAGCGGATCAAATGGTTCTTCTGGAACAAGCGGCACGGCAGGAACATCCGGAACTTCAGGTACTTCAGGTACTTCTGGTTCAAACGGTTCTTCTGGAACTTCTGGTACTTCAGGATCAAACGGTTCTTCTGGAACTAGTGGATCAAATGGTAGCTCAGGAACTTCTGGAACGTCAGGTACGTCAGGTACATCAGGCTCTTCTGGAACTTCCGGTACTTCAGGATCAAATGGTTCTTCTGGAACGTCAGGTACATCTGGCTCAAACGGCAGCTCTGGAACTTCAGGTACTTCCGGTACTTCTGGTTCAAACGGTTCTTCTGGAACGTCAGGTACGTCTGGAACTTCAGGTTCAAACGGTTCTTCTGGAACATCAGGTATAAATGGAGTATCTGGAACATCAGGTTCTTCTGGAACAAGCGGTTCTAATGGATCAAGTGGAACTTCCGGTACATCAGGCTCAAATGGTTCTTCTGGAACCTCTGGGACTTCAGGATCAAATGGTAGCTCTGGGACTTCTGGTACTTCAGGATCAAATGGTTCTTCTGGAACCTCAGGAACAAGTGGAACTTCCGGTTCAAACGGTTCTTCTGGAACAAGTGGAACTTCAGGTTCAAACGGTTCTTCTGGAACAAGTGGAACTTCTGGAACGTCCGGTTCAAGTGGAACTTCTGGAACATCCGGTTCAAATGGATCAAGTGGAACTTCAGGTTCTTCGGGATCAAATGGTAGCTCTGGGACTTCTGGTACTTCAGGAAGCTCTGGGACAGCAGGTACATCAGGCACTTCAGGCTCAAATGGATCTTCTGGCACTAGCGGTTCAAGCGGAACATCAGGTACTTCAGGTACAGCAGGTACGTCCGGTTCTTCTGGAACAAGTGGTACTTCAGGTACATCCGGTTCAAACGGTTCTTCTGGAACAAGTGGTACATCAGGTACTTCAGGCTCAAACGGAAGCTCAGGAACATCTGGTACTTCAGGCTCAAATGGAAGCTCTGGAACAAGCGGAACGTCAGGTACTTCAGGCTCAAACGGTTCTTCCGGAACATCCGGCTCTAATGGCTCAAGTGGAACTTCAGGTATAAATGGAGTTTCTGGAACTTCTGGAAGCTCAGGAACTTCTGGATCTGCTGGATCAAGCGGAACGTCAGGTACCTCCGGTTCAAACGGTTCGTCTGGAACAAGCGGAACCTCAGGCACAAGCGGTTCTTCTGGAACCTCAGGCACAAGCGGTTCTTCTGGAACCTCAGGCACAAGCGGTTCTTCTGGAACCTCAGGCACAAGCGGTTCTTCTGGAACCTCAGGCACAAGCGGTTCTAATGGATCGTCAGGTACATCAGGTACTAGCGGTACATCAGGTACTTCTGGAACTAACGGTTCAAACGGATCTTCTGGCACTTCAGGTTCTAATGGATCTTCTGGTACTTCAGGTTCTAATGGATCTTCTGGCACTTCAGGTTCTAATGGTTCTTCTGGCACTAGCGGTTCAAGCGGAACATCTGGTACTTCAGGCTCAAACGGTAGCTCAGGAACTTCAGGTTCTAATGGTTCTTCTGGTACTAGCGGTTCAAGCGGAACAAGCGGTACTTCAGGCTCAAACGGTAGCTCAGGAACGTCAGGTACGTCAGGTACTTCTGGTTCTAATGGATCAAGTGGTACTTCTGGAACTTCTGGATCAAGTGGAACAAGCGGTACGTCTGGATCAAGTGGAACTTCCGGCTCAAGTGGTTCTTCTGGTACTAGTGGAACAGCAGGTTCATCAGGTACGTCTGGTTCAAATGGATCAAGTGGAACGTCTGGTACTGCCGGTACAAGCGGTACATCCGGCTCAAACGGTTCTTCTGGTACTTCAGGTTCTTCTGGAACAAGCGGTACATCCGGCTCAAGTGGAACAAGCGGTACTTCAGGTTCAAACGGTTCTTCAGGAACCTCCGGTACATCTGGTTCAAACGGTTCTTCTGGCACTAGCGGAACTTCAGGATCAAGTGGCTCAAACGGTTCAAGTGGAACTTCAGGTTCTTCTGGAACTTCAGGCTCTAACGGATCTTCTGGTACTTCAGGTTCTTCAGGATCAAACGGTTCTTCTGGCACTAGCGGAACATCTGGAACTTCTGGTTCAAACGGTTCTTCTGGAACATCTGGCACTAGTGGCTCAAACGGTTCTTCCGGTACAAGTGGTTCTTCTGGTACTTCAGGATCTAACGGATCTTCTGGTACTTCTGGATCAAGTGGTACTTCAGGTTCGTCAGGAACTTCTGGATCAAGGGGAACAAGCGGAACGTCAGGTACCTCAGGTATAAACGGCGTTTCAGGAACGTCAGGATCAAGCGGAACTTCCGGTCTAACTGGATCTTCTGGAACAAGCGGTACCTCAGGTTCTAATGGTTCAAGTGGAACTTCTGGAACGTCAGGTTCTTCTGGAACAAGCGGAACGTCCGGGTCTTCTGGAACTTCTGGAACTCGAGGAACCTCTGGTACGTCAGGTACTTCAGGAACTTCAGGTTCAAACGGCTCTTCAGGAACTTCAGGTTCAAACGGCTCTTCAGGAACCTCTGGAACAAGCGGTACTTCAATAACTGCTGTTGCTTATTATCAAACATTGTACGTTGATCCAAATGGAAACGACTCTACTGCACTACTTGGAAGATTGGATTTCCCTTGGCAAACAATTAATGCTGCTCTAAACTATGCAAATACATTAATTTCGTCAGGTTCTTATTCAGACATTAATGTCCATGTTCTTAGTGGAAACTACAGTGAGCCTGGCTCGATTAACTTAAACGCTGGAGGTCAAATAACAATTCACCTTGAGGCTAACACAACAATCACTCATTCTGGACAAGCTGGTGTTTGGTTAAATCTTAGCGGAACTGCGGTAAGCGTTGTCGGAGCGGGCCGTGCAAACTCAACCATATTGACTGGCGGTGCTGGAACCCAACTTTGTAGACTCACGACTGTCTCCAGCCTAGAACTTAGAAATTTAACAGTGAGTTCTGAGTCTATGAATGCTAGCCGACTTATTGATAATGGGGCCGATTGTAATTTATTAATTGATAATTGCACCCTGATTGCCGGCCCGGCTGGAACAACTTCTTACTGTTACGTAATCATAAATAATGGCAATATGGTTAGTCGTAATTCAACCCTAGTTTCTTTAAGTAACTACATTGGATCTAGTGCACCATTAACACCAGGTGCAGCAATTAATACAACTGACTCTTGGATAATCATTGAAAATACTTCAAATTCTGGAGCTAGAATAAAATTACTACAGACACAATTAGTTGCCAAAGGAACTAGTACAGCAGCCTCTCACTTTATCCTAACTACTCCAAGTTCAGCTGGAACGGATAGTATTCTATTAGATGATACGTACTTCCACACTACGTTTAGAGGATCTGAATCGCTGCTTAACAATAGCGTTGCTAATACCGATAACTATTACATAGGCGGAACAATTATTTCTAGTGGATCCCTTCCAAATGGAACCTGGGTAGGTCAACCTGCTGGTCTAGTTGGAGTGTTTGATCAATGGATGGTTGCAACAATTGATCCAACTTAATAGGTATTTTGCGACAAATTTTGAAATAGATAATAAAAAATCACTGGACCGTAAATGGCAATTTTTAAGAATATACAGAATCTTACTGGATCGGGTAATCACAACATATCATTAACCGACTACACTAGGTTTAAGTTAGCAAATAGCGCAGCTGCTGGAAACACATCACTGATCGTTTTACCGAGCATAGCAGACAAAGCTATTTTACCCGGCGACAAGTTCGAAATTAGGGATACTGACTCGCTGATCACAAACGGCGGCCCTCTACTCAAAGCAAATTCAACAGATTCAGCTTTAACAATTAGAGTAAATGGAGTAAACATAAATTCTGTAAATTATCAGCCATTTCAAATTGCAGGTCAAGTCTATTCTATAGTATACGAAGGTCTCAATACCTTCACGATAATAAGCGGAGGATCAGGTTCTTCAGGTACTGCTGGAACAAGCGGTACATCAGGAACTTCTGGTTCTTCAGGTTCAAATGGTTCTTCTGGATCAAGTGGTACATCAGGTAGTTCTGGAACAGCTGGAACAAGCGGAACCTCTGGTTCTTCAGGTTCAAATGGTTCTTCTGGATCAAGCGGTACATCAGGTAGTTCTGGAACAGCTGGAACTTCAGGAACAAGCGGCTCGTCTGGCTCAGCTGGAACATCAGGCAGTTCTGGAACAGCCGGCACGTCCGGGTCTTCAGGATCAAACGGTTCTTCTGGTACTTCTGGAACACGTGGAACATCTGGAACATCTGGAACAAGTGGATCTTCTGGCTCAAGTGGATCAAGCGGAGTAAGCGGAATAAATGGATCAGACGGGTCTTCGGGAACTAGCGGTTCTTCAGGAACATCTGGAACTTCAGGTTCAAGCGGATCAAACGGTTCTTCTGGAACTTCAGGTACAGCAGGTACATCTGGAACTTCAGGTTCTTCTGGATCAAACGGCTCAAGCGGAACTTCAGGAACAAGTGGTTCTTCAGGAACATCTGGAACTTCAGGTTCTTCAGGTTCAAACGGCTCAAGCGGAACATCTGGTTCTTCAGGTACCTCAGGGTCAAGTGGAACTGCCGGTACTTCTGGAACATCTGGTTCGTCAGGCTCTAATGGTAGCTCAGGAACGTCAGGTTCAAGCGGCTCAAACGGTTCTTCGGGAACTAGTGGTACTTCCGGCTCAAACGGAAGCTCAGGAACTTCAGGTTCTTCAGGATCAAGCGGATCATCCGGTACAAGCGGATCAAGTGGTTCTTCAGGAACAGCTGGAACGTCAGGTTCTAGCGGTTCAAACGGTTCTTCTGGAACTTCAGGTACAGCAGGTACATCTGGAACTTCAGGTTCTTCTGGGTCTAATGGGTCAAGCGGTACTTCCGGATCTTCAGGGTCGAATGGAAGTTCAGGAACCTCAGGCTCTTCTGGATCAAACGGCTCAAACGGTTCTTCTGGAACAAGTGGAACTGCTGGTACTTCAGGTACAAGTGGTTCTTCTGGATCGAATGGAAGCTCAGGTACAAGCGGATCAAATGGTTCGTCTGGTACATCAGGTAGCTCCGGTTCAAACGGCAGTTCTGGAACTTCTGGCACATCGGGTTCTAGTGGATCAAACGGAAGCTCGGGAACATCCGGCTCAAGTGGATCAAACGGAAGCTCGGGAACATCCGGTACAGCAGGAACAAGCGGTACATCAGGTTCTTCTGGAACTGCTGGTACGTCAGGTTCTTCAGGCTCAAACGGTAGCTCAGGCACATCAGGGACATCAGGTTCATCAGGAACCTCAGGTATAAATGGATCTTCTGGAACTTCAGGTTCAAGCGGGTCAAACGGTTCTTCTGGAACTTCCGGCACGGCCGGAACATCCGGATCTTCCGGCTCAAATGGTAGCTCAGGAACATCAGGTTCTTCAGGCTCAAATGGATCTAGTGGTACATCAGGTTCTTCAGGATCAAATGGATCTAGTGGTACATCAGGTTCTTCAGGATCAAATGGATCTAGTGGTACATCAGGTTCTTCAGGATCAAACGGATCTAGTGGAACTTCGGGTTCTAGCGGATCAAACGGATCTAGTGGAACTTCAGGCACAGCTGGTACTTCTGGTACATCAGGATCAAGTGGAACTGCCGGTACCTCTGGTACGTCAGGTTCAAACGGTAGCTCAGGAACATCGGGCTCAAGCGGATCAAATGGTTCTTCTGGAACAAGTGGAACTTCCGGTTCTTCAGGCTCAAATGGAAGCTCAGGAACTTCAGGTTCAAACGGCTCTTCTGGTACTTCTGGTACAAGCGGTTCTTCAGGTTCTAATGGATCAAGCGGAACATCAGGAACTTCCGGTTCTTCAGGTTCTAATGGATCAAGCGGAACATCAGGCTCAAACGGCTCAAGTGGAAGCTCCGGAACTTCAGGTTCTTCAGGTTCTAACGGAAGCTCAGGAACATCTGGTTCTTCCGGTTCAAACGGTTCATCCGGTACATCAGGCTCTTCAGGCTCAAACGGTTCTTCTGGAACATCAGGAACTAGCGGTTCTTCAGGAACAGCTGGAACTAGCGGTTCTTCAGGAACAGCTGGAACATCAGGAACTAGCGGATCAAATGGTTCTTCTGGAACATCAGGCTCTAGTGGTTCTAACGGTTCTTCTGGAACGAGTGGAACCTCTGGTTCGTCAGGATCTAATGGAAGCTCAGGAACTTCTGGTTCAAGCGGGTCAAACGGTTCTTCTGGAACGTCTGGATCTTCTGGCTCGAACGGTAGCTCTGGAACTTCAGGAACTAGCGGATCAAATGGTTCTTCTGGAACTTCCGGTTCTTCTGGATCAAATGGATCAAGCGGAACATCTGGTTCTTCCGGCTCAAACGGAAGCTCAGGAACATCAGGTTCATCAGGAACTAGTGGTTCTTCCGGAACAGCTGGTACGTCCGGATCTTCAGGATCAAACGGTAGCTCAGGAACTTCAGGCTCTAATGGTTCTTCTGGGACATCAGGTTCTTCTGGATCAAACGGATCTAGTGGAACATCTGGAACTGCTGGTACGTCAGGAACTTCAGGTTCTTCAGGCTCAAACGGTTCTTCCGGAACAAGCGGATCGAATGGAAGCTCAGGAACTTCAGGTACGTCAGGTTCAAATGGATCATCAGGATCTTCAGGATCTAATGGAAGTTCAGGTACGTCTGGCTCATCTGGCTCAAACGGTTCATCTGGAACTTCAGGAACAAGTGGTTCTTCAGGAACTAGTGGAACTTCTGGTTCTTCAGGCTCAAACGGTTCTTCTGGAACAAGCGGAACCTCTGGAACTTCAGGGTCAAGTGGATCTTCTGGAACTTCAGGTTCTAGCGGATCAAACGGAAGCTCAGGCACATCAGGAACATCAGGTTCATCAGGAACCTCAGGTATAAGTGGTACATCAGGTACATCAGGATCTAGCGGCTCAAGCGGATCAAATGGTTCTTCTGGAACAAGCGGAACATCCGGCACAGCAGGAACAAGCGGTACCTCAGGAACTTCAGGTTCATCAGGTTCAAATGGTTCCTCTGGAACGTCTGGTTCTAGTGGTTCAAGCGGATCAAACGGTTCTTCTGGAACTTCAGGTACAGCAGGTACATCTGGAACTTCAGGTTCTTCTGGATCAAACGGCTCAAGCGGTACATCCGGTTCTTCTGGATCAAATGGAAGCTCAGGTACTTCTGGTACATCAGGATCAAGTGGAACTGCCGGTACCTCTGGTACGTCAGGTTCAAACGGCAGCTCAGGAACTTCTGGTTCAAACGGTTCAAACGGTTCTTCTGGAACTTCAGGTAGCTCTGGTTCTAGTGGATCTAATGGTTCTTCTGGAACTTCAGGTACTTCCGGATCAGCCGGTACATCAGGCACTTCAGGTTCTTCAGGCTCGAATGGTAGCTCAGGAACTTCTGGCTCTAGTGGATCAAACGGTTCTAGTGGTACATCGGGAACTTCAGGTTCAAATGGTTCAAGTGGAACATCAGGCTCTTCAGGTTCAAACGGCTCAAGTGGCACGTCTGGATCTTCAGGATCTAGTGGATCTAATGGGTCAAGTGGAACTTCAGGTTCTGCTGGCTCAAGCGGAACTTCTGGAACTTCCGGTTCTTCAGGCTCTAACGGTTCAAGTGGAACATCTGGTACTGCTGGATCAAGCGGAACAGCTGGAACATCTGGGTCTAATGGTTCTTCTGGAACTTCTGGATCAAATGGTTCTTCAGGTACATCAGGTTCAAGCGGCTCAAACGGTTCTTCAGGAACAAGTGGAACGTCAGGTTCTTCCGGTTCAAATGGTTCTTCTGGAACGTCAGGAACTAGTGGATCAAATGGTTCTTCTGGAACAAGCGGAACGTCAGGTTCTTCTGGATCTAATGGATCAAGCGGAACATCAGGTTCTTCAGGTTCAAACGGCAGCTCAGGAACGTCAGGTACTTCAGGATCATCTGGTTCGAATGGAAGTTCAGGAACGTCTGGTTCAAACGGTTCTTCCGGAACTTCAGGTTCTAGTGGATCTAACGGTTCAAGCGGAACATCTGGAAGCTCTGGATCAAATGGATCTTCTGGAACTTCAGGTTCAAGCGGCTCAAGTGGTTCAAGTGGAACATCGGGATCTAGTGGGTCAAACGGTAGCTCAGGTACATCAGGCACAGCCGGTACATCAGGTTCTTCCGGTTCAAATGGTTCTAGTGGAACATCAGGCTCTTCAGGATCAAGTGGAACCTCAGGAACTTCAGGTACAGCTGGAACTAGTGGAACTTCTGGAACATCTGGGTCTAATGGTTCTTCTGGAACTTCAGGATCTAGTGGATCTAATGGTTCTTCAGGAACAAGTGGAACGTCAGGTTCAAACGGCTCTAGCGGAACTTCAGGTACATCAGGTTCAAGCGGCTCAAACGGTTCTTCAGGAACAAGTGGAACGTCAGGTTCTTCCGGTTCAAATGGTTCTTCTGGAACGTCAGGAACTAGTGGATCTAATGGTTCTTCTGGAACAAGCGGCTCTAGCGGTTCAAATGGAAGCTCTGGAACATCAGGATCAAGCGGCTCATCTGGTACAGCTGGAACTTCAGGTACTTCTGGCTCTAATGGTAGCTCAGGAACATCTGGTACTTCAGGCTCAAATGGTAGCTCAGGAACATCAGGTTCATCAGGAACCTCAGGTATAAGTGGTACATCAGGTACATCAGGAACAAGCGGCTCAAGTGGTTCAAATGGTTCTTCTGGAACTTCTGGTTCTAGTGGTTCAAACGGCTCAAGCGGTACTTCCGGATCTAGCGGTTCAAATGGTTCTTCTGGAACAAGCGGAACTTCAGGTAGCGCAGGTTCTTCAGGAACAAGCGGCACGTCTGGAAGCTCTGGTTCAAACGGTTCTTCTGGAACTTCAGGTTCTAGTGGATCAAACGGCTCAAGTGGTACGTCGGGAACTTCAGGTTCAAATGGTTCTTCTGGAACTTCAGGATCTAGTGGATCTAACGGTTCTTCTGGAACAAGCGGGTCGAGTGGATCAAATGGAAGCTCGGGAACTTCTGGTACTAGTGGTTCGTCAGGAACAGCTGGAACTTCAGGTTCTTCAGGCTCTAATGGAAGCTCAGGAACATCAGGTTCTAGCGGATCTAACGGATCGAGCGGAACTTCAGGTACGGCTGGCACAAGTGGAACGTCAGGTTCTTCCGGCTCAAACGGTTCTAGTGGAACATCAGGTTCTAGTGGATCTAATGGTTCTTCCGGATCAAGTGGAACAGCTGGAACTTCCGGATCTTCGGGATCAAACGGTAGTTCAGGAACTTCAGGTTCTTCAGGGTCTAATGGATCATCTGGTACATCTGGAAGCTCTGGATCAAATGGATCTTCTGGAACAAGCGGAACGGCAGGTACAAGTGGAACATCTGGAACTTCAGGTTCTTCAGGTTCAAACGGCTCTTCTGGAACAAGCGGAACGTCCGGCACAGCAGGATCATCCGGTACATCGGGCTCTTCCGGTTCTTCTGGCTCAAATGGATCAAGTGGAACCTCTGGTTCTTCAGGATCTAATGGAAGTTCAGGTACTTCCGGTACATCAGGAACTTCAGGTTCTTCTGGCTCAAACGGCTCAAGTGGAACTTCAGGATCAAGTGGATCATCCGGTACATCGGGCTCTTCCGGTTCAAATGGTAGCTCGGGAACATCAGGTTCTAGCGGATCAAATGGAACATCTGGAACTTCAGGTTCTTCTGGCTCAAATGGTTCAAGCGGTACTTCCGGATCTAGTGGATCAAACGGTTCTTCTGGAACAAGCGGAACATCAGGTTCAAACGGTTCAAGTGGAACTTCAGGTTCTTCAGGCTCAAATGGAAGCTCAGGAACCTCAGGTTCGTCAGGGTCTAATGGATCATCTGGTACATCAGGTTCTTCAGGTTCTAACGGATCAAGTGGAACTTCAGGTACAAGCGGTTCTAACGGATCAAGCGGAACTTCTGGAACTTCTGGAACATCAGGTTCTTCTGGATCAAGCGGCAGCTCAGGAACTTCAGGTACTTCCGGTTCATCTGGCTCGAATGGAAGTTCAGGAACTTCAGGTTCAAACGGTTCTTCTGGAACTTCGGGTTCTAGCGGATCGAATGGAACAAGTGGAACTTCAGGTTCTTCAGGCTCGAATGGTAGCTCAGGAACTTCTGGTTCTAGTGGATCTAACGGTTCTAGTGGAACATCTGGAACTTCAGGTACCGCTGGAACTAGTGGAACGTCTGGAAGCTCAGGATCGAATGGTTCTTCTGGAACATCAGGTTCTTCTGGATCAAGCGGTACTTCCGGATCTAGCGGTTCAAACGGATCAAGCGGAACATCTGGAAGCTCTGGATCAAATGGATCAAGCGGTACTTCAGGTTCTAGTGGATCAAACGGCAGCTCAGGCACATCAGGCACATCAGGTTCATCAGGAACCTCAGGTATAAGTGGTACATCAGGTACATCAGGAACAAGCGGATCAAATGGTTCTAGTGGAACATCTGGAACTTCAGGTTCTAGCGGATCAAGCGGAACATCAGGTTCTTCTGGCTCAAATGGTTCTTCTGGAACTTCAGGTTCTAGTGGATCAAACGGCTCAAGTGGAACAAGCGGAACATCAGGTTCTTCTGGCTCAAATGGTTCTTCTGGAACTTCAGGTTCTAGTGGAT
>Ga0255281_1000002_pt1 | contig 19704 bp, 1 predicted proteins | sample AtltaT_13_FD_183799 | JGI IMG/M metagenome (GOLD analysis project Ga0255281, IMG submission 183799) | Metatranscriptome of freshwater microbial communities from Altamaha River, Georgia, United States - Atl_Yuk_RepC_8d (Metagenome... | ecosystem: Environmental > Aquatic > Freshwater > River... | reverse complement strand
GTGGGACCATGCGCTGATACTCATCGAGAACCAGCACGGGAACACGCGGCATGGGGCGACCAATTGGGAAGACATCCCATTGAACATTGCCTGCATCAACCTCGTAATGCGTGCAGTCAACCGCACATTCGGTTGGTCCATAGACGTTAGTGATCAGCACATTGCAAAGTGAGGGATTCGCATGAAGCTTCGCCACCACTTCAACACGCAGAGACTCACCGCCCACAATCCAGTGCTTCAGAGCGAATGGCGAAGGGGTCTGTTGGACATGCTCGACAAACATGGCCAGGAGCGATGGCGTACAGTCAGCCACGTGAATCTGTCGAGTACACAAAAATTCAACCAACTCCGATGGATTGCGTCTGGCGCTGTCTGGCACGACATGAAGGCAGTGCCCCGCTATCAGGGCTGGAACAAGCTGCTGCAGACTGGCGTCAAAGACATGCGAAGCGGTCATGGCAACATTAAGTGGCCAATGAGCTTGATGGCGAGAAAATACCGTTTCCATGACGGTTTGTGCCAGACTCAGAATCGACTGATGCTCGATCATGACGCCTTTCGGGACACCCGTGGAGCCAGAGGTGAAAATCACGTATGCGAGGTCATTGGGACGAATCAGCCTGCCTGGGCGACTGGCGTCAGCCGACCCATGGATGGTGCTCAAATCGAAAATGTCAGGCTCGAAACGGGTGGAAGGCAAGCGTTGGCCCTGAGCCAGCAAAATGGTATGGCAGGATGCCGCCTCCAACATCGCGTCCAGGCGAGCAGCAGGCGTATCTGCAGCCAAAGGCAAAAATGCACAACCTGATTTCAAGATACCTAGCACACTAGCAACCAGGTCATCATCTCTTCCCGTGAGATACGCTACGACAGACCCGCTTGGCAAGCCATTCTGTATCAATGCATGAGCAATACGGTTGGCACGCTCGTCAAGTTGACGATAGGTCAGCGAATATTTGTCGCACTGGACCGCCTTGGCGTCGGGTGTCAGGTCAACCTGACGCTCAAACAGTGACACCAGGTCTGCAGGCGACATGAGCGGCCGCTCTTGTCGTTCAACACCCAGCAGGCTTGCCATCTGGGCATCAGACAACAGAGACTGTCCTGACAAAGGATCGTCGGGCCTGTTGAGCACACGTTCAAGCAGGACAACAAAAGAGCTTGCATATTGCTCGATGCGCCAGGCGTCGAACAGGTCTTTAGAGTAAGTCCATACAACCGTGTATTGCCCCTCCGTCTCCAGAAACTTGATTTCCAGGTCAAACTGCGTCAGTGGGGATGATGGCAACACCTCAACGACGTCCAGACTTTCAAGCTTCAGTGTCGGCGTGGCATGATCCATTGACACCAGCACGTCGAACAGCGGCTGGCGGGCGGAGTCACGGTCAAGACCCAAGTCATCCACAATTTGATCCAGCGGATAGTCTTGGTTGACCAAGGCCTCATCCAACGTTGCCTGCACCTGACGGACCAGACTGCTGAACGACTCGGTCAAATCCAATACGTCAGCAATCACCAGAGTAGAAGCAAAAAAACCAACCACGTCATTGATTTCTGGGACCACCCTTCCACTGACTGGCGTGCCGATCATGGTCAGCGGACTGCCTGTGAGCCCGGCAATCATTGCCTTGACCGCAGAAAGCAAGACGACAAAGACACTTGCTGATTGATGCTTCCCCAATGCCCTTAGATCTGAAGACAGGTTGACAGAAAGCACCTGTACCAGCTTTCCGGCTTGCTCAGTCCTTATTTTGGGCCGGGCACGATCAGCAGGAACCTCCTCGGATCGACCCAAAGGGGCAAGCTTCTCAATCCAGTAACGCTTTTTCTCCTCCCCTTCGTCCCCTTTCAGCTTGTGCAACTGCCAGTCGACAACATCCTTGAACTGGATGGCAGGCTCAACCAATCCGTGCGATTGACCATTGATCAAGCTTGCATAGGTCTTTGCAAACTGCTCCAGCACCAATCCGACAGAAAGTCCATCACAAACCAAATGATGGACATTGAAGAGAAGCACAGCACTGGAATTGTCCAGCTTGGCCAGACGCATTCGCACCAGGGGTCTGGCGAGATCGAAACGATGTTCTGCCTCCTGACGAATCAAGGCATCCAGGTCTTCGCCCGGCGAATACTGGATGCATGAAAACAGATCGCTCAGATCAGGCTTGTCGATGATCAACTGTCGTGGTTCGCCATGCCGCTCCACAAAAACTGTTCTCAAGGACTCGTGCGCAGACACCACAACCTGCAGCGCTTGTCGCAAAGCATTCTCAACCCTATCGTCAATCTGTCTGTCATTGCCGCTCAGGCGCCACGCAGCAAAGACATTGTAGGCAGACTGCCCATCATGCAGCCGGTTCAGAAAATAGACGCCTCTCTGGGTCGCAGAGAGAGGATAGTCCGCTTGAGGACTGACCTTGGGGATCAGCGGCAGATCATGATGCGTATTGGGCTGACTCGACGAAATCAGCAACTTGCCAATGACGTGGGACGCCAAGGCTTGAACGGTTGCGTGACGGTAAAGATCCGACGCTTGTAAATCCAGGCGGAATGACTGCTTGACGTCATGGATGATCTTGACTGCAATCAGGCTATGGCCCCCAAGATCGAAAAAATTATCGCGAACGCCAAATGTCGATATGCCAAGGTGTTGACGCCAAATTTCATGAAGCTTTTCCTCCACCGGGTTGGAGGGTGCATGCGTCATGGCAACCGACTCAACGGCTCGTGCCGTGGCAGTGACTGGGTCCGGCAAGGAGCGATAGTCCAGCTTGCCATTTGGATCTGTCGCAAAACCATCAACAAACACAATCTGACTCGGCACGGCTGCCTGAGGAAGCTGCGCGGCAAGATGTGCACGCACACGATCAGCTGATAGCGAATGCCCATTGGCAGGCTTGATATAGGCAAAAAGCTCGGACACGCCACCATGGTCTTTGACAACCAACACCACGCGATCCACACCCTCAATACCCTGGATGACGGATTCGATCTCCGACAGCTCAAGCCTCACGCCGCGGATTTTGACCTGCGTGTCCTTTCTACCCAGATAATGGATATTCCCGTCAGGCAACCAATACCCCTGATCTCCGGTGCGATACATGCGCTCGCCTGACAAAGTCGGGTGCTCGACAAATTTCTCATGGGTGAGGCCGGGAGAGTTGATATAGCCGCGTGCGAGGCCATCGCCCGCAACACAAATCTCACCCGGTATGCCAATCGGGCAAGTCTTTCCAGACGGGTCCAGGATATAGGCTCGAGAATTTGATATCGGATGACCGATCGGAATGTCGGCATCCACTCCGGGCCAGGCCTCGCCTTCGCGTACTTCAAATACCGTGGAAAAGGTCGTGTTTTCGGTGGGACCATAGCCGTTCATGAGTAATGTCGAAGGACATGCTCGTCGAACTGCGTTCACATGACGTGTGGACAGACGCTCTCCACCAACGATCAAACGCTGCAACGGGCCAAACATGCTGGGATTGATGTCGGTAAAGTTGTTGAACAATCCAGCCGTCATCCACATGACGGTAATCTTCTCGTCGGCAATGATCCGTGCCACGCGATCAGCGTTGAGCAGGTCGTCTTTCGGACAAAGATAGAGACGACCTCCATTGAGCCACATTCCCCAAATCTCAAACGTGGCTGCGTCAAACGACAAGGAGCCTGTCAACAACAGCCTATCCTTTTTGTTCAAACCAAAATTGGCTGACTGATCAACGAGCCTGAGGACAGCCCGGTGAGGGACACTGACGCCTTTGGGCTTTCCAGTTGATCCCGAGGTGAACAACACGTAGGCCAAGTCGAGTGGCCCAGCTTTGCGATGTTTGCCAACTGGACCAGAGGCTGCCAGGGAATCTGTCGACAGCAGTTTCACGCCATCGAACAGTCCGGAAGAAAAGGTGCCATCCGTAATCACGATGGAAAAGTCACAAGCACTGACCATGTCGCGGATACGCTGCTCCGGATAGCTGGGATCTAATGGAACATAGGCAGCTCCAGCCTTGACAATTGCCAACAAGGCAATCAAGAAGACATCGCTTCGTTCCACTGCGACGCCGACCAGGGAGTCTTGCCGTATGTCAGCCTCACCAACTATTCTGGCTGCCCAATGCGACGCGATACGATCCAGCTCGTCATAGCGATAATCTCGTCCCATGAATGAGAGTGCGATCGCTTCAGGCGTGCGGTTCGCCTGAAGCTCAAAAAGCTCGCCTATCGTCAAGTCACTGGCGTAAGCAGTGGTGGTTTGGTTGAAGCCTGAAGTGACGAGTTGGCGCTCTTGGATGGACAGATAGTCCAGCTCAGAGATGGGAAGTGAAGGATGGTCAAGGCATGCCCTCAACCATCCATCGAGATGACGAAGCAAGCCATCGATTCTCCAATGCTGGTAAAGCGCCGAATTGAATTCTGCCCTCACCTTCAATTCTTCATCACCGGCGATGAAGAACAAGGAAAGGTCAAAGTGGGAAAACGAGACTGGCGTATCAATGGCAACAGCGACATGCTGGTTGAACTGCAAAGGGGGTGCGGCGGGCTCAAGGCTAACCATCACATCGAACAAAGGTGTGCGATTCGGTTCCCGCTTGTCACCCAAGTCAGCGATTAGCTGACCAAAAGGATACGCACCATGCTCATGGGCATGATTAAGAGCAGACAATTCTTCTTCCAGCAATTGCTGAAATGACATTCCTGCATGAACGTGTCTACGTATGGCAACTGTATTGGCCAAAAACCCAAAGGTTTTCTCAAATTCCGATTGATCTCTCCTGGAGAAAACCGTTCCCAAGGCGAAGTCTTGCTGGCCTGTATAGCGATGGAACAATCCCCTGACAACAGACATCAGGACAGGGAGCAACGTGCAACGCTGTGCCGCGCTGAAAATCTTGAGATGCTGATACAACTCGTCCGTAAAGGTGAAGCCAGCAGTGCCTGACAGCGGCTGCCTCTTGGACGCACGTCGAAAATCAGTCGGGAGCTCCAGCCGCGGAACACCCTTTTCATAGAGTGAGGCCCAATATTGACGGTCTTGGCCAGAAAGGGTCGAAGACAGGTACTGTCTTTCCCAGTCCACGAAATGGCCATAACCCAGAACAGCCGAAGGAGTCGGGGGATGACCAGATTCCAATTCAGCGTAGCAAGCGGAAAGATCCCGAATGAACTCGTCGATCGACCATCCGTCACATATCAAATGATGGAATGAAAAAATCAACCCTGTCGCATGCGGATGGGTTTGCCGCACAAGACAAGACACGCGCCACAGCAAACTGTTTTGCAGCTCAAACACGTAGTGACTTTGCTCTTCGAGCGTTTTGAGCATGTCATCGCCCAAGTCGCCAGCGCAATTCACCATGGCAAGAGGAACATCAGCATGCGAATCGATGACATGCCGAGGTTCGCCGTCAACGATCACGATCCTGGCTCTCAACATCGCATGCCTTTGCATCAGCATGGCCAAGCCAAGCTTGAGGGATTCGATGTTCAGGGCCGCATTCACGCGAAACCCACCAACTACGTTGTAGGTTGACTTGGATTCACTCACCTGCTGGTTCAACCAAATTTGGCGCTGGCCTGCTGACAGAGGAAATGCCTGGATCTCATCATCGGCAATGGCTGCACACACCTTGGTGTTCAGTCGTGAGCGAAGCAGTTCACCGAGTGTGTGCAGCGTGGGGTGCTTGAAGAAATCTGACACGCTGACCTGGATGCCAAATGCCTTCTTGATTCTTCCAACTGCCTTGATCGCCAACAGAGAGTTGCCACCAAGGCTGAAAAAATCATCGTGCGCCCCAATAGATTCCTGCGCCAATAGCTGCACGAACAACTCATGCAATGCTTTGATAGCCTGGTCCGATGACAAGGATCGTTGAGGAATACCGCCGATCTCCAGCGACTCCTGTTTCGGCAAGGGCAAGGCCTTGATGTCGACCTTTCCATTTCGGTTCAATGGAATGTCATCCACCAACATGAGCCTATCCGGAACCATGTAGGGAGGCAAGAATCGCTTTGCCCAATCGATCAGCTCAGCGTCAGCCACAGGCTCTTTGAGTGAGACGTATGCACATATCGACTGATTCAGCACCCGTGCTGCTGCCGCCTTGACGGCTGGGTGGTTGCGCAATGTCGACTGAATGTCGCCAAGCTCAATGCGGAAGCCTCGCAATTTGACCTGGTCATCGGATCGGCCGAGGTAGACCAACTCCCCTGCTTCGTTGAGGTAGCCGATGTCACCGGTGCGGTAGACGAACCCCTCTGGTTGTGCGTGACAGGTAACGAAACGGCTCGCCGTCAGTTCAGGTTGCCCGAGGTATCCACGGGATACGCCCTGGCCGCCAATCCCGATTTCTCCCACCATCCCTAGCGGCAACACCTGATTTTGGTCGCCCAGCACGAATATCTTGCAGCCGCGAATCGGTTTTCCGAGCGGGACACCGCCGTTTTCGGGAACATCGGAGGGATTGACCAATCGGTAGGTGTTCTCAACCGTACATTCAGTCGGTCCGTACGTGTTGTAGAGACGAACGTGCTGGCGTGTCGGGTTGGCATAAAAACGCTTGACCAAGTCCCATCGCAGCGCTTCACCGCCAACCGTCAGGATCTTGATCGAGCATGAGTCCTCCCACAGGCCCGCCTCCAGTGCCGCATCGAGCAATCCAGGCGTGATATCCATGTAATCCACGCGGAAATCTCTCAAGAACTGGTCCAAGAGAGTCGGGTCGCGCTTGGTTGTCTCGCCCACCACGCACAAGGTCTCGCCACGCAATAGACAACCATAGATGTCTTGCACGCTTGCATCGAAGACCAGTGAAGACAATCCAGCATGCCGGCCTGTTGGCTGCCGCTCCATCAAGACGTCGCGGTCGAGCCACTGGCAAAGCGCCAGCACGTTGCGGTGCTCAACCATGACGCCTTTGGGCTTTCCTGTGGTGCCGGATGTGTAAAGAACATACGCAAGATCGTCTGACTTGACAGCCGGCAACTCGACATCTTGCGTGGCATCCAGAGCGTCATCCAGATTGATCACATGGCCTGCGCACAGGGACTTGGCCCGATCCAGCTGCTGTGCTGTCGTCAGTACCAACTGAATCCCGGCGTCATCGATGATCGATGTCAGCCTTTCATCCGGCTGATCGGGGTCCAGCGGAACATACGCCGCTCCCGAGCGCAAGGCGCCCAACATGCCAATCACCGCCATTGGACAGCGCGGCACCAACAAACCGACCATTCGGCCCGTGCCAGCCAGCCTATCTTGAACAATCAACCGAGCAAGACTCTTGGAGCGTGCATTCAACTCTCTGTATGTGAGTGAGGATTCGCGTGAAAGCAGCGCAAGATGATCCGGAAGTTCTTCAGAAATGCGCTCAAAGAAACTGACAATGCTGTCATTGCTTGAAACCGGTTCAAACACTTTTTCGGACTCAAGCACCGATGGGGATGATACAAGGGGTAGCCTGAGGCATGGCATGTCCGGCATCATGCCAGCCAAGCCGATCAACGATGACAGGTCTTGGGCCAGTCGGGCAATGAAGGCTGGCGGAAATAACTTGTGGTCGTACTCGACAAAGCCACTCAGCTGGCGCCCAGACACGTCGTTCTGAAAGATCACGGACAAGTCAAACATCGACACTGCCGGATCGAGTCGAATCACTTCCGTGCGCAGTCCAGGAAGCTGAAACGCATCCTCGTCCCCACTCCATAGCGCCAGCATGACCTGAAAAACAGGATTGCGACCAGGAGTCCGCTCTGGATTGAGGTCTTCGACGATCTGTTCAAATGGACAGCCTTGATTGGCATACGCTTCACGATCAGTTTGCCTCGTGTTGCGAAGGATCTCACGAAAGGACTGGCGAAGATCGATCCTGCTTCGCAGCACGATCGGATTGACAAAATAACCAACCAGGTCCTGCAGACAAGACAGCGGTCGATTTGCGGCCGGTGTGCCGATGGCAAAATCGGGACCTGCACCATACCTGCTCAGCAGCGTTGCCAATGCGGCATGCAAGACCATGAATGTCGTGGCATGTTCGTCGTGCGCAAGATCCTGGATGGCATGCCAGTGAGCACCAGGCACATCAAAATGAAACACTCCCCTGCCGGAATCCGATGGTGACGGATTGGCGTCAGGGACAGGAAGCTTGAATTCAGTCGGCATCCCTGCCAGGGTTTTTTTCCAGAACTCACGCTCTGAGGACCAGCCAGACCCGAGGTGCCAACGGGCATAATCGGCATACTGCACAGGCAGTGGGGAAAGATTGGGGGGCTGGCCGGTTATCCTGGCAGCATAGGCCTGCCTGAGGTCATTCAAAAGTGGCTTGACTGACCACTCGTCACCAGCGATGTGGTGGGCAATGACCAGCAGGACGTTTGACTGGTCACTGACTCCATAAAGCCTGAATCGGATTGGGATTTCCTCGGAAAGTTTGAATCGAGGCTCCACATCGATAATGGATTGCATCACGTCACGCAATCCAATGTGAGGCAATACCTCGGTCGACAGGACAAGCCTGGCTTGACTTGCGTCGACCAGCTTGGCCATCGGTTCCCCGTCGACGTTGCTGATCAAGGTTCTGAGCACTTCGTGCTTGCTGACCACATCCTGAATCGCGAGCTCAAGGCCACCGATATCAACAGGTCCTAGCAGCCGCCATGCCGCAAACAGAAGATAAGCTGTCTGCGTGATGCCCTCACTGCTCTCAGCCTCGTCGATCACCCAGAGACTTCTTTGAGCAGGAGACAAGAGCAGCTGGGAATCAGGATCACGAATCGGTGCGCTGCTTCCCTCCAGGGCTGATGCAGCCATGCGCTCGAGCATATTGGCCAGACTGGCTGGTGTGGGATGACGATACAAGCAATCCAGCGGCAGAGCCTGGCTGAACTCTTTTTCCAGCCGATGAATCAATCGGATGCCATCCAGCGAACTGCCACCCAAGTCAAAAAAGTCATGCGTGGGAGCGATGTTTTGTATTCCCAGGATGTCAACGAATGCTCGAATGACTTGTGGCGTGTGAACACTGTCTTGCTCTGCCGCAAGTGCGCCCCGATGCATATCAAGTGTCTTGTCTGGGTCATGATGAAATTGAATCTCATCAAGCCGCACCTTGAACGGCAGACGCCGACTTAAAAACCGGTAGATGTTGTCCGCGTTGCACCCACTCGAGTGAACCCATCTCTTGGGACCGATCTCCTGCTGCTTGATCTCGTCGACAAGGGCATGCGAATGTAGCAATCCATCCAACAGCGCATCTCTGTGTGCGTTGCCAATGGTTGCGGAGGAAACTTTACCCAACAACTCCAGATGACCGTCAATGGACATCCTGCAGAGGGCATCCGTTTGCATTCCATTGACAATGAGCCTGCCTGCGGCTCCGCGGATGGCAGTTTGCGCAAACTCGTCCATCACCTCCACACGGAGCGCAGGCGAAAGCACGCTGATGCCGGCTCTATGCCAAGGCTGGTGAATTGACGCTTGACGACTGGTGTGACAGGCCCCAACTGACAGCGGAAATTCATCCGGGTACAAAAGTACGTCAAGATCACTCTGATTTTCCTCAACCATGACTCTTGACGACTCTATGCCGTAAATGCTTCTGTCGGCACAAAAAACCAATTTCCCTGAGTGGCCAGACAGATGGCGAGCCTCGTTCCAGTTCAACAGGCAGATCTCGCGAACATCTCCAGTAGCAGGCGCATCCATCCCCACCAACAGCGTGGATCCCGAAAACACCGGAGCGAGCCAGGCATCGATCCCGATGGATTGCGCGCATGCCTCGCTCATCCTGAGCGAACCCCCAGCGATCAGCCCAGCTGTCTCGGACCAATATGACAAGTGCGACAACAACTGTCGACTCGTCAAGCCGCAAATCGGTCGCTTACTGGCTCGAATGAAGCCGACGATCGACTTGAATGATCGATCGATGGGTTGGTCTTGCGCCACGGCCTGATAGAGCTGAAGGTAAGTCAGCTGTTGATCTTTCGTTGCAATCACCACACGCTCGGGTGACTGTTGCGCGTGCTTGGACAGCACCTCCACCAGATCATGTTCAATGTGATGCCCGGCCTCAGTGCTGCTGACAACCGAGAGAATATCTTCGGGCAACGTCAATTGCCCAATCGGAATCTGTGGCTGCTCGATCAAGCACCTAAGAAGATGAATCAAGGATGTAGACCAAAGCGCTATGGTGGCATGATCAAAAAATGCCTGGTCATAATCGAGCTCAAGAATCAGTGCGTTGTCATGTTCAAGGGCGTTCAGGCTCAATGGATACTTGACTGCGCGGATGGGTGCCTTCTCGATGGAGGCTGTCGCTGCACCAAAGCTGATATTCCCAGGATCGCGATCCAGATTGAACACGGCACGGATCATTGGCTGTTTCCATTGGCCTGCCCGGGCTAATTCAGACGGACGCAGCGCTTGATGATCGAAAATAGCCAGTAACTCTTTCTTGATGGATGACAGTAGTGCTTGACCCGTACAGTCAGATTCCAGCTTGGCGCAGAAAGGCAGAATGTCGGAACACTGACCGACCAGATCAGGTGCCCCCATCGCTGCATGCCCCGCACTGGGAATGCCAATGAAAAACTGAGACTGTCCCGACAGCTTGGCAAGCAGAATCTGCCACCCCGCCAGCAACATGACAAAGGAGGACACGCCAATCTGCTGGCAGCGGGCTTTCATGCTGCGTTGCAGATCCTCATCCAGCGCGATCCTAAGACGCTGTCCCTGCCCCCATTCATGGCGACCTGACAAACGGTCTGAGGGCAAGACCAACTCAGGAAGGTCCGATGCCAGCCTCGATTTCCAGAAATGAACATGACGCCCCTCTTCGGAACGCTTTTTCTCGTCAAGCCAGTCTAGGTAATCGCGCAAGGCCGTTGCAGGGCGTGCGGCTTGAGGCACTTGGCGTGAGCAGAAAGCGGTGTAAGCACGAGACACCTCTGCAATCACGTTTCCGGCAGACCATCCATCCACCATGACATGGTGAAAGACAAAACAAAGCAAATGCTCTTTCTGCTCATCACGACCATCATCCTCGACCCAAGCGACGCGCACCAGCGGTCCATCGCGCAGGTCGATCGGTTCGGCACAAAAGGACTCAACAGATGCGATCCCTTTGCCTTCAAGCTTTTTCAAGACCACTTGATGACTGGCATCGAGATACATGTACTGCTCGTCGACATACGTGACTTGCAGCGCCTCATGTCGACTCGCCACCCAGTCAATCGACTGTTGGAGTGCGACAGTGTCAAGATCACCTCTGATCCTGAGGATAACGGGATCAGCGTACGCCACGCTGGATTCCGCCCCATGCATCGAATGAAATGCAATTTCCTTCTGACTGGGTGTCAAGGCAATTCGTGCTTGCCTGGAACGATGTTTATCTGGTGGAGTCGTTCCATCCACCGAAAAAAAAACCCGCCTGGATCATCTCCTGCAGCGTTTGCTCACTGGCATCGAGGAATCGCTGCGTGTCTTGCGCAGTATGTGCAATGGACAAGAAGCAGACCCTTCGCTCCCATGTGTAAATCCCTTTTTCCATCAGGCTCAGGAAGAACAACGACAGCTCAAAAGACTGGAATGTCTCGGCAGCACCGACACGGTGACGAATCTGAAACTGAGACGAAAACCATGCTGCCCGGAAAGGCACCATGAGCGCCGCAAACATCTCATTCAAGCTGTTGCAAAGATGGTCGGTTTGTCGGTTGAGATTGGCCTGCAACGAAGGCCCCTGTTCGACCATGTATTTCAATGCAGCATGTGTTGCAGCCATGCTCAATGGATGGCGGATGAATGTTCCGCCAAAGAAGGTCATGGGGACTTGTGGTCTGGATTCATCTCCAAATTGCCATGCCCCCCCATCAATCGGGTCGATGAAACGTGCGCTGCCGGCAATGATGCTGATCGGCATGCCCCCGCCAACCATCTTTCCGTACGTCACGATGTCTGCCTTGACCCCAAAGTGTGCTTGCGCTCCACCCGGGTGCACTCTGAATCCATTGATCAATTCATCAAATATCAGGCAGATGTTGGATTGCTCAGTCAACGTGCGCAATCGATGCAGAAACTCTTTGGGCTGAAGATCTGGGTTGCGGCTTTGAACAGGCTCGACCATCACGCCCGCGATGTTAGCCGCTTCACGCTCAATCACGTTGAGCGTTTCATCGGAGCCATACTCCAGGACCATCACCTCTTGAATCAAGTCCTGCAAAATGCCAGAAGCCGCTGGCAAGGTACCGTTGACTCCTGGATATCCCAGCACACCATCATAGGAGCCATGAAACCCACCTTTGAAGATGACGATTTTCTTTTTGCCTGTCACGGCTCGCGCCAACCGGTAACAGGTCATCACTGCCTCTGTACCGGTGTTGCTGAACACGACCCTCTCCATGCCGGTCAACTCTGACACCATGCGAGCGCAATCCGCAGCGAGCCTGGACTGGGTGGCCAACTCATAGCCGCGGTCCAATTCGTCCTTGATAGCCCGGGTGATGAAATCCGGTGAATGGCCAAAAAATCCAACCCCAAAGCCCATGGCAAAGTCGACATACTGATTGCCGTCGATATCCCAGAGCTGGCTTCCCTTGGAGCCAGCAGAAACAATCGGGTAGATCATTTCCTTGATTTCAGGCCGAAAGCCGATGGTCGCAATCCAGTCTGCCAAATTTGGCCTCGCTTGGGAGGCATAGGACTTCGAACCTTTGGTCTTGATGTTGTAGCGCTGGATCAACCCGTCGATCCAGCGCTGTTGTGCCGATGTGAGGTTGATCGGCTTGCTTGCCATGGATGGGGCTGGAGATCGGGCGACAACAGGCTGGGAGTTGCTTTGTGGCAGCGTCTGGGGCGATGCCATCGCCCGGGCAATAGATTGCTCCGCATGTGGCTCGGATGTCGGCGCAGGTTGGCGTGCTGTTCCCAGCAAGTCAAGCTGTTGTTGCATGATCCGCAATTGCATCTCAATGATGCTGTGCGTTTCCGATGATGCATGAGACAAGTTCCCGGCGGGGAGACTCAAGGGCGTGCTCGTGGAGGTGCTCACGCGATTGACTGAAGGGAAAATCGACTTTGCCACTTGTGCGGATACGCTATCGTCGAGCCCCTTTGGTGCGTTGCCACTTTGCCTGGAAACCGCAGCCTCAACCCTTGTGTGGGCAGGGATGTTTTTGCCGATTCTCTGGGTCAGACGAGAGACAGTGGACAGCTCCTCGTAGAATTGCTCCATGCCGACTTCCATGCCGAACTCTTGTTCAATGCCTTGCTTGAGTTGCATCAGCACCAAGGAGTCCAACCCGAGAGAAAACAAGTTGGCGTCATGGTCGTGTGTTCCCACCTCGATGCCACTGACACGCTTGATCATCTCGCACAAGCGCGCTTCGACCTCGCGATGATCCGCAGAGGATGTCTCGTTTGCCATTCCTAATCCTTTATTGACTGCCACAATGACCCCCTGCAGAGGGCTCAAAGAGTCGTCACCGGGCAAGATGTGAATGTCCGTGACGTCAAACCCAGCATCCTCAAGCACCAGCCGCCAGTTTCTCGCGTTCAGTATGGGCGAGTTGGGTTCTCTGACGGATATATCGCCATACAGCCACCACCCTGGGGTCAGCCCAAAGGTCATGCAGACAAACTCATGACGCGTCATGACCTCGCTGATGACCACGACCCCCCCGGGCTTCAACAAGGTTTTGACCTGCTTGAGCGTGTGTACCAAATCGTGAGTCGCGTGGAGCACATTGACCGCCAGCGCGAGGTCATAGCTCCCGGGCTGGTAGCCCTGGTCCTGGGGATTTTTTTCGATGTTGAGCGTGCTGAAACTTAAATAGGGGTAGTCTTGGCCCCATTTGGACCGAGCTTCCGACAAGAAGGCTGGTGAAACATCGGTAAAGCAGTATTCCTCGACGGCAAGGCCACGCATGGCGGGCAGGATGGATCGCGTCGTTCCGCCTGTTCCAGCACCAATCTCAATGATGCGGGCAGAACGGTTTAGATTCTGCGATTCCAGGATTCGGGCGCGAATGACATCCGCGCAGACATGATTGAAGTGATCCGATAACTTGCCACCTTGGTACACGCCTTCAAGCAATTCGATTTTCCCTCCCGGAAACAAAACCTCCATGGGGTTTCGTTTACCGGCAAGGACGCTGGGGTACGCCTCAAGGCACACATCGATCAGCCTGACGACAGGAGCCAGGTCTGGATGGTCATCGGCCGGGTTGACAATCGCCTGGTCGATCCATGCAAAGTCATAACGTTGAGCCAACGATATGCGCCCACCGTCAATGACAAGACATCCTTCGTCTTGCAAAATTTCCAGTAGATAATCAAACAACCGGTCGTACTGGTCCCGCAGACCCAGGCGTTGTTTCAGTTCGTACAGGTCAGCCGCAACAGACATGGACTCAAACAGGCCAAATGAACGCATGGCTTGCAACAGTCGCCACCTGGCATAACGTGTCACTGACTCAAAAGAGCGCCTAGCCTCTTGTGCGGTAAAGCTGCCTTGAGGAGACCGGAGGGCTGTCGGAGCCAACAAAGGTTTCGATTTTTCGAATTGATCGATGGATCGATCCGGAACGTCCAAAAGATGAAACTGCCTCTGGAACGGATAGGTTGGCAAGGCGAGCCGTCTTCTCGCAGCATGACCCTGCCATCCTGCCCAGTCCAGATCGACACCGATCTCATAGAGATGCGCGAGCAAACTGCACAAGGATTTCCAATCTGTTTCACCCGGCCCTTTAAGCAACGAAATCCATCGGGGACTGTTGGAACCAGATTGTGCAGCGAGGCTGCACAGGACTGGCGATGGACCCAGTTCGATGACCGCTATTGATCCTGACTGGCGGAGGGTTTCAACCGTGGCCAGAAATTGCACGGGCTCAAGCAAGTGACGGATCCAGTAATCCGGACCCAGATTCAGATCTGGCTCGATCAGTTGACCGGTCACATTCGAGATGATTGCCATCCTGGCGGGCTGAATGGATACGCCATCGAAAGCCTTGGCGAAGGCCTTGGCCGCAGGTTGCAAAAGCGGGGAATGAAATGCGTGTGACACTGGCAGCAACTTGCTGCCGACTCCCGCGGCGTCCAGCGCGCGCTTGAAGCTATCGATCGCCTTGCCATCGCCAGCAACAACGGTGTTTTTCGGCGCGTTGACAGCAGCCACGACCAGGACGCCAGGATGCTGAGTCATCTGCTCCTGCACTTGGTCGAGCGGAGCAAAGACCACCAGCATTGAACCAGGATCAGCAAGTTCATGGATGAGTTTTCCTCGGGAAGCAATCAATGCCAGAGCGTCCTCCAGGCTGAAGACACCGGCCAGACAGGCGGCCACCCACTCTCCGACGCTGTGGCCACACACGACAGTGGGCCTCACACCAAGGCCGATCATCACTTGAGCGAGGGCATACTCGAGTGCGAAGAGCGCGGGCTGGGTGTATTGGGTCTGGTTAAGCAACTCGGCCGGAACATGATCAGCGTAGAGCAAGTCAATCAGACCGATATCCAGCCTGCCTTCCAGCATCCTTGCACATTGGTCAAGCGTGGTTTTGAACACGGGCGATGACTGGTAGAGCGCTTTGCCCATGCCTTTGTACTGAGAGCCTTGGCCGGTAAACGCAAAGGCGATCGAGGGAGTCTTGCGCCCAATCGCCACCTGACCAGGCTGATCTGGAGTGGCAGGGGCGCTGAGATGACGATCCAATTGTTCAGCGAGTTCCGCGCATGAGGCAGCTGTCAATGCCAGACGATATTCAAAATGCTGGCGCCCCGCATTCAACGCATGGGCAACATCGTGGATGTCCAATTCAGGATGTGAACGCAGGTGTGACAAGAGATCAGCGCACCTGGATGCAAGTGCTGATGGTGATCGTGCTGAAAGCAACACCACCGTGACATCCGGAACCGCACGCGAAGGTGAATCTTGACAGTGATGACGCTGAGCCGGTGGATAGGACTCCAGGATGGCGTGCGCGATGGTGCCGGTAAAACCAAATGAGCTGATCCCTGCCCGCATGGGCTTGTCCGGATCGATACGGGGCCAGTCCATCAGCGTGCTGACAGGACGAATGGGCAATCTCGCCCAGGGAACCTTTTGGGAAAGATCGCCATGCAGCAAGTGCTGGGGGATTTTGCTGTGCTGCATGCCACACAGGACCTTGATGAGTCCAGCCATTCCCGCAGCGGATTCAAGGTGGCCGATATTGGTTTTGACAGAGCCAATCCACAAGGGATCTCGCTTCTCTGATGAGGTCAACGCCTGGGCGAAGACCTCTGCAAGGGCTGCCATTTCAATCGAATCACCTATCGGCGTGCCCGTGCCATGCGCCTCAAGATAGTCCAGATCTTCTGTCCGCAATCCTGCACTGTCCAGGGCAGAACGAATCAACTCCACCTGGGTAGGCACATTCGGAGCAGTCAGGCCGTTACCTCTTCCACCGTGTCGAGTCACGGTCGCTTTGATCACGCCCAGAATGGGATCACCCGCCGCAACAGCATCCGACAGCCGCTTGAGCAGAAGCAAGCCAGCACCCTCACCCCGCCCATAGCCATCAGCCTGGTCCGCAAAGGTTTTGCAACGCCCATCTGGTGACAGCGCACCCAGCCGCTTAAGTGCATCAAACGGCTCGACAGCTTGTATCAGGCTGATGCCTCCGGCAATCGCCATATCACATTGATGTCGCTGAAGCTGCTGGCAAGCCTGATCGAGTGCCACCAGCGAGGATGCGCACGCAGCATCAATGGCCATGCAGGGCCCGCGAAAGTCAAACATATAACAGAGCCGTCCAGCTGCCCCGCTCATGGCCACCCCACTGAGCGAATAGGGATTCAAACGGGACGAATCGCCTGAGTACAGACCATTGCGGGTGTAATCGAATTTCTCGATCCCGATGAACACGCCCGTCGTGCTGCCAGCCACAGCTGTTGGCGCAATACAGGCACGTTCAAGCAATTCCCACGACAACTCCAGCAGCATGCGCTGCTGAGGATCCATGGAGAGGACTTCTTCCGGAGAAATCCGAAAGATCGATGGGTCAAGCCCACCCAATGGCTCAGACAGATAATGTCCCGGGAAAGCCTCCGGATCCGCAGCGCCCCACCTTCCTTGAGGTAACTTGCCGTATGCCGATCGCCCCTCGGACAGCATGTTCCAAAACAGCTCGGGGGTATTGGCACCACCGGGAAATCGGCAAGCCATGGAGACCACAGCGATCGGTTCGCCTGGAGCGACTGGACGGTCATCAACGCTCATAGATATTTTTCCCATTTGCCTGCCAGAGCGTCCGTTTCGAAGGTCGTGTTTTCCGGATGCGTTGGTGCGGGCTGCAACTGGACAGCTTGCGCATTCGATGCATCCATTTCGCTTCTCAGAAACTCGGCGTAGCGATGGATCGTGGAGTAAGCCCAAAAGGTGGTGATGTGAACATCCAGCCCGATTTCCTGTGCAATCTGGTTTCTGAGCTGCATGGTCAGCATGGAATCCAGTCCCAGCTCCCAAAAAGGCTGGGCGGGATCTATTTCATGGACTGGGGTTTTCGTGACTGACGCGATGCGTTCAAGCAGATATTGGTTGAAGTCCAGGTCCTGTGGAAGTTGGGTGCACAGCTCGGGAGCGGCCCTTGCCGGACCGATTTCTTGCGTATCCTCCACCCATCGGGATAGGAAATCCGCCACGCCCGAGGTGGGGTGAGCCTGGTGCCAACGGGCTGGCGTGAAATCAGCCAAATGCACCACGGGCTGCTGCGACCCCATCAGTGCAACGATATGTTGATCGAGGCAAGAGAGGGGCAATGCCTCCACCCCTTCGCGCGCCAGGCTATCTCTGGCATGGCCAGCCATCGTCGTGCCTTCAATCAATCCCAACCTCAGACTCAGGCCTGGCAAGCCAGCCGCTCGTCTTTGAACTGTCAGGGCATCCAACAATCCATTGGCAGCGGCGTAGATGCCCTGCCCAGGGTTGCCCAGCGTGACGGCAAATGAAGAGATACAAACAAAAAAGTTCAAATCCATTGCCTGCGTCAGCTCATGCAAGAGCCATGCACCATCGACCTTCGCAGAGAGGTGCTCGCGGATCTGCCCAGGGTCGATCTGCGCAATGCGCTGATCAGACAAGACACCTGCTGCGTGCACCACGCCATCCAACTCCAGGGCACGCTCCTGTAGACGGCCAAACAAACGCTGCATATCGCCGCGCAAACCCACATCAGCCTGCTCAAGGAAGACCGTTGCTCCCATTGCCTCCAGCATCGCTTTTGACGTCATTGCTGCTGCAGACTGCGCCCTGCGCCCGACCAGAATGACATTCTTGGCGCCCTTCTTGACCAAAGCGGCTGCAATCACTCGCCCCAAACTGCCATACCCACCCGTGACCAGCACAGCCCGCTCTGGTCGAATCTTCACCTCCCTTAGGGTCATCACCCCAGGAGCCATTCGGAACGGGAACAAGCTGGAGCCATCGAACAAGCATTCACTGAAGCGACAATGGCTGGTGCCAAGGTATCGGACCAAGCTTGCCATGACGTCCTGACTTGGCATGTCCTTGATCAGCAATCGTTTGATGCGAAGGTTCGGATATTCGTTCTCGGCCACCCTGGCCAAGGCAAAGAGTCCTTCATGCATGCCGAGTGCAACAGCTTGCGCCACAAACACCAAGGTGGCCACGCCTGTCTTGCCGCGCACGACGTTGCCCTGGGTCAGCGTGTTGATCAGCCTGACTGCCCCTGCCATTTCAGCCGCAGCTTGATCGACCGTCTGCGCGCTGGAAAACCAGACATGAATGGCAGGACGGCCCTGGTCCGGCAACAACTGGTTGGCATCATCTTTCGTGGTGCCGTTCAATCGGATCTCAGCAGGCCAGTCCTGCCGGGGAAATGAAGCGTGCCAGTGCAACGCGGGCACAGCATGATGATCTGTCGACTTGAGTTCTGCTGCGGTGACAACCGGGGCATCAAGCTGCGTTGTCCAAAGCAGGCGTTCAATCTCGAGATGGCTGGTATCTTGCGCCTGAGCATGCCAGGGATCGAAACCTTCCTGCCAATGGCGGGTCCGTTGCCAAGGGTAGCTCGGCAGCCCAGACAGTGGCATCCTTGACTTGGGATACAGGCTACGCCAGTCTATCTTCAAACCCGACTCGTAGGCCTGTGACAACGTCTCAAGCAAGGCTGCCTCGGTGCCTCCACGCTTGAGCGAGGCAATCAATGCGACCTGCCTGCCTGCTGGCTGACATTCCGCAATCAGATTGAGCAGGACAGGATGGGGACCGATTTCAAGATAATGGGTATAGCCTTCGTTGGCCATCGATAGGATGGCGTCAGCAAAGACAACGGGATCACGAACATTTCGGTACCAGTAATCACTCCCCTCGATGGGCTGATCAAGGCGGGTCCCCGTGACAGTCGAATAGAGCTCAACAGCGTTGTCCGGCTTGACTAAGCCAGGTGCCAATTTGGCAAGCTCTGTCGCTGCCTGATGCATCGCCTGCGTGTGGAAAGCGAATCCACCATCGATGAGTCGGCAATGGATTTGCTCGGTGTCCAGCTGAGCCTTGAAGAGCAGAATCTTGTCCTCTTCACCTGCCACCACACAACTGGACGGACTGTTGACAGAGGCAAGACTCAATCCCTCAGGCAGCCGCGGCTGCAAATCCTGGTGATGAGCGCGAACAGACAGCATGCGTCCGGCTGGGCCAAGCTGTTGCATCAGTCGACCACGCT
>Ga0255281_1000001_pt1 | contig 21322 bp, 1 predicted proteins | sample AtltaT_13_FD_183799 | JGI IMG/M metagenome (GOLD analysis project Ga0255281, IMG submission 183799) | Metatranscriptome of freshwater microbial communities from Altamaha River, Georgia, United States - Atl_Yuk_RepC_8d (Metagenome... | ecosystem: Environmental > Aquatic > Freshwater > River... | reverse complement strand
TTCATCACGGGAGAGATGACTTTAAATGCTAAGCGATCAAGATTTTTTTTTAGAAAATCTTGAATTTCGTTTCGCAGAAAAGCACCCTTTTAGTACCTTTGCCGAGATGTGAAGCGAAAAAGAACCCTCAAATTGCTCAGTTTTTAGTCAAAAACGATGCAATTTGTTGATTCTCAATCGTTTACGCATTATGCGTTTTCATGAAAGGTTTTTACTGTTTTACTGTTTAATACTTCTCGTTTGCATGAAAGTTTCTCTACGTTCAAAGCGTCGCGCCCAAAAATTTGGGTACACACTGCTTGCTGCTTTCGTCTTTTCTTTGTTAACCGTTAAATCATTTGCGGGTGACCCGGATCCTTCATCTCTTCTCAATCAGGGCAAACGGTTCCTGCTGGTGGAGAATAAAGGACAGGTTGTTGACCAGTCCGGCCGCAGTCGTTCTGATGTAAAGTTCATTGGCAAGGCCGATGGTGTAAAAGCTGTCGTACTCTCCAACGGAATCAGCTATCAGTTCGAGAAGCATCCTGAAATTAAAAAGAAATCCAACCCGAAGAGCATCAGCGGTCGGGAGGAGATTTCTGCAGATGGAGATATTGAGACTTATCGTCTTGATGTCCGTCTGGTAGGGTCGAATCCTTCGCCAACGATCAGGAAGGAGGAGAAGACTGATTATTTCGAGAACTATTATAATGTCCCGGGGTACCCAGAAGGTATTCAGGGCGTTTCTGCGTTTGAGAAAGTCATCATGGAGAATGTATATCCCGGAATTGACTGGGCCATATATATTCGTGATGGCAAACTGAAATATGACTTCATTGTGAAGCCGGGTGCGGATCCTTCGAAGATTGTGCTCGAGTATCAGGGCGCGGAGAAGCTGGCCCTGCAGAATGATGGAAGTATTTTGGCCACTTCCCCGATGGGTGAGGTGGAAGAGGCAAAGCCGGTATGCTTCTCTGGTAGAGAGGAGGTGGCATCCGCTTTCGTCCTGAACGGCAATCGCATTTCATTTGCAGTAAACGCATACGATAAATCCCAGCCACTGGTAATTGACCCCGCGCTTCTGTGGGCTACATATTATGGTGGTACAGATTATGATTACGCCTACTCAACTACTACAGACTTTTTCGGTAACGTTTACCTGGCGGGCTTCGCAAAGAGTTCTGGCCTCGCAACCTCGGGTGCGCACCAGACTACACTGAGCGGAACCCTGGGTGATGCCTTCCTCGCCAAGTACGACAATGCTGGTGTCATGCAGTGGGCTACTTATTATGGTGGTACCAATCTGGAGATTGGTTACTCTGTTGCTGTTACGGATGCCGGCGATGTATATCTGACAGGTTTCACAAACAGTACAGCAGGGATAGCCTCTACGGGTGCTTATGATGTCACATATGGTGGCTCTGGTCTGCGCGATGCCTTCTTGGCCAAATTCAATAGTTCAGGTGTGCGTCAGTGGGGTACTTATTATGGTGGCACAGGCAACGACGAGGGTTATTCACTCGGACTTGCTTCCGATGGTTCCGTTTACCTCGCTGGTACGACAGGCTCGACTGCAGACATTGCCACGACGGGAGCTTATAACGGCGGTTCTTCAGATGCATTCCTCGTCAAGTTCACTTCTACAGGCTCGCGCATATGGGGTATCTATTACGGTGGCGCAGGCGCAGACGAGTACAACGGCATGTCAATTGACCGAGTCAATAATAATAACGTGTATCTGTCCGGATGCACGAATAGTACTACAGGTATCGCAATGGGCGGCAGTCCGTTCCAGCCTCTGCTTAATGGCACAGGTACTGGCCCGTCAACCGATGCCTTCATTGCTAAATTTGACGCTGCAGGTTCCAACATGTGGGGCACCTATTATGGAGGCACTGGCGATGACTGCGGTTTCGCAACGGCAATTGACAAGGCAGGTGATATATATATGGTAGGTAGAACGGCCAGTAATACTGGCATTTCCACAACCAACGCCAGGGCCGGCCTTGAAGATGGCTTCATTGTCAAGTTCGCTAACACAGGCTCACGTACATGGGGTAGATATTTTGGTGGTCCCGCGAAAGATGAAGGTTACTTCGTCGCTGTTGATGGTACCAACGGAGTGTATGTCTCCGGTTACACGGAAAGCTCAACGGGCATAAACAGTTCCGGTATTACAGGTTTCACAGCCTACGCAGGTGCGGGTGATGCCATGGCTGCCAAGTTTGACAATGCGGGCACTCCGGTCTGGAGCACCTACTATGGCGGCACTGGCGCAGATTATGGTTATGGTATCGCAGTTGACGGCAAAGGTGACGTGTATCTTGCTGGTCAATTGGCCAGCACAATCACCATGACCGGCGGTGCTGACCTAACCTACGGCGGCGGCGGCGGAGATGCATTCCTCTCCAAAGTAGATGAATCTTCTTGTCCAATATTTACTGCTGCTCCAGCCAATGTAACTGTAACGTCTGAGAGTACGTGTTCCAGTTGCATGCTGTCCGGTGGTGTAATAACTGCGCCAACTGGCACGCCATGTCCTTACGGATCTACCATACAGTATGCCGTGAGCCTAAATGGAGGCGCTTATGGTGCATGGACAACAACAGCGCCGACTTATAACCAGACTACTACCATTTCTGTCAAAACCAGGTGCAATTGCGATTTTGACAATACGTTGTCAAGTTCGGAGTCAACGCCGGTTGCGACGGTGCCTGGTGTTTGCACGCCTCCTACGCCTTCGGTCTCTAGAACGGAGGGATCTGGCAATACCCCCAACGACGGCATAACCTGCAGTGGAGACCAGGTCACTTTGACTGCTTCCGGCGGGGTAACATATGCCTGGGATAATTTAAGCACTGGAACTTCAATAATGGTTTCGCCAACGGCAACCACTACCTATACAGTGACAGCCACTGCTGCAAACGGATGTACAGCAACGGCAACTTCTACTGTGACAGTAAATCCACTGCCGACGCCAATGATTACGGTGAATGAGATGTCAGGGAACACTCCCAATGATGGTAGTATCTGTAGCGGAGCCAGTTTCACACTGACAGCCTCTACTTCTCCTGCTTCATATGTCTGGAATACGACTCCCAATCAGACAAATCAGACAACTACGGCATTGACTCCAACTGTAACTACAACTTATTCAGTTACGGTGACAGACCCCAATAGTTGCGCATCCAGCACATCCACAACAGTTACGGTAAATGCATTGCCTACACCGTCTATTGTTGTGACAGAGATGTCTGGCAGTACTCCTAATGACGGTACTATTTGCACGGGCGAAAGCGCTACGCTGACCGCCAGCGGTGGCACTTCATATAGTTGGAATACCACGCCACCACAAACGACTGCCGCTATAACGGTCTCCCCGAGTACGAATACTACGTACACGGTTACTGTAACGAATGCAGACGGATGTACGGCTACTTCTTCCTCAACAGTCACTGTCAAGGCGCTTCCAACACCTATGATTGCTGTGGCGGATATGTCTGGATCTGCAAATAATGATGGAATCATTTGTACGGGTGGCAGTGCTACGCTGACCGCCAGCGGGGGTGCTATAACTGACACGTATTCCTGGAGTACTACTCCGCCCCAGACAACTGCCGCCATTACAGTTTCACCTATAGCGGATGCTACATATACAGTGACTGTAACAAATGCAGACGGATGTACTGCAACTACATCCACGACAATCACGGTCAAGGCACTTCCTACGCCGTCCATAGCCGTGACAGACATGTCTGGCAGCACCAATAATGATGGCACGATTTGTTCAGGTGCCAGTGCTACCATGACAGCTTCTGGCGGAACCTCCTATTCCTGGAATACTGGCGAGGCTGTTGCAGCAATTACCAAGTCACCTATAACTACAACAAGTTACACAGTGACAGTAACCAATGCTGATGGATGTACAGCCACTTCGTCATCAACGATCACTGTCAAGGCGCTTCCTACGCCTATGATCGTTGTGACGGATATGTCTGGAGCTACCCCTAATGATGGAATCATTTGTACAGGCGAAAGTGCTACGCTAACAGCCAGCGGAGGTGCCATGACTGATACTTATTCCTGGAATACTACGCCTCCCCAGACTACTGCCGCTATCACAGTTTCACCTATTTTGAATACCACGTACACGGTGACAATAACGAATGCTGACGGATGCACGGCCACTTCGTCATCAACGATCACTGTCAAGGCGCTCCCAACGCCGTCCATCGCTGTGACGGATATGTCTGGAGCTACCCCTAATGATGGAATCATTTGTACAGGCGAAAGTGCTACGCTAACAGCCAGCGGAGGCGGCACTTACAAGTGGAGTACAACACCGGTACAAACGACTCCGGCGATTACGGTGTCGCCTATCGCGGATGCTACATATACAGTGACTGTAACGAATGCTGACGGATGTACTTCAACTACGTCTACGACGATCACTGTCAAGGCGCTTCCTACGCCGTCCATAGTCGTGACAGATATGTCTGGAACTACCAATAACGATGGTACAATTTGTACAGGTGCCAGTGCTACACTGACTGCCAGCGGTGGAACTTCTTACAAGTGGAGTACGACGCCACAGCAAACGACTGCAGCTATCACAGTGTCTCCGATTGTAAATACAACATACACGGTAACCGTGACCAATGCTGATGGATGTACGGCTACATCGTCATCAACGATCACTGTCAAGGCACTTCCTACGCCTATGATTGTTGTGACGGATATGTCTGGAGCTACTCCTAATGATGGAATCATTTGTACAGGCGAAAGCGCTACGCTGACCGCCAGTGGCGGCGCTATGACTGATACGTATTCCTGGAGCACTACTCCGCCCCAGACAACTGCCGCTATCACAGTGTCGCCTGTTTTAAATACCACTTACACGGTGACAATAACGAATGCTGACGGATGCACCGCCACTTCGTCATCAACAATCATGGTCAAGGCGCTTCCTACGCCGTCCATCGCTGTGACGGATATGTCTGGAGCTACCTCTAATGATGGAATCATCTGTACAGGTGGCAGTGCTACGCTGACCGCTAGCGGAGGCGGCACTTACAAGTGGAGTACAACACCGCAGCAGACCACTGCTGCTATTAATGTCTCGCCCATCGCGGATGCTACATATACAGTGACTGTAACCAACGCAGACGGTTGCACCGCTACTGCTTCACAAACGATAACAGTAAAGGCTCTGCCTACGCCGTCTATCGCTGTAACGGATATGTCTGGGAGCACCCCTAATGATGGTACGATTTGTTCAGGAGCCAGTGCTACCATGACAGCTTCTGGCGGAACTTCCTATTCCTGGAATACTGGCGAAGCTGTTGCAGCGATTACCAAGTCACCTATAACTACAACAAGTTACACAGTGACTGTAACCAACGCAGACGGCTGCACTGCTACTACTTCACAAACGATAACAGTAAAGGCTCTGCCTACACCGTCCATCGCTGTGACAGAGACTTCGGGCAACACAAATGATGATGGTACAATTTGCTCCGGTGCCAGTGCTACCATGACAGCCTCCGGCGGAACCGATTATGCATGGAGCTCCGGCGAATCTGTCGCTGCAATCACCAAGTCGCCGATTACGCCGACCACATATACGGTGACAGTTACAAATGCCGACGGATGCTCGTCCACTACGGCGGTTACCATCACGGTGAATCCACTGCCAATGCCGACAATTACTGTGGCGGAGACTTCCGGCCTGATGAATAACGACGGCACTATCTGCAATGGAGCCAGTGTGACGTTGATGTCGTCTTCAGCATCTCAATATGTCTGGAGTACAACTCCGACGCAGTCAATGCAGACGACTACGGCATTAAGCCCCACTGTAACGACGACTTACACGGTTACAGTTACTGATTCCAATAACTGTCAGTCCAACACGTCAACAACTATCACGGTCAAGGCACTGCCCACAGCATCTATTACTGTAGCAGAAACGTCAGGAACGACAAATGACGATGGAACAATATGTACAGGCGCCAGTGCTACGTTAACAGCTTCTGATGCTGGAATGGGTGGAAGTTACGCATGGAGCAGTGTTCTGGGCTCCAACGCCACGGGTTCTGTTTCTCCGATTGTTACCACAACATATACAGTTACGGTGACCAATGCAGATGGATGTACTGCCACTGCATCAAAAACTATCACTGTCAAACCGCTGCCAATACCGGGAATAACGGTTGCTGAGACTTCGGGTACGGCCAATAACGACGGCACAATTTGTAACGGCGCCAGTGTAACCCTGACAGCTACGGGTGGTGGCACTTATAACTGGAGCAGCGACCTGGGTACCAATACCTCGGGTTCTGTTTCTCCTACAATGACCACAACATACACGGTTACTGTAACCAGTGCTGATGGATGTACGGCTACGGCTTCTACAACAATCACGGTCAATGACCTGCCCACGGCTGTTATCACCGAGACTGATATGTCCGGTGGAACCAACGACGACGGAGTTGTCTGCGGTGGTGGAACAGCATCCTTGACTGCTTCGGGAGGCACTTCATATCTGTGGAATAACGGTACAGCCGCTGCGCTAAACAGCGTTTCCCCACTGGTTGAAACGACATACACAGTTACGGTAACAGATGCCAATGGATGCGTTGATACAGAGACTTACACAGTGTCTGTTTCCCCGGATGCCGCCCTTTCACTGGATTGCGTAACTCCAACAACCGTTGTAAATGAATCATTCGATACATATACATCTGGTAATTTGTTGAACAATGAAGCGAATTGGGATGGTTTCGGAATGAATTCCTCGCCGGTAATTACCAGCGCACAGTTCACTTCTGCTGCCAATGCGGTCGTTTTCGGCCCAACCGAAGCTACGCAGTCTGCGCCGATGGTCAATTTGACTACAGGCAAAGTGGTTGCATCTGCTAATGTTCGTCCGGATCGCACATGTTCAGGCGTGTTCGCAATACTTGACAATACAGGAACATCGGTACTGAGCGTCAAAGCGAATGCTGTTACCACGGATTCTACATTCTCACTGCTGGACAGCGGATTCACGCCCGTTGCTTCATTTGGCTACACACCAAATACCTGGTATGAAATCGAGTATGTGCTCGATCTTGATAATGACAGCTATGTCGTCAAAATTGATGGTGTCACATTCGCAACAGCTACGGGTTTCACGCAGGACTTCGGTGGCGTAGCATTCGCCAATGAAGCTGTATCTGCCAGCTCTTTCTACGTAGATGATGTCTCTGTAGTTGGTTCAGTAAGTACTGGTTGTGATAATCAGACTGTATGCCTGAACACAGCCATCACTTCGATCACTTATACAACTACAAATGCTACGGGTGCCACTGTTACGGGTCTCCCTGCGGGCATTACCGGTTCATGGGCTGCCAATACAGTGACCATTTCCGGCACGCCTACCGCGGCTGGCACATTCACTTATACAGTAACGCTGACTGGTGATTGTGCAGGTGCTACTACTTCGGGAACAATTATTGTAAACCCGCTGCCGCTTGCTCCAAGCATTCTCATTGCCGAGACTTCAGGTCAACTGGATGACGACGGTATCACATGCGAAGGCGATATGGTTACACTCACAGCAGTAAATCCTGCTGGTGTTACCAATGACTTTACTGGTAGCTACATATTCCCCAATTGGGATGATTCTGCCAATATAAATGGCATAATCAGTTTCCCGGGTGGAGTATCAGACTTCACTTCGCCATACGCTCCGGGTGACTGGACGTCAACACCGCTATCGGGTACAATTACACATACAAGTACAACATTGACGCTTGTTTCCGGCGATACAGGAGGTTCTCCTGACGAGACAACGAGTTGTATCACTCCTGCAGCAGATGTATTGCTCTCCTTTGCATGGAGTTACACAACGGCTGACTCAGACGCCGAGTTCGATCAGCTTTGGTACTCTGTTGATGTAGATACTACTCGTTTGGCTGACGGCCCAGGCAATGCACCCAGGGCGGGTACTGTGTCTGTTCCTGTACAGGCAGGACAGCAGTTCTGCTTTGTTCAGCAAACTGAAGGCACTGCCGCAAGCGGCTCTGCTACAACAGTCATTACAATGTTCGAGGTTGCCTCCGTCACTACAGTAGCTTTAGCATCTGCCAATACGGCCATGGGCTCAGGTGGCGCTCCTGAAGAAACATACTATTGCATTACGCCATCGGCTGATGTCAACCTGGAATTCGACTGGAGTTATGTAACAACAGAGATGACAACCAACTGGGATCCGTTCTTCTATTCTGTTGGAGGTGTTCAGACTCAGCTCAGTGTTGATGGCCCAGTTACAACGCAGATGGGTTCGGTTTCCGTGCTGGTTCCAGCGTCATCACAGTTCTGCTTTATACAAGCTACACTCGATAACGATAACGGAGCAGCTACAACTACGATCACCAATTTCTCTGCTACAGCAGGTTACCCAACCGTACTGTGGAGTACTGGTGACATGACGTCTTCTATCAGTGTTTCGCCGACAACAACAACGCCATACACGGTGACTGTAACCGATGCCAATGGTTGCACCAATACAAGTTCGGTTACGATCACAGTAAATACGCCGCCGACTGTATCAGTTGATGTAACAGAGATGTCTGGAACAACACCTAATGACGGTAATATCTGTAATGGTGATGCTGTTACTATGACAACCAACATATCAACTGGAACTGGCCCTTACACTTACGAGTGGAGCACAACTACTGATACGGGTGTTTCTATCATGTACTCACCGAGTACTACAACTACATACACAGTAACGGTAACTGACGCCAACGGCTGCACAGCTTCTGCTTCCACTACCATTACGGTTAATACGCCACCGACGGCTTCCATCACAGCCACGGAGATATCCGGCACAACCAATGACGACGGAACTACCTGTGCGGGTGACGATGTACTCCTTACGGCTTCTGACAATACCATGTCAGGCCCGACAGGCACAGCGCCCTACACTTATCTGTGGTCCACTATGGCCACTACGGATACTATCACAGTGAGCCCAGTGTCTACTACATCATACACTGTCACAGTGACTGACGCCAATGGTTGTACTTCTACGGCATCCAGAACTATCACGGTCAATGGACTGCCTACGCCAGAGATCCTGATAACGGAGACATCCGGTGTGAAAGATAATGATGACGTAGTTTGTGTGGGTGACCCTGCCACACTCATGGTAGATTCCATGTACGCAGGTTATGTCTGGAATACAACTCCCAATGAGTTTACCCAAACAGTAACTGTGTTCCCGGTTGCCACCACTGTTTACGAAGTTACTGTAACAGATGGTAACAACTGTCAGAACACGGACTCTGCTACGGTTATCGTAGAGCCTCTGTTCCTGAACTGCCCTGATGATGTCACTGTAAACAATGATGTTGACAAGTGTGGTGCAGTTGTGTTCTATCCTGCTCCTGTGTTGAGTGGCTACTGCGGATATTACTACCTCCGTCAGAATACCAATGTAGGTCCGGCTGTAGGTTCGTTGCTTCCTGTCGGAACAAGCATACAGCGCTGGGTTGCTTTTGATTCGCACGGAAATCCGATAGACAGTTGTGAATTCACCATCACTGTCCTGGATATGCAGGCACCAAAGGCTGTGTGTAAAAATGCTACCGTGACGCTCGATGCTACAGGCAATGCTTCAATTGCTTCGGCCGCAGTACTGAATGGTGGTTCAACGGACAATTGCCCTGGCACACTCACGTACTCAGCTTCGCAACTCGCATTCACATGTGCCGATGTACCTTCTGTAGAAGTTACGCTTACTGTAACGGATGCTGGTGGTATGGGTGTAGGCACTTGTGTGGCTACGGTTACGGTCCGCGAACTTATAAGACCAACTGTCACGTGTCCGCCGGTAAGTATCACGACCAACGTCTGCAACTTTACTGTTCCGGATATGGTGCCGACGGTACTGGCCGGATCAACAGACAACTGTACACCTGCTGCTGACCTGGTTGGCACACAAACGCCAACGGCTGGTCTCCAGTATTCATTTGTGGATGGTGCAAGTTTCATTATTCGTGTAAGCATTGCTGACGAAAGTGGAAACATCACTATGTGCTCTCAGACAGTTACAGTGGATGACAATACAGCTCCTGTTTTCGCTAACTGTCCTGCAAACATTACCGTTGGTAACGATGTGGACAAGTGCGGAGCAAATGTGTTCTATACCATCCCGGTTGCTACGGATGATTGCGGAGGAGTATCACTGACGCAGACTGCCGGTTTGGCTGCAGGCGCATTGTTCCCGGTTGGAACTACAACCCAGACCTACCGTGCAGTTGATGGTGCATCACCATCCAACTCGGCCACTTGTTCGTTTACAGTTACGGTAGAAGATCGTCAGGCGCCCAATGCTGTTTGTAAGAACATCACAGTAAACTTGTCTTCTGCTGGTACTGCAAGTGTAACATCTGCAGATATCAACGGTGGCACTACTGACAATTGTACAGTAGCTCCGACTCTTGCGCCTGCTTTGACAGCATACACATGTGCAAATCTTGGCGCCAACAATATTACTATGACTGCTACAGATGCAGCTGGCAACACTGCCACATGTGTAGCTACTGTGACTGTCCGCGACGTAACAGCACCAGCCATCACCACCTGCCCTGCTTCTGCAACTATTAATGCAGATGCCAACTGTGCAGGTTCGTACACGCCGGTAGCGCCTGTTGCAACTGATAACTGCACAACAACAACCTGGACTGTTTCACAGAACGGAGCATCGCTCCCTGTTGGCGCAACCACGTTTGTTTACACCGTGACTGACGGCTCCGGAAACACGGCTACATGTGCCCAGGTCATCACCGTTGTTGACGTAACCAAGCCGACAATTGCATGTCCTGCCAATATCAGTGTAGGTGTAGATGTTGATCAGTGCACTGCAGTGGTGACATACTCTATACCGGCTGCTTTCGACAATTGTGCGGCGGCTTCTGTTACACAGACCAGTGGTCTGACATCAGGTGCAAGTTTCCCGGTTGGCATTACAACCAATCAGTTCACTGCTACTGATGCAAGCGGCAATACCGAGACTTGTGCATTCACAGTAACTGTATCTGATCAACAGGATCCGGTGGCTGTATGCCAGGATATCACGGTTGATCTGCCGGCTTCCGGAACAATCAGTGTGACTGTAAATGCCTCCGATATTGATGGCGGCTCTTCCGACAACTGTGCTACAACGCTGATTCTCTCTCCGTTGACCACTACATATACATGTGCTGATCTTGGTGACAACAATATCACACTGACGGTTTCAGACGGAACGAATACAAGTATTTGCGTTGCTACTGTAACGGTTCGCGACGTAACTGCTCCGGTTCTGACTTGCCCTGCTGACGTAACAGTAACAGCCGATGTAAACTGCGTAGGCAGCTACACACCTTCAGCTCCAGCTGCTACTGACAACTGTGCAGTATCTGCCTGGTCAGTATCTCAGAATGGCGCTTCGCTGTCACTCGGCAATACAACATTTGTTTATACAGTGAGTGACGCATCAGGTAATACTTCAACCTGTGCACAGGTAGTGACGGTAGTAGACAATACACCGCCGACTATCACTTGCCCCGCCGACCTGACCGTTGGTACGGATGTTGACAAGTGCACGGCTGTAGTAACGTACTCCATACCTGCTGCACACGATAACTGCGCACTGCTGTCTGTAGTACTGACTTCCGGTCAGGCTTCCGGTTCAGCTTTCGCACTGGGAACTACTACGAATACCTTCACGGCTACTGATGTAAATACAAATACGGCCACTTGTGCGTTCAACGTCACTGTCGTAGATCAGCAGAAGCCGGTAGCAGTATGTCAGGATATCACAGTTGATCTGCCTGCTACGGGTACGATTTCTGTGGGTGTTGCTGCGGCTGCTATTAACGGAGGTTCTTATGATAATTGCTCGGGCACACTGAATCTCGCTCCGGCACTTACTACATACACCTGCGCCAATCTTGGCGATAACAACATCACACTGGTAGTTACTGATGCTGCTGGCAATACAGATTATTGCGTTGCCACGGTGACAGTACGTGACGTAACTGCTCCGGTAGTTACCTGCCCGGCTGATGTTACAGTGTTTGCTGATGTGAATTGTGTGGGAAGCTATACTCCTGCTGCTCCTGCTGCTACTGACAACTGTGCAGTGTCTGCCTGGTCAGTATCTCAGAATGGCGCTTCACTGTCACTTGGAAATACTACGTTCGTATATACAGTGAGTGATGCTTCTGGCAACACTTCTACCTGCGCACAGGTGGTAACTGTAATTGACAATACACCGCCGACGATTACTTGTCCGGCTGACCTGACGGTCGGTACTGACGTTGACAAGTGCACGGCGGTAGTAACCTACTCGATACCTGCTGCACACGATAATTGCGCACTGCTGTCTGTAGTACTGACTTCCGGTCAGGCATCTGGTTCAGTCTTTGCACTCGGAACTACTACGAACACCTTCACGGCTACAGATGTAAACACGAATACAGCCAGCTGCTCGTTCAATGTTACAATTGTGGATCAGCAGAAACCGACGGCTGTATGTCAGGATATTACAGTAAATCTGCCTGCTACGGGTACGATTTCTGTGGGTGTTACTGCTAGTGCAATTGACGGAGGTTCTTACGATAACTGCTCGGGTTCGTTGAATCTCGCTCCGGCACTTACAACATACACTTGTGCCAATCTGGGCGACAATAATATCACTCTGGTTGTTACCGATGCTGCTGGTAACACAGACTACTGCGTTGCTACAGTTACTGTCCGCGATATTTCTGCTCCGGTTATTACTACCTGCCCGGCCAATCTCACGGTAGGCACTTGCGAGGTAGCTATACCGAACCTTGTACCTTCACTGGTTTCCAACGACAACTGTTCTGTTGCCAGCGTAGTACAGGATCCTGCTACAGGTGTTGAATTCGGACTTGCTGACGGCGATGTGCAAGTTATCAAGTACACAGTAACAGACGGAAGTGGTAATACAACTACTTGTACTTCTACCATTACAGTAGATGACGTTACGCCTCCGGTGTTCACAAACTGCCCTGCAGACATCACTGTAGGAAACGATGTGGACAAGTGTGGTGCCAACGTGTTCTACCTGGCTCCTTCAGCACTCGATGCCTGCGGTGATCCGGTTGTAGTACTCGTATCGCCAAGCCTGCCTGCGGGTTCACTCTTCCCTGTGGGTTCCTCCACGGTTACATACAGGGCAACTGACCTCGCCGGTAACTCTACTGTTTGTGTGTTCACAGTAAATGTGACAGATATGCAGACACCGACGGCTGTTTGCCAGAATGTAACAGTTAACCTCTCTGCTACAGGAACGGTTACAGTTACATCAGGACAGATCAACGGTGGTTCAACTGACAACTGCACGGCTGCAGGTTCACTGGTGCTCGCGCCTGCGACAACTGCATATACTTGTGCAAATCTCGGCGACAACAATATAACACTGACGGTGACAGATGCTGCAGGAAACACAAGCATCTGTGTGGCTACGGTCACAGTACGCGATGTAATTGCGCCAAGCATCACTACTTGTCCGTCTAACATAACTGTTGATGATTGTGACGACGTGATGCCGAATATGGCTCCATCGCTGGTGGCAACAGACAACTGCTCCATCGCAAGCGTTTCTCAGAATCCAGTTGCAGGTGTGGACGTGGGTCAGTCAAGCGGACATGTTCAGCTTGTGACCTTCACGGTAACGGATAACAGTGGCAACACCACTACTTGCACGGCTACGGTGACTATCCTGGACAATGTTGCTCCTGCTATCACCTGCCCGCAAAACATTGTTGTTCCAAACGATGTAAACCTTTGCTCAGCTGTGGTGACTTACAGCATACCTGTTGCAAATGATAACTGCACGGTGTTCAATCTTGCACGCACCAGCGGTCAGGCTTCGGGTACAGTATTCGCCCTCGGCACAAGCACAGTGGTTTACAGAGCTACGGATGTAGTGGGTAACAGCTCGACTTGTTCCTTCACCATTACAGTTGAAGACAAGCAGGTTCCGATTGCAGTTTGCAAAGATGTTACTGTTACACTGAACGCTGCAGGTGCCGTAACGGTTACTTCAGCACAGGTTAACGGCGGCTCTGTTGACAACTGCCTTGGAACGCTCGTTTACACACCGTTCTTCCAGAGTTACACTTGCGCAAATGTTGGCGATAATGACTACGTACTCACGGTAACTGACCCGGCTGGTAATGCAAGCACTTGCGTTGCTACGGTAACAGTTCGCGATGTGACTGCTCCGGTTATCACCGCATGCGCAGCCAACATTACAGTGAACGACTGCTACGGTACAATCCCGTCACTGACGAGCCAGATAACAGCTACCGATGCTTGTGGTATTGCAAACGTTACACAGTCTCCGACTGCAGGTTCCGATTTCACTCCGCTGAGTGGAGTTTCAAATGTGATTGTTTACACGGTCACAGATGTAAATGGAAATACCAGCACTTGCTCCAGCCTCGTAACGCTGATAGATACCAGTGTGCCTTCTATCTCCTGCCCTGATGATATCACAGTAGGTACGGATGTCGACCAGTGCACAGCTGTTGTTACTTACAGCATACCTGTTGCTACCGACAATTGCCCAAGCAGTGTATCAATTGTACGCACTGGTGGTCAAGCATCGGGCACAGCATTTGCAACGGGTGTTAATACAGTTTCATACCGTGCAACGGATGTGGCCGGCAATTCGGCTTCCTGCTCCTTCTCTATAACAGTGAGGGATCTGCAGCAGCCCAAAGCCCTCTGTGTAAATGCTACTATTAACCTGAATCCTTCCGGTTCGGTGGTAGTAAACGGCTTCAATCTGCAGGCGAATTCTTACGATAACTGCCCGGGCCCGCTTACTTACTCCATGCCGAATCCGACATTCACATGTGCAAACGTTGGTGTAAATTACATCACACTGTTTGTGACTGATGCGGCGGGCAACACTGGAACATGTGTTTCTTCTGTAACTATCCGCGATGTGACGGCACCAACATTCACCTGCCCGGCACCGCGTACTGTTCCAAGTTGCGCTTCAGTGATTCCGGACGTGATAACAGGTCTGGTTGCTTCCGACGCATGCGGTGTGGCTTCTATTTCTCAGAATCCACCGCAGGGAGTTGACTTTGGCCAGTTCAATACCAACTCGGTTAACGTAACGGTAAGTGTAACAGACGTTAACGGCAATGTAGGTACTTGTGTGGTTCCGGTAACAATCCAGGATGTCACACCACCGGCATTCCTCAACTGTCCGGCAACCATGATTATGATTGGTAACGATCCGGACCAGTGTTCTGCCAAGGCCAGCTGGCTTGTTCCGGTTGCCTTTGATGACTGCCAGTATGGATCTGTAAATATTACACAGGTTTCTGGCCCGTCAATAGGCTCTCTGATTCCTGTTCTGTGCCCTCCGGTAGCCAATATAGTGGTTTATCAAGCTACAGATGCTGCGGGCAACTCATCCACTTGCTCATTCCAAGTGATGGTAGTTGACACAGAGAAGCCGGAATTCGATGCTGACGTGGTGATGCCTACTAATATCACAGTAGAGTGCAATGCGATTCCGACCAACTGTGTGTTCCACGCAAATGGCATCTGTTCTCCGCTGGTAAATGACGATGTGAATGATAACTGCACAGCGCCTGCCAATCTGGTGATCACTTACAACCAGATCAGCACACAGGGTTCTAACCCGGCGCTCTGCTCATTCTACAGCTATACACTGACACGTACCTGGACAGTTACGGACTGCTCTGGAAACAGTCGTCAGCACACTCAGGTAATCACAGTTCGCGATACAACCAAGCCAACGGCGGTTTGCAAGAACATCACAGTATCACTCAATGAGTTTGGTACAGTGACTATCAATCCGCGTGATTTGGATGGTGGTTCTACAGATAATTGCGCTACCAATGCGTTCCTGACATTCACGGCATCACAGACGACGTTTACTTGTCCGAATGTTGGTGATAATGTGGTAACCCTGACAGTGACTGATCCTTGCGGCAACTCAAGCACCTGCACGGCAATCGTGACAGTACTCGAAGGCCCGGTATCCTGCACGCCAGTTTATGACTTCAGTGGATCTGATCCTTGCACATGTCTGAATAACGCTACCACACTGCACAACGGTCAGTTTGGTGAGTTTATCCAGATTCATGCAGTAGGTGGTCAAGTGTGGACTGCGACTGCTGTAACTGGACTCTTCCTGACTACCAGCCCGGCTCCGCCTGCCGCACCTACGCCAATCGCTGCGGGTACTGTACTCACAGGTGGTCGTCTCGATGGTGTTGACAACGATGGTGACGGTGCTACTGACGAGAATGATGAGGCGGTATTCTATACTCTCCGTGCTCGTCACGTAGACGGTATCGGTTATGCAGCCACGTTCAGAAATGCAGCCGGCAGCCAGATTGTTCTGACTAACAAGTGTTTCTACCCGACACCATACTTTACCAATCTTGAAGATCCGTTCTGCCTGGGTACACCGGCATTCCAGATCGGAGTTGGAGAGTACAATAACGCTACGGGTAACGTAATCAACGTAATGGTTAATGGTTCTAACACCACTACCTTCAATGTTGATGCACTTGGTCTCGGCAGCCACACGATTATGGCTACATTCGATGCCGGTGATGCACATCCTTACAGAACTGTAAATGGTGTTGCGATTGACGGTACGGAAGCAGACGCTATCAATGATCCGGGTTGTCAGCAGAAGATAACTGAAGTTGTTCAGGTTGTTTCTACTCCGAACACACTCGTTTGCAACGACCTTGTACACGTATCAATCGATGCAGACTGCGAAGTAACAGTGTCTCCTGATGATGTACTCGAAGGAACATACTTCTGCTACGATGACTTCCTGGTACAGGTTGACAAGGTACAGCCTTACGGAAACGGTCCATGGGTAACTGCTACCTTCAATGCATCCGACCTCGGCAAGACTTATCAGTATCGTGTGATCAGGACAGTATCTGGTGCCAACATGTGCTGGGGCTCCATCAAGATAGAGGACAAACTGGTGCCTGCGCTTGATTGCCCTGCAGATATCACGGTCGCTTGCAGTCAGTCTACTGACATCCCAAGTACGGGTAACGTAGGTATTGACGATTGCTCTGCCACAACTACACAGATTGAAGAGGCGCTTGTTGATAATGGTCAGTGCGGTAACCCGCGTCGTGTTCTCACCCGCCGTTTCATCGTAACGGATGCCTGGGGTAACCAGTCTGCCTGCGTACAGAAGATTACGGTAGTAGCCTTCACGCTTGCTGATGTTGTAATGCCTGCGGATATCACCGTTAACTGTGAAAATGCCTACAATAATGCTGGTGCGGTTTCTCCATCAAGTACTGGTCGCCCAAGCATCAACGGTGCCATTATCGGTTCAGGTGGTCTTTGCTCCGCTTCGATCAACTACACTGACGAAATATTCAATGTATGTTCGGGTAGCTACACTATCCACCGTACATGGAGAGTAAGTAACGAATGTCTGCCGCTTGGTAACGGCAACCCGAGAATTTATGTACAGCGTATCGCTGTTCAGGATATGGGCGGTCCTCAGTTTGTATGCCCTGATAACCTGACAGTCTCTGTTGATCCACTTTCCTGCTGCGCAACTGCTGCACTTCCGGATGTGATTATCAGCGAAGGATGCTCTGATATCATCTCTCTCGAGGCTAAAGTAACTGGTATTGACTTCGCTACATCCAACACAGTAACGTTTGTTGTACAGGGTCATCTGGCTGACTTCCCGGGTAACAACTACTGGACGGCTGATACGCTGGCAGTGTTCCCGTACACTCAGTGCCTGCCTAACAACAGCACGTACACTGTAACATACACAGCTGAAGATCAGTGCAGCAACCTGTCAAGCTGCCAGTTCCAGGTAACAGTAGCCGATCTGATTCAGCCGGTCGCTGCCTGCGATCAGTTCACTCAGGTAGCACTGACTGCTGACGGTTTCGCCCTTGTAAATGCCGAAACCTTCGATGACGGTTCCTACGATAACTGCGCGAAAGACCTGACATACAAGGTTCGTCGCATGAATCAGAATGCCTGCGATGATAATTCCGAGTTCGATGATCAGGTGAAATTCTGCTGCAGCGATCTGGGTGACACGGTAACGGTTATCTTCCGTGTGTACGATATCGTTCTGGGTAATGGCACAGTAGCCATTGACACCTTCGAAGGTCACTACAACGATTGCATGGTTCAGGCACTGGTGGAAGACAAGATCAAGCCTTCCTGCTCTGCACCGGCCAACGTAACAGTAACCTGCGAGCAGTTCGACCCAAGTCTGTGGCTGTATGGCTACGCTCAGGGCCACGACAACTGCTGCCTGGATACAGTAACTACAACGACCAACTACGCACAGTTCGATACAGTTTGTAACAAGGGTACCATCACCCGCACGTTCCGCGCGTTCGACTGCGCAGGTAACTCCACTCAGTGCACACAGCGCGTAGTGGTGACCTACACGCAGGACTACTTCGTACGCTTCCCGGATGACAAGATCATCACGGTATGCGATGGAACGGGCGACTACGGTGAGCCGACGTTCTACGGTGAAGACTGCGAACTGCTGGGTGTAACCTTCGAAGACGAGATCTTCACAGTAGTACCTGATGCATGCTTCAAGATCGAGCGTAACTGGAAGATTATCAACTGGTGTACATTCGATCCGAACGCAACAGGTATCAATGTACCGAACCCGAACCCGAATGCGATTACTAATCACCCGACGAACCTGCCGGGTCCGATTGTGTCGCCGATACAAACTGCTGGTGATCCTTGGAAATCCACCATCGTGAAGATCAACCCGAACGATGCTGCGGCTACGAACTACTCGGTGTTCTTCGCTGCCAACGCTAACTTCTACACGTACAAGCAGATTATCAAGATCATTGATACACAAGATCCAGTGGCAGATTGCTCTGCAGCTGCGGCGGCCGCCGATACGATCTGCGATATCACTGCCAACGATGCTGCTCTGTGGAACGAGATGTACTGGTGGGATCTGGCGAACTCTACACACGATCTGGGTGACGCTCCGAGCGACATCAGCCTGACGGCGACAGATGCCTGCAGCGGTGCCAACATCAACTTCGAATACCAGCTGCTGCTCGACCTCGACGGCGACGGTACGATGGAGACGGTGGTGAACAGCACACAGCTGGGCAGCCAGCCGGGTGGACTGGGTTGGAACAATGTACTGTACAACAACCTGAACGTTGTTGGTGGTATTTCCCGCCAGTTCGACAACCGCGCGGTGGCACCGAACCAGAAGTGGGGCTTTGCAATCCAGGAGGTTGTAAGCGGTAACAAGAAGACAGCGTCTGTGAAGTTCAATACGCAACAGGCACAGAACACATATGTTACACCTCAACTGCCTTATGGCAATCACAAGATCAAGTGGTTTGTGACAGACGGTTGCGGCAACGAGACGATCTGTGAATACCCGATCGAGATCCGCGACTGCAAGGCACCGACGGTGGTATGCTTCAACGGACTGAGCGTGAACATCATGCCAACTGGTATGATTACGATGAACGATGTTGACTTCCTGGAGTACACCGTGGACAACTACACGCAGACACAGTTCCTGCGCACAGGTATCCGCAAGTGCGGTACCGGTTCAGGCTTCCCGGTTGATGCGAACGGCAACCCGATCACGACGGTGACGTTCAACTGTAACGAGCTGGGTACGCAGTGTGTAGAATTGTGGTCCATAGACCTGGCCGGCAATGCCGACTACTGCGAGACGTACATCATCGTACAGGACAACAACGGCAACTGTCCGAACAGCGACAAGGTGAATGTATCAGGAGCACTGAAGACAGAAGGTACGGATGGAGTAGAAGAGGCTACTGTAACCATTGACGGTACAGTGAACTTCGCACCGCCATTCAGCTACTTCGATCTGTCAGATGATCTTGGTCAGTATAAAGTGACGAACAGCGTACCAGTGGCATCTAACTACACGGTAACTCCGGCAAAAGACGACAGCCCGCTGAATGGTGTAACCACTTATGACCTTGTACTGATCAGCAAACACATCCTGGGTATTGAGCCACTTGGTTCACCATACAAGATGATTGCTGCGGATGCGAACAAGTCCAACTCGATCACGACGTTCGATATCGTTGAACTCCGCAAGTTGATTCTCGGTATCTACAATGATCTGCCGAACAACACGTCATGGAGGTTCATTGACAAGTCACAGGTATTTGCCAATCCGCTGAATCCGTTCACTGCTCCGCTGAAAGAGAACATCTCGATCGCTGATGCACAGAGCAATCTGGTGGAAGACTTCGTAGGTGTTAAGATCGGTGACGTGAATGGCACGGCGGTAGCGAACAGCGCAATGCAGGTAGATGATCGTACGAACGGCACTCTGTTGTTCGATGTTGACGACCGCACAGTAAAAGCTGGTGAGACGTTCGATGTGACATTCAAAGCGAGCGAGGCTGTACAGGGCTATCAGATGACCCTGAACCTGAACGGACTGGAAGTAGCCGGTATCGTGAAATCAGATAAAGTATCGGAGAACAACTTCGGTGTGTTTGATGATGCGCTGACAGTATCTGTTGACGGCGAGAATGCATTCACGGTGACATTCAGGGCTGCGAAGGCAGGCAAGCTGAGCGAGATGATGAGCGTATCAAGCCGCATCACGAAGGCTGAGGGTTACAATGCGGCGAATAACCGCCTGGATGTAGCACTTCGCTTCGACGGTCAGACGATCAGCGGTGTGGGCTTCGAACTGTATCAGAACCAGCCAAACCCGTTCATCAACAAGACGTTCATCGGATTCCACCTGCCGGAAGCTGCTACAGCTACCCTGACAGTATATGACGAAACAGGCCGTGTGGTATTCACACAGCAGGGCGACTACGCTAAAGGCTACAATGCCGTTACGCTTGACCGTGCACTGCTGACGACCACCGGAGTACTGTACTACACACTCACTGCGGGCGACGACACTGCTACCCGCAAGATGATCCAGACGAGGCAGTAAAAATTGATTAATAAAACACAGGGTTAGCTGCCCCGGTCGGTCTGAAAGTTTCAATATCGGAACTTTCAGATTGGCCGGGGCAGTTCCCTTTTGTGGCTGTACGGTTTAAAGATGTATTTACTGCGGAGATGCTGTTCCTGGTAGATGAAGGATTGCTTCGGTTGGAAAATTATCCTGTTGACTGACCTAGACAGAGAGTGCTGCTGATCGCTATACTTTTGTTTGAGCCAAACTACAGCAAGCCTATATTGTGTGCCTATTTCACCTGTTTTACCTTCTTCAATC